>SDBV01000219.1_pt1 | contig 77502 bp, 73 predicted proteins | sample 2277081 | NCBI WGS metagenome assembly SDBV01 (sample SAMN10402039, study PRJNA504765) | marine sediment metagenome | isolation source: marine sediment core GS10_PC15, 223 cmbsf | place: Arctic Ocean: Southern Knipovich Ridge | collected 2010
TCCCATGGACTGATCTCCTAACACGGCCCAGGGACGTCTTGTCCAGAGACCGTTTGCCAGCGGCATCAGTCCGAGGTTTCAAACCTCAAAGAAATCTCTCCAAGATTGGGGGGTCATATCAAAGGGGAAGAAAACCCGTACTCGAAATCAACCAACCCAAGACCTATAATGATGATGTCGGAAAGGCTGGTGGTGGGTTCGTTCGCCTAACTCCATTGAAAAGCTATCCATATTGCTGCCCCCGCGCCCTCGGTTCCTGCCCCTTACGGCCCTTTACTGCCTCTGCTCCTGCTCTCTCGATCCGGCATGATGTCCTCCGCAGAAACCTCTCGAATGCCCATGAAGTACCAATCTCCCTTAATCTTCCGATCTATGATCCCCCGAGACCGAAGATTCTCATAGAGACGCCGAGCCGACATCACACCCTCTCCACAATTTTTTTGCCACTCCTGGTATCTTACATAAAACATAGGGCGACTAAACTTCGCTGCTGGGTCTCGAATGAAATAATCGTCGAGAAGCTGCCCGATCCCGTCGTGATCCTCAAGGTATTCACGGGTCGCAGTTTCAACGATCTCCGGCGTGACGAGCCCTTGCTTCTGCCAGGCGAGACACCCCTGGACTGCCCAGCGGAGGATCCCAGGTAGCTCGGTGTACAACTTGTTTATCAAGTCCTTGTCTTTTTTCTCAGGCGAAATCTTCACCTCGAACGGGATCAACCGAATCCGTCGCGCGGTCGCGAAATCACCGCCCTTCAACAGCGGCCGATGATTAGTCGACATGAAAAACTTGTGTTGAGGGTCGAAAATAAATGACTGACGATACAGGTATCGTGCCCGTATGGGGTCGCCACCAGTGAGTTCTTTTAGTGTGGCCTCGTTCAGGCGGAGACCTTCATCTGACTCCATAATGGAAACGAATCTCTTCCCGAACAGATCGACAACAGCCTTATCCTCATCGTCGGCGCCAGTGTTGCCTTTCCTCACCAGCAGCTGTTTCGCGGCCTTGCCAGCATACTCCGCGCAAAGCCGATGGACCACGTTTACAAAGGTGCTCTTGCCGTTGTCCCCGGTACCATGCGCCACGAACAGGCATTGCTCAGCGACCGACCCGGTCAAGCAGTAGCCGACAACAAGCTGGAGGTAACGGACCAGCTTCCGGTCCCCGCCCATGACCTCATCAAGGAATTTCTTCCACCGGGGGCACACCGCCTTGGTATTGTAGTCGATTGGAATCAATTTGCTCACGTAGTCCACTCGCGTGTGGGGATGGAGCTTTCCTGTGAGGAGATTCAATGTCCCGTTGTTCAGGTTGAGCAGCATGGGATCGCAGTCGAACACCTTCGGTGGCGCGATGTCGGCATGTGCCTTCGCAAGCTCCACCATCGCTGTCAGTTTTCCCCGTGATTGACTTGCGTTCGCGAATTTCACGAACCCTCTGTCATAACCGGCACCCATCGCCCTGTGCTTATTGGCGCACCCCAGCAGGTGCTCCGCGGTGTTGATCGCCAAGCCGAGGATTTTTTCGTCCGTGGTCTTATCCCAGCGTTTGCCGTCGTACAGGAACCAGCCGAGTGCGGACGAGAACCTGACGTCTTCGCCATTGCGCGCCACGAACCGTTTCATATTGCCAATGTCGTTGGTCGGCCACTTGTCGAGAAAAGCGAAGGCCTGCTCGCCAGCACTCAGACCGCTTTCCGTAGTTTTTTCCGCCTCTACCTGGCCGAGTCCATCCGCCCTGTTCACTGCCGCGTCGATCAGTGCCCCTCGTACGAAGTCTCGTTCGAGTTCCCCAAAAACCATAAACTTCGCGGCCGCGAATGCAGCTAGGTTGAGAGTGACGTTGCGTTTCGATTCTTTGGCCGTCCTTACATTCGAAAGCAATTCCTCGAGACCCATGTGGGTATTCTTGGCGCCCTTCTTTTTCGTCCGCCGGGATTTATTGTTCTTCTTTCCTCCATTTGTCAGTGTCAGCAACCATGATGGCACCTGAGCTATCGGTGTAGTCTCGAGATCGGCCATCCACTGATACTTACCTCCCGAAGCGTGCCTGCTCGGCGGTGCCACGACGTAGCCACCGGTGGTTCGCACGTCAAGTTTGTCCGCGAATTTGGAGACGAAGTTGCCAGTATCCTGTCCCTGGGGCAGCCGGAAGTAGAAGTGGTAGCCGCCACCACCGGTCTTCGCGGCAAGTGTTTTGGGGAGCTTCCCGTATTCGGCTTCGAGTGTCGTGAGACTTTCCCGCCCCTCCTCACCATCCACGTCAAGCACGTACATTTCCTCGGCGTGGATACCAATATTCCGACCCTCCCACTGGAGGCGTTTGACCTTCACTGGATCGGAAGTAGCGTTATACACTCCCCCCTTGCCCGTCGCAGGGTGTTTCCCCGTGAAAGAACATGCCGGATTTCCGCATGAGCACTTGCCGTCCGACGTGACTCCATGTACCGGGAACACTTTGAACCCGCAGCTGGCCAGCCGAAGAGCGTATTCGAGGGGCGTAGCGGATCGCTTAGCCTTGGCAGGACCCTTCACTCCTCCTGAATCGGATACTCCCTCGGACGAGGTGGAGGCGTTGCCGTCATCCAACATCATCATCGGCGGTGCTCCATCCTTTACTTTAAGCGCGTCGTGCGCCTTGTCCTTCGTGTTCTTGGCAGCCGGTAACCGAACTTGAGCCGTTTGCCGTGAGGGGCCAGTGCCCCCTTGATGGCAGCCTGGATATCGTCGGGTGGCACGACCCAACCGCACACCACCCGCGAAATGGTGCTCGGGTGCAGCCCAACCCGAACGGCGAGTTCGGCCTGTGAAAGGCCAGCGCGAATCAACGCGATTCGAATTTGGTCATCCATGGAGCCTCCTCTTTCAAGAGCAAAAAAAATCCCAATAAAGCATACGGCGCGATCTCGGATCTCAACAGGTCGATTTACATCATCATGAAGTTTTTTTTAGCCTGCAATACAGGGCATTATGGTGTAAAACAACAAAACACCGTCTATGTGAGGTTTACGACGTAACTTGCCAAAACTTGTACCATTGGAAGACCGGAGAACCGAGCACGTCGGAGTTCGTCTGACCGCAGTCCAGAAGCGCCTTGCAGAAACAGTCGCGAAGAAACTGAGCGTAACCATCACGGAGTTGTTCATACAGCTCGTCGAGGAGAAAGCAGCGCAAGAGAATATAAAGCGGTTGTCGCCGCAACCGCGAAAGCCTCGCCCCGGGCGGCCTCGAAAGAAGGCGAAGTAAGATCAGCACTGCCGCTCAATCCGGGAACGGATCCGGCGCCGACCCGCTGCTACTCGGGGGACGTCAAACAAAGGGTGATACCGGAAGTGCCAGTCTCGGCCAATCGGCATCATGTTCCTCCTGACAACCCTTCACTCCTCCTGAATCGGATACGCCCTCGGGGACGAGGTGGAGGCGTCGGTCTGATTCTCGGCGGCCGAGGAGGCGTTGCCGTCATCCAACATTATCGGCGGCGCTCCATATTCTTCAGCGTGTTAGCGCGTGGGCTTTTTTTTTCTCGTCGCCGTTTTTTTCAAGATAGTCGAGCCACTCCGACACGATCTAGCGGTACATGCCCGACCGAGAAATGAACCCGGATTTCTTCATCCGTTCGTGCCGTATGCGCTCGACGCACTTGATTTGGGACGTCTGGAAACAAATGGACAGGGTCTGCGATATTTCATTCATAGCGATGCCTCCTATGCGGAATCAAAAAAAACATATCAAACGATCTTTAATAGTCTTGCGAAAATCACTACCATGCGCTTCTTTATATACGTAATCCTTAATATACGCGGTGCACAGGTCTCCTGGGGAGCAACTTCCTGACCGTTGAAATAAACCATTGACAGGCCATTGGGTATCTTATAACGTGGCCTCGATGCGACAATACGACCCCACCCTGATAGAAACCTGGTCAATCGCCGAGATGTTCGACGTCAACACCGCCGCCGTTGGTGTCGTCCTAGGCGATTATAATGTACCGATGATTGAAAAGACCGGCGAGGTGTCGCGCGTGGCGTTCTGGGAGGCATTCAAGAAGGGTGGAGCCGCCCTTCGGCGTGAGCGCGAAAAAAGTGAGAATCGTGACTTTTCCCGCGAGGCCGAAACTCTGGAATACCTCATCGGCACACCGTCCGAGGAAACACTGAGGTTAGTGTTCATTCGCCGGATGTCCAATGATCACAAATTCAAACTGGTAAATCGTGAAGGGCGGCGGCGATCCTTGATGACGTTCGAGCATCCGGACGCACTCGAGCCCGTCAGGATCCTAACGGTCGTCGCGATGAAAACGCGGGCATCGGGTCGGCGTTGCGCTTTCACGGTCAACAATCTGGATCGAAATGACTTCGAGTGGGTAGTGATGCTTTCAAAGCCCTGGTCGCAGGTGTTCGTGCGTAGCCGCAAGGAGATTCTGGAGCGCGCCCGAGGGCGCCGGGACGGCGAGCCCCAGATCAGTCTCAACGTGACGCTGACTAAAGAGACGGCCCAGAAGGATCTTTTGGACCGGCGAGTGTATGAGCTTTTCCACGGAGGTGTCCGATAACCCAATAACGCCGCGGCTCCGGTAGCCGCCCCGCCCAAGCCCGGAAAACACGGGCGCCAGAACCACTATTTGCATTGAAATTTTTTGTTGCGTCGTGAAGCACCGCATAAAACGCGGCAACAATGAACGCCGTCATAACGACGGCTGGCCGTATACCCAGAAACGGTGCGCCCCGTGGCGCACAAACGGAGAGTTATAAATGAAATTGAAGTTATTTTTTTCACTAATAGCCGCCGAAAGTGCGGCTAAACCCCAAACCGCTTTTCTAGTGCGCCACGCGGTGCACGGACAGGATAAAATATGTTCTCCAAAGAAATCCACGCCGCAGATAAAACCATCCTCGGCATTTATAGCAGTGGGTTAAACGCTATTCACGCAATACCTGGCGGCACAGAGCGTGTCGCACGCGTAAATTGGCAAAACCCAATTACCAAACGGGAATATGCAATCGACTATTTCCTCGTGACCGGTGTTCTTGAGTTCCGTCCAGACAAAAAGACTTACATTGGCCGTTTAGGGATCGACAAGATCGCCGAACGCAGATTCGGAATCCAGTTCGAGATCATTGCGCAGTACTCGGGTCTGAGCCGTGTGATCAGATCCGCCGCCGTGGCGGACATCCTTTCATTTTTGGGCATGACGCCCAATATGGTCCGGTCCCTCCCCAATCAGGGGAGTTCGATAACTGTGGTCGCCCACGTTGCGCCTGCCTTGATGATCATCGGCCACGAGGCCAAGATCATCGCTACAGGTAAACAAAACTACATCGACCACTGCCTACTCGACCTCAATATCGACTTCTCCCCCTGGTGCATCAGCGCGATGACACCTGACGGATACTTCGCCCCCTGGTTGCGCTGTCTTTATTGTTACGGTGCGGGCAACGCGATGCATTTTCCCATTATCTACTCGGGGAACCCGCTATCGATGGTCGATCAGATCATGGAAGCGGTTCGAGTTCGCGCCGCTAACGGTATACCTACCCGTGTCTTGCGGGTCGGTAAAAAAACAGACGGCGGTCATCCGCTGTTCCGAGATCTCCTCCTGGCCACGCTCGAAGCTAGTTGTCAGACCGGTAAGCGGGCGATCATCAGCACCAAGTATCTCGAGCCCGACAAGGACGTCGCTGATCTGCTGAAACGGTCGGGCTCGATTCTGATGCCGTCTTTCGGGTGTGACGATCTCGAGCCCGGTGCTGTTCTCCATGGGCGGACCCAGCAGGTTCGAGTCGATGACGGGATCTGGTATCAAAACCGTGGTGTGATCACCGCGCCATTCATGCTGATTGACCCCACACAACAGGACGGAGGGCCGTGGTTCGCTCCTGCGGTCAAGCTGGTCCGAAAGCACTTTCGCCGCATGCAATTCCTTTCGATCAGGATCCGCAACAAGGAGCTGGCCCGTCAGGTTCTCGGTGGATGGAGGAGCCTCGTCATGCCGAATGTCGGAGGAGCGTCAGCTCGTTTCGAAGCCGCACGCAACCACGCGCGCATCGCGGTGACCTACCACTCGTCGATCACGAAAATGGTCGGCAAGAACAACGGTCGCGTGCGTATGTGTGCCCACAACAGCGCGGAGTCGCACTGCGGCAAGTGCTTCGTGCCTCGCGAGAAGAGCGTCATTGTCCAAGCTACTCCCGCTGCGGCAAACCCCCAGAAACTGGGCAGCCGCCGTCGGCGGCCGGTACGCGTGATCAAGACTGCGCCTCAGCAGAAAACGCGCAAGAAAGGAATGAAAAAATAGGAACATGAAGCCGCGCAATAGATCAACACCACAAACCCGCCAGCCGGAACCGCGCAACCGGCAATGTTGGCGGGTGGAACGGTAGAAAAAAAAAGCTGCGTGGAAAAAAACCGATGCGAAAATGAATAGGGATAACGAAACAGGAGCAGCTTCAGAACTGGGAAATCTTCTTGCGGGGGTGTTGAGTCGGGCAATCGTCGAGGCACTGCGCAGCCCTTCGGTACGTGAGGAATTCAGCCGCGTTGTGCGTACCGAGGTTGATACTGTCGCGAAGAACTTGATATCATCAGGGGCGCGTAGTCGGACAATGACCGTCTCCGAGGCTTCGCAATTTGCGGGGGTGACCGAGGGGACGATACGAGACTGGATAAGGAAGAAAAAACTGGGCGCTCTCAAGGCGGGCAACCGGTTTAGAATACGGCAGGAAGACCTGGAGCGCAGTATGACAGACCGCGAGACGAGCCAGGCCATCAACGTGGAGAGAGAAGCCGCCCGTATTGTATCATTCGCACGCCGGAAGCGACCAAAGGAAGGGCTGTAGTCAATGGGGTCAGTTTACCCACGCAAGAACAAACTCTGGATTCGCTACAAAGGACCAGACGGCAAGTGGACCCAGAGCACCACACCATTCCAGCCCGGCCAAGAGAAAAAGGCCAAGCGACTTCTTCAACGTGTCGAGGAGAAGATAGCTGCTGGTGAGGAACTCGTGCAAGACGACATCGGACCGGTGACGGTCAAACGATACGCTGTTAATTGGATTGAGCATCGAAAGATGCAGGGCATCGTTGAGTGGAAGAACGACAAGGCACGGATGGAAAAGTGGGTCATCCCTTCTATCGGCAGTTTGAGTCTCGATGAGGTCAGGCCAAGGCACCTGGTAGAACTCTTCAATAGGCTCCGCAGTGCAGGCACACTGGCACCAAAGACCATTTACAACGTGTACAGTAACGTGAAGGCCCTGTTCCGCGATGCCCAGCTCGATGACCTCATCGACGGTAGCCCCTGTATCTTGACCAAGCACCAGCTCGGACCGAACGAGGACAGAGACTCCGAATGGAGGGCCACCGCGATATATACTCGTGATGAAGCTGAGATGCTGATTTCTGATGAACGGATCCCCACGGACCGACAGGTGCTCTATGCTTTGGAAGTAATTGGTGCGCTTCGACACGGTGAAGCTGCCGGTCTCCGGTTTCGACATTATGATGCCAGCCTGAAGCCGCTCGGGAGGCTGGTGATTGCCACTTCCTACGACAAGGGACGCACCAAGACGAACCGGACTCGCCTCATGCCGGTACACCCCGTACTTGCCGCCATCCTTGCTGAGTGGAAGCTCAACGGCTGGCCCGAAATGATGGGGCGGCAACCAACACCTGACGATTTGGTTGTTCCGTTGCCTGCCAGTTATAGAGTTAAACTCGGCACAATGCGGGCCGCTCACAATTCCTACAAACGTATCGTCAAGGATCTAAACAAACTCGGTTTACGACACCGCCGTGGCCACGACCTGCGCCGGACGATGGTTTCTCTCGCCCGTACCGACGGTGCGCGGAAGGACATCCTGGAGTTGTGCACCCACAACCCCAAGAAGGGGCAGTCGACCATCGACATATACACCGAGTTCCCCTGGACGAGCCTCTGCGAGGAAGTGGCCAAGCTCAAGATCTCCCGTGGGAAGCGTGGAGAAATTATTTCGCTGCCGTTGGCTGTCGGCGCGGATGCCGGGGGCGCCAGTGCGGAAATGGCCGCACCAGACACGGGCATGCGCAAGTGTAGCAAAAAGCTTGCTACACCCCTTGCTACATCGGAAAGCGAAATCGAAGAGAATCAACCAGTTAACTTGAGCGGGACACGGGATTTGAACCCGCGACTTCCAGCTTGGGAAGCTAGCACTCTACCACTGAGTTAGTCCCGCAAACCAGCTTGATAAATAGAGGCGCAACCTCGTCTCGTCAAGCCCAAGGGTTCTTCGCCGACCTTGCGGTCATCCCCGCATCATTCCCCGCCCACGGCCGTGGTTCTGGACCAGGGCGCGAGGACGCGGACAGCCCCCTCGATGATCGTGCACTCGACCGGAAGAAATCCGGGGTGCTCACCGTCCATCTCCGCCGGTACCCTGCCCATATCGTCCAGGGGCTCCATCGAGATCTTCTTTCCCCTCACCGAGCGTATCCCGGGAACATCCAGGTGCTCGCCGCGATAGACCTTGCGGCTGTTCATGACGAACTTGAACGCACCCAGCCCTTCCATGATGATCACGTCGAACAACCCGTCGTCCAGGACGGCGTCCGGAGCCACCTTCATCCCGCCTCCGAAAAACCTCCCGTTGGCCACCACCACGGCGCTCACGGTCAGCTCCTCGTCGAACGAATCATCTACCCGCAACCTGACCTTCCTGTCACGCCAGGAAAACAAAGTCGTCACCGCGGCTATGGCAAACGCCGCCTTGCCGCCCAAACGCTTGGAGCCCCGGTTGACGTTCTGCGCTATTGCGGCACTGACGCCGATGCTGGCAATGTTGAGGAAATACCTGGATACTCGCTCGCCGTTACCGTCCGTTACGTCTATTCGGCCCACATCTATCGTACGGGAGGTCAGGTTCTGCAGCGCCCCGACAATGCCGGATCCGGAGGCCCCGATGGATCTTGCGAAGTCGCTGCCCGTACCCGAGGGGAGAAAGACCATCGGCGGGCAACCCTCCATCAACTCTCCGGTGCAGGGATCCGCAAGGCCGTTGATCGCCTCGTTCACCGTCCCGTCTCCCCCCACGATTATCAACCGCTCCACGTTCTCGTTCACGGCCTCCAAGACGAGCCTGGTCACGCCGCCCGTCTCGTCGCTGGCCCGAACCTCGCAAGGACCGAATTTGTCGGACACCGCCGTCTCGATACCCCCGAGGCGTTTTTGAACCTTTCCCGCTGCGGCCCGGGGGTTGACTATGACAATGTTCTTTGTTGTCGCGGGCATCTTAATAAGGAGCATTTTCGCATGAAAACAGGATCGGCGTAACGCCCCAAATGCGACCTACAGGATGGCCAGGATCGTTTGTAGAATGGACCTGAAATCACCGGAGTTGCCCGGTACCTCACAACCGCACTTGTTGGACAGGGCGTGGAACTGCACCCCGCTGTCCACCGGTCCGCCGTCCGGGTCCGAATCCGGATCGTCAATCAGCTCGCCATCGGTGTAGAGGCAGACGTCGTCGATGTTCCATCCGGCGAATTGCATACCCTGGTCCGAAGCTATCTCCCACCTGACCTGGACCGCCGACTCTCCCGCCGCGAAATCGGAGATATCCATGTCAAAAAGGATCCATTCCTTATCCAGGTGGTGAACAGAACTATCACTCCCGCTATACGGTGACGCGAAGTTGGTCCACACCTTCTCAGTCTCGTTGACATAGACAGTGGCCTGGTCGAAGAAGCCGTCCTCCACGCCCAGCCAGCGCCGGAACCTCAACCGCACGTTCATGCCCTCGTACTCGCTTAGATCCCATACGGGGCTTCTGAGGGTGTTCACCTTGTTCGACTGGTACTGACCGTTCCAGTTGGTCTCCGGCTGGAGATCGTTGCCCCACACGTAATCACCGCTGTACGCCTCGTCGGGATCGCCGCCTATGCCGGGCGGGAATCCGCGCATCCAATCGTCGGCTCCCTCGGAGGCCTCACCGGAGATCAGCTCGTGGGTCCACTCGAGATCCTCCTGCTCGAAGTCATCGCACAAGATCATCTCCAGGGGGCCCACATAGGTCATGTAGTACGGCTCGGCCTTGTTGTCGGGCTTGACCACCGTGTACCCGCTGTCGGTATCCGTGGCCTCTACCCGATACCAGAGGTCAGTACCCCTCGGCTGTGCCGGGATGTCGGCGCTGAAGTCGTCGCCCCCCGAGGACACCATCCCTACCTCTGACCAGGTCTCTCCATGGTCCACGCTGTAGGCCACGATGACGTCGCCCAGGGTGGCGCACTCCTCCTCGGTGACCCAGGCGGACGCATTTACGGTGATCGGATTGCTCGGATAGTTTATCTCGGCGATCTGCTCGTGATCGATGCTTACAAGCCCCTGCCCTTCCGCGGCAAGCCCGTGAATGGCGAAATTCTCGTAGATTATGCACAGGTTGGGGGTTCCGTCCGACAGATCCCCGTTGTCGTCATCGGAGAGGAGCGCCGCCTCGAAAGAGGTGTCCATCGTCCCCGTCAAGCGCATCATCTGAAGCAGGAGCTCGTCGCTGTACCTGCGCCCCTGAGTCTCCCCGTACTCGATGATCATTGCCTTGCGCAGATCCCACAGGGCGCCGCCCAGGATCAAACCCGTCTGATGCTCATCCTCGACCACGTCGTCCGGCCACACCTTGTCGGGTTCCAGATCGCGGATCCCCTGCCCGGTGGTCACGAAATACGGCCCTATGATGTTGTCATTGGTGATAACCACGGACGTGGTGTCCGCGAAGGCCTCGCCGACGGCCGGGTCGTACACGCCGATGCCCTGGGATGAATATACGGTGTTCAGGTGCACGGAGTGCCCGTACTCGTGGAAAACGATGTCCGAAACCATGGCGGTGTTGTTGCACTGGTATGAACTGTAGCCTCCCGCCATGAGGAAGTTGATGGACGTTCCGTCCGACCACGCGTTGCAATAATCCTGGTTGCTGTCCCCGTCCATGTCGATATGGTTGGGGCGGACCGGGTATTCCTGATCCAGAAATGGCAGATCGTTCACCATACCCCGCACATGGTTGCGGATTATCATCGCGAACTTGTACAGATCGAGCTGAGCCTGTTGCTCCTCGCTGCCGTCGCCTACCCACAGATGGGAGTCCGAGTCACCAATCCCGGTCGCGCTTAGGACCGCGTCGGTCCCGGATTGATTGTCGACCCTGATGTACGGTCCCAGGAGATCGCCGCTGAGATCAACTGAAGTTCCGGTCACTGTGAAGACGCCGTCGATGTCGGCGGTCACGTTCCCGGCGGTGGTTGTAATATCCAGATAGGAGGCGCCCCCCGGAATGAGACTCCCCCCGGGGTTCCGGTCGTGGTGCTCCAGGTTGACCGTTGCCGACATGAACATCCGCTCGTCGCGCAGGGCGAAAACCTCGCCCTCGTGGGCATCCACATATGCGGTCCACCTGCCTAAAGGCGCGCTCAACTCCACTGCGAACACGAGCTTGTAGTCGACGGTATCCTCGCCTATCAGCGGCATGATCGCCAGTCGGGATGAACCCGCGTGAGCGTGGACACCCCGCTCTTTCAAATACGCTCTCGCCGCACTCGCCGCCTCATCGATTTCCACCGAGGGACAGGTCTCCATGGGCTCCACCGCAAACATACGGGCGCCGATCATCACCATGCGGCCGCTTGTGAAAACGAGGTACGCTCCCGCGCCGATCACCGGCACGTTGTCGTGAAGTTGATCGTGGGTGACGGTCCTCATTCCCATGGCCTCGCCGTTCCCCCGCAATTCCATATCGGCCGGAAACACTCCGCGGGGAAGCAGGTAGGCGTTTTGCCACCAGAAACTCTCCGCTATGGACAATGCCACCAGGGAATCGTTACGCACTGAGGGATCCACCGGGATCCCCTCACCCCAGATTCTCCTGAAATGCCCTGTGGGGCCGCCGCGTCGCTGCGTCCACTCGCCGCCGAAACGGTCGATGAACTTCCCGGGCGCCCCGGTGATCACCCCCGGCTTCGTGGCTCCCCCGTGGCCTACGATCCATTCGGAGCCCTTCGGGACGAGCTCCACGTGCCTGCCCGCCCCGGTAAAAGAGCGAGAGAAAGACGGCAGCAGCAGCAATATCGATAAAACCAGTTCAAACGTGACAACTTTCATCCGCATTTTATTGTTCCTCCTGTCTATTTCTTATTAGCCAGTTGCCTGGGGAAAGCAAACAGTCCAATAAGTATAATGTTATTTCTACTAAAAAACGATTGACTCATTCAGGACAATGTCCCTAATATTCATGCGAATTTTGTAGCGTCATCGTAAGTGATCTCCTGATTGGAGGGAAAAATGACCTTGAAGAAAGCGTTGATGATCTTGGCCGCCGGAGCGATTCTCTCTGGCTGTATTACGCAGGCCGCAGTCCTCTCCAAGGAGGGCAAAGCATACGTTGTAAGTGGCCATATCTTTGGAACCAAAATGTATGTATGCGACGCCACAGACGGCAATCCCGAATGTTGGCCTGTCGACGAACAAGAGCGCGAGTAAAGGAGGCAAATGAAATGAAAAACTATCTGTATGTCGCATTAGCCTCTCTGATGTTTGTGACGCTGTTGAGTTGTAGCTACGTATCTTCCGGTATGCACACCGACTCCTCTCTCAATGGAGACTCCTGGTATACAACGGATACCTGGGCTTTCGGTCTAGTCTGGGGAACCCACGTTTACTGGTGCCCCGAACCCACGGGCAAGGGCCCGGTTACGTGCATCGAGGCAATCATGCACGAAGAGGGCGAAGCGCCTGCGGGTGGTGGATTCGGCGCTCCGGCACAGCCTGCACAGCCCGCGCAGCCAAGTTACGGGCAGCCCGCGCAGCCCGGCTACGGACAGCCCGCCCAGCCCGGCTACGGTCAGCCCGCACAGCCCGGCAGCTACCAGCCGCAACCCGCTCCGGAACCACAACCGGTTCCGGCTCCGGCTCCTCCCCCCCCCGGTTACTAGTCCAGTCTAAAAGTAACCCTGCACTCCCAGGTAGCCGACCGGAATCGAGATGACGGTTTCCCTGACGCCCCCAAGCCCGAAAAGCATGGTCGGGAGGATGCCGATATCGATCGCCACGTGGTAGTTGAGCGGAATCAGGAACCCCAGCGGCACCGCGACAACGACATACTTGTACGGATCGCCTTCGTCGTAGTCAAAGACCTCCATACCAACATCGGCACCTATGTAGAAAAACGCCGACCCGGCCTGGAGATGGTACTTGATGCCGATCATCGCCCCGACGTCCCACGGTGAGTCTTCGAAATATTGACCGAATCCCTTGGCGATGATCAGGTTCAATTTCAACTCCAGGTTGTCGATCATGAAGTAGCCGAACGTGGGCAAGACCTCGATGCTGGCGCCGTTCCTGCGATCCATGCCCTCCATGGAGATCTGCCCGTATACCAGGGCCAGATAACCGCCGAGTTGCATCGTGCCCGCGGTCAGCATTAACCCCGACGGTTGATCCACAGTTTGCACCGAATAACTCGAAGCTTCATCTACGGCCGGCGGAGGCGGGGCGGGGGTGGTCGGTTGCGCCGGTTGCTGATACTGCTGCGGTTGGGGTGCCGGTTGCGCCGGTTGCGCCGGTTGCACAGGTTCCTGATACTGCTGCGGTTGGGGTGCCGGTTGCGCCGGTTGCTGATACTGCTGCGGTTGGGGTGCCGGTTGGATCGGTTGAGGAGGAGCTGCCGGAACGCAGTTGATCCCTGTTTGATCAAGAGTGTAGCCCTGATAGCACACGCACACAGGTGAGCCATTTTGGACCAAGCAATTGCCGTATCCACCGCACGTAATCCCAGTGCAAGGATCGGTGACCTGCGCAATTGCCGAAGAGCAAATGCACATCAGCAGAGCGTTCGCCGCCGCTATAGTCAACAATGCCAATCTCATGATTCTCATCTCCTTCTTACAGTGGGGTTATCAAATGAATTATACACAGCCGTTTCCCCCGCGTAAACGTCCAACCATTTTCAATCGACCCAATCGTTGACACAAGGGATCCGCAGTTCTATTATTCGGCCTCATTTTCAGAACAAAAAACCAAGGAAGGAAAGGAGGTTGTGATGGAAGTATCCAAGATGGTCGTCGACAGGCAGAAGTCCTCGACCAAGGTTGTCGCCGCCGCGCGCACGCACAAGTCCAGGGCGGGAGCCGGCATGACCGAGCTTCTGGGTTTCGATTGCGGACTGGCGACGGAACAGCTCATGGACGGCTCTGCCGACAAGCTCGAGAAGTCGACCGGTACGATGGTTGCCGCGGATGAGGCCCACATCGCCGAGCTGGACGACGACGCCGCGTTCCGCGCTGCGCGCGACGAGTCTGCGACCGATGTCCGTGATGCGTGCGTCGATCTTCGCGATGTGACCACGACCATGTTCGGCGCGGACTACATCGAATCGCTCGGGTACGAGGGCGACACGCCGGAAGATCCGGTCATGCTGCACCGCCTCGGCGTGCGCATCATGGAGCGGATCGACAAGATCGACAGGCCCGGGCCCAGGTTCGAGGGCATGACTTTCGATCCCGCGCCGTGGAAGAAGAAACTCTTTGGGCCCATAAACAAATTGGGCGCGGCCCTCAAGAAGACCGCGATCGAGGAGCGCGAGGCTGAGCAGACCATCACCGCCAAGCGCGAGGCGATCGCCGCCTACGACGAGATCTTCTCGAAGACCGCCGGCCTGGTGAGCGCGCTTCTGCGCATCGCGGGCGAAGAGGAACTCGGCCGCCGCGTAAGGCCGGTAAAAAGCAGGCCCGGCCGGATCTCCGATCCGGAATTCGAGGTAGACAAGGTCGATCCCCCTCAGGAATAGCCGTCCGAACGGTTCCAGACACGATTATCCGGCCGATCGATGACGTTCCGGAGTGCCCCGGACGGGAGTTCAGAATCCGAAATGGTCTTCCGAAGCGCTCGCGGCGGGATCGTCCGGCCGATCGATGACGTTCCGGAGTGCCCCGGACGGGAGTTCAGAATCCGAAATGGTCTTCCGAAGCGTTCGTGGCGGGATCGTCCGGCCGATCGATGACGTTCCGGAGTGCCCCGGACGGGAGTTCAGAATCCGAAATGGTCTTCCGAAGCGCTCGCGGCGGGATCGTCCGACCGATCGATGACGTTCCGGAGTGCCCCGGGCGAGAGTTCAGAATCGGAAACGGTCTTCCGAAGCGCTCGCGGCGGGATCGTCCGGCCGATCGATGCCGTTCCGGGCCGCTCGGAACGGGAGTTCAAAATCTGAAATAGCGATCCGGAGTGCTCCCGGCGCCGATCACGGCTTCTCGGCGAGGGTGATCTTGTGAGGATGCGTCATGTCGGTCTTCTCCGGGTCCTTGTAACCGAGCGCCTGGTAGTTCTTCACCGGTTTTGACTTGCCCTTCACCTTCACGTCGTCGTGCTGGAGAAAATCGAAATCGTTTTTCACGCAATCGTAGGTGTGCTCGCTGATGAGGACCTGGCCCGACTTGGCGGCCGAGCATAACCTGGCGGCGGTATTGACTGAGTCACCGATCACCGAATAGGCCATTGTCCGCGTGGAGCCGATATAACCCGCCACCAAAGGCCCGGTGTTGATTCCGATCCCGATCTCGATGGGCGGCAACCCCTCGTCCTCACGGGTACGGTTGAACTCCACGAGGGCCGATTGCATGTCCAACCCGGCGCTCACCGCTCTGCCGGGATCGTCTTCGTGAGTCACAGGAGCGCCCCACAGCACCATGATCTCATCACCGACGAACTTGTCGATCGTGCCCTCGTGCCTGAACGCCACCTCCACCATCACCTCGAAGTACTCGTTGAGCATCTGCAACACATCGGCTGCGGGCATGTCCTCACTCATGGAAGTGAATCCCCGAATATCCGCGAATAGCACCGTGGCGACGCGATCCTCGCCGCCTTTTTCGACCGACAGCTCTCCGGAGACGACCATTTCCGCGAGATCGGGAGACAGGAGCCGCGAAAAGCGCTCGCGGGTGGCGGCGTCCACCTCGATCTTCTTGGTCATGTCCGCATTTCTGATGAACTGCGCCGTCTGGTTGGCGATGTTGGACAGCAGGTGCAGATCCTTCTCGGAATAGGCGTTCACGGCAACGGACGAATCGATGAGGATGATCCCGAGAAGCTCATCCGCGTGCAGGATGGGGACCGCCATTGAAGAGCGGATGCCCTGCATGATCATGGACTTGGCTTCCTTGAAACGGGTATCCATCTGCGCATCCGACGACAGTATCCCGGCCTTCTCGGTCTGGACCGCATTCACCAGCGTCGATGAGATGTTGAGCTTGTCCTCGGGCTTTTTCATCTTGAACGCTTGCGGTTTCATCTTGTCGAACTCGTCGGCGAGCAAGATGACACCGCGATCGCAGTTGAGAAACTCGAATGTTCTCTCCAGGATCCTCTCCAGGATCTGGTCCAGGTTGAGGTCGAGGCCGATATCGTGCTGGAGTTCGTACGTGACGCGCAGTTTTTCGTAATCGGTACGCAGATCCTTAACGTCCTCTATCTCGACCTCCGGCAAGAACCTGTCCTCCACAGCGGCTATCTTGGACCTGATGTGGCTCTGGATACCGCCCTCGGTCATGTCCACCACCTGCTGGGCCACGGTCGCCCCCGCGTCCGCGGAGATGAACATGCACCTGGTATTGCCCAGGAACACCTCGTCCCCGTCGCGGAGCTGAACCTCACCGGATATCTTTGACTTGTTGACGAAGCTGCCGTTGAGGCTGCCCAGATCCTTAAAGACGTAACCCCTTTCCGCGTCCAGGTGTATTGTGCAGTGCTCTTTTGAAACGATCCGATCCAGCACCTGGATGTCGTTCTGGGGCAGCCGACCGATGGAATTATGCTCGCTGAGATCCACCTCTCTCCTGCCGTCACTGCCGAAAATAACCAGTTTTGCCATATTAACTCTCGCTGCCCTCTTTTCCCATCTGCTTCGCTACTTTTTTCTGACCTTCAACGTCGGAATCTTTTTTGTGCTGCCCTTTGGCTTCTTGGGCTGGGCTTTCCTTACGGCGTCCGGCTTGACGTTCACCCCTACCCCGCACTTGCTGATCGCTCCTTTGGAGTGCTCGAACCCGAAGTCCGCATCGCCGCTGCGTTTCTTGTCGTTGGCTTCGTTGAACGATCGCTTGAGGATCTTGGCTAAACAGCCGCCGAGCTGCCCTCCTGATACGTTTCTCATGGCGGTAGGCTTGGATGCGCCCTTCTCTACTTTGAACGCCAGTCTTGCGCCGGGCTCATTCTTGAACTTCTTGGCGCAAGCTTTGATCTCGCTCTGGCTACTCCTCAGCGTGTTGACGATGGCCGCGGCGATCTTGTCGGACGACTTGGCGAGAACCATGCAGGCGGCATCTTTCTTGGGTTTCTTGACGCCGGTTCCGCTCTTCGCGCCGGATGTCTTTTCGGCGTTTTTGGGATCCTCGCTACCCTCGACAACAGGATCCGCCGCCAGATCCGGAAGCGGCTGCACATCAGGCGCAACCGGCGGAACAACCTGGGGTTGAGTGACTCCTGCCTGCTGGATCTGAGGCTGGACATAAGGTTGCGGGATGGCGACGGGGGCCGTAGTGACGGGAACGGCTCCCGGCCCCAACAGGAAGTACCATGCGGCGGCTCCTCCTCCCCCAATCAGCACCACGGCTCCCGCGACGATGCCGATGATCAAGCCGGTCTTGCCGCTCTTCTTTTCGACGGACGACACGATCGCCGGAGATGCGGATTCCACAGTGGGAGGGAGGGGCGCGGCGGAGTCGGCGATCGGAGCCTGGACGGTATCCGCCACTCCTCCGACCGAGGCCGCGGGTTGCGCTGCCGGGGCTGCCGGGAGTCCCGTCGAGCCCGAAAGCACCTCTTGTATTCGCCGGGCCATCTCCTTCATGGACTGGGGGCGGTCGCCGGGATCCTTGGCCAGAGCGTCCAGGACTACCGCCTCCAACCCCTTTGGAACGCTCATCGCCGGGTTCGCCACGACGAGCGCCGGCGGGGTGTCCAGGAGATGCATCGTCAGGACGCCCATGGGGGTCTCGGACTTGAAGGGCAGCGAACCCGAGAGCATCTGGTACAGGATGATGCCGGTGGAGTAGATGTCGGATCGGGCGTCCACCTTTTCCCCCCTCACCTGCTCGGGGGACATGTACTGGGGAGTACCGAAAACCATGCCCGTCTTTGTGAGGGCCTTTCGCTGATCCGTGCCGTCGTCCTCCATGATCTTGGCGATGCCGAAGTCGAGGACCTTGACCATGTCCTTATCGAAGCCTCTCTCGCTGAGCATCACGTTCTCGGGCTTGAGATCCCGGTGGACGATGCCGTTGTCGTGCGCGTCCTGCAAGGAGCCGCATATCTGCAAACCTATCTTGCCGGCACGTCGCCAATCGAGAGCGCCGTTTTTTGCGATCTCGTCATCGAGACTGATCCCGTCGATGAACTCCATGGCGATGTAAAGGGAACCTGTCTCGGTCTTGCCGAAATCGTACACGGTGATCGTGTTGGGGTGCCCGAGGCGGCTGCAAGACGCGGCTTCGTTGCGGAACCTGGCGTACAGATTCTCATCGGTCAGGTGCGGGTGCAGGACCTTCAGGGCGACCTTTCTGTCGATGGCGGTCTGCTCCGCCTCGTAGACCACGCCCATGCCGCCTTCGCCGAGCTTCCTGCTCACAAGAAATCGTTCGCCCACGAAAGCCCCGATCATCGGGTCGACCTCCTGCTTGGCGTTCTGTTTTTCCAGGGAGGTACCGCACTTGATGCAGGACTCGGTGCCTTTTGGATTGGCGCCCTGACACCTCGGACACAATATCTCGTCAGCCACGATTGTTCCTTTCCACTTTCCTAAACGGCAGCGCATCGACGACCACTGCCTGTCATTCAAATCAATACGGGTTGTCGTCGATCACGGGCTCTTTCTTCTTTTTCTTCTTGCCCGTTTTCTTATTGTCAACCGTTTCCTTTTTATCTGTCATCGATTTGGACGGTTCACCACCTGTATCGGATCCTTTCTTTGCTTCCGATTCCAGGGCGGGAGGCTCGTCCTTGACGGAACCTACATCGGGATCCTTGGCGGAATCCTTCACCTTCTTCGGCGGGCGGGGCACGTCATCCGCCCCGTCGTCCTTATCGTCCACGCCGCCGCCCGAGATGGCTTCTTCCGCCACCGGAGCCAGCCTGGGCTCGGCGACGACGGGGGGCTCCTCTTGAACCGGCTGTACCGGAGCCCAAGCCCCGGCCTCGATGGGAACAACAGCAGGCGACGTGGCGGTATTCGCGGGAATGATTGGATTTCCCTCCGCGGGCCCGCTTTCATTTCCGGACCCCATCACCAGATAGCCGCCGATCCCGCCGAGCACGACCAGAGTTGCCAGCACACCGATCACGACTCGCGCACCACCCTTCTTTTTCGGGCCTATATCTTTACCCATCCCCTGGCCCCTTCCCGATACGGGAAGGGGAACAGCTGAACTCTTCTCCCCCTTTCCTCGCTGGAAAGGGGGCCGGGGGGATAGGTCCTGATCTTGTTGTTCTTTCCCATCGGGCTCCGGCTTCGACTCCGGCTCGGGTTCCGGCTTCGACTCCGGCTCCGGCTCGGGATCCGGCTTCGACTCCGGCTCTTCCTCGGAAGGAACCGTCTCCTTTTCCTCATCTTTGGTCTCGTCATCGTCGAATTTGGGGACCGGCGACCTGGACGTGGTTTCGGTGGTCTTGATGTAATCGAACTTCTCGTACGTGAGCGTAACGCCGTCGGACGGCTCCGCCAATCCATCGCCCTCGAAACGGGCGACGATTACCGTGATGTTGTCCTCTCCTCCCCTGTCGCAGGCCATCTCCGTCAGGCGCCTGCAAGCCTCCATCGGCTCGTCGATGGTCTTGACGACCTCCAGGATATCGTCGGGCTCCACCAGTCCCGAGAGCCCGTCACTGCACATTACGAGAGCATCCCCTCTCCTCAAGTCGGCAGAGGTGACATCCACGTGGACCCCCTCGGTGGTCCCGAGCGCCTGGAGAATGATATTGCTGCGATCGAAGTCCTTTGCCTCTTCTTCGGTGAGCTGCTTCGCGTCAATGAGCTGCTGAACGAGTGACTGATCCTTGGTCATCTGAACCAGCTTCCCCTGCCTGATCATATAGGCCCGGGAGTCTCCCACCTGTCCGAAAACAACCCTGTCGCCGATCAGGGCCGCTACCGTTGAGGTGGTGCCCATCCCGCGCTGCCCCCGATTGATCTTCGCCGCCGTGAAGATACGCGTCCCGGCCTCGCATATGGCCCGGTTCAGCCTGCGAGCTATCTCGTTGTCGTCCCGGGCCGGATCTCCCTCCTGCATTATCTCGTAAATGGTGTCCACACCGATCTGACTGGCCACTTCCCCCGCCGCGGCGCCGCCCATACCGTCACACACGGCGAACAGGGAGCCCCGGGCTCCCAATTTGTGGGTCCGCACCTCGGGCTTGATGCTGCGGTTGGAGGCCGTCAGGTCGGCTATCAGAAAATTGTCTTCGTTGTGATCGCGCACCAGGCCAACATCGGTACGACCGAACACACGCACGGCGATGCCACCGATCTCTGCATTCGGGCCGACGGTCTCGGTGGAATTGTCCGAATCACTCATGCCGCCAGTGTATCAGATTGAGATGTGAACGAAACAACGAATTATTGTTGAAAAACCAAGTTAACCCCATCCCGGCCCCTCCTTCGCCAAGGCTACGGCGGGCAGGCTTCCCTTGTAGTGGGGGGAAGGGGAAGATGATGGCGGCCAGCTTAAACATGGGTTCAGCGCAACACCCACTCGAACTGAATCCCGACCGCCATCCACAACAGGTGAACGAGCCGTCCATCCGTAAAGTCCTTGGAATCCAGCTCATCTACATAGATGCCCCCCTCGTCGTCGATCCATTTCTCGCTCAAGACGAGCTTGTCGTCCTGCCCGAACCTGTAGGCCGAAACGTAATTGACCTTGATGTACCCTATAACCGCCAGCCCGAGCTCGTGCTCCAGGATCACCCCTCCGAGGCCGCCCAAGACAAACGCGCTGTTATCCTCGATCCCCGCAACGCTACCGTAATAAAAGCCCCCGATTGCCGGACCCAGCTCGAAAACAACCGTCTGCCGCGACGGAGTGGGGATGGCCAGCCTCAACGCAATGTGCCAGATGGAATAGCTCGCGATACCGCCCCAATTTTCATCGGCATTATGCCGGATCTGACGCCATCCCGTGTCGAACCCGACTATCTCGTTGAAACGATACCCGCCTTGAATGCTGAAAAGGAACCCGGAAATCGCGTAGGCCTCCGGGCTCTCGCCGCGCATGTCAACCGGGTGACGCGCGCCCTTCCCCATGTCCAGGCCGGCACCCAGATCCACACCGAAGAAGACCGATCTTTCCGGGTTCTCGGGCAGATCGAGCGCGGCCGCGAACTGGCACCAGACGAGGATCGCCATCGCGGCGGGCAAACCGGGGTTTCTCATCGCCCTTGAAAATCTCCACTTTCGCAACATCTCTTTGGTGATGTTAACCCGAACGAGAGGTGCGCCGCCCCTAAAAAAGCCAAATAAAATATTTGACAGGGGCTATCTCCCATATATAGGCATTTTATTGGGTTCGCATAACCCTGCTGCGGCAATGAAGCCGCCGTTCAGGAGGTTAGGGACAGTGCCTGAGATCTTCATCGACACCCGTCGCACCGTAAATATCAAGCTGGCGATCGCCGCCGCCATTGAAAACGGAGAGTACGAAAGCCTCGCCAGCGATATTCGTGACTGTTTCACCGATGAGCAAATCGAAGAAATCGAAGGGCTGATCGAATCAGGCGACTTGGAAGAGGCGATTGACGACATCCTGGCGGAGTGGAACGGAGATACCATCGGCGAGCTGCTGGAGAGCATGGACAGGTTCTTCTCCGACTCCAGCATCGAACTGCGTTTCGACGAAACCGAGCTGGGCCTCGATGACGAAGAAGATGACAAAAGCTTCGATGACTTGGGGGGGAGTCCGGATGACGAAGAATACGATGAGGAACCGGGCGAAGAAAACGACGAGGACGACGAAAGCTACTGATTCACGCCCTTCATCTGCCCACAACCGGCCGTTCCGGCAAGCTCGATAGCCTCCTTCCTGGTGTTTGCGGCGGGCATCTTTTCGACGATCTTGGCAAGCAGACGGCAGGCCTTTCCGTTCTTGCCCTGGCGCAACCTTACCCGGGCGGCCCACAGGTAACCGTCGTCCCTCATCCTGCTGGTCTTCCAGTTCGCCAGCTCCATGAAAAGGGCGCGTGCCTCCTCGAGCTGGTTCTCCTGAAAATTGATCTCTCCGAGTCGTAGTAGCGCATCATCATGATGACTGAAGTTGTAGCTCGCGATCAGGTACGATCTCTCCCGAGAATCGAGGAGCTTCTTGAGCCGACGCCGTTCGGCCTCGATGTCCCCTCTTTCCCTGGAGATCTCGATGAGCCGCCAGATGGAGTTGTCCCAGAGCTGGCTCTCCCATCTCCCCTTGTTCACGATCTTCTCGAGCGCGCGTTCCTCCGAGCCGGTGTCCTTGCGCGAGCGATGCAGTTTCGCGATCCGGTACACGACCGAATCCCATGCATCCTTGCCTTTGACGTCGTCCGCAAGCTCCTCGAGGGCAGCGATTCCGTCATCGGCGCGATCGATATCGAGATAACATCGACCTACTAACTTGACCCCGGTCGGAGCAAGGGCATCCCCGGGGAAACGGCTCACGAAGCGAGCCGCCGATTGCGCACAGAGCAACTTCTTTCCCGCCTTGTCCAACACTCGCGCGTGATCGTAACAAGCGCGCCGGTAGGGAGGATTCGCCAGGCACATGGACTCGTACCCATCAGCGGCCTCGTCCAACCTGCCCGCCTTCTCCGCGTCGTGGTATCTCTCCCACTCGAGCTCCTGTGGCGTGAACCCCGGGGGAGTGTACCTGGTCCCGGAACCGCAGCCCGCAACGAAAAGGCCGATACACACCACCGGCGCGATCGGAGTTTTCAAGATTCGCTCCAGCCCAGGAAACATGAATCGATACTAGCAGCTTGGTCGGGTTAAGAAAAATTCCCTACATGTAACTGTCGGGAATACAAGCCCCGTACCCCTGGTAGTTCCCGTCGGCATCGAAGAGACCACGACACTCGTGATGGGAATCGCAGGTTTCCTGCGCCTCACACGGCACTCCACACGACTGCGTGGTCCCATCCTGGCTATCGAGGCAAATACCAACCTGCGAATTCAACAGGTCGTCCATCGAGGTGGCCTCCTCCAGGGTGGACATGTCAACGCCGTTGCACAAGGCATCCGCGGGTGCATTGGGGGCGTCACCGGAGTCGGTCCCACCCATGGAACGCGGGCAGCAGAAATTTTTGTACGTGTTTTGCGCGCATACGTTACCGCTGTCGAGGTCCGAACCGGTACCGAGATCCTCATCCGAGAAGCATGCACCCAGCCCAGCCCCGTCGGACACATCCTGGCAGAGGGCCTCGTCGAGCCCCTGTTCAGTGCAGAAAGGCGGCACGCACTGGAGCAGGCAAAGGACCTCTTCTTCCGTGAGTCCCACGCAAACCAGATCCGAGGTGTCGCAGACGTTCTGCGCGCAGCAGACCTCGTCCAGTCCACCGCAATCTTCCTCGGTGCCTGAATCGTCGTGTGTGTCCGTGTCGGCAGGTTCCTCCCCGCCGGAAATGCTCTTACAAGCCGAAACACAGAGGATCATCATCATGAGGACTGCCCAGATGTGCTTCATTCTCCTTGACGGCATCAGTGTGAAGTTCCTATTGTCCATCCTCATATCCATCCCCATGTCATCCCCATATCAATGCGATGACCATCATGATAGAATAATACAGTGTCAACAAGGAAGGAACAGAAGAAATGAGACATCTACTCTTTGTGCTGAGCATCACGTTAATCTGGAGTTGCAGCAACACGCCACCCGCCTTACCACCAGGTGTCGGTGACTCATCCGACTCGGACAGCGATAGCGACACAGACGCTGACTCAGATTCCGATAGCGATTCGGATACAGACTCGGATACCGATTCGGACACTGATTCGGACACCGACTCGGATACCGATTCGGACACTGATTCGGACACCGACTCGGACACCGATTCGGACACCGATTCGGACACCGATGCCGACGATGCTTGCCAGGACGGAAGCGCCGAGGACGTCTTCTCCTCGGGCCTCATGGTGGGATGCGCCGGCAACGTCTCGTGGGCGGACAGGGACGATCTGTGTGCCGCCGGCTGGTTCGCCTGCACCGCTGCGGAGTGGGTCGCCATGCGGGGAGGACTCGCGCCCTACCACCACTACTGGACCGACAATCAACTCCAATACGTCGGGTACACAGACGGGACCTGCTACGCCACCCTATCGGGAGGATACGATTGCAATCCGACCTCGGCGCCAATGCGGGTCTGCGCCGACTCGGCGGACGATCCCGAGGGCAACGCGTGCAACTGGCGCAACTGCGGACTGGACTCCACCTCCCCCAACGAGTACTTCGGCGGCTGCAACGGCAACTACACCGCCGGCACCCTCTGTTGCCAGTAAAACCCGCCCCCTCGACCTTAATAAAATGACTCTGTCACCCTTGCACGGGTCACCCTTGCACGGGCAAAGGGAGATATCTACACCGGTGTACGGGCTCGACTACGTGAAGTTCAAATTGACGCCGCCGAGACAATCATATATTGTAAAAGAACCTGGTCCGACCAGACCAGATCGGATCATGCCGGCCGGCCGAAAGGAGTTGCTGGTGATTGTAAACACCATTACAGAAGCGAAGGCACAGCTCTCGGCGCTCATCGAACGCGTCATCCGGGGAGAGGAAGTGATTATCAACCGGGCCGGAAAGCCCGTCGCCGTGCTGCGACCCTACCGTCCCGACCGTCGTCCCCGCAAGCCCGGCCGCCTGCGCGGCAAGATCCGCATCGCTTCAGACTTCGACGACCTGCCACCGGACATTGCGGAGGCGATAGGGATGATCGACCCGTGAATTTACTCCTCGACACTCACGTCCTGCTCTGGTGGCTTGCCGACGATTCGCGACTGTCGCACGATGCCAAGAAGGCGATCTCCGATCCGGACAACATCGCCTCGGTCAGCGCGGTCACCATCTGGGAAATCGTCGTCAAGAAAGGCCTCGGTAAGCTCGCACTCCCCGATGACTGGTACGAGGCAATTGCCGACGAACCCTTCCAGCGATTGCCGATCACCTGGGAGCATTCGCGCAAGGTTGCCGATCTCCCGGAGTTGCACAGAGACCCGTTCGACCGCATGCTCATCGCGCAGACTATTGTCGAAGATTTGGTTCTCGTCACCGGCGACGAACAGGTTCTTCGCTACGACGTATCGGTTTTGAATACCTAGTGCCTCGTCAACCGCTCTTTGCCGGGCGCCTGCAGCGGTCCCTGTACAAGGGGTCGACATGCTACTTCCTGCGCTTCTCCAGCAGATAACCCGATCTTATCCTACCCAGTGACGCAGCCAGATTATCCCTCACGCGCCCGTCCTCTTTGGCCATCTCGTGAATCATCTGCTTCACGCGCGCCCTTTTGCCTCTATCCCCGTGGGGACAAGGTTCCACCGCCGCCTCGATCCCCATGCGCGCCGCGTACCTCTTTACCTCGCTCTCCTTGACCAGGCATAGGGGCCTGACGATCACCAGATCGTAGTTGTCCAGCTCCAGCCGCGCCGGCATGGTGGAGATCTCCGCGTTGTAAAACATGTTGATTAGCAGGGTTTCGATGACGTCGTCGAGATGATGGCCGTAGGCGATCTTGGTGCATCCGTTTTTCAACGCCTGCGAGATCAGGGCCTTGCGTCGCTACATGGCACCCCATCAGTTCGAATTTGACAGGGATGGCGCTCCTCTTCTCGGCCAGAATTCGAGCGAGGACGAAGGAATCCACGCCCCCCGAAACGGCTACCAGGATCCTGTCGCCCTCCTCGATCATTCGGTGCCGACGGAGGGCCGCTCCCACGCGGCGGTGTACCAGTCGCTCGATCTTCAAGTCATCTCCATTATCCCGCGTGACATCCGACTTCTTTTTGGCGTATCCATGTCTCCATGACGCCGTACCAAAGCTACCTCAACGCACAGCAGGAGATCAACGAAGGTCTCATAAGGATGGGCATTTCAATGGACCGTCCCGAGGGCTACGTGCGAGATCCGCAAAAGCGCATGGACGAAATGCGGAACTTCCTCGAATGCTGCAATAATCCCCAGCGAGACATTCCGGCGGTTCACGTGGCCGGTACCTCGGGAAAGGGTTCCGTATCCGCCGCCATTGCGGGGATACTTAAGAAAGCCGGTCTCAAGGTGGGACTCCACGTAACACCCTACTTGCAATCCGCCACCGAAAAGATCTGGATCGACGGCAGCTTTGTTTCTGCGCGACAGTTTCGCGATCTGGTGAGCTGGGTCATGCCGGTAGCCGCCCCGCGCGTCCGGCCCGAGACGCCCGCTTCTATCCACGGAATGGCCTCTGTGGCAATCGCCCTCGAAGGTTTTCGTCGCGCGGGGGTGGACGTGATGGTCTTTGAAGCAGGTTGCGGCGCCAGATTCGACCTGACGTCGTTCGTGGAAACCTCGGTTGCGGTGATCACGAACGTGGGCCTCGACCATGTGGTCAGCCTGGGGCCCGATATCGAACGAATCGCGTGGCACAAGGCCGGCGTGGCTCGTCGCGGGGCACCCCTGGTGACCGGAGCTACCGGGACCGCCCTCGACGTCATTCGGCAGGAGGCGAACTCGGTGGGCGCCGCCCTTGTGGAGATACCCCACACGGGGAATGCCCGAACGGACAACATGTCGGTCGCATCCGAGGCGGCCGGCCTCATGGGCGAATTATTGAACGCGAAGATGACTCCCCGCGTGATCGAAGAGGGGGCGCAACGTGTCCGACTGGCGGGGCGTACAGAAGTGATGCCCGGGGATGGCCCGAAGGTGATCCTGGACGGGGCCCACAACGAGGAGAAGCTGGCCGTCGCGATCGATCAGGCGTTCGAAACGGATGTGGCCGGCCCGCGAGTGCTGGTCATCGGCTTTCTGGGAACCAGGGCGAGCCCCGATCTCGTTCGTCCCCTCGCCCGCAGATTCGATCACGTGATCGCCACGGAGCCGAGGGTTTACGGCAAGACGCCCTGCCCCGCCGCTGACACTGCCCGCCTCTTGGAAAGCGCAGGCTACACGCCGCAGTCCCAACCGTATCCTCGCAAGGCGCTCGAGCGCGCTGTCGATCTGGCCGGATCGGGCGGCATGGTGCTGGTGACGGGCTCCTTCTATCTGGTCGGCGATCTCAGAAATCGATGGTACAGCCCGGAATCGGTGGTTCTCGAAAGAACCTCGTGGCCCGTGGATCAATCGGGACAACGCTTGTCGAAATAGGCCTTCAGTTTTTTCGCGATGGAGGGATCTTCCAGGGTGTTCAGCTCGCCCCTGTCCATCCATGTTCCGCTACAGGATGCGCAGCGATAGATCGTGCCCGATCGATCTCCATTCTCGTTCAAGAAGAGTTTTCTGAGCGATACTTCGACGCAACGGGGACACGGCATATCCGGCTCGGCCAATTCTGCGGGCGGGATGGTCTTCTCGATCTTCTTTAGGGCCGGACGGCGATCGAGCACTTCGTAGATCTCGTCGTTGTCAAACCACAAACCGGCACATTGCACGCAGCGTTCCAGCAACACGTCACCGATCTCGATCTCCTCAAGCTTCCCCTTCTTGCAGCGAGGGCAATCGAGTGCCATGGCTCTACCTCCTGAAATGCAATTAACCACTGATTTGTATATCCCGACGGGTGATTAGGCAAGCGCGCGGTCTATTACAGTCCTTCGAAGCGAAGCTGGAGTTTGAGGCCCTGGTCTTCGAACTGGACTGGATAGTCTCCGTCGAAGCACGCGGTGCAGTAACCCCCGCCCTCGCCCACCGCTCGCTTCAACCCGTCGAGGCTGAGGTAGGCAAGCGAATCGGCGCCGATGTGATCGGCGATCTCCGACAGCTCCACATCGTTGGCGATCAACTCCTCGTCGGTCGGCGTGTCGATTCCGTACTTGCACGAGTGGCGTATGGGAGGAGAGCTGACCCTGAGATGTGGTGCCACGAACCTGAGTGACGCCTTTGTCACGGGCTACTGCTCTATGAAACTCTTGAGATGCTTGCTTCTGGACGAGTGCCGCAGCTTGCGAAGCGCCTTCGCCTCGATCTGGCGAATCCGTTCCCTGGTCACCTCGAAATCCTGGCCAACCTCCTCGAGGGTGTGGTCGGATTTCTCGCCGATGCCGAAGCGCATCCTGAGCACCTTCTCCTCACGGGGGGTGAGGGTCTTCAGCACGCGCCTGGTCTGCTCGGACAGGTTGAGCCCGATGACCGCCTCGGCGGGCGAGACCACGCCCTTGTCCTCGATGAAGTCTCCGAGGTGGCTGTCCTCCTCCTCCCCGATGGGAGTCTCCAGGCTGATGGGCTCCTTGGCGATCTTCAGGACCTTGCGCACCTTGTCCAGGGGCAGCTCCATGCGATCTCCGATCTCCTCCGGAGTGGGCTCGCGACCAATCTCCTGAACCAGGTATCGACTCGTGCGGATGAGCTTGTTGATGGTTTCTATCATGTGCACGGGGATCCGGATGGTGCGCGCCTGATCCGCTATTGCGCGAGTGATCGCCTGACGGATCCACCACGTGGCGTAAGTGGAAAATTTGTAACCGCGCCGATACTCGAATTTATCGACGGCCTTCATGAGTCCGATGTTGCCCTCCTGGATCAGGTCGAGGAACTGCAACCCGCGGTTCGTGTACTTCTTGGCGATTGACACCACCAGCCTCAGGTTGGCCTCAACCAGATCGGCCTTGGCCTTCTCCGCGTGTCGCTCACCCTCGTGTATGCATCGGTAGATCTCCCTGAGCTCCTCGATATCGAGATTGACGTCTTCCTCGACTGCACGGATTTTCTTATGGGAATCGCGGATGATCTCCTCGATCTCCTGGAGTTCGGACGCCCGCAGCCCCAGCTTGCGGCAGATCCTTCGCTCCGCCGCCTTGCCGAGCTTCATCTCCCGTACGGTTCGCCTTATATCCCGTGCGGACATCCCCGCGCGCTTCTCGCACGCGACCACCGCCGCCTCGGCCTCCTCCACCCTGCCGATGAACTCCTTCAACTGGGCGACGATCCGGACGATCTGTCCCTTGTTGAGGTTGAGACTTACCAGCAGGTTCTTCACACAGAAACGACAGTCGGTAACCTTGCGCATGAGGGTCTCGCGCCTGCGATCGGTGAGCTTCTTCCCGTCCCTCAGCAACGACGTGCATCTCTGAATCTCGTCGCTGATCTTGCGAACATCATCGATTATCTCGAGGAAACGGCGGTCAGCTTCTACCCGCTCGATTATGTTCTCGTACTCATCGTAGTCGAGTTCCTTCTCTCCCTTTTCATCTTCCTCGTCATCCTCTTCGAATTCGAGTTCCTCTTCGTCGGCTTTCTCGTCTTCCCCTTCACCTTTTGCCTTGGCGGACTTGGCGTGGCTGCGCTCGACTACGTCCTTGAGACGTATCTTCTCCTCCAAGAGCTTGTCACCCAACCCGATGATGTCCTGAATGGCGATGTTGGAGGTCATGAGCATATCCAGCACTTGTCGTTCACCGCGCTCGATACGCTTGGCAATCTCCACCTCTCCCTCGCGGGTGAGAAGACAAACGGTCCCCATCTTGCGCAGGTACATGCGCACCGGATCGTTGGTCTTGGAGAAGTATCCGAGATCCTGATCTTCGGCCTCCGCGGCGGCCTTGCCGGACTCCGGGGTCGCAATGTCGGCTTCGGCTCCCCCCTTCTTCCCCGCGGACGCACCCTCACCACTATCGACCACCTCGATTTGCTCGCCAGTCAGAAGGTCGAGCAGATCATCGATACGATCGGATGAAACCATCTCCTCGGGCAGATAGTCGTTTACTTCCTCATACGTGACAAAGCCCTTGGACTTGCCAAGCTCTATGAGTTGCTTGATGTTTTTCTTTTCAGTAATGGTTCTCATGCGAAATTCCCTTGCACGCTTTAGTCTCTGATCGGGTCTTTGTCAAAAGCTTGATGGGCTTTGGTAATCTCTTTTTCAATTTCCGTCCGTCCTCGCTGTAATTCTAGCACTTTGGGGTAGTCGTTGGCCGCGTTGGCCAAACGAATCTGCTGATCCAGCTCGCGGACTCCCTGTTTCAAAAAAGTACCTCGCATTCGCTGTTCGATTTCCTTCAGGGCCTCGCGACCCGTTTCCTCCTCCTTGAAAAGCGGTCTTATCGCTCTGGCTGCGAGCCAAGTGACTGCGGAATCATCTCCCGATCCACTCAGCATTTCCGAAATATCGAACTCCTTCCTCTTGTATCCGAGGATCAGATCGCTTGCGATCTTCTGCAGGCGTTGGGTTACAATCATAGTTGCGATTCCGCGCTCCTCTACTTCCCCGCATAACTGGGGCAGATCCAGCATGAGACCTATCAGCTCCCGCTCTTCGGTCGAGCCGGGAAAGGGCGTCTCTTCCCGACCTGCTCCCGGCCTTTGCGATCCCGATGTCGAACCGCCGCTTCCTCGGAGGTGGGAAAAGACCACCCTCGAATCGACACCGAATACATCGGCGATGCGCTGCTTGTATACATCTCGCTCCATGTGGTCGAGGACAGCCGCAACGAAGGGTCCCAGCTTGCCGATCCTGCGGGCCGTATCCTGAGCACTCCCGTCCGAGGCGGCTGCCGAAGACCGGATGATCTCATCGAGTAGTCCTTTCTTTTGGGCAAGCAATGAATCGATGGCTTCCTTCCCACCCTTGCCGAACAGGCTGTCGGGATCTTCTCCCTCGGGAAGCGGCGCCACATATGCCGCCAGCCCGACCTTCGCCAGCATGGGGAACGCTCTGGCCGCAGCCTTTCTTCCCGCGCCGTCTCCGTCGAACATCACCGTTACGCTGTCCACCCTCCTCTTGAGAATGACGCCGTGGTCATCAGTGATAGCGGTTCCAAGCGGTGCCACCACGTTCCTGAACCCGGCCTGGGCCATGGACACCACGTCGAAATTGCCCTCCACCAGAATCGCCTCTCGGGTCTTTGAGAGATCGACCCTGGCCGCGTGAATGCCGAACAGGATCTTTCCCTTGACAAACTCCCTGGTTTCCGGGGAGTTCACATACTTGGGATCTCGCCCGTCGCCTCCGCTTCCGATCACCCTGGCCGAAAAGGCTATCGGGTGCCCGGAGGGATCCGTGATGGTGAACACCAGCCGATTTCTGAACCGATCGTAGTATCCACTCCCACCCTTGCGCGGCAACGCCAGGCCCACCGCCTCGACTTCCGTAGCGGATATTCGCTTTTCGTGAAGGTGGTCGAGGAGGGCTTGCCATGAATCGGGGGCATAACCGAGTCGGTATAGCCGCGCGATCTCTTCGTCGATGCCTCGCGCCTTGATCAGCTCCCGGGCTTGTGCGCCCGCCGGGTTCCAGAGGTTGTCCTCGAAGAAAGCCGCCGCCTCCTCCAGGATGAGTCGTCTCCTTCTCAACGCCTCCCTCGCGCGATCCTGCTCGGTTCTGGCGGCAGGCGTCATCTGCTGTTTGGGGATCTCCACGCCGTATCGACCCGCGAGTCTCTGCGCCGATTCGATGAACGACAGACCCTCGATGGTCATCAGGAACTTGAAGATATCCCCCGACGCGCCGCATCCGAAGCAGTGATAAAACTGTCGCGAGGGGTTGACGTTGAACGACGGATCGCTGTCCGCGTGGAAGGGACAGACGCCCTTGTGATTCACCCCCGCCCTCTTGAGCGTGACGTATTCGCCGATCACCTCAACAATATCGGACCGTTCCCTGATTTCCGCGATCTTCGCCTCAGGGATCACATCTCATCCGTTTCGGTGGCCTTGTCGGTTGATGCTTCAAATGAATTTGACGAAGTATAAGAGTGAAAATGGACTTGTCAAGAAATGACCCGCCATCCGGACCGATTTAGCTAGAAACCGACGGATACTTTGGCGGTGAAGCTGTCCCAGTACGCGTCGTCGACGACATATCTGACGTACCCGACCGAGGGCGTGAACACCAGGGATCGGGTCACCCGGCAATCGAGTCCGCTCTCCGCGCCCAGTGCGCGCATCAGATACGTCAGGTCGTTTCCGAACCGGTTGCTGGCAAGGGGCCCCAACCCCGCCTTGGCGATCAGGTACGGAGAGAACCGCCAGGGCAACTGGATCCCGACCGAAGCATGTTCCATGAAGATCATGTCCGTGCGATCCGGCAGGGTGCGAAAGCCGATGGTGGTCGACAACCCAAGTCGTATTTTTCTTCGCAGAATGTTGATGTCGATCTCCGGTCCGCTGATGAAGCCCGGCTCGCTCCCCTCCCCCATCCAGGAGACTCGCGCACCGAGGGAGGCTATTGGGGCTCCCCTGCCCCAAAGGGACAACCACTCCAGGTAAGCGACGTCCCGAGCCTCCAGCTTGTCGTCGTACGCCCGCTGCCACCGCCTCTGCCACATGTTCCGGCGATTGTCCTCGAACTCGGACTTCAACCCCGTGTCTTTCTCGTCGAACTCCGTCTTTCGCTTCTCCCTGGCTTTTCTACGACGATCGGCCGCCGCCTCCGGGCTCCGGCGGTCCTCCCCCACCCTCCGGTACCTGTCGGAGTACGCGGGCCCCTCCTCGGCCTCGATACGCCGCCTGTCTCCTCCGAGATCGTGACGCTTGTACTTGCCGCTCCCGTCGTCCTCCCCTTTGTCATCGTACGGAGATTCCTCGATCGACTCCGGCTCCGGTCCGTCCTCCTTCGACTCTTCCTCCACCACCTGTCCCGACAGCTTCAGGTCGGTGCCGTCATCGGGACAGACCTTCACCTTCTCGTCAAAAACCTGCCGGCACACAGGGCAACGAATTTTCGCGGCAAAAGATACCGACACCCCGCAGAGGATCATCGCCATTACCAGAAGCGCCGCAAACAGCCCTGATGTCGATCTTCGCCTCAAATCACTCCCCCGACCCTCGAGGTTCAAATCCTTCGATCAGCAATTCGAGATCGCTCCGGTCAGACTCGCCGTTCACCCACAGGGACAACAAGGCTGTCCTTCCGCCGAGGGAATAGAAGACCTCTGTCACCCGAAGGTATTGCCCGTCGGTAGCCTCCACACGGATCCCCTCATCATCGGCACCGTTCCAATAGACCTTCTGAGGATCCATCTGGTATCCGAGCCCCGCCCAATGATCACACCGGTAGCTCACGACGTCGGCGACCGGGTTTTCGTTGATAACCCATACCTCGAGCCTCAACCGAGCGTTGGGATGATCATCCCCGTACTCATCGGTGTCCGGATCGACCGCGAGCACAGCCCTTTCCGGCCCGGTATCCTCCACCGACTCCCACGGAGGCGACGGGTAATGAAAGTGAAACGCTTCGGTCGGGTGCTCGAAGATCCGCCATAGAGCGTACGGATCGGTGCCGTCCGTGTCGCTGCACGCAGCGCACACCACCGAAAAGATGAGTAGCACGGTCCTGGAGTACGACAGCATGGTCATCGGCCCGTCACTGGCAATCCAGAGTGGCTGCGTAAATCTCACCGTCTGCGGGTAAGGTATTGTCATCGCGGTTGTCCTGCCAGAGCACCAGCGCTACACTGCCGGACTCAACGATCCTCGGCCATATCGATCTGCCGGGATCGCCGCAGAGTATGTACGCGGAATCCACCGACTCGCCGTCGGCTGCTATCCTGGAAACCATCAGGTCGGCCACCTCCACATCACCCGAGTAATTACCCGGAACACCGTCCCAGGCGAGCACGAACTCCTGCGCGGGGGAGCTGTGGAAGTACATCGACAGGCCGTTCTGGTTCCACCCGGCGTTGTGTGAAAGCCCCACCACCAACCCGTCTTCGAGATTCCCGACAGGCGCGCCCTGGAAATCGAGCAGGCGGAACATTATCCTGAACTCGCCGTCTACCCTGCGATCCCGCCACGCCACGCCTGCATTTCCAGACACGTCATCCCACGCGACAACTGCGGGCGGAATCGCATAGCCGGCAGGCGTGACCTCCGTGTGGGAGGATCCCTCGAGAGTGCCTTCGGAGGTCAGCGCGCGGGTCAGAACCTGCCCCGGCACATCTCCCGCGATCTCCTCATAGGCGGTGATGGAGGCCAGGAAACCGTTGTCCGTGGCAACCACCGACGACCACATCTCGTCCCTGGGATCGTCGGTCAGGCGCTGGTTGCTGCCGATCTCGGTGGTGGTATCCGGATCGATGACCGACACGTAGGCATCGTGCTTGTACAATGCCACGTTGCGCTTGTCCTGCCATACGATGGCCAGCCGCCTGTCCGAACCGAAGACACCCATGGCCGCGTTCGGATAACGCGAATCCGCGCTGTTCCCATCCGATATTTGAAGCGCCGCCGTCGGGCTCAAGACGCCGCCGGAGTCCAGATAATCGAGCATCACCTCGTGGTTCGACGATATCCATCGCTGGAACACAAGTGCGTAGCCGTTCCCGGCTCCAAGCCATACCAGAACGGGATACTCAAAATTCGCTGCCGTCCCTACCTGAATCACAGATGCTACCAATATCCCCGTAGAATTGAACGTGGCGAAAAAGAGGTGGCCATAACCCAAGCTGAAGTCGTCTATCCACACAGCGGAAAAACCGACGTCCGTGACCACCACCGATGGATGATGCGACTCTCCCGGGTTGGTGGTGAGGCGCTGCTCGTTACCGACAACGCCGTCGACGCATGTGCCGTCGGCACACTGGTAGTCCGGCTCACCCTCGCAGACCTCCCCCGGTTCGCAGCCTTGCCAGTCCATTTCGAATTCGCAAACCGGCGGATCGCTCACGCCCACAGAAGTGCAGGTGCCGTAATCGCACTCACCGTCGGTAATCTCGCAGATCCCTCCATCCAAGCCGTACTCGCACTCGTTGTCGCTGTTGCAACTGACGTTCCCGCACTCGGGCTGGAAACAATCCGAGGGGCTCGTACAACCGCCGGTGTCCGTGTCGGAATCGGTATCACTGTCCGTATCCCCGTCGGTATCCGTATCCACATCCGGGCCCTCCCCCTCCACGCAGTATCCCTGTGCCAGATCGCAAAAGAAACCGGGAGGACACTGATCCGGACCGTCACAAACGAACTGGCCTGCCTTCCATCCGAAATCCATGCACGAAACGGCCAACAGCGTTACCAAGACAAAGAACGCCGGCATCATGTACACGCCGCCGGGCCTCATCTAGAAGCTCCAGCCTGCGCCGATTACGGCGCCGTTGTCCAGGATCCCGACATTCACGGTCGGCCCGGTTTCGTCCTGTTTCTCCTCGCTCCGGTCCGAGACGAGCAACATCACCAACCCGGCGCCCATGGCCGCCAGCCCGATCCCTCCCGCCATCCAACCGACGAGCTCGTACCGCTCACCGTCCGCGATCATCTCATCATGTTTCACGGGATCGTAGGCCACGTCTTGCACATCCTCGATCTCGCCCTTCTTGGACGCGGCCAGTCCCAGCATGACACCCCAAAGGACGGTGACGGCGGCCCCGGATCCCAGGGTTATCCAACCCGGAACGACCAGATCCGGCCCCTTTTCCACCTCGGGCTCGGGTTCCGGTTCGGGCGGCAACATGGCCTTGAGCTTCTCCAGCTTTTTTTCCACGTCACTGCGGGCTGGAACATCACCCGACCAGTTCAAATATCGATGGTACAATTCGACAGCCTCGACAATATTTCCGAGCTTCTCCTCGCACAGGGCCAGGTTGAAGATGGTCCGAAAGTGCGGAAAAGCGTCGAAGGACAATTGGAAGGCATCCCTGGCTTCGTTGAACTCACCGATATCGTAGTGCGACTGCCCCCGCGAAAACGCATCCTTGGCGCGCTGCATGTCGTCCCCCTGGGCCTTCGCCTGACCGCTCGTTGCGAGGACTGCCGTAAAAGCGACCGCGACGAGGCATCCGCGGGACAATTGCGAACGAACACTGTGTGGGGTTCTTGCAAAAAACATTACTTTGGATTCTACAAGATCAGAATGGATTGTCCATCGGGTGCTCGATCGACTTGGGCTTATCAGGCTTGTCGGGCTTGTCAGGCTTGTCGGGCTTGTCGGGCTTGTCGGGCTTGTCGGGCTTCGGGGAAGTCGGCGTAACCTGGTCTTCCGCCTTGCCGCCCTTCTTGCCTTTTTTCTTGCCGCCCTTCTTGCCTTTTTTCTTGCCGCCCTTCTTGCCTTTTTTCTTGCCGCCCTTCTTGCCCTTCGCCGGTTTGATCGCCGTCAGCTCGATCTCCAGGGTGACGTCTTTCGAGGGGATCACCTGCAACTCCTCCTTGACGACCGGCACGTGGGCATCGACCGTGGGCGACGCGTCCGCGAGGCCTCTTTCGACTGTCACCGGCGGGTTTTCCCCATGGACCACAAACCCGGTATCCGGAGTTGCGGCGGGCTCGGCGAAGATCCACATGAAGGCTATTGCCACACCCGCAAAAAGCCCGAAGGACGCTCCGATCCACGCGGCGAGCTTTTTGCGAGAGATGTTGCCCAGGAGACCAAAGCCGGTCCGCAAACCCGTCTCGTACTGCAACGGCGTGGCGTCGATTCCCCCGAAGGACGCATCCTTGACGTCCATGGTCAGCGAGTCGCGATCCACGATCGGTAAATCCCGATGGATGACGGGCTTCGCGGCGAGGGCCTCGGGAGACAGGCTGTCGCGAATGGAGACCAGCTCATCCATCAGGTCCAGTGAGGTGTCCCAGCGATCCTCCCGTTGCCGCGACATGGCCTTGAGCACCGCGGCCTCGAGCTTCTTCGGCACATCCGGACGTATCATTCGGAAGGGTTGCACATCCTGGCTGATTATCTGGATGAGCAGGGCATTGTAGTTGGACGCCGAATGCGGGATCATACCGACAAGGCATTCGTAGATGATGACCCCCACCGAGTATATATCGATGCGCAGATCAAGGTCCTTCTTGCCCGAAGCCTGCTCAGGAGACATGTAGTAGGGCGTGCCGAGCACGGACCCCGTCTGGGTGAGCTTGAGATTCTCCATCTCCGGCAAGATGAACTTGGAGATCCCGAAATCCAAAATCTTGGTGGAGATCTCGTCGGACTCCGTCTTCAGAAGGAAGATGTTGTCGCTCTTGAGATCCCGGTGAATGATCCCCGCTCGATGGGCCGCGTGCAGGGCGGAGAGTATCTGGATGCTCACCTCCAGAACGAATCCGATCGAGCAGGGCCCGTTGTTATCGATGTGATCCCCGAGGGATTGACCCTTGAGCAGCTCCATGACCAAAAACGGGATCCCGTCGGCGGTCTCGCCCACGTCATGTACCTTGATGATGTTGGGGTGACCGACGGCGCCGGTTGCCTTTGCCTCGCGATAGAGGCGCTGGACCGGTTCCCGCTTCTGCGCGAACGGTTGGTGAAGCATCTTCACGGCGACGCTGTTGCCGATCAGGACGTGCTCCGCCTCGAAGATCGTCCCCATCCCGCCCTGGCCGATACAGCGTATCAGCTTGTATTTCCCGGCGATTGTACGGCCGATCATCCGATCCACCACGTCGACTATGGGGCGGCCCGTCCTGGGGCAGAAATCTACTCCCTTGTCGTGGATCTCGTCGCAGTGGGGACAAAAAGTCATGGCGCTATCGGCTTTTCAAGTGGAAAGGCTCGGGCATGAGGGCATCCAGACTCCAGGAGATCTCCGAGTCCGCACCGTAGAGCCGGATCGGAACGGACGGATTGAACTCAACCAGCGCCTGCCTGCACATCCCGCACGGAGGTATCGCTTCCTCGCTGACGATGGCAACTGCCTGAATGTCCCGGCAACCGGCGGCCACCGCAGCATGGAGGGCTCCTCGCTCCGCGCAGCACCCCACCGGAAAAGAGGCGTTCTCCACGTTGCATCCGAAGAACACCCGACCATCGGCGAGAACTGCGGATCCGACGGTAATCTTCGAGTAGGGCGCATAGGCGTTGGACCTGGCGCGCGAAGCCGCGTCATGAAGCGCACCCCAATCGATATCGTCTGTCATCCTACGCCTCCTGCATATCGAGGATAGCCGCCAGGAGACGGATCAAGTCGTCGGACGCCTTCGCCGCAAACACCTTCACCTCCTCGTGGCGCAAAGGGACTCCCTTGGCTGAAGCAGCCTGATTGGTGATGCACGATATCCCGCATATCCGCGCGCCCATGTGCCGGGCAGCTACGGCCTCGAGCACCGTGGACATCCCCACCGCGTCCACCCCCAATGCAGCCATCATCCGCACCTCGGAGGGCGTCTCGTAGGACGGACCGTTCACTCCCGCGTACACGCCCGACCGCAGCACAATACCCAGGTCGGCGGCGCGATCCAGGACTGTGGCGCGCAACTTGGAACAGTACAGGTTGGTCATGTCCGGGAAGCGTTCGCCCCGAGTGTCGTTGTTCGGTCCGGTGAGCGGGTTGACACCTGTGAGGTTGAGGTGATCCTCGATCATCATGAGATCGCCGGCCTTGAACGCCTCGTTGATTGCCCCCGCCGCGTTGGTCAGAATCACCGTCCTGGCGCCGTAGGCTATCCCCACGCGAACCGGGCGGACGACCTGCGCCGCCGTGTGGCCCTCGTACAGGTGAATGCGTCCCATCTGCAGGAGAACCTCGACCCCGGCTATCCGCCCCCGCCGAAGCTCCCCCGCGTGCCCGTCCACGGTGGAGCTGGTCCATCCCGGGACCTCATCGAATCGCACCGCGCGCGAATCCTCAAGACCGTGGGCTACTCCACCGAGGCCGGAGCCCAGAACCAGGTGAACATCGGGGCTTGCCCCGAGCCGTTCCTTCAGAAAACGCGCGCTTCGATCAATTGTGTTCCACTCTTCATTCATGATTGAAAAAGTGTGACCGAAGCGCCCGCAGTTTGCAATATAGTGGTCACCGGATCATCGCCTGGTAGAGAACCGCAGCCTGATCACCTGCACCATGGCCTCGGCAAATATCCCCGTGCTCATTTTGGAAATACCCTGCTCGCGATCGCGAAAGATTATGGGCATCTCCACCACCCTCAGTCCGGATTTCACCGCCCGATATTTGATCTCTATCTGAAATCCATAGCCCGAAGCACCGATGGTGTCGAGCTGAAGCGATTCCAGAGCTTTTCGACGGAAACCATTGAAACCACCCGTCAAATCCTTAATACCAACACCCAGAATGGCTCGGGCGTAGAGGCTCCCGGCAAAGGAAACGAACCTTCTGCCGACCCCCCAATTCTCGGTGCCCCCGCCGGGAACACGACGTGAACCGATGACCATGTCGTTGGTTCCAAGAAGTCGGATCATCCTGGGGAGATACTCCGGATTGTGGGAGAAATCCGCGTCGAACTCCACGACATACTCGTAGTTATTTTTGAGAGCCCAGGCGAACCCGGCCAGGTACGCCTTGCCGAGACCTTCCTTCATCTCCCGGTGCAGAACGTGGACCCTGTCGTCTTCGTTTGCGAGGGCGTCGGCCAGCTCTCCCGTGCCGTCCGGAGAGTTGTCGTCGATAATCAACACGCTGGCGGATGGAAGCACATCGAGAACCGCCGGAACGATCTTCTCTACGTTCTCTCGTTCATTGTAAGTGGGGATACAGATGAGGGCACCCTCCCCCGTTGAATTATCGGTCATCGGGCTCCTCCTCACCCCCATGCTTCCACGTCCAGTAGAAGTTGGCAACGAAGTTCCATATGGTTGCGACGCCGATGCCCGTTAGCTGGGAGAGGTACATCCAGCTGCCGACGTCCGGGGGATCCGTAATCGCCGCAAAGAGGGATACATCCTGTCCGCAAGCCGCGGCTATGATCGAATTCATACCGACAAAAATGACCCACTGGATGGCCGCACCCACCAACGACACCAGATGAAAACGGGCCAGTCTCTTGAAAAATCCGCTCTTCCCCTCGCTCCGATCGCGAAAGGTCCACATCTCGTTGACGAGAAAGTTGGTGTTTATCGACACCTCGATGGCCAGCGCCGCCGCCAGGTTCGCCTGAACGCCGAACACGCCCGTAAACAGGGCCAGGCAACCCAGGTTGACCACAACCCCGGAGGCGCCCACCGTGCAGAACTTTATAAATCGAACGGTGAAGATCGGTTTGAGCAGCTTGAGCATGGTAGCGGTTTTTTCCCTTACACCGTGACGCGCGAGAATACCTCGACCGCAGGATTCTAGCAACCACCCCCCTCGTAACCCATCCCCTGGCCCCTTCCCGATACGGGAAGGGGAACAGCTATACTTTTCTCCCCCTTTCCTCGCAGGAAAGGGGGCCGGGGGGATAGGCACCATTCGTATTGATAGTACGATCCGCCTCGTGATACGTTTCCGGCGATGAAACCTCACCACCTCGTTATCGTCGGTCTGGCGTTGAGCATCGTCTCAAGCGTCTGGGCCCAGGCCGAACCAGGCCGGGAAGGGGCCGAGGACCAGACCAGGGAGGAAGCCAGAACCGAATTCGAGCGCGGCCTCGAGCTGGTGGCCGTGGAGGACTACCCCGGCGCCCTGGCCGCGTTCGAGAAAGCCTACGGGCTATTCCCCACGGCCGGTTCCCTGTTCAACATCGGCATATGCCACAAGGCTCTCTTCCAGTACGTGGAGGCGGACGAGACCTTCGAGAAGTTCCTCGCGGAGACCGACGAGGAGAGCCACGGCGAGATGACCGAGCAGGCGAGCGCCGCGCGGGAGGAGATGAAGAAACTCGTCGCCGCGATCACTCTCGAGGGCGCCCCCGGCGGCGCCGAGGTGCGGATCGGCGGCAAGCTGGTCGGCACCACGCCGCTCAAGAGTTCCCTGGCGGTGAATCCGGGAAGTCACGTCATCGGTATGAGCCGCGAGGGATTCGAGCCGTTCGAGCTGGAGCTGACCGTGACCTCGGGCCGCGAAGTGGTGGTGGCCGTGGTGATGAAGCAGCTGGAGCAGGACGAGCCTGTCGACGAGTACGCCGCGATCATGGCCGAAGCCGAGAAAGCCAAGAAGGCACACGTGGAGCGCACCGCCAAACTGGAGGAGGAGTGGGCCAGGGTGAAGCAGATCGTCAGCGACCCGACGATCGATCGGGCCCAGCGAATCGCGGTGCTCGAGCACTTCCTTCGCAGCTATCCCGAAGACAACCCACACGAGGGGCCGGCGAGAGGATGGAAGGGGGCGCTCGAAGAGGGGGACGAGCCCGAGGACTATCTCACACCCGAGTACCTGCAGACCAAGACCGAGTGGTTTCACCTGCGGCTCGGCGGCGGCAACTACGGCGGCACGGCGATGATCTCGGCATTCACCCTGCGCTGGCGCCACTTCTACTGGGAGACCCTGCGAGTCGCCGGCGGCGGGGGTGTCCTCGCCGGGGACGGCGACGATGAGGAGCGCCGCTGGATGATGTCCGGCGGGACCGGCGCCGGGATCCCGTGGCACATCGAGGACACGGGCCGGTTCGAGATCCGCTTCGGCCTCGGGGTGATGATCGGTCGCATCGAGGACGCCGAAGGTGGCGACGACATGATCGGTCTGATCCTGGTGCCCGAGGGTTACCTGGTGTGGCACGTCTTCGAATACCTCGCCCTGCAAGCGGGTATCGACGTCCGGCTGGCCACGTTCGACTTCACCGGCGAGTATACGTTCTCCACGCCCGCCCTGGGTGGATTCATCGGTTTCAGGATATAATGTGTCTGGCACCCCACTCCCGATGAAATTATTCCAGGTAGCGCTGTTTGGAATTGTGCTGCTATTGGCGGCCTGCGAGGAAGATGAAAAATGCAAGGTGTACAAGCCCGGGGAGGCTCATTTCGGATACTGCGAAATGCTCTTGGGTTGGGTCTGGAGTGGAGATGAGTGCTACCGGATAAGCGGCTGCGGCGCCGAAGATGCAGAGGATTTATTCGACAGTGAGCAAGAGTGCAAGGAGGCGTGTGAGTAAGGTCACCTGTCATAATGTGTCCTGTCATAATGTGTCTGGCACCCTTGCAGGCAGGAAGACTAAAAATCCATTCCATTCAACGAGTTGCACAGTGCAAATCTTCGTTCCGGGCGCCGGGCGGCCGAGTTTCTCGGTGCAAATCTTCGTTTTGGACGCCGGGCGGGCGAGTTGCACAGTGCAAATCTTCGTTTCGGGCGTCGGGCGGACGAGTTGCACGGTGCAAATCTTCGTTCCGGGCGCCGGGCGGCCGAGTTTCTCAGTGCAAATCTTCGTTTTTTACGCCGGGCGGGCGAGTTGCACGGTGCAAATCTTCGTTTTGGGCGTCGGGCGGGCGAGTTGCACAGTGCAAATCTTCGTTTTGGGCGTCGGGCGGGCGAGTTGCACGGCGCAAAGCGCTTTCCCGGCGGTCCGGGCCGCGAATTGCATTGAGAAAACGGCGATATCCGGTGTCTTTCCCGGGGGTTGCGCGCGAAGAGCGAATTATTGGACAGGCTCGGAGCTGTGTATAAAGAGTCTGACTCCTTCGATTGGGGAATATATTTCGGGTTATTCCAAAGGGGTCGCCAACCTACCGCCGATTTCCTGTGTATAAAGAGTCTGACTCCTTCGATTGGGGCAGTTCGACTTCACCGGCGAGTATACGTTCTCCACGCCCGCCCTGGGTGGATTCATCGGTTTCAGGATATAATGTGTCTGGCACCACCCTGAGGGGCCCGACCGGGTCTGTCAATATCGGTACGACGACGCGGGAAACCGTCTGGAGGAGGAATTTGATAAAGACGGCGACGGAACTGTCGATTTCCGCGAGATCTACTCTTACGAATGTTGGAGGTGACCGATCCACCCGCATAATGTGTCACCCGCATAATGTGTCTGGCACCCTTGCAGGAAAAGGCGCTCCTGAGGGGTAATAATGTGTCTGGCACCCTTGCAGGCAGGAAGACTAAAAATCCATTACATTCAACGAGTTGCACGGTGCAAATCTTCGTTTTGGGCGCCGGGCTCGCGAGTTTCTCAGTGCAAATCTTCGTTTTGGGCGCCGGGCGGGCGAGTTGCACAGTGCAAATCTTCGTTTTGGGCGTCGGGCGGACGAGTTGCACGGTGCAAATCTTCGTTTCGGACGTCGGGCGGGCGAGTTGCACGGTGCAAATCTTCGTTTCGGACGTCGGGCGGGCGAGTTGCACGGTGCAAAGCGCTTTCCCGGCGGCCCGGGCCGCGAATTGCATTGAAAAAACGGCGATATCCGGTGTCTTTATCGGGAGTTGCGCGTGAAGAGCGGATTATTGGACAGGCTCGGAGCTGTGTATAAAGAGTCTGACTCCTTCGATTGGGGCAATCATACCATACAACCCGCCGCGCTTGTCGCAATATCGAGCGCCCATCCCCGGCCCCTCGTCCCGCGGGTATAAAACCCGCGGCCACGATGCGCTTGCGCACAAGCCCTGCGGGCTGATTCAAACGGTTCATGTGAACCCGGCTGGATCCGAACTAATCCTTACTTATAGAGATAACGGGCCTTGTATTATTGTTTTGAATTGTCGATAGAAATTCAGAGTCTTAGAAATTGAAGCTCCACCCTTCGTCAAGGAGGAAAAAAATGAGATCGGCCACGATAGCCGCCCTTGTGACAACCCTTAACTTGATCGCCGGCCCCGCCGCCGCCCAGTTCGAGATCGACAGCTTCTTCACCGGAAGCGACGCTCCGCGTATCGACGGGAACCTCGAGGAGTGGTCAACGGAGGAGGGCGCGGAGCTTATCCCGTTCACGCCCCTCGACGACGGGGACCGGATGGGCGGAGACGGAACCTGGGAGGGAGCGGACGATATCAGCCTGGAGTTCGCCGTCGCCAACAACGCGAAAAACCTCTTTTTGGCGTTCAGGATCAAGGATCAACGTTTTGTTCGCACAAAGAAATTCTACGCGGACGAGGACCACGTTGAACTCTGGTTCGCCGTCCCGAAGACCGGCGGTGAATTCAGCGTCTTCGGCCTGGGGGTGTTCGCCGATCCCAGCAAGTACAAGGGACCCGTGGAGATCCGAACCATGAAACCCGGCGCGAAGAGAGCGGGCGGCAAAGTGCGCGGCGCGAAGGGGGCGGTCAGAGGGGATGAGTGGACATACGAGGTCGAGGTGTCTATCCCGTGGTCGGCGCTTCCCAGGGGCGTGAAGGGCCGCATGGGAATCAGGGCCGGCCTGTACGTCATCGACGGAGACATGGCGGCCCACATGTCCAGAAAATCGATCCTCGCCACGGCGCCGGTCGCAGCCATCGAGAACCCCTCAAAGATGCCCAGGCTGCTCCAGGGAGATGTCGACGCCGGGCTCGGGGCGTTCAAAGAGACGATGGATCTTCCGTCCGACCAGGAACCGAGGTTCACGGTGACGGCGAACATCGCCGGCAACAAGAAGAAGGAAAAGATAATGGTGATCGATCGGTACGCCGTCGCCCAGGGGGACGCTATCGGCGGACCGAACGCTTACATTTACGCCAAGTTGCCCGTCAAGGCCGACGATCAGGTGCTCGACATCAAGGCCGGAGATCTCCTGGGCAACGGGAAGGCGGAGCTGATCTTCCGTTTTCGGGAAGAGATCGGCGTGTCGGTGAGGGAGTGGGTGGAGATCTACAGGGTCAGGAACGACATGTCCTTCCAGAAAATCTTCTCGGCGCTGACCCTGGTGTCCGACGGAAGCGTCAGCATCGAAAACAAGTATCGGTTCGTCAAGGGGCTCGGAAAGTTAAAAGCCGTCGAGGTGACGCCGGGGAAAGTCGCGGGCGTGGACGAGGACTCCATCGAGGGCAACGTCCCGGACGAGGGCGGAAACCCGATGGTCCTTCCCTGGGATTCGCCCTCCAGGCTCAAATATCATTTCGAAAACGAGTTGTACCAGACAAAGTAGTGTATATTCACGTGCATGGACTATCGGCGACAGGAAGAAGACCGGAACGCCAGAAAGGGCCTGCTCGCGGCGCTGCTGGTCTCGCTGCTGATCAACTACGTGGTAGTGGCGTTCCTCGTGGCGAGGCTCATTCCCGATGTCCCCGATCCTGACAACAAGATCGAGATAGTACTGGAGCAGGACGAGCCAGAGGAGAAGGAGCCCGATCCCACTCCTGAGACGGAAGAAAAAAAACCGGCCAGGCCCAAGCAAATCGCCCGCCCGCAACCAACTGCCAAACCTGTTCAACCACCGGTCACCATGCCGGCGGGAGTGCCCGAGGCTCCCATCTCCCCCGAGCCCATAGCCACAGCTCCGGAACCCATACCGGAAAACATCAAGACCGAATTGAGCTGGGGTTCCTTCGAACGGATCTTCGAAGAGACCGCTCAGGAGGCGAGGCAGGTTCACCAGCAGCACAGCATGGAAAAGCGGCGCGGCGCCCTTCGCATGGGGAGCCTCACGGGTAAGGTCAAGCGTGCACTGGCCAACAATAGATCATGGGTCTCCGATGGCGAGCAGGTCCCCCTGGGGAAGAAGACCAGGATATTTCACAACTACATCGAGGTGGCCCACAGAAGGATCCACTCCCTGTTCGCGCACAGTTTCCTGGGATCGCTGTCGACCCTGGATCCGAGCGATCCCCTCAACGACTTCGACCTCATGACCAAGATGGAGTTCGAGATCCTTTCCACCGGCGTGGTCAACGACATCCACGTGATCAAGACTTCGGGAAACTCGGTCTTCGACGCCGCGGCGGTGGACTCGATCTTCCGGTCGTCACCTTTCAACCCTCCCCCCAGGGCGATCCTCTCGTACAACAACCGGGTGTATTTCCGCTGGGGGTTTTACCGGAACCACCGCATGTGCGGTGTCTTCAACGCGGAGCCGTACCTGTTGCGCGCACCCGGGGCCGCGCCTGAAGCAATAGACCCGGGAGATTTCATGTTCGACGACGGGTAGGCGGCAGGCTTATCGACGATTCGAGTCCAGCCCGCTGGCGAAGGACCGGGGGAGCTGGAGCGACGGATCGTAGCTGTTGATGAAATGAAGGTTTTGATAGTTGATGGTGAAGTGCGCCAGGATGGGCGCGGCCAGGTTTCCCGACATCCAGAAGAGAAGCCCGAATGCGAAGCCCATTCCGAGCGCCTGGAACGGCCACGGGATGAACTTCCTGCTGGGCGCGATGTGCAGCACACCGAAGATCAGGCTCGCCGGCACAATCCCGATCTGTGATTGCAAGGCTCCGCGAAAGAACATCTCCTCGGCTATTGCCGAGAAGGCCGCGAAGGCCAGGATGTCCATGTTGCGCAACGGGCCGAAGAGCCCCCGAAACTCGATGTGGAGCCCCCTGGCCCAACGAAAACGGTACACGGTAAAACTGGTAAGCCGCGCCATCCCCAGGCCGAAGGCAACGCCGGCCGCGCCTCCGAGCACTATCAACATGGGATGATCTCCCATGAGGCCGGCCGGGTGGTGAAAGATATCCGGATCGCCCTTGAAAACACCCCACGCAACCGCGGCCGCGGCCAAAAGGCCGTAAACCAGGGCCGCTGCCTTGAGTCTGATGGTAGTCATGTATCGAGCCTCATATTAAGGAATATATAGATACCAGATTAGTCAAAGACAAACTACATCATTGCGGCGGGAAGACGCGCAGGGGCTTGTTCGGTGTGGAGACGTCGAGAATGAGCATGCCGTCCGCGTCGTTGCCCACGTAAAGGCGATCGCCCTGCCCCGCGCGAATGCGGTTGGCCGGTCTCTCCGGAACGAACTCGCCGACCTTGACCATCTTCTCGGGATTGGAAACGTCGACAACGATGATCCCGTCATCCCCCGCGGCCACGAACCCGAACCCGGAATCGGGCTGCCTGAGAACATCCCTGGCCATGTCGTCGAGGGACATTCTGCCCTCCTCGACCGGATCCCCACGCCCGGAGATATCCAGCATGACGATACCGGAGGGCCCGTTCGCCACCAGCAACCTCTGCCCCGCGAGGGACACGGCGCGAGCCTGCCCGCCCGTATCGTGCCGCCATACCATCTCGAACCCGTCGGCGGCGATCCGCAACCGGGTGACCCCGAAAAGACCCTCTGCAACGTAGACCGTGTCCCCCCGGAGAATGGCGTGGCGCACGTATCCTTCGGACTTCCAGGCAGCCGTCGGAACAGGGGTAGCGGCGTCGGTCACATCGATCAGGAGCAGCCCCGTGGAGCCGTCCGCTACCAGGAGCCTGTCTCCCTGGAGATCGAGCCTCAACGCGGCCCCCTTGGTCTTGACCGCCGAGACGACTCTGGGCGCGACCGGGTCGGCGACATCGATCGCCACCACCCCCCGGGGCCCACAGGCGACGTAGGCTATCCCCCCGGCCACCACCACGTCGCTGGCCGCGTCAGGGAGATACACCACGGATCGCTCCAGCAGCTTGGCGCCGTCCTGCGACATCTCACTGATCACCAGCCCCGCCGACGCCCCCCTGAAAACGATCTTCCCGTCCACGAAAACAGCGTCGCCCCGGGCGTTCAGAACCGCCGCCGCCTCTGCGGATCGGGGAGAAAGGACCGTCGGCTCGACGATCTCGACACCGTCGATGGAAGGGCTCGCGCGATGGATATTCGGAACCGCGTCGTCGGCGTCTCGAACGTCCGTCGGCGCTCCCCCGCAACCCGCGATCGCCAGCAGAAACGCCGCCGCCACGACATTACCCATATACTCCCACACGCGCGTCATCGCATTACCTCGCAATCGGTGAAGTAATGAATCATGTTCTCTATCGCCTCCTCGTTGACCGGGCCGAAGGGTAGCAGCCCCTTGTGGTGCATCTTGGAGTCCCGAGTCGGACGGTAGAGCCCCTTGGCCTTGTATCCGCCGCCCAGGAAAAGCCCCACGACGTCATCGTATTTGTCCTCGTCCGGGGTGGGGATCGGGGTGTCCTGTTTGATGAGATGTTTCCACTTGACCTTGTCACGTTTCGTTTGCGCGGTGATGTTGGACTCCCAGGGTTCAGCTCCCTTTGCGTAGAACTCGTCCTCTTCGTACCCGGTGGGCGAGCTGTAGTACTCATCCGCCAGCGCTCCGAAACCGTGACCGAACTCGTGCACCATCACGTACTCGGAGTACTCCGAGTCTGATGTGAAGATCGAGTATGAGTTGAAGATGCCGCCGCCTCCGTAACGGTACGAGTTGACCATGACGAAGATCGCGTCGTAGGGCGCATTGGACGCGACCTCACGCAACCTCTTCATGTCATCGGTCGTCAGGTATCGAGCCGAATGAAACGTGTCGAACGAGGCGCCGACGATCGTGTCGTTGAACAGGCCCTTCCTCGGCTCGTCGGGGCCGGACTGGCGGGAGAACGCCTTGACCAGACGGACCGATATCTTGTCCTTGTGCCTGTCGAAGGGCGAGTGATTCACGAGCACGGCGGCAAAGCGCCGCGCGTCGGCCTCGAGCTTCTCTTCGTCCTCCACCGTGTACCCGTCCGGCACGATGACGACATCGAGTGCGGTGACGGGGCTCCTCTCGCTCTTGTGAAGATCGAGCACGTCGAAGGGAAACGCCCTGCCGCGCCTTATGTCGTAAGCGGTGGTATCGATCTGTAGTTTCTGGATTTCCTTGAACTCGCCGGTCTTGTCGTTGCGCACCTCCATCACCAGGGTGACAGGGGCCTTTGGAAACGGCATGCGAACCGGCTCCGTCATGGAACGCCACGATTTCTTCGCCGTCGAGGTTGTGAGCCATTCGCCGAAGAGGGTGCAGTAACCCTGGCTGAAGATCTCCTTTCCCGTGGCCTGATCCAGCACCCGAAACCTGTACTTGCCGAACCCGGTGTTGTCCACCATGTATACGCGGGTGCCCGGCCACAGGGGCTCGGCGACGATCTCGTCGATACCGAAGACTTCCTCCCCGCGGGTGCCCGTGTGGATCAGATCCACCCGGAGCGCCTCATCGGTGAAGTAGTCTTCGTACTTCGGCTTGGATAACTTGTCATCCGCAACCGCAACGGTCAAAAAGGCCGTGACCACGACCGGCATCACGGAAAACGCAAGCAGCGTTCGGAGCATGGATCCTCCTTCGAGTGCACGGGTGTTTCGCAAGTTGTCGTAGGTGATGGTTATGGTCGGTGGAGCCAATCAGAACTGCATGGTGGCATCGATGAAGAAGGTAAAGAGGAGGGTCTCTTCCGCCCTGAATCGGTTGCCGGGCCTGTCGAGCTCCGGGCGATGCCCCCAGTTGTAAACCACGCACGTACTGCCGGGCTGTACCTGATCCGCCGGGCACTGGTCCGTCTTGGTGATGAAGTGTTGGGTCTCGTGTCCGATATCCATGCCTATGCGAAACTTCACGTACTTGGCGGGCTGGATCATGAAGTAGACCCGCCCGAGGAATGTGGCGTAGTTCTCAATGTCGGTCATCCCCGTCCAACGTCCCGCCTCCGTTGCCGCTTCTTCCTGGCCATGGTCGTCATCACCATCGCCGTTGAAATCCACGTACTCCTGATCGTTGAAATAATCCGAGGTTCCCAGGGCGTCGAACAACGGAGTGGCCTCCCTGCCCTCCGAGTGGAAACTGGCGCGCGCGCCGACCCCGATGACGAATTTCCTGAACTCCGACGGGACATCCCAGGGCACCAACTCGATGCCGAAATCGATGGACCCGACTATGGGAGGCTGATCGTTGATCTGCCCCGCCGAGTTGTCGTCGATCATAAAGTTGCGCCCGCCCTTTGACCAGCCCAGGAGCGCCTCGAACCCGAAATAGGGATCCATGAAGCCGTAACGGCGGGAGAGCCTGGTGCCGATGGCCAGCTCATTGAGCCCTCGACTGATCCCCCCCTTGGTATTGTAGCCTTCTTGGGCGCACGACTCGGCGCCGGTGGTCTGGCATGCGGCCTTGAGTTCTTCGCCCACGCCGAAACGCCCCTCGGCGTAGATGGTCCAGTTGGGCTTGGTGTCGTCCCTGTCCTGGGCGAGGATTCCCCACCACAGTCCCACAGCCAGGTAGTCGAGACCGCTCCGCTCCGCAGACTTGAACGGGATATTGAACAGGTTTTCCTCTCCAATTTCCCCCCATGTGGTCTTCCCGGTCTTCAGTTCCCTTGTGTCGCTGAGAATGAGCGGGATCCTTGTCCTCAAGGAAATATCTCGGAACAGGCCGATATCCAGCTCCATGTTGAGGATGTGTGTCACCTGGGAATACTTGGCCATGGTCACGTAGGCGTAGTAGTCCCACTCGTGAGGCAGGGCCTTGTAGCTCTCCCTCCGGATCACTCCGCCCTTGGAATACCGTTCGTAACCGATGGAGATGTTCAGATCGAACGGATCTCCGTTGTCCTTATCGAATGCATCGATAACGTCGGTGAACTCGTTGGCTGCGACCGGGTTTACCCAGGCGGCAACCATGATCAGTCCCGCCAGAAATACCGTGATCCTTCTCATCGATTGCTCCTGGCCGCTTATGCGGCGTCGAACTCCCTCAAGTTGAATGACATGTAGAGAACCGAAACGTACCAATTTGGTTAAACGATGGCAAGAACGGTCATGCGGGTTTTCCCGTCTCGAACATCTTCTCCACGATCCGCTGGGTCTCGATTCGCAGGTTTTCCTTGTCCTTGATTGACTTGCCCTCGCAGGAAATCGGCGTTCCGATGATCAGCTGCGCCTTGCCAGGAGTCACCTTGAGGGTGTTCTTGGGCACGATCTGGAAGGTGCCGCGAACGGCGACCGGGAGGACCGACACGCCCGCCTTGATGGCCATGACAAACGCCCCGGACTTGAACGTCTTCACCGCACCGTCCGGGCTCCGGGTGCCCTCCGGAAAGACGACCAGAGACGGTCCCTTCCTGATCTTTTTCGCGGCGGCATCTATGGATTTCTTGGCCTTTCGCACGCTGCCGCGATCCACGGGGACAAACCGGGCGATCCACAAGGACCAGCCGAAAATCGGAATATAGAAAAGACCGCGCTTCGCGAGAAAGCGAATTGATGTGGGCAGTTTGTTGAACAGAACGGGGATGTCCAGCTGGCTCATATGGTTGCATGCGATCACGTGGTTTTTTTTCCAGTCGATGCCCTCGCCCCCGACAACCTCGACCTTCGCGCCTGCGAGCCAGAGAATTTGAGCAGCCCATCCCTTCGCCGCCAAAAATGTATACAACCTGCCCGAGAAATCGACGATCATCACCGTGATACCGATCATCGCCCACACGATAGTCCAGAGAATCAGGATTACGCTTCTGAGATTCAATTGGCCCCTCTCGATCGCCGATCCTCCGGCTCCAGCCTGGTGCACAGTATCGTACCACCCGCCACAGCCCCGGGCCAGACCGCCACAAACCCGAGAGGAATCATCAGGGCCAGGACCATCGCGGTTCCGAAGCCGACGAGCGCCCAGCGGTTCCGTTTGCCAAATGCGAGCCGTTCCTTCCAGGTGTATCCCCGTCGGGCCAGCACCCAATCCACGTAGTCCATCCCGAGGAACTTGGCCAGCAGGTAGCCGCCGAACACCAGGTAGAAGATCTGTCCGATCACGGGGATGATCGTGCTCACAATGAGCAGAGGCAAGAGCCAGGCGATCTTGAGCCCCAATCGAGACAGCTCGAGCAAGATCGTGTGACCCAGATCCCTTAGCAGGAATCCGATGCTGAACGGTCGGGGCGTCCAGGTGCCGATGATCCCCTCCACGCGTTCGGAAATGATGTCGTTGAAAGGCGACGCGCAGAGCATGAAGACCGCCAGCGAGACCACCACGTTGGCCATGGCGAGGATGATCCACGCCAACACGTGGATCGCGTTCCAGGCAAAGTGAACGATTCCCCATACCCATTGCCAGTCGTACTCCGACGACAGGGGCTCGGCCCATATCCACGCGACCACCGTGTCCACGGTCTCGCCGAATAAGAACCATCCGCCCACCAGTATGGTCAATCCGATCAACATTGGGGGAAGATAGAACCTGGCCAGCTGCCGGCCATGATCCACGTATGCGAACCTCAGGCCCGAAAACAGGCATCGAAACCCGCCGGCAAAACCGACGACAGCTCGGTTCTTGACAATCTTGCCTTTTGCTTTTTCAAACGATTCCACAGGGCGCATCCCTTACAAGCCGGCCTCCATCATCTTCCCCTTCCCCTCGCAGGGGAAGGCCGGGATGGGGTCAAAACCGGCCTCCATCATCTTCCCCTTCCCCTCGCAGGGGAAGGCCGGGATGGGGTTAACTCGAAACCAAAATCCAAAGGTGCAGGAAAACAACGCCGGCCACAAGATTCTTCCGTTTTCCACGCAGTGCCTGAAACACGAAAACCCAATAATCGAACGCAAAAGCAAAAAACTGAACAAATGGCTAGTTACCTCTCAATAGGTCTGATAGACAAAAACCACGAAGGGAGGTTCCCATGGCCCACACGAACCAGTCCATCGATCAGCGCTCTATCAACACCGTTCGTTTTTTGTCCGTCGACGCGATCCAGAAGGCCAACTCGGGCCACCCGGGCCTGCCCATGGGGGCCGCACCCATGGCCTACGTCCTGTGGAGTAAACATCTTCGCTTCAACCCCAAGAACCCGAAGTGGTTCAACAGGGATCGGTTCGTGCTGTCCGCCGGGCACGGGAGCATGCTTCTTTACTCGCTCCTGCACCTGACCGGCTACGACAGCGTCTCCATCGAGGACATCAAGCAGTTCAGGCAGTGGGGCGGGAGGACTCCCGGCCACCCGGAAAACAGGAAGACTCCGGGGGTGGAGGTTACCACAGGGCCCCTCGGCCAGGGTGTGGCAAACGCGGTGGGGATGGCCATGGCGGAAGCTCATCTCGCCGCCCGTTTCAACAAGAGCGATTGCAAGATTGTCGATCACCATACCTACACGCTCATGAGCGACGGTTGCATGATGGAGGGGATATCGTCCGAGGCGTGCTCGCTGGCGGGCCATCTTGGGCTCGGAAAACTCATCGCCCTGTACGACGACAACCGCATCACCATAGACGGGGCTACGGATCTCACTTTCACCGAGGACGTCGGCAAGAGATTCGAGGCATACGGTTGGCAGGTGTTGACCGTCGACGACGGGGACACGGATCTCGAGGCCATCAGCGCAGCGCTCGACAAGGCACGGGCGCAGACCGACAGGCCTACACTGATAAGAGTTCGAACCACCATCGGCTTCGGATCTCCGGCAAAGGCGGGCACCTCGGACTGCCACGGCGCGCCACTGGGTCCCGAAGAGGTGGCGGCCACCCGAAAGATGCTCGGTTGGAATCACGATCCGTTTGTTGTACCGGACGACGTAGCCGCTCACATGGGCACCTCCGTGGAACGAGGCGCTCGGCTCGAGCCCGAGTGGGACGACGTGTTCGCAAAATACAAAGAGAAGTATCCGGCAGAGGCTACGGCATTCAAGAATCTTGTCAGCGGCGATCTCCCCGAGGGCTGGACCAACGGGCTCCCGTCCTTGGGACCAAACGACAAGAAGAACGCCACCCGCGGGCACTCGGGCAAATGTCTCAACGCCCTGGCGGACCCAATAAGCGGACTGATCGGCGGCTCCGCGGATCTCGCCCTTTCAAACAAGACGCTAATCGCAGATTCCGGCGACTTCGCGAAAGGCGCGTACCACAACCGCAACCTGCGGTTCGGTGTGCGCGAACATGCGATGGGCGCCATCTGCAACGGCCTCGCGCTCCACGGTTCCGGCCTCGTGCCATACTGCGCCACCTTCCTGGTCTTTGCGGACTATATGCGAAACGCTATCCGGATGTCGGCCCTGTGCGGTGCCGGAGTCATTTATATCATGACCCACGATTCCATCGCCGTGGGCGAGGACGGGCCCACGCATCAGCCCGTGGAACAGGTGGCCTCCCTGAGAACGATCCCTGATCTCGTCGTCATTCGTCCAGCCGACGGCAACGAGACCTCAGGAGCATACGTGGCCGCGGTGTCTGACAGGAACCGCCCCGCCTTGCTGGCCCTGTCCCGCCAGAGTGTGCCCAACCTGGACGGTTCCTCCGCCGAGGCCGTCTCCAGGGGCGCGTACATCATCGCGAACTGCAAGGGACAACCGGACCTGATCCTCATGGGCACCGGCGCCGAGCTCTTCCTGTGCGTCGAGGCCGGCAAAGTGCTCAACGGCGAAGGCATTCCGACCCGCGTAGTCTCCATGCCAAGCTGGGAGCTCTTCGACGAGCAGGACGAGGCCTACAGGGAGTCGATCCTTCCCGCGGCGGTGACCAGGCGCCTCGCGGTGGAGGCGGGTGTGAGCTTCGGCTGGCAGCGATACACCGGATCGTACGGCTACGTGATCGGCATCGACACGTTCGGCACGAGCGCCCCGGGAAATATCTGCCTCGAGAAGTGCGGATTCACCACGGACAACGTGCTCAAGGAGGCCAAAAAGCTGCTGTCAAGATCCTGATTCGGCCGGCCCTTAAAGCCGGCCTCCATCATCTTCCCCTTCCCCTACTACAAGGGAAGCCTGCCCGCCATAGCCTTGGCGAAGGCGGGGCCGGGATGGGGTTAATCGCTTTCCCTCATCTTCTGGAACCCGCTGGTTGCCCGATCGACAAGCGCACCGTCCGGACCGCGCGTAATGAACAGCGCCCTGAGCCCCTCTTTTTGCGCCATCTCAAATCCCTCTTTCGGACCGAGCACCATGAGCGCGGTCGCCAACCCGTCCGCGACCATGCACTTCTCGTGCACAACAGTTACGGATGCCAATCCGTGCTCGATGGGGCGCCCGGTTCTTGGATCGATGGTGTGGGATATCTTCCTGCCGTCGATCTCGTAGAACGCGCGATAGTCGCCGGAGGTGGCCATGGACACGTCGGTCAACTCTACTACCTCGAAGATCTCCCGCTTCCCCTCCGCAGGCACCTCGATTCCCACGCGCCATGGCACCCCGCTTCGGTTCACGCCCCGGCAACGGACCTCACCGCCGATCTCCACCATGTAGTTCTTGTGCTTGTAGACCTGCAGGGCGACCGCCACTCTATCCACCGCAGCCCCCTTTGCAATGGAAGAGAGATCGATCTCGATATCCGGTCGCAACTTCCTGATCTTCCCGCCCTTCAGATCGAGCACGATCTTGTCCCATCCGATCCTCGCACGAACCTCGGCGATCTGTTCTTCGGTGGGCATCTTCGCCAGCGGTCGCCGCTCGGTGAAGCCCCAGAATCGGACGAGGGGGCCGACCGTGACATCGTACGCTCCGCCGGTGCTCTCGCTCAATCGCAGCGCGGCATCAATCACCTCCAGCGCCGAGCCGGACATGGGAAAAGGATCGGTGGTGCGCGCCTTGTTGAAGCGATAGAGTTCCGAGTCCTCGTTGAAACTGGACATGGTCATGTTGACCAGATCCAGCTCCCCGGCCACAGCCCGCTTCATGGCGTCCCTGGCGCCGGGCCGCTGAAGCTTGTCGATGATCTTGATGCTGTAGGTTGTTGCCATCGTCTCACCGGTGAAGTGGTGAAACCTGGGCTTTTCCCCACCTGCGCGAACGACGATCCAGCCGACAATCAGCGCACAACTCAGCACCACGCCGACAACGAACCTCACCGGAGGGCGACGGCCACGCTCCTTTGCGGAACCTTCACTTCCCGGGGTTTTACCACCGTCCCTATTCATTTTTTTTCGGTTGATGTGGTTCTACAAGATCTACTGGGCTTCCTCTGCGGGAGCGACCTCGTCAACTCTGGACTTGTCAATTCGGATATACTCCGCAACCTCATCCTCAACATCGATGCCGCCGAGAAATCCCACCGGCTCCTGGGAGCAGATCTCGCTGATCTTGTTGATGAGGTTGGTCTGGGTGTCCCTGATCGACTTCATCAAGTCGGACATCGCTCTCAATCGGGCCACGTACTTGTTGAAATGGGATTGGGTGGCGTTCTTGAGGACACCCGCCTTGGAGTGGTCGCCGACCGGCATCACGTAGAGGTCGGGCTCCTTGGTCAGCTCTCCGTCACCCGGCTCGGATCTGTACAGCACCCTCTCATCGCCGAAGGTGCCGGTGTCCACCTGCACCTGGCATTTCATCAGTTCCTTGTCCTCGGCGCATGCGCCCAGCACGACCAGGTCCGCCACGAGCTGGTTGCCGGCCTTCTCCTCACGCGCAAAGACAACGCCGTACTGGGTCGCGAGGAGCTTCTTGAACTCCTCTCCCGCTGCTGAGAGCTGTGCCTCGTCGTTCTTGGTTTCGCGCCGATGATCATCGATGAGCGATGCCAGCTCACCCCACTTGTTGAAGTAAGTGTTGAGCCACTGCACCGCTGCCACATCGAAGTTCTTGTAGTTGCGATCGGTAAAGATACGAACGTTGACCGGATTCCCCTGCACGTTCGCACCGAGAAAATCGATATGGTTCTTTGAATATTTTCTATTCATTGTGTCCGAGAGGGCCGAGTTGATCATTCCCTCGACCTCTTCGAAGAGACTGGCGTTTTTCTTGAGCTCGTACTCAACTATGAGGGCATCGCGGATGGCGATGTTGAGCGCGACACGTCCCTTGACCGAGGTGCCGCCCATGAATCCGATCAGGATGCAGATAAGGGACAAGATAAGCCCACCCAGTATAAACGGCTTCTTGGTTTTGCCCGCTTGGGCCGCCGAAAAGGCCGGCCCCTGGTCCACGCCACCGATCAACTCCTGGCCCGGTGGAATGTACGAAGTCCGCTGTGCCGGGAGCGAGCCCGCCCCGAACGGGTCTCTCTCAACTTGCTCCTTGCTCGGCCCTGCCGGCACCGCCGGCGCGGCCGGCTCGGCCTGCTGCATGAACGGCGGAACAACGGGCTTTGGAGCGGCACCGCCGAGGCCTGGCAACGGCGCGCCGACTTTCCTACCCCCCAACCCCGGCAAAGGCGCGGGCTTCACGCCTCCACCCAGTCCCGGAAGCGGTCCCGGGAGTTTGGCATCTGCCTTTTTCGGTGTTTTTCCTTTTAGATTGTCGCCGGTCGGCTTGTTCTGGTCAGCGCTCAACTTCTACCTCCGCGTGATGGATATGGCCGTCAAACAGGCCCATTGACGCGCCAGATTACTGACAATATCGCCACCCTGTCAAGCTGTGAGAACTCGATGGGGAACGAACAATGATCACTTTACCGCATTGCCCGTTGTCTTGGTCTCGCTTTCGTACAATCATTACAGTACTGGAGGTAATGTGATTTGCCGATCATCGGCCCATGGCGGCGATACTCGAGGCTGTCGGCTTCGCTGGCAATGACGGTTCTATTGCTGGCACCCGGAGCTGTGGATGCCTTCGACCGCACCCTGGGGATCGGAGCCGCCGGGGGTTACTCCACGCTGGTTCGCAGGGTCGCGTCCGATCCCCCCTCCCTGCACGGAGCGTGCGCACGGGCCAGGTTGAGCTACGGCTTCAACGATACCTGGGGCCTGTCCGCAGCAGGCGGAATGTCGTGGTACCAGGACCATGCGCCGATGATTTCCTTCACCACCGAGAATGAAGACGGTGAAATCGTGACCGGGACCAAGCACGACGTCAAGCGAACCGAGCTTCGAACCCGGGACCTGGCGCTCAGCCTCGTCTACGCTCTGGATATCATGCGCGTAACCCCGTTCCTGGGCATGGGTGTTGCCGCCACCGATACCCGGGTAAAGGTGGGGACGGCCACCGTTGCGAGCTTCGATGTCGCCCTCCGGTTCGAGGTGGGGTTCGACGTGTCGCTGGCCGAGCACTTCGCGATGGGCATCATCGCCGGCTTCGATAATTATCTCACAGATAATTCCGAATACCTCTCCTCCACCAACATTCTGCTGTCCGCCACGTTTGTCTGGGACATCCGGAATTTTGGACACGCGGACAACAAGCGTTAGACTTTACCCCATCCCGGCCCCGCCTTCGCCAAGGCTATGGCGGGCAGGCTTCCCTTGTAGTAGGGGAAGGGGAAGATGATAGGGGCCAGCATTTTAATGTATCGTTTTATCGTCATTATTACTTTCGCGCTGGCGGCCTGCGCCGGATCGTCCCCCTTCGAAGGGCCGGTCCACAAGATCCCCTTTGCGCGCACCGAGTGGGAGCCGCTCATTGCGCACCGGACGCCCGAGCCGCGCGACAACGACGACTTGAGGAAAAAGATGACGGCGCGGGCAAACGCGCTTCTGGACGCGAGCCCCCACCGCTCCGATTACGGCATGCACGACCTGGAGACGATCCTCAATTCGGTCATGCCGGGGCTTGGCTGGAGAGCCGACTTGGGACTTTCCTCGCTTGTGGACAGGGCGAGGAGCGCCGCCGCATACCACACGTCCGCGAGACCCGACAAGGGTGATATCGTGCTGTTCCACAACCAGCTGGACGCCAACGGAAACGGCGAACTCGACGACTGGCTGACCGGCTGCGGCGTGGTTGTCGACACAAAGGGTCCACGTTTCGAAGCGGTGACACGCACGGGATACGCGCCGCGACGGATCGTGGCCTGGCCCGACGGCCCGGATACCACGGTGACCGATGGCCGCAAGGCGAACAGCTTTATACGAATACCTCACCGCTCGGACCCGTCGGGCACGGCCTACCTTGCCGGCCGGCTGTACGCCGGGTTCATCGACGCCGAAGCCCTCGCCGAGTCCGGCGTGGACAAGTAGCGACAGCATGCCCGGCATACGCATCGACAAGCTCCTGGTTCAACGCAACCTCGCACCGTCCAGGGAGCGGGCGCGGGCCATGATTATGGCCGGCAACGTCCTGGTTGACGATTCCCCGGTGACCAAGGCCGGAACAAGCGTCGAGCCGGATGCGGACATCCGGGTCCGCGGCGACGATAACCCTTTTGTGTCGCGAGGCGGGCTCAAGCTGGACGGCGCCCTGAACGACCTGGGAATCGAGATGGACGGCAGAATAGCGCTCGACGTGGGCTCATCGACCGGAGGATTCACCGATTGCTGCCTGCAACGAGGCGCGAAGAGAGTCTTCGCGGTAGACGTGGGAACCAATCAGCTCGCGTACCGACTCAGGCAAGATCCGAGGGTATGCGTCATGGAAAAAACAAACGCGCGCAACCTCGCCCCATCCATGTTCGATGAGCGCCCGGACATCGCCGTCATCGACGTTTCCTTCATCTCGATAAAAAAACTGCTCGAGCCGGTGTCGACGTGCCTCGACGAGACGGGATCGATCCTGGCCATGGTGAAGCCCCAGTTCGAGGCGGGAAAGGAAAAGGTCGGGAAAGGCGGCGTGGTACGCGATGCGGACGTCCGGGAGGAAACCGTCGCCTCGGTTGTTGCGCATGCCACAGAGCTGGGCTTTCACCTGGCGGGTCGGACCGACTCCCGTATCCTCGGCCCAAAGGGCAACCGGGAAACCTTTATTCACCTGGTGAAAGCCGGATCGGACAAGCCTGTATGATTCAGGGCGTATCGGGCAGCTTCTTCAACTCTTCGAAGAGCCTCGTCGCATCGGCGAAAACACACTCGACATTGCCGAAACCGATGCTGTCTCCCGATTCGATGAGGTGTGGCGTTGAGTTCTTCAGCCGCTGCTTGTTCACGACGGTTCCCATCGTGATTGGGGTCTGCGGATCCTACTCCGGCGGGACGTAGTCGCCCTCGCAGACGCCTACCTCGAAGAACAGGTAGATCAGCACCCACTCCTGGGCGCGAATCTGAGTGGATGTGGAGTATTCCACCACCTGGTAGGCGGAGTAGAAGATCTTGCCGCAGTCGTAGTTGTAGGTGATGGTGAGCGGGTGCCCGGATTGTCCTGCCACGTCCGTGACCCATGTGATGGGGACGACCGGCCCGCCGATGGTGCCGTCGTCCAGCACGCCGTGGCCATCGTAGGCGGTGTCGCTGAGCGAGTCGATGAGGCACCATCCCCCCGTGAAGGGGTAGTGATCCAGGGACTCACCCGCCAACAGGTTGGGAACGGCGACCACGTTGAGCCAGTCGCGCATCTCGACGTCGTTAATGGTCCCGTACGAGTTCCAGGAGCCGATGTTGCCGGCGTTGGAGGCGTTGTCGTCGCCGCTGAACTCGATTACCTGAGGGAATGGCTGCTCCGCCCACTGAGAAGCCCAGCACGAGGAGTAGATCTTGCCGCCCGACGAGACGTACTCCTGCAGCATCGGAATGTTGTTGGCGGCCGTCATGCCGCCGTTGATGCAGGGGAAGAAAATCATGTGGTAGTAGTTCAGGTAGCCCTGGCTGGAAAAAATGTGCGCTGTGGCCCCGATGCTTGGGCTGCCGTTGTCATCGTACAAGTGGAACGAGAAGGGCTGGGCGGTGTCCAGGTTGCCGCTTGCGGTCAGCGAACCGAGCCCCATCTTGGCGAGCATATCCTCCGGGTAGTCCGGACCGCTGGTCAGGACTGCGTAGTTGGGCATCTGGTCCAGGCCGTCGGTGCTGTTCTCACCCGGCAAGGTGGTCTTCTCCACGGGGACGTCCAGAACACTGTTGCCAACCACGTTTATGGCTCGCTGCCGCTGGTAGAAACCCTTCCGGGCTACCAGGTTCCAGTCGCCCTCGGGGATCTGATCGACGAAGAAGGTACCGTCCGCGTTGGACAGGGTCCACTTCAAGCCCGTCATATCGTCACATGTGTAGCAGAAGGTGTGGTCCTCGATCTCGGGACCATCCCCGGCGGTAACGTAGACCAGAGCGCCTGAAATGGGGAAGCCCGCCGGAGCCAGGACCTGTCCCTGAATGGCTCCGAAGTACCCGGTCCCCCCCGTGTCGGTGTCTCCGTCCGAATCGGTGTCGGAATCGGAGTCCGAATCGGTGTCCGAATCGGAATTACCGTCAGAGCGGTTGTCACCGACTCCGCAGCCGACCATCATCACGAGCATCGCGGCGACGAGCATGGCACACAAAGTAAGGAGTTTCATTTTAACCTCTTCTATCTTCAGATTCGTTTGGAAACAATTATAGTTCATAATGACGATGCTCGGGGAAAAAAAGAGATGTGGGCGTCGCGATCCGGAAACTCTACTTTTGTAATGGGGCTGCCGCGCACAACACGGCGGAACCGATAGCCGCACGAATTCATATCGGATAATCCTGTTTGATCTATCGGGATGGTTGCTGTTAGTAATACGCAAACACGACAAGCAGCTGCAACTCAGGGAAGCCTCGATGGTGAAGTGGTTGTTAATGCACGCAGGTTTATATTGCCACGCGCTGAGCGGCAGGGGTGGCTGGAGGGGCTCATACTGCCGGCGTTCATGGTGCTCCTGCTGCTGTCCCTCGTTCTCAGGCCGGTGTTCGCCGAGGGCGGGCCGATCTTCCTCATGGCCAAAGGATATCCCGGAGGTGAAGACTCACCGGTGCGGCCTTTGCCCACAACTTCAGCCTGATAAAAGCGGCCACGTTGCCGGGCAAGATTACCGTGATCGCCGGGCTGGTGCTCCTGGTGATTATCGGGCTGATGAATCTGAAAAGACCGAAGTAAGCGAGGTGTAAACATGATTGAGGTTGATGTGAGAGGATACTCATGCCCGATCCCGGTAATTCGTTCCAGGGAAGCCATGAGCGAGTATCCGACCGAGGAGATCCACGTGCTGATCGACGAAGAAGTAGCCAGGGAAAACGTCTCGCGCATGGCTGAAAACGCCGGGTGGACAGTGGTGCGTGGCGAAGATCTGGACATCAAGCTCATCCCGGCGAGCGGATGAAGGATTACCAACCCTTTTTAAATGCGATACGGTGCCGGACGAGGTACTAAAATGCTGGTGATTGGAATCGACGAGAACGGTCTCGGACCGCTGCTGGGACCGCTGGTGGTGACGGGAACCGTCTTCGAGTCCAACAGCTACGATGTCGAGCGTTTCTCGCGCCTCGCGGGACCCGATCTTCCCGCCGACGACTCCAAGATCCTGTTCTCACGTCGATCCCCCGCCGCCGGGGAGCGCGCCATCCTCTCCTGGATCGGGCTCTTCGGTTGTCGGGCCGGGACTTTCGCCGACTTGGTCGAAGACGTCTGCCTCCCCCTCCCATTCCCCGTTCCATGCCCGATCGGCGCCAGACCGATCCCATGCGAGCCGGCAGGGATCGACCTCCCTCTTTGGGCAAAACCGGACGCGAACACCATCCCCGCAACGGTGAAGGATCGCTTCAACAGAGCAGGCGTCAGACCAAAGTCCGTCAGCTCGTTCATGGCGTGCGCCGGGGCGCTCAACCTGGAGTTTCAAAAACCCGGTGCGAACAAGATGCGCCTGGACTTCGAGCTCATGATGAAACTGGCCATGAGACTGACACACTCAGGGCGAGGCGAGTCGTTGGTCCTGTGTGGAAAGATCGGATCCGCCATGCGCTACGGGCGGTGGTTCGAGAGCATGAACTTGTCGGTCGACGCCGTGATCCGGGAATCTCGGGAGGTCAGCACCTATCGCGTGGGCGGCATCGGGGAGGTCTCCTTCATCCGCGACGGGGATTCCATTCACCTGCCGATTTCGGTGGCCTCGATGGTGGGAAAATACCTGCGGGAGCTTGCCATGGAGCGCCTCAACACCACCCTGGGATGGACCGCCGAGATGAGGGCGAGCGGTTATCGCGACGGGATCACGGCGAGATTCGTCGAGGAAACCGTGGACATTCAGCGGGACGCCGGGCTGGCGAGTTCCTGTTTCACCCGCAGGAGTTGAATGCGATTTTCTCTTTGACAGGTCAGCGTGGTTCGGCTAAACAACGCCCCGTTGATCGGGGATCGTCTAATGGCAGGACGGCGGGTTCTGGCTCCGCTGATCTAGGTTCGAATCCTAGTCCCCGAGCATGTAGGCCCCATCGTCTAGCGGTCCAGGACGTCGGCCTCTCACGCCGAAAACAGGGGTTCGATTCCCCTTGGGGTCACAAAGTTCTCGTTTGATTCCGCAAACTTCAAAGGGCAACCTTTCCTGTTGCCCTTCCATTGCCCTTTTTGTCGAGCAACTGAACGTAGTCCCGCCGTGCGTCGGGGGACATGTGAGAGTACTTCATCGTCATTGTGATCGAGGCATGACCCAACAGTTCCTGAATGCCCCTCATGGGCACCCCGCGCATCGCCAGGTGCGAAGCGAAGGTGTGCCGGAGTACGTGCCAACCGATCTTTCGCAGGCCCGCCTTGCGGCAGATCCTGCGAAGATGATGATACGTCGCCGTTGGGTCCAGGAGCCCGCCGTCGGGGTTGGAAAATATCCGCTCGCCGCGAAGATGCCGATGCGCCTTCAGAGCCTCCGTCACGCTGTCGCACAGCGGAATCTGTCTGCTCTTGCCGCTCTTTGGAGTTTCGATTTTTCCGTACACCGCGTTCTGCCTGACCATCAACATAGATTTCACCAGATCGACATCGTCCCAACGCACAGCCAGCATTTCCCCCAAACGAACTCCGGTCCTCGCCGCGAAAAGGATCATTGTCGCCCACTCGCTGTTCTCGACCGCCAGCAGTCGCTCCAGCTCGGCGAAAAACAAATAATCGAACTCCGCCTCGGGGATCCTGAGCATCTTGATCCTGGGAATGTGAGAGATGATCTCCCAATCCACAGCTTGTCTCAGGGTCTTGCCAAAAACTGCCAGTTGGTTGTTGAGGGTTTTCTCGGAAAAACCCTCCTTGAGCTTGCGGACCTTGAACTTCTCCACATCCCGAGAACCGATCATGTCCAGCTTTTGTTTGCCGAAGAACGGAACCAGATGGTTGCGGAAGATCCCTTTTTTTGCCAGCACTTCGGAATTCTTGTTGTTCACCTCGACGTAGTTTGTGATGAAATCCTGATGAAATTCTTTGAACGTGGGGATCCTCTTGGGAGCCTCCTTCCTCTCCCGGAACTCGCCACGCGCCAAGCCCGCGATCAACTTCTGCTCGAAAGCCGCAGCTCCGCGTTGGGTCTGGACATCCGAATCTCTTCGGATCCTTTTGACCGTTCCATCGGGCTGTTCCCATCTGATTTCGGCGTACCATATCTCGCGAACTACTCCTGTCTTCCGATCCTTCTTCTTTCGCAGTCCCACGCTCATTTTTCCCTCCTTTGGGAGCGCGAACCGCGGACTGTACCGCGCATCCAGTCTATCACGGTGCGGCGATGGAATCTGATGTTTCTGCTAAGGCGCCGCCCCCCTGGGATAATACCCTTTTGAAATTGCTCATAAATTGTCTTCCGATTTACTCGGAGCAGATCCGCCAGCTCATCGACTGTAATAAACTCAGGCGGCGCACCTGGAGATGCGGAAGTGCCCTCCTCGGCACGTCTGGACAACGCCTCCTCGACCGCAGAGTCCACGGCTGTGAGTAGCTCCTTTCGCAAGGTATCGTCGAGGAGGTCAGTCATGGCGTCCTCGACGGTGACAGGTCTGGTTGCGCGCCGCCGATAAGTCGGAAGGCGCGGGCCTCTGCGTCCTCACGCGATAGCCCGCCATCGAACTCAAAAACGCTGGCACGCTCCTCGAAGTCCTCCTGCAACTCCGGCGGCCAACTGGCAAGGACATCTCGAAAACCACGGTCAGAAACCTTCTCGCCAGTATTGTGGCACCCTCCTATTAGTGTAGCATCTTTTCGGTAGGCCGATTGATCATCCCCCCCATGATCGGCCCTAACATCTTGAGCGGTTACGTGATCATCCCTCCCGGATGATCGTTTGGTCATCTCCTTTTTGACCTGGCTGGACCCCCGACCGATTCCACCCCTCTTCCGTTCCCGCGCTGGCCGCCGATCCATTGGTGTTCCAGGCAAGTACTTTTCGCACCACATATCTATAATGATGATCAGACGGATACCGTTTTTCTCTTGCACCACCTCACCATCGCATCCCGGTATTTCACGTTGGAATTTGAGCGTACGGCAAACTATCAGGCCCCTATTTTCCAGTTTGGCGAGCCATCCCTGAATTGTCCGTACATTACAGCTCCCGAATTTTTCTGCGAGGGCGGCGTTGCCCCAATGGCAACAACCAGACCGGCCAGCCGCATCGACGAGGAAATTAAAAAATGCAAGATGGCTACCTTTGATCACGCCTTTACGTCTAGCGAAATCTAGCAGATCACGTTGGCGCTTAAGAAAGTCTGGCTCCCAATCAGACACTACGCAAATACCTCCTGAACCGGCCCCCCCCACGCCGCTCGGAACAACGACGTGTGAGGGTCCATGAGCAAACTGTTCACGGCCCTGTGGTACATTATCTAGGAGCAGCCGATCAGTTCGCGTAAGCAACATTTCGAAGGGGTGACTTTGGTGAGAAAAAAAATAACGCGGCGCAGACTCTCGGTGGTGAACAAGCTGCGCATTCTCGCCGAGTACGATGAAACGACCGTGCAAGGGCAGAAGAGGGTTATCCTTGAGCGCGAGGGAATTGACCGTTCTCAGATCCACAAGTGGCGCAAGCTCAAGAAAGAGGGAAAACTCCGAGTGGAGAAACGTTCCGCAGGCGGGATACCCATAGAGCAGGTGTTGAGGATCCCTGAGGTGTTCAAGGCAATCGCCGAACACGATGCCGACTATGCAGCACAGATGGAGAAGGATCCAGATCTAAAGGCGATGAAGAGCAGGATCTATACTCAAATTGCGAAAGAGGATCCCGAGGGGGATCGGCGTTCCGAAGAGGACGATGATCTCGACAAAGATTATCACAACGAGGCATCTCTTGTGGAGCGCCACTCAAAGTACCGTTCAAAAGCATATCGCCAGCGGGAGGCAGAAAAAGAGGAATCCAAGAAGGCGAAAAAGGAGCACTTTGGTGCAATAGAGGAGTGGTACGCAAAGCACCGGCCTGATGAGGTACCACCGACCAGGGGGCCGCGCGCGAATGATATCATTCACACGGTCCCCGGCACCTGGGACGGAAGACTAACCTCGGAAGAGATACGCGCGAGCCAGCCACAAGATAAGTGGTGCAAGGACTCGGACTGTCGTTACAACGCCCTGTGCGGCATACTACACATTCATATTGGGAAGAAGTTGGTTGCTGTTGGGTGGGATCCTGAGAGAATTCATCCGATGAAATACTGGTGCATCGATCCCAAATGCGGTTACCGTCATCGCCGAGGATCCCCACATATCCATTGTTCAAAGTGCAAAACCATTTTTCCCGCCCTGTATCGGAACCGTGGTATGAAGAGCCCCTCAGGTCTTTGCGAAAGTTGCTATTTCAAGCGGCGAGATGCGCGTCTGAAGAAGCGGAAATAGAAATTTGTTCTCGCCTGTTCACCATCCACCATGAGTTGACCTTTCCCATCTCCCGTCTAACAATCGTCGGACACGCCAAAATCCAAACAGGGGATCGTGGAAATGCCGAGCAAGCGCGAGATCGTCGAGTTGTTGAAGCGGAATGAGCTGCTGCTGGTAGTGGATACCTTCGATCTGGAGGTGCCTGACCGCCGGGGGAAAGATGGGTTGGCGGACGCGGTGGCATCTTCCAGGAAGGCCACGATGGAAGTTGTGCTGGAGGGTTTGAAGCGCGACAGATTGAAGGAATTGTGCCGGGCGTTCGGCATGGATGACTCCGGTCGTGATCGGGCCTCCATCATCAATCGCCTTTTGGGCATCAGGGGCAGAGGAGGCGTCCCAGCGTCCGCAGCCGCCTCCAAGTCTGGCAGTACGCAAAAAAAACGGCAGAGTGGACAGCAGGGCGCCGACGCGTTTGTGGGGGCCTCTTCGGACGAGGTGCCGGTGGGGGGCAAGCTCACCACTGTGGAGTTGGAGAAGTACCTGTGGTCGGCGGCAGACATCCTGCGCGGGTCGATCGACTCGTCTGACTACAAGAACTACATTTTCGGCTTCCTCTTCTTGAAGCGGCTGTCGGATCGGTTCGAGGAGGAGTCGGTGCAGATCACGGCCGAGGGCAGCGATTCCGAAGACGAGGACGAGCACCGTTTCTTCGTGCCCAAGCGCGCCCGGTGGGAGCAGATCCGCCGCCAGTCCACCAACCTGGGCGAGGTGCTCAACACGGCCTGCTCGGCCCTGGAGGAGCACAACGCCTCGCTGGAAGGCGTGCTGGCCGGTATCGACTTCAACGATGAACGCAAGCTGGGCGACACCCGCAACCGCGACACGGTCCTCGGTCGGCTTGTACAGCACTTCTCCCAGCTCGATCTCTCAAACACCCACCTGTCCGAGCCCGACATGCTCGGCCGCGCCTACGAGTACCTGATCGAGAAATTCGCCGACGACGCGGGGAAAAAGGGTGGAGAGTTCTACACGCCCCGGGGGGTGGTGCAGCTCATTGTCGAGATTTTAGCCCCCAAGGAGGGGATGAGGATCTGTGACCCGACCGTGGGCTCTGGTGGCATGCTGATCGAGTGCGCCAACTACGTGGAGCGCATGGGCGGCGACCGGCGCAACCTGAGCCTCAACGGCCAGGAGAAAAACCTGGGCACCTGGGCCATCTGCAAGATGAACACGCTGCTTCACGGCCTGCCCGACGCCCGGATCGAGAAGGGCGACACGATCCGCCATCCCCGGCTGCTACAGGACGGCGAGCTGATGCTGTTCGACCGGGTGATCGCGAATCCGCCGTTCAGCCTGGATGAGTGGGGCAAGGAAACGGCCGAGAACGATGCCCACGGCCGGTTCCGGTTTGGTGTGCCACCCAAGAGCAAGGGTGATTTCGCCTTCGTGCAGCACATGGTGGCGACGATGAACGCGAACGGCATGTTAGGCGTGGTGATGCCCCACGGTGTGCTCTTTCGGGGTGCGTCTGAGGGCAAAATCCGCGAGGGCCTCCTGCGCGAGGATTTGATTGAAGCCGTGATCGGCCTGCCGCCAAACCTCTTCTACGGCACCGGCATCCCCGCCTCGATCCTGATCATGAACCGGGACAAGCCCAAGGCCCGGCGGGGCAAGGTGCTGTTCATCGAGGCGTCAAGAGAATTCAAGGAAGGTACCAACCAGAACATCCTCCACCGCGAGCACGTGGAGAAAATCGCGACGACCTGCCACGCCTTCAAGGACGCAGATCGTTACGCCCGCGTGGTTCCGCTCGACGAGATCGAGAAGAACGACTTCAACCTCAACATCAGCCGCTACGTGGACACCGCTGAAGCGGAGGAAAAGGTCAATGTACGCGCCGCCATCGCCAAGCTCCGCGAATTGGAGAAGGCCCGCACCGAGGCCGAGGAGAAGATGAACGGGTACCTTAGTGAGCTGAGATATGAGGGGTAATCACCCCCAAGACTACCGTTCCACATCAGTTGGGGAGCTACCCTCGGGATGGAGGCGTGCACCGATTTCTGCATTCGCAAATCGGCTTACGAGGAAGAACACTGAGGAGGACGAAAACGTACTAACGATGTCTGCCCGACACGGTCTCGTCAACCAACGGGAGTATTTCAATAAGTCCGTCGCGAGCAAGAATCTCTCAGGCTACTTCCTTCTCCTACGTGGTGACTTCGCCTACAACAAGAGCTACTCGAAGGGTTACCCCCTCGGCGCGATCAAACGACTGGAATTCTACGACAAAGGCGTCGTGTCCCCACTCTATATCTGCTTCTCGGTGGACGGCAGGGATGTAGTGTCTCCAGATTATATCGTCCACTTCTTCGAGTCGGGTATCTTCGACGGAGAGCTTAGAACTGTCGCGAAGGAGGGAGCCAGAAATCACGGTCTCCTGAACGTAAAACCGGCTGAGTTCTTGGGTTTGAACGTTGTGCTCCCTCCCCTCCCGGAGCAGCGCAAGATCGCGGCGATCCTCTCCTCGGTGGACGACGCCATCGAAAAAACCCAGGCTGTGATCGACCAGCTTCAGGTCGTCAAGAAGGCGATGATGCAGGAGCTGCTCACCCGGGGCCTGCCGGGGCGGCACACGCGGTTCAAGATGACCGAGATCGGCGAAGTGCCGGACGGATGGGAGGTGATGCGGCTTGGTGAAGTCGCGGAAGTTATCGATCCTAATCCGTCGCATCGGTATCCACCGTACGAACCTGGGGGGGTTCCGTTGGTGTCCACGGCAAACTTCATTGGTGACGACGAATATTCTTACGAGGGTTGCCAACGTGTACCGACTACCACGTACGAAGACCAGCTCGAACGCTGCAGTTTCCATCCGTTGGACGTGGTGTTTGCACGAAAGGGACGAATCGGTTGTGCGCGGCCATATGGCGATAGGAAGAAAGCTTTCAGTCACACTGTCGTGTCCCTGAAGCCTTCGTCCTCAGCGTACACACCGGAGTTCCTTCTTTGGATTACTAGATCCCCTGGATTCTTGGGCTGGCTCGGAAACACTATGAACACAAACAGTGGGGTTCCTACGCTTGGCGTGAAGATCATTGCGTCTACGCCGGTGCCAATCCCACAATTGGAGGAGCAGGCGTCAATCGCTCATGCGTTGTCTGCACTGGCTGCTCGGAGTGCCTGCGAAGAGAAGGTTAACAACCGATTGCAGAATGTAAAAGCGGCCCTGATGTCCGTCCTCCTCACCGGAGAGATTCGGGTGAAGGTGGGCGAGGGGTACGACGAGCCCGCCGGGGCTGAGGCCAACTAGGGGGAGCGATGGGAGTACCTACCAGGCTGGAGGAGTGGACGCTCGACGCGGTGCGGGAACTGCTGGCCAAGGGAGTGTTCGAGTCGGACTGGTTCGATTTCAAAATGGCACTGCCGCACAGGGATGCCAAGGACGACAAGGAGCGACTACGGAAAACCATCGCCGCCTTCGCCAACACCGACGGTGGCTATCTGGTCTACGGGGTGAAAGACGATCGCGGGCTTCCGGTAGATGAAAGGATCGTGGGAATCGACCAGGCGTTCGACTTCCCCCGCCATTTTGGCGAGTACGGGAGTGGCCCCAAAATCGCCCCGAGCGTTGACTGGGAGCCACGTTCGGAGCCAATCAAGATCCCCGAAACGGGGAAGCTGATACACGTCATCTGGATCAAGCGGAGCTGGCGGAAGCCACACGCGATCCTCGAAGGCATGAAGTTCATCTTCCCCAAGAGGACCAACAAAGGGACCGAGGACATGAGCTACATCGAAGTCAGGCAAGCGTTTCAGGAGACCGAGTTCCGCCGGACCAAACTCTCGCTCCTGCTCTCAGAGCTAGACTATTTGAAAAAAGTGGCGGAAAGACTGTTGCATTATGTAGACGGAAGCCAAGCTGGCCCTGGCGAGCCACTGCACTGGGCTTGGGTAACTAGATATGGGACGACATTAATCGATGTGACCCTGGGGGATGTTTTTTCGTTTCTGGCAGCAGATCCACAGTTATGGGGAAACCTTGCTAAGGTTAGGGATGCGGCCTCTCGTTCAAATGTAGTCTGCGAAGCATTTTCAAATATCGTATACACACCGATGACCAGCAAAGAATATATAACAACGAGGCACTACCAGACCGTAAAAGAATGTGCTGAGGCGATTGTGGCCAACGCTGATAAAGCGAGACAAGGACTAGAAAGACTTCTCACATGACCCCAACCCACCAGCCCTGGGATGAGCTGCACCAGTCGGAGATCCCGGCGGTTGAGGTACTGGAGCGTCTGGGCTGGACCTACGTCGCACCCGAGGAGCTGGAGGGAGAGAGGGAGAGCATCAAGGAAGTAGTGATCGCCGGGAGGCTGGAGCAGGCGATCAGGCGGATCAATCCGTGGATCTCCGACGACAACACCAAGCGCGCCGTCCGCGCCGTCACCCACGTCCAGTCCACCAGCCTCCTCGAAGCCAACGAGGCGCTCTATATCACCCTCACCGAGGGAAAAGCGTTCGAGCAGGATCGCGGCGAGGGCACCAGAAACTACACCGTCAACTACATCGACTACGACGACCCCGAGAACAACGAGCTGATCGCCACACGCCAGTTCAAGGTGCGCGGCTCTCGGGAGAACCGCATCCCCGACATCGTCTGCTTTGTCAACGGCATCCCCATCACCGTGATCGAGTGCAAGAACCCCGCTCTGGGTGACAAGTGGAAGTCCAAGGCCATCGGCGACCTCCACATGTACCAGGAGCTGGGCGACGAGTTCCGGGGCATCGGCATCCCCAGGCTGTTCGAGACCGCGCAGATACTGATCGGCTGCTGCGGCCAGGGGGCCGTGGTGGGCACAGTGAGCACGCCTGCCCGGTTCTTCTCCGAGTGGAAAGTGCCGTACACCATGACCGTCGAGGAGGTCGAGGCCGACCTGGGCCGCAAGCCCACGCCTCAGGATATTCTTCTCTACGGCGTGATGCGGCCCGAGAACCTGCTCGACATCGTGCGCAACTTCATAGTGTTCGACAAGGACGTCGACACCGGCCGCACGATCAAGAAGGTTTCCCGGTACCAGCAGTTCGCCGCCGTGAACAAGGCCCTAAGACGCGCCAGGACCGCTAGGAAGCCCGAGGAGCGCGGTGGGGTGGTTTGGCACACTCAGGGTTCGGGCAAGAGCCTGACCATGCTCTGGCTCTGTCTCAAGCTGCGACGCGACCCGCGCTACCGCAACCCCACCCTGGTGCTGGTCACCGACCGGCGCTCCCTGGACAAGCAGATCGCCGGTACCTTCGAAAACTGTGGTTTCCCCAACCCGGAGCGGGCCGAGAGCGTCCGCGACCTGCGCGACCTGCTCACCGGCACCACTGGCAAAACCGTACTGACCACGATCCAGAAGTTCCAGGAGCTGGTGCCGCCTGCCGATAACGGTCACATCCGCAAGAAGCTGAACGGCCATCCGACCTTCTCCGACGCCGATAACATCTTCGTACTTGTGGACGAGGCACATCGCACACAGTACCGATCCCTGGCCGCCAACATGCGCCGGGCTCTACCCAACGGATGTTTTTTCGGGTTTTCCGGCACGCCCATCGACAAGCAGGACCGCTCCACGATCCAGACCTTCGGTCCCTACATCGACACTTACACCATTGAACAGGCCGTGGCCGACGGGGCCACCGTGCCGATCTTCTATGAGTCGCGGCTGCCCGAACTGCGGGTGGTCGGGGCCACCCTGGACCAGCTCTTCGACCGCGTGTTCGCCGACCGATCCAAGGAGGAGCGCGAGGCGATAAAGGACAAGTACGCCAGCGAGAACGCCATCGCCGGGGCGCCCAAGCGGATCGAGGCGATATGCCTGGACCTCATCAAGCACTTCGAGACCCACATCCGCCCCAACGGCTTCAAGGCCCAGGTGGTGGCCTGCACCCGGGACGTAGCGGTGTCCTACAAGGAGACGCTGGACAGGCTCGGCGCGCCAGAGTCGGCGATCATCATCTCGGGCTCCAAGGAGGACACCGAGCGCCTGGTTCGACAACATACGGACGACCAGCAGCGGCGGAAATACGTGAAGCGGTTCCTCAAGCAGGAGGATCCGCTGTCGATCCTGGTGGTCTGCGACATGCTGCTGACCGGGTTCGACGCGCCCGTCGAGCAGGTGATGTATCTGGACTCGTCGCTCAGGGAGCACAATCTGCTCCAGGCCATCGCCCGCACCAACCGGCCAAAGGGTGAGCACAAGCGGTACGGTCTGATCGTGGACTACTGGGGTGTGTCCGACGCGCTCCAGGAGGCCCTGGCGATCTTCGCGCCCACCGACATCGAGGGCGCTCTTCGGCCCAAGACCGATGAACTGCCCCGGCTCCAGACCCGGCATGCGGCCGCAGTGCGCTACCTGGCCGGTGTGCGGAACAAGGACGACCTGATCGCCTGCGTGGACGCCCTGGCGGCCGAGGACGTGAGGGCCGAGTTCGACGTGGCGTTCAAGCGGTTCAGCCAGTCGATGGACATGCTGCTGCCCGACCCCAGGGCGCTGACATACGCCGACGACTTCCGCTGGCTGGGCAAGGTGCGCCAGGCGGCCAGGGCCAGGTATCGCGACGAGCGGATCGACATATCGGACTGCGGGGCCAAGGCGCGCAAGTTGATCGAGGAGGCCATCATCGCCGATGGCGTGGAGATCCTGGTCAAGGAGGTCAACCTCTTCTCCGAGGAGTTCGAACAGAAGCTGGACGCCCTGAAGAGCGACGACGCCCGGGCCAGCGAGATGGAGCACGCCATCCGGCACGAGATCCACGTTCGGCTGGAGGAGAACCCGGTGTTCTACACCTCTCTGATAGAACGGCTGGAGCAGATCATCTCCGACCTTAGAGAGAAGCGAGTCGATGCGGCTGAGGCGCTCCAGTTGATGCTGCCGATACGCACCGACGTTCAACGGCCCGAGCAGGCCGCCGAGAAGTTGGGACTCTCGGCCACAGGGCACGCGATCTACGGGTTGCTCAAGCGAGCCGAGCTGGGGGACCGGATCAGCGAGATTCCGGCCATATGGGACGGCAAGCCGCTCGACGACGCCCAACTGGGCCTGTCCTCCACGGTCGAGCACGAGGTCGAGCCGTTCACCGAGCTGGTGGATTGGGACCTCAAGGACGACGTGCAGCGGGAGATCCGCAAGCGGATCAAACGCAAGCTCCGGGATCACCTGCCCAAAGACAGGCTCGACCGAGTGGCGGCCGAGATCGTGGATCTGCTCAAGGTGAGGAGGAAGGTGTGACGGTCGAGCAATCAGCGGTAACGTTCGGCTCGCGGTGGATCGAATACGGCATCCGTCGCTCCAGGCGTGTCAAGACCGTGGCCGTGGCAGTGGACCCTATAGAGGGCGTGATCGTCACTGCACCCGACGCCGTCTCCATAGAGCGACTTGACGGTATCGTGCGGCGCAAGGCCCAGTGGATCGTGGGCAAGCTCAAGCTCAACTCCGAGCTGCCGCCGCCGCCCCCGGGGAGGGAGTTCGTTAGTGGCGAGACGTTCACCTACCTGGGACGACAGTATCGACTGAAGGTCAAGAAGACCTCGGGGGCCGCGACATCGGCGGCGCTCTTGCGAGGTTGGTTCGTGGTCGAGGTGCCCCGGACGCTCACCGACGGACAGCGTGGTCCACTGGTTCGGGCTCAGCTGGTGACCTGGCTCCGCAGGCACGCTGCGGCCAGGTTGCCCGAGCGGGTCGAACTATGGGCCAGGAAGGTCGGCGTGGCCGCGCCCGAGGTGCTGATCCGCGAGCAGCAGAAACGGTGGGGATCGTGCGACTCGAAGGGCCGGTTGCGCTTCAACTGGCGCGTCATACAGGCCCCCATGCGCCTCGTGGACTACATCGTCGCCCACGAGCTGATCCACCTGTTACATCAGAACCACACCTCCAAGTTCTGGGCACTGCTGGGCAAAGTCATGCCCGACTACGAAGAACGAAGGCAGGCGTTAAGGGAGATCGGCGCGGGAGTGGAGTGGTGACTTCGGACACGCCGGTTTTGCTCTACCTCGATCAGTCGTACTGGGGGAGACTGGCTCTTGAGGAAAACAGGGAGCTTGTTTCCTGGATTGAAGGACATGTGCAGACCGGGCGCTTGGTTGTCCCTTTCTCCATGTTTGTTTTTACGGAGACGGTGAAAGCTCGGCTGGACATCAAGAAGGCGCTGCTGCCGATTTTTAAGCGACTCTCGCGTAGCAAAGGTCTGATCAACTATGTCGATTTTCTGCGAATGGAATATCAACGATACCGGGAGGATCGGAGCGTGGAGTGGATTCGAGAACGACTGCTGGCCTCAAGCGTTCCCCAAATGGCTGGGCCAGTAGAGGGTCTTCCGCCAGGGCCTACGGTCCCGCTCGCGGATTATCTGGATGGGGTGTTGTCGGAGCCGGTTTCCAGGGATACTGCGCAGGAGTTGTCTGAGCACCTCCAACAGGGAGCAGCCGAAGCCAACGCCCTCCCGCCTGGCAACGAATTGCCAACGGAGTTCTCGCGAACCGAGTTGGCGAACATAATGAGTGTCGCCGAGGACTCGATCGCCGAGGAGTTCGTCCAGGTGTTCGAAGTATTCCCCTCGTTCAGGGTACTCGACAAGGTTCAACGTCAAATCCGAGACCGAAAGAAAGACGGGGTAGTGCGTAATGATATCGTCGACCTGACCTTCATCGCGCAGACCGTACCTTACTTCGATGTCGTGACGGTCGACCGCGCAATGGGCGCTCGGATCCGCGAGGCGGACCTCGGTAATGACATCTACGGTGAGGTCGTAGCTAGAATCGATGAACTCCAGCCCACCATTGAGCGGGCATTTTCAAAATCAGTGTCGTGATAGTGTGGGATCTCGTCGTAAAAGGTCGAGGAGATTATCGGTGATTTGACAATGGGAAGGAAACAGCAATGAACGACTACAACAAAATGCGAAAGTATCTCGATGGGCTATCGCAGGGCAAATTTGAACTACTCATCTCCGAGTTCTGCGGGGTCGATTTGGCGGAAGTTGATGATAACCAATGGGTAGAGGGGCTTGTTGAAACCGGTGGTACACGTCCGGTATCCCTCAAGAACTGGCGTATGGATTGGACCAAGACTTTGCTCGCACATAAGGAAGTGAAGAAAGTGGAATGGAATCGATTGTGCTACTACGCGAGGATTGACATTGACTCCGCGAGTCAGCTCACGTTGGCTCGTCGAGCCCTTTATGCATCGTTGTTTGCAATCCTTGTCTCTGTAGGCTCCCTTGTTGTGTCGGTTGCCTCGTATATTCGTTGACGTGTCATCCGGCGGCGGGGAAATGGGAGCGGTTCATTCGCTCCCTGGATGAGTGCTGGACATCGGTGAAAAAGGGACACGCCCAACACAACCCCGCCCAGCATGACTCCGCCCAACACGATAGTTGACCGTTCTTACCCTTCTGTCGATAATACCACCTGAGCAGATCAGCATCGTTCTCCCGCCCGCAAACCGGGCTCGACGGGCTCACCATCCGTGACGGAGAGCGGCGCCGATAGGCTCGAAGACAAACAGCTCCTGCTACCGCTGCGGTTTCAGCGGAAGGTGGTACCTTCCGTTTGTGCCGAAGGGGCGGGTGGGTTTTCTCGCAGGAGCTGGACTCATTTCGCCCTTTTTTTTGGGCACAAATGGAGGAGGTATGATCAGACTACCCACAATTATCATCACGCTATCAATAGTGCTGGGCGCATTTCCGGCTCTTGCCGATAACGTGGACGAAGAGGCTAAAACCCAGTTCAATCAGGGCGTTGAACTCTACAACAACAACGATTTCGAGCAGGCGGCAATCGCGTTCGAGAGGGCATATGAGCTGAAGCCGAGTTACAAGATCCTCTTCAATATTGCGCAAACGGAGAACGAGCGGAAGCACTACGCCGCAGCGTTGAAGGCCTATCATCGGTACCTGAAAGATGGGGGCGATCAGATCGAAGCCGAGCGACGTGCGGAAGTCGAAAAAGAGTTCGAACGCCTCAAAGCCTTTGTCGGTGGGATAGCGGTGAAGACCGACATGAAAGGCGCCGTTGTGTTCGTGGACGGGTTCAGGCACGCCGAGACCCCCGTTACCAAGCCCATCCTGGTCGACCTGGGTGAGCATGAAGTGTTGATCAAGCGGGGCACTGAGGAGTTGCACCGTGAAACGATCAAGGTCGCCGGCGGCCAGAAGGTGGTGGTTGACCTCGAAGCGGGAGTCGCCGAAGAAACACATGCACCGGTAGACAAACCAGCCGTGCCGGACAAAGAGGAACGGGATTCTCCCAAACGTATTTGGACATGGGTGGCACTGGGAGTTGGGGGCGCGGCTGCTGTCGGCGCAGGTATCACAGGTGGGCTCACGCTCGGCAAGGCAGGCGACATCGAAGACGACTGCGGTGGATCCGAGTGCCCCATTTCTCAAAAGAGTGCGGTGGATGACGCGAAAACACTGGGCAACGTGACCAATGTTCTTATCGGAGTGGCGGCTGTCGGTATTGCCGCGGGCATTGTGCTTTTCTTCGTTGAGCCCGGCCTTGGTGGTGAAAAAGACAAGGCAACGGTTACGCCGGTGGCCATGTCAAACGGTGGCGGCATCGTCGTTACAGGGAGGTTTTAGATATGAAACGCGCAGTACTATTATTTTCTGCCTTCATCTGCGCCTGCAACTCAGTTGCCGGCCTCAATGACATCACGTTCTATACAGATTCCGGTACAGGCGGCGATACCGACACCGATACAGATACGGATTCTGATTCTGATACCGACTCAGACACCGACACGGACACTGACACTGATACCGACACGGATACCGGGCCTATTTGTACGTCGATTCCCAATTGGACAGAACACACGGTTGATGGGGAATTCGATAGCGCCTTTTCGGTATACGCTGCAGACGTGGACGGAGACGGCGACATGGACGTGCTCGGCGCGGCATACTTGGACAATTCCATCGCCTGGTGGGAGAACACCGCGGGCGACGGTACCATCTGGGCCGAACACACGGTGGATGGAGGATTCGCCGGCGCCTATTCTGTATTCGCGGCGGACATTGACGGAGACGGCGACATGGATGTGGTCGGCGCGGCAATGAATGTCAGCGACATCGCCTGGTGGGAGAACACTGCGGGCGACGGTACCGCCTGGTCCAAGCACACGGTTGATGGAGAATTCGATGGCGTCAAGTCGGCATACGCGGCGGACGTGGACGGAGACGGCGATATGGACGTGCTCGGCGCGGCGGAAATAGACGACGACATCACCTGGTGGGAGAATACCGCAGGCGACGGTACAGCCTGGATCGAGCACACGGTGGATGGGGAATTCAATGGCGCCAATTCGGTATACGCGGCGGACGTCGACGGAGACGGCGACATGGACGTGCTCGGTGCGGCAAGCACTGTCAACACCATCGCCTGGTGGGAAAACACCGCGGGCGACGGCACCGCCTGGAATGAGCACACGGTGGATGGGGCATTCGGTTACGCCAATTCGGTATACGCGGCGGACGTCGACGGAGACGGCGACATGGACGTGCTCGGTGCGGCGACTGGTGACGATGACATCGCCTGGTGGGAGAACAAATGGGGCGACGGATCCGCCTGGAC
>SDBV01000220.1_pt1 | contig 77452 bp, 51 predicted proteins | sample 2277081 | NCBI WGS metagenome assembly SDBV01 (sample SAMN10402039, study PRJNA504765) | marine sediment metagenome | isolation source: marine sediment core GS10_PC15, 223 cmbsf | place: Arctic Ocean: Southern Knipovich Ridge | collected 2010
CGGGGAGATCTGGTAGTAGCGGTTACGATTGAAGAAGAACATGTAGTACCGGGCGAGCTTGGCGGCGTCGCTGGCGACCAGCGTCGCTCCGGGGCTTTGGTAGATGTTCATGACCTGAATGGATTTACCCGCCCCGCCGCCCGCCCAAACGGGTCCCGCGCTTAAGACCACCAGTGCAATGGCGACACCGGCGGACAGCACAACAGGAAACAACCCTCTGTGCTTCATTTCGATCCTCCTGTACTGTGATTTCCGATTTGAGTTGATTGTCAGTCGCAGGGAAATCGCCGCCAGATATTATACCACACCATCCCCGCCTCTGTGACTCAATCGCCGTCGTTCATGCCGCCCACGCGCGCAGCTACACTGTTAGACTTCCGCGGATTTGACCAAGATGGCGGAGTGGTGTGATTTCAGATCGATGGTCTCGACGTCCTGGAGGCTCTTGGGGTCTTGATTGATATTCTCGTGAGTCAGCTGCTTACACGGCTCGGGTAGGGCGACGGATCCCGCGTCATCGGCCGTCGGGTTCACATACACATATCCGTCAACGAACTGTCGCCGGTAGACGCCGACGCCGTCGCAGATGACCCTCTCGTAAGTCCCGACCGCCTTGCCCAAATCGATCCGCTCGTACTCATCGTACCACCAGAGCCCGCGATACCCCTGCGTGTGCGGGAAGAAGAAGAAATAGGCGTTGTTCAGCTGATCGTTCTTACCCAGCAGGAACGACGCCAATGCATACCACAGTGCCTGAAAATACGTGACGGGCTTGCCGAAATTATCCGTCCCCGACTCGCCTTCATCGAGTTGGATGTGGCTGAATATCGTGATCCCGCAATTCTTGAGCCTACCCATGATGTCGACCTGTCGCAGCCACTGCTGTTCGCTGTAAAAGCCGCCATCGTCCCACCCGTGGCAGAACGCGCCTTCCTCGGCCAGCAGGTCCGGGCAGTGCGGCCCGTTGTCCAGGTCGATCCACGCCTCGAAGCCGAATGGATCCAGCGCGCAGCATGTGTTGGTCCATACCTTCTGCCCGCGGGCGCGAAGACCCTTGGTCAGGCCCATCTGAAACTCGTGCATCGCCGCCCGCCACTTTTCGTCCGTGTCGTATTTCGCCGGCGTGTCGCAGGCGTAACCCCATTGCTGCGGCGACGTGTTGTCGATGAAGATCCCATCCGCCACCCAGGGCCCATCGACGATGTCGGTGCAGCTCGCCTCCAGCCAATAGTCGTGGAACTTCGGGCTCCCGAAATCCATCAGATACCGATAATCCCGCCCGTACGTGTGGCAGCGGGATCCGTCGGCCTGCAAGAGGAACAAATCGGGGTTATCGGCGTTGAGATTGCCCATCGAATGTCCGCGTGCGTTGTCGTAGCGGACCATGTTGTTCACGCGCGCCACGTCATTGTTGTCCTGGTTCTGCCAGACGTCAGGGCCCTGCTGGTAGAGATATATCAGCACATTGGGGTTCAGTGCGCGGACCGGGCCCCACGTGTCGCCGTTGACCTCGTTGTAGCGAAACCGCCCGAAGTACAGAATGTCGTACTTCGCCAGCTTGTGCTCATCCCCGGGCCTCAGCGTCGGGCCCTTCGCCTGGTAGATCAAGAAGGTCTGGATGAACTTCTTTCCGGATGGCGCGGGTGCTGTGTCTGCTTTCATATCTAGTCACCTTTTCCCGGGCGTTGTACGGTAATGATACAACCTCACCGTCGTACCGCAACGCTACGTTAGCTGTCGTTTACTGCGATGCGGGGCGATGGAGCGTCGCAGAGCGTCTTATCTCGCCATAGAGGTCCACACGGAATGTCGATCACAAACTCCCTGCAGGTCGGCGCACCACTAAAGATGCTCACCGCGGTCGACCTTAGCGGACTACTTGGCAGGTTCACTGATTGCGGATATGATCCCTCTCAAGTGGCCAACTGCGGAGGGGACCCGTGGCGAGGCACATATTGGAAGGTGACAAAATGAGCAAACTGGCCGTACTGGGCGGTAAGCCAATCACGCGGTCGCTCGTCGGCAAGGCGACGCTCCCAAAGCGCCGGGACCTTGAGCGGAAGTACCTGCTGAAGGCGTACGACACCGGATGCTGGGACGACCGGGCCCTTGGGGCCGCCCAGGGCGCGGGGTCCATGGGAGAGAAGTTTGAGCACCAATGGGCGCGCTTTTGCAGCTCGAAATACTGCCTCCCGGTTACTAACGGGACGCACGCGCTGCAGATGTCCCTGGAGGTCCTGGAGATCGGCGCCGGCGACGAGGTGATAGTACCGGGCCTGACATGGCAGGCGACGGCGTCGGCCGTCTGCGACGTCAACGCCGTGCCGATACTCGTGGACGTCGATCCGCAGACAATGTGCATCGACCCAGAGGCCGTAAAGCAACACATCACGTCCCGCACCCGGGCGATCATCCCCGTGCACCTATATCACCGCCTGGCCGAGATGGATCAGATCATGCGAATCGCGCGCAAGCACAAGCTATGGGTTATTGAGGACTGTGCTCATACCCACGGTTCGCGCTGGGGTAAGAAGGGGGCCGGAAGCATCGGGCACCTGGGCACGTACAGCTTTCAGATGTCCAAGCTAATGACCGCCGGCGAGGGCGGGGCTGTTATGACGCAGAAGGCCTCCCTGTACTGGAAGCTTCGGTCTCTGCGCACGTGCGGCAGGGCAGTGAAGGGCACAGCGAGTATTCACAGTGGTAATTTCCGCGTAACGAGTTTCCAGGCGGGGGTGCTCCTGGGACAATTGGCCGCAATGCGAAAGAACGCTTTCGTTATGGACCGCAACGGACGGGCGCTGGACCAGGCCGTCGCCGCAGCGCCAGGCGTGGCGCCGCTGCGAAGATCGGGGCGCATCACGCGGCAGTGCAGCTACGCCTACGCCTTCCTGTACGACAAGGACGCATTCAACGGACTACCAGCGCTGAAGTTCCGCAAAGCCCTGTCCGCGGAGCTGGGCGTCAAGTTCGGTTCGGTCTACGAACCGCTTAACCGAAGCTCTCTGTATCGCCCGCACACCAAAAAGCGCCATCAGTTGTCCAAGAGCTATCTGAAGGCGATCAACCCAGCCCGTTGGAAGCTTCCCGTCTGCCAAGCGCTCTTTGGCGGCCGCGCCGTGACAAGCGACTGGGACATCCTCGCCTGCCCACCCAACCGGGCGCGATACCTCACCGACGCGATCACCAAAATCCACGAACACCGAAAGGAACTACTTCCCGCAAGTCGACAATGAGCAAACAGACAAAAGACGCGAGCCAATGCTGGGGCCCGCACGTCGGCGCCGTATCGCTGACCTTCGACGACGGGCGCGAATCGCAATTGACCCACGCGATTCCGATGATGAACGATTGCGGGATCCGCGGGACGTTCTACGTGTCCGGCCCGCTCAACCACGACGACTGGCAAGAGAGAATTGCCCCCTGGGTCCAGATCGCCCGCGACGGTCACGAGATCGCCAACCACACAATGTCGCACTGGTGCTCCTGCAACTTGGGCTTCGCAAAGCCCGGCCAATCCCTGGAGGGCAAGACACTCGCCGATATCGAGGCCGACATACTCACCGCCCAACAGCGCCTGGAGGTAGTGGCTCCGCACCAGAAGCTCTGGACGTTCGCCTATCCTTGCAGCCAGCCGTATGTCGGGCGCGGACGGAACCAAAAGAGCTACGTGCCCATTGTAGCCAAGCATTTCCTCGCGGGTCGGTGCGGCGGGGAGTTCGGGTTCGCAAACTGTCCCGCGGTGGCCGACCTGCATATGTTGCTCAGCACCGACGTTTCGTGGCGCAGCGGATTTGAGATGATCGGCCTCATCGAGCAGCTAACCGCTCAGGGCCAGTGGATGATCCTCTGCTTCCACGAGATCAACGGCCCGCGGCTGTCGGTCAGCAGCTATCACTTCCGGATGCTGTTGGACTATCTGAAGCGCCGCTCGGAGACGATCTGGACCGCACCCGTCATTGAGGTGGCCCAAAAGGTCGCCGAGTTTCAGGCCCGGCGCTGCGGCCGAAGCAACTGATCGCTCGCTGCGCCGCTGCCCGCGCTTAACGCCATCGCGTCTCAGTCAACGCACGAAGCTTCGCCATTCAGTCTAGTCCCTATTACGGGCCAAGAGCGTGAGAAATGCGGAGGGAGAATCTGGGGACGGTAAACCGTATTCGTTGTACTACCGCATCCGAATGTAGGATTTGCTGCCGGGCCGATTCCCCCGGCCAGAGGCGGTCGTTGTCTTTGGTTTTAACACACGCGGTGTTACGAAACGGCACGATGCGAAGCCAGTTCCATCCCCGCTATCGCCATCCCCATACGGGTGGTTCTTCTCGTAGAACGTAGGCGGTTCGTAAGTCCAGCCCGCAGCAAGCCGCTTCTCCTCCTTGCGGATCTTCCGCAATACATATTGTCCACCTATCGCCGCAAAGAATCGCGATCTGAATCCAAACTCGCGATAAAGATCCTTTAAGAGGGCAGACATCTTCGCCCGCATCACGGGATTCTTGCGATAGTACATCCTCGCGCCTGCGATCACTGCGGAGAACACCGTCCCCAGTCCCCGGGCCTCGCACGCGTAGCGACGCCGGATCCGCAAGTCCGGATGATTCTTGTAGCGTCTCCAACCAGCTAACGTAGTTCGCACGATCCTCGTCACGCTGGGGCCATTGACTTGGAAATCGCTCTCAAACGCCCGGCAGATGAACTCGCCTTCTTGTCCGTCGGTGATATGGGGATGGCGGTAGTTGAACATCAGCTGTCCGTGAATGTCGGCCTCATCGTACTCGCCGGGACTCTTCATCATCCCTTGGGCCGACAGTTCCGCATGAAGCGGCGTGCCGGGAGTGGGCGTATAGAGCATGAACTGGTGGAAGTCAGTGTCATACTGCACGGCGTAATCGATTACCTGGTCGATGTTCTCGGGCGTGTGCTCTTCCAGTCCAATGATTGTTGAACCGAGTACGCGAATCCCATGTGACTGCAACTGGCCGACCAGTTCCCGCGTGTCGATCCCATGGAGCTTGGCATATTGGGCGTTCTGGCCCTCCAGGCCCATCCAGACCCAGGAAATCCCAAGCCCCACAAGCTGCTCAATGGAGTACGAACACAGCATGTTGGCGGAACTGAAGACGTACAAGGCCCATGCCTTGTCGTTGCGTTCCATCAGCTCCAGCAGCCGCAGCGCCCGTTTGCGGTGCAGCAAGAAGTTCTCGTCCATGACGAAGAAGGATTGAACCCGCATCGCCTCTTCGAGCTGGCACATCACGTCGAAAAGCTCATCACCGGTTTCATAGAAGTCGATAAACTTCCCCTTGCCGCCGAACATCGCCGATGTGGAGCAAAAATTGCATCCCACCGGACAGCCGACCGACGGGATAAGGGTCGCCGCCACGTCACCCGGGTCTTCTGGGAGCTTGATGCCCATGTTCCGCGTTCCGATCCCCGAAGCGATCAGGGGATGGCGAATGGGTTGATCCTCGTCTTCGGCCAGGTATCGGCGGAACCATCGCGCCCCTTCGCCCTTGACGATGATGTCCGCGTCGATCCGGAGCTTCAGGTCTGGAATGTTGGCGATGTGACCGCCGATGACGATAGTGGCGCCAGGGAGGTATCGCCGCACCAACTCGCACATCTTCCGTACCTTAAGAACGTTCGGAATGATGCTGCTGATTCCGACAATATCATAGCAGTTGTCGCGGATCTCCTGGATGAAGCGGTCGAGCGTGGGGAAGTCGAGCAGCGTGCAGGGCGCCTGGATGTTCGCCTGAATGAGCATCAGCCCCCAACTGCGATGAAACATTCGCAGCGAGAACGGGCCCTGAAGGCGGGTGACCTGATTGTGGTACAGTTCCATCGGGTTTATCGCGCGGGACCCGTACTCGTCGTCCTGTGCATAAGGCCCGAACACACTGCTCAGCAGAACTCTAGCATTGGACCCGAGCGGATGGACCGGCCGAGGTGGCTGGTGACTTTCCCTGATTATGTCAATGATATCAGCGTCGTCTATCACGCAACGTCTTCTTTTTCAAATCGCCCTTTAACGGATCCCCATGCCTCGACTGGGTGTCCGGGGAACAACACACACCTTAACTCGATACCGAGCAAGCCGAGGATTATACCCGATCCGCACGGAAAGGAAGAGAAAAAGCCCCGTGAGGGACTCAATCCGCAGACACGATCAGCCACGGGACAACATCGTGGATCCGCTGTCCTTAGAGCAATTAACGCTAATCTGTAGTGTTTTCCTTGGGTGCGGCGTCGCATGGCGGTATTGGCGTTCCCGGAAGCGCGTGACTCGCCGGGCCCCCGTCAACGCTCCGCATCGGGATTCGGCTGGCGGGCACCTGGGTATGACGTTTGATGTTTCCTCGCATGAGGCGCAAGGCCCAGGCGAATGTATAACGGATGGTGTGAACCAGCCCAAACATTCCGAATAGCTGCACGGCAGAGTCGCCAAGCTGCGCCTTCATCTTGCGCAATATCCTTCGGCGAAGCTTACTTCGGCGAGGCGGGAGCTGCCCGTCCGATGCAGCGGGGGAAGTTTCAGCATCGGCCAACGGAATCTTGCTCCTCGGGCGAAACAAGGCGATCAGGAAGCGCAAGGGGTTATAGAAGTAAAGATACGCCACCAGGAGATTACACTGCTTTCGCCATGGATTTGGGTCGCGAGAAGCGACAACATAATTCCCATCGACAATGTACGGCTCGACCGCTACGCCACCTACGCTTTGGTATGCGAGCCCCGACGTATAGGTATCCACGTACAATTTCGAGCCGGGAGAGGGCGTGAGCATCATGACTTGCATATAGACGGCCCCCGCCTTCCGCAGCAACCTTACCTGGTTCAACAACCCATACGGCTTGCCTGGCGTATAGAGCGGTTGCGAATCGTGGTGCATCATCATGGGTATCGGAAAGATGCCGTTCCCCAGCAGCAGGCCGAATGCCTCGGCGGTTTTGTCAACGCTTTGCCCCTTCTTGACCAGTGCCCCGGTCATGTCTTCCACGCCCAGCCACAGTCCCCAGAGCCCGGCCTTCCTGACCAAGGCCAGATGATCCTTCATCTGCAGCGTATCGTGGATCGTCGCCTCGGTGGCCCAGCGAATCTTACTGTGAGGTCTCGAACCGGCGTCCACCTTTCGCGCCAGCGTCTCGACGATGTCGAGCGCTCGTTGCTTGTCATTGAAGAAGTTGTCATCCGCCCCAAAGTAAAAACGAATGTGGTACTGGCGGTATAGCCGTTCGATCTCCTCGGCGATCCGCTCGCCGCTTTTTGTGCGGTATTGCCGCTGGTTGTAGGCTGGGATCGGACAATACGGGCAGGCGAACTTGCAGCCCAACGTCAAAACGAGCGACCCTATCGGGCTGCGCCTGTGAATCAGGCCCGCCGGAAGGGCACCGGAGCCCAGCGTGGCACGTCTACCAGGCGGTTCAAGAACGCGATACCCCAAGACTGGATCCGGCAACTCGTCCAGATCCCCGACAAGACGCTGGATACCGGTGTCGACCAATTCCTCCGCCACGCTATGGCGCTGCCCACGCGAATAGACCAGGCCGGGGACCCCGTCCAGCGCTCCACTGTCGCGGGCCCGAAGGAAGGTCGCCCGCATCGACTCGCCGTCCGCACGAACGGAAAGCAGCACTTCAAGCAAACTCAAAAGGACATACTCTTCACCGGTGACCGCTACATCCACACCCCAGGGGTCGGCCGGATCGGCGCTAAAGACGTCCCACGGCTCATAAATGACCTTCGGTCCGCCGGCGATGATCAGCGGTCGGTGTGCCGCATCGATCCTGCAGGCGTCCCGGATCAGGGCCTCGCACTGCCCCGAGTGTATCTGCATGCTCGAGACCATGAAGATGTCCGGGATTCTCCCGTCCACCCGCATCTGCGATGGGCGAAAGTTGCGGTTCCACTGCTGCAGCACGATCCGGGTCTTGGTGAACCCGACGTCGAGCATCGCCGCCCCGATGGCCCGTACGCCGGCCGGGACTATCCGCGTGTCGGTGTAGATGAACGGAAGCATTCGCGTACGATGGTCGAACGCACAGGCGATCACCGTTACCAGGTCGTGCTTCGCCGCAACGTTCCGCAGGCGCTGGCGAATACCCGCCAGTTCACCCGGCCTCAGCAATTCATCGCCGCGAGCACGACAAGGCAGTTCCATATCAAATAGCTCCGCAGTGAGGTGAAGGGCACCTTTGGTCCGCAAGTCCCAGCCAAGGATCCTTCGCAAGCATCATACAGCCAGCGAGGGAGCCAATCCACCCGACATCAGGTATTGACAGCGCCAAGCATGCTTCCCGCCGGGCCGGAAGACCAAAAACGGGCGGAGCAGTTGACCAAAGTCGGAGCACCCACCGGCGCGGCGGATTGACAGAAACTTGGGAACAGATATCGACTGGAGCAAGTACCGCCTTCGGAAGCCCGTGAGGCCTCTAGTCTTGACGGACCTGCCCTCCATGGGCCCCGCAGATTACGAAGCTACTACGCCCCTTTTTCCAGAAGCGCACTGTTTCTCGCCGTCGGCATACGCCGGGCCATTTCGCAGCAAACCTCATCGGCAGTTAACCTTCGGGCAACCAGATCGGCAAGTTTGTCGCTACGTCCCATCCCCCCACCGACTAAAAGGTCAAAGCACTCTTCCCTGCGACCTTCGCGCATTATTGTCCCGCCCGTCAGGCCGATCTGTCCAACCGCGCTGTGCGCGCAGCCGTTGGGGCAACCGGATATGCAGACGGTCAGATCCGGGGGAAATTTCCCGGCCAGTTGGGCTCGGATACGGTCGGCTATCCGGTTGGTATCCACCAGTGCTCGCCTGCACCAACGTGTCCCCGGACAAGCAACGATTGTCCCCTGCGGCTTAGCGGCTTCGGCCAGCGAGCCGAACGCGGCGACCGCTTCGTGAAGCTGTCGGGCATCGCGGCCAAAGACGATAACGCGGTGGTCACTGCCGATGCGGACGCTGACATCGTCGCGCTGGGCAAGCCCCCCCAGGGCCTCGGCGGCCGCAACGGCGACGTCGCCATTGGGAAACGTCAGCGTCATGCGTGCAGCAAACCCGTCAACCGCCTTCGGGAGAGGCACTTCCGGCCAGGCGCGTTCGGTCTTGACGGCCTTGAAGGTCTCTCGCAGAGCGGCTAGAAAGTCTTCGTCACCCATCCGTTCCCTGATGTGTCGAAATCGCGCGCGGCGTCGGTCCTCGCGATCTCCGTGGGCGATGAAGATTCGCAACGCCGCCACTGCCGCTGGGAGCACGTCGGCGGGCGCGAGCCAATCAAACAGGACAATCCCCGTAGCCGGCTTCGAGCCAAGCGAACCGGCCCCAATCACGACAAAGCCGTACGCGCCGTCCTTGCGTCTGATAACGAAACCCAGGTCGTTAATCCATGGCTCGCCGCACGCGCGGCAGCAGGACAAGGAGATCTTGAACTTCCGCGGCAAGCTAAAGATGCCTTCTTCAGCTTGAACTGTGCGCTGAATCTCGCGGGCCAACGGATGCAGATCCACAGCGCCGCGCAGCAACCCCGAACACGGACAGACCATTACGTTCCGTAAGCTGTCCCCACAGGCGCCCACACAGCTAAGGGCAGCCGTCGCCAACATCCGCTGCGCCGGGGGGACCTGTTCAGGCTTCAGGTCGTGCAGTTCGATATCCTGTCGCCTGGTCAAATGAAGCGGACAGCCCGGCGTAAACTCTTTGACGATCCGCCCAAGGATCCGCCACTGCGGGGCGGTCAGCAATCCGCCGGGAACCTTGACCCGCTGCATCCAGAGCCCCTCCTGGCGCTGCTGGTAGAGCCCAAGCAGTTTCGCGGCGCCGGCGTCTTGGGGCAAATGCTGGCATGGAAACACAATCTCGCCATGGTCGCTCATCTTTACCTCAGATACCTGCTCCGTCTACGAGCTTCAGGGGTCTGGTGTGTATCCCGCACTCGCCCCCGCACTTGCTCGTGCCGACCCACCGTCCAGCACGTTCGTCCGGGTCGGTGGTTATCTTCGTGCACGGTGCGCACCCGAGGCTGCGGTAGCCCTGACCGTAAAGCGGATTGACGTCTACGTTGTGCAATGCAAGGTACTGCCACACCTCCCGCTCGTACCAGATGAGGATCGGGTTCAGCTTCAAGAGACCCTCGTCTCGCTCCTCAATTTCGCGAAAATCCACACGAGTCCGGCCCTCCGTGCATCGCAGACCGGTCACCCAGCACCTAACATTCATCTCTTCGATGGCCCGACGAATGGGCTCGACCTTCAGCACATCGCAGCAGCGGTCCGGATCCGTCTCGTAAAGCCGGTCAGGAATCTCGACGTCATTGCTGTAGACTTTCAACTCCGGATACGCAGCCACATGCCGCCGCATGAACTGTTTTGTCTCCGGCGGCTTGAAGCGCGTGGTGACGATGAACCCGCGAATGTCGCTGCTGACCTGCTTGGCCAGATGCCACACCGCCACAGAGTCCTTCCCGAGGCTGTTGGCCACAACGAGCGCGTCGCCGTATTCGGCGTAAGCCTCCTGGATCAGCGCAAGCGACCGATCCACCTTCTGCTTGAAGTTCAAACCTTCGACCAGTGAGCGAATATCTTCTTCTGCCGCTACCTTAGACATCAATATTTCTCCTTGTGTATTCCTGGACGCCACTATTGGACTTCCCGACAGCCGATGGAGCTTAACCGCAGGTCAGATACAGTAGCTGGCGACATAGCCCTCGGCGATGGCTAGCTCCTCGTCGATCAGGTCTTGGAACGTGGTAGTGTCGTATACATCCGCCACAGCATCCCGCGCGCGGATCCACATTCCCATGAACGCACAATTCCCGAAAAGCGGACAGTCCGTCCCTTTTCTATCGGCTAGGCACCGTACGGGCACCAGCGCACCATCAACAAAGCGGATCACTTCTCCCACAGTCAACGCCTGTGGCGAGGACTCCAGAAGGTATCCGCCCCGCACCCCGCGCCGCGATTCGACGAACCCGCCGTGACGCAACTGGCCCAGAATCAATTCCAGGAAACGCGGGGGGATCGCCTGGGCTTCGGCAATTTCAGCGGTTGTCGTGGGGCCCCGGCCCTCTCGCTTCGCCAACTCAAGAATGGCTCGCAGCGCGTATTGGCATTTCTGTGAGAGGCTCATACAGAATCTCCAAAACCCTATTGACTCTATCGGGATAGTAGGCTATTATCTTGAGCTTGTCAAGGGCTTGTTGGAAGATTTCTTTTGAGCTTTTCAATATGCTCGGGCATCAAAAACACGTAACACCTTACATAACAAGAGACTATACCGCAATATGGAATTGGATTGCAGCCCGCAGCTATCGAAGGTATCCTCGGGGCGGACGCAGGTCTTGGGGGGATCAGGAAACAGATGGTTGGTAAGACAGACGGAAATCTCGATACCGAGCTTCAACGCAAGCTCGAGCGGTGCCAGGCGATCCTGAAGTCGCTGGAGTCTGTCGTGGTGGCGTTCTCAGCCGGCGTCGACAGCACGTTTCTGTTGGCCCTGGCGGCGAAAACACTAGGACCCGCCAACGTCCTGGCGGCGATGGGGATCTCCGGGAGTCTTGCTGCGCGCGAAAGAGACAGCGGCCACCGGCTCGTCGAACAGATCGGCACGGACCTCGTAGAAATTGAAACCGGCGAGATGGCGGATTCGAACTATTCAGCGAACCCGCCGGACAGGTGCTTCTACTGCAAACAGGACCTGTTTACCCGTCTGAATAAACTCGCCGCCGATCGCAAGTTCGGGGCCGTAGTAAGCGGAGCGAACGCCGACGACGCGGGCGACTTTCGGCCGGGCATGAAAGCAGCAAAACAGCTTGGGGTACGCAGTCCCCTGCTGGAGGCGGGGCTAACCAAGGACGATGTCCGCGCCGCCTCGCGAGATATCGGCCTGCCCACCTGGAACAAGCCGGCCATGGCGTGCCTGGCAAGCAGGTTCCCATACGGCAGCGTGATCACCCCCGAGAAGCTGCTCCGCGTCGAGAAGGCCGAGTATGTACTGAAGGACTTGGGCTTCGAGAACTGTCGCGTTCGCCACTACGGCCCACTTGCGCGGATAGAAGTCCCCTCGGACAGGGCCGACGAGGTGCTGGCGCGGAGGGAGCAAATCGTTGGTGAGCTGAAGCGTCTGGGCTATACTTACGTATCGCTGGACCTCGAAGGCCTGCGGAGCGGATCAATGAACGAAGTCTTGGAAGAACCCACAATTCGGAGCGAAGGTGGTCAAGCGTAACGACAAGGTTTTGGTGGCAATGAGCGGCGGGGTCGACTCTGCTGTAGCCGCAGCCTTGCTGAGGCAGCAGGGATACGACGTAACCGGCGTATTCCTGTGCTTGGGCCGCACTGAAGACGATCAGGGCCCAAGCGGGACATGCTGCTCACTCGCGGACGCTCGCGATGCCCGCAGTGTGGCTCGGATGCTTAAGATCGGTTTCTTCACGTTACCTGTCTGGGATGACTTCGAGCCGATCATCGAGCATTTTGTGGCTGAATACGTTCGCGGGCGAACTCCGAATCCATGCATCGAGTGCAATACGAAGATCAAGTTCGGGCGCCTCTTTGGCCTGGCCGACGCGTTGGGCGTAAAGTATGTGGCCACCGGGCACTATGCCCGAATCGCCGATCTGAAGGGCCGCCCCCGCGTCCTGCGGGCGCGGGATCGCAATAAGGACCAATCCTACGCACTGTTCGGGATTAGCCGGGATCGCTTGGACCGCATCTTGCTGCCTATCGGGCAGTTGGAAAGTAAGGCGCATGTCCGAGACATCGCTCGGGGAATGGGCCTTTCGGTAAGCGAGAAACCGGACAGCCAGGAAGTGTGCTTCGCGCCGGATGGAGATTACGTCAGCCTGCTTCGAAGCCGCGCTCCAGAGTCGCTGCAATCCGGGAAGATTGTCAATTCGGCCGGGCACATCCTGGGGACTCACAACGGATACGCTCGTTTTACAATCGGGCAGAGGCGGGGTCTGGGCGTGGCGGTCGGCGAGCCGCTTTACGTAACGCAGATTGACCCCGACACAGCCACCGTCACCGTCGGCACGTCGCAAGAGATCTTCTCCAGACGCCTGACGGCCTCGATGGCAAACTGGCATACAGACGTATGGGCGTCCCTTGAGGGCGTCATCCAGATTCGCTATAATCACCGTCCAGCGCCGGGGACAGTGGCAATCACCGGAGCCGACAGCTTTGAGGTGACGTTTGACGAACCTGTCGCTGCTGTTACGTGCGGACAGGGGGCGGTGATCTACCAATCAGACCACCTCGTCGGCGGAGGATGGATAGATACAAGACATAACTGAAATCGTCGCCGGGAAGGAGTTGCTTCATGGCCCGCATCTATGAGGACATTACCCAGACAATCGGGAACACGCCGCTGGTGAAGATTCGCAAGGTGATCCAGTCGGAAGCCATCGTCTTGGCAAAACTGGAGTTTTTCAATCCTTTTGCTTCCGTGAAGGATCGAATTGGCGTAGCGATGATAGATGCTGCAGAGCGTGACGGGAAGATCAGCCCTGGAATGACAATCATTGAACCGACGAGCGGGAATACCGGTATTGCGCTGGCGTTTGTCTGCGCAGCCCGTGGGTACAAGTGCGTCCTGACCATGCCGGAGTCCATGAGCGTCGAGCGGCAGAAGATTTTGCGGGCGCTGGGGGCCCAAGTAGTGCTTACCGCAGCAGAGAAGGGCATGCCGGGAGCAATCGAAAAGGCTGAATCCCTGCTCGCCGAGATGCCCGGAGCGTTCATGCCCCAGCAGTTCAACAATCCGGCCAATCCGGAGATTCACCGCAAGACTACGGCCGAGGAGATCTGGAACGATACCGACGGACAGGTGGACATTGTGATCGCCGGCGTGGGCACCGGCGGAACGATTACCGGCGTAGCGGAGGTCATCAAACAGCGCAAGGACACCGTCCAGGCGATCGCTGTCGAACCGGCTGAAAGCCCTATACTGTCTCAATCGCAAGCGGGCGAGCCGATGACGCCCGGACCCCACAAGATCCAAGGAATCGGCGCCGGGTTCGTCCCGAACGTCCTGGACATGCATGTGGTCGATGAGGTGATCAAGGTCGACCAGGAAGACGCCATCGATTTAACCCGGCGTGCGGCGAAAGAAGAGGGGTTGTTCGTGGGCATCTCCTCCGGAGCAGCGCTGAAAGCGACCGAAATAGTCGCCGCGCGGCCGGACAGTGCAGGTAAGACCATCGTCGTAATCCTGCCCGACTTCGGCGAGCGGTATCTTTCTTCGCCCTTATTCGATCACTTGGTCAGCGACAGCTGACCCCGCGATCGAATTGATAATAAAGGTTTCTTTGCAGAATCGTTACTGACAGGCACAGAAGGAGAAAATGGAATGATCCACACAGGCAATTTATTTCATAGCGTCAGCGAGAAGGACGTCACTCGGGCTATCGTCGGCGAGTTCGCCTCGCAATTCGCCGAGTATACCGTCAGCGACGTGATAATTGTCGGCGCCGGGCCAAGTGGGCTGATGTGCGGGAAGATACTCGCCGAGGCCGGCAAGAAGGTTTTCATCATCGAGAAGAACAACTACCTCGGCGGCGGGTTTTGGATCGGCGGATATTTGATGAATAAGGTGACGGTTCGCGAGCCGGCCCAGAAAGTATTGGACGAGCTGGGCGTCCCGCACAAGCTGGTAAGCGACGGCCTGCACGTTGCGGACGGGCCTCATGCCTGCTCGAAGCTCATCGCCGCAGCCTGCGACGCAGGAGTAAAGTTCGCCAACATGACGATGGTTGACGACGTGATCCTGCGCGGCGACAAGAAAGTTGCCGGCGTGGTCATCAACTGGACACCCGTCGATGCCCTTCCGCGTTCGATCACATGCGTAGACCCGGTCGCGATCGAAACTGAGGTAGTCGTCGACGCCACGGGGCACGACGCCGTGGTCGCCTCCCTGCTGGGAAAGTACGGCCTGATCGAAATCGCCGGGACCGGCGCGATGTGGGTCGAAAGCTCCGAAGAGGCGGTGGTCCAGCGGACGGGGCAGGTCTATCCCGGTCTAGTGGTGTCCGGGATGGCGGTTTCTACCGTCTTCGGCCTGCCGCGAATGGGCCCGACCTTCGGCGGGATGTTGCTTTCGGGCCAGAAGGCCGCCGAGACCGTCCTAAACTTACTCGCACACAAACCTCGCAGCACCGCCCCCCAGGTGGCGCCAGCCCAGGTTAAGTGATCGCAGGCGCCGTTGGGCTAGCGTAACCGGAAAGGAAACAAGATGAGCGAACCCGACCAGTACCGACTGGGCACCAAGGCCCTACATGCCGGGCAGGAGCCCGACCCCACCACCACCGCCCGGGCCGTGCCCATCTACGCAACAACAAGCTACGTGTTCAAGGACACCGACCACGCCGCCAATCTGTTTGCGCTTAAGGAATTCGGGAACATCTATACGCGGCTGATGAATCCGACCAATGACGTACTGGAGAAACGGCTGGCCGCGATGGACGGCGGTGCGGCGGGTCTAGCCTTTGCCAGCGGACAGGCGGCCATCACTGCGGCGATCCTCACCATCACCCACTCCGGTCAGAATTTTCTTTCCTCAACCAGTCTCTACGGCGGGACATGGACACTGTTTACGCAGACGTTCAAGAGGCTCGGCGTGGAGGTGAGGTTCTTCGACCCGGACAAGCCCGAGCAGATCGAACAGCTCGCGGACGAGAACACGCGCTGCGTCTACATGGAGAGCATCGGCAATCCCAAGAACGACGTCCCTGACTTCCGCAAGATCGCGGATGTATCCCATTCTGTGGGCATCCCGGTGCTGTGCGACAACACCGTTACCACGCCGGTGCTGTTTCGCCCGATCGAGCACGGGATCGATATCCCGATCTACTCGACCACGAAGTTCATCGGCGGGCACGGTGTGCACATCGGAGGCGTGATCGTGGATGGCGGTATCTTTCCCTGGGCAGATAACCCGGAAAAGTGGCCGGAGTTCTGCGCGCCGGACGACGCCTACCACGGCGTGGTCTTCGCAGAGGCGCTCAAACCCATCGGCAACATCGCCTATATCGTGCATGTCCGCACGCACCTGCTGCGAGACATGGGCGGATGCATGAGCCCGTTTGCCGCCTTCCTCTTCCTGCTTGGTTTGGAAACACTGCACCTGCGCATGCCTCGACACTGCGAAAATGCACAGGCCGTAGCAGAATGGCTCGTTGCGGAGCCCGCCGTCAACTGGGTCAATTACCCGGGCTTGGACAACCATCCTCACCACGCCAACGCCTGCAAGTACCTACCGGATGGGGCCGGCGCAATTCTCGGGTTTGGGATCAAGGGCGGCAAGAAAGCCGGTATCAAGTTCATCAACAGCGTCAAGCTTGCTTCCCATCTTGCCAACGTTGGCGACGCCAAGACGCTGGTCATTCACCCAGCCTCCACAACCCACCAGCAACTGACCCCCGAAGACCAGCAAGCCACCGGCGTCACCGACGATTACGTTCGCTTGAGTATAGGGATAGAGGATATCCATGACATCAAGGCGGACTTAGATAAGGCCCTCAAGGCTTCACAGGCGTAGGTACACCCCCGCGACCTGCGGGAGGTGGCGGGTTTGGGCGAACAATGCTGCCGAAAGAGTAATATATTCCCGATCGAACAGAAATCGGGCAGCTACCAGGAGGCCTGGAGCTGCCCGATTCTCCCGTTGGCCATCAGGCCGAAGCCGCGACGGGTTACGCGGCGTCCGCTGCACCTCTCCGGGGCTGGCGCAGTACCAACAGGCTGCCAAACATCCGCGGCCCAACCACAGCATCCCTCCGCGGTGGCCCGCGTTTTTCCCCGGCCCGCCGGTCGATCTGCTTACCTATGCGCCTACCGATTGCAGGTGTGCTTCGGCAGTCCGTAAACGATCGGCCGGTTGTTCGTGCTTTGGCGCGGTGAGCTCCTCGGTTAGACGGAATACCACGCCCTTGGCCTCCATACGGCGATAGGCCATCTCCGTGAATTCGTCCTCCAAATCGACGATTGCGTCCGTCGCCAACACGACACCCAATCCTCGGTGCCGAAGACCAAGTGCCGCCTGAAGAATCCCTTTCGTCACGCCTGCCCCGCAGACCACGAACGTGCCCGGCCCCGCCTCGGTGACTAATCGCTCCAGAGCAGCATGGGTAAATATGTCCGCCAAGCGCCTTTCAAAGACCACCTGCTGATATGTTTGGAAGATCTCACGCGGCAGGTCGGTGATGTTGCGCAGACCCAGGTCGATACAGCGTGGCAAGATCGTCCCGGGAAGCTTGCGCTCGCCCTCCGTGCCTTCCACGCAGAAGGGCGCCGTGCCCATCAGTCCCAACTCGCTGGGCCGAACACGCAGCAGCGTGCTGATAACGGAGATTCCGCTTGTCCAAGCCCACTCAAACAGATGGCGAACATTCTTACCGGCCGTACGAGCTTGCGGCGTATAGCGGCTGCCTTGCGGCAGGAAGAAGTCCAGCTGCGTGTCAATATCCAAAAGAAACAGCTCATGTTTCATTTTCGTCCCCTTTCGCGTGTTGACTGCGAAACACCCAGCAGGCCACGCGGCAAGAGAATACATTGATCGGCCAGCTCACTCGTATTTATTATAGTCTACGAGCTACTTGTATGTAGGAATTAATCGTATATAACACTTAAAAAAATCTCCCCCGTCGCCCACTACCGCGTTCGGCCTGCTTTGTGCTTTGTGCTCAGACACTGCGAACAGACTCCCCGGACCAGAACGTGAAATGACTGGGCAGCTCCTAATCCCTTTACGGAGGGCTGGATACGGAGAGCATCAATCGCACGGCTATAGAAATCCACAATTCGCCGGCACCGGGTGCAGGCGAAGTGGTGATGCCGCTCCATATTCGCATCGAAGCGCGCCCGGTCACAGACCACCTCGATCCTCCACAGCAGACGCTGCTTTTCCAATAAGCAAAGCGTCCTATAGACAGTGTCCAGCGAAACGGCCGGTATCCGACGCCGCACTCGTCTAAAGACGGTTTCGGCGTCCGGATGCTCTACGCTACGGGCCACTTCCCGGAAGATCTCCGTGCGCTGGTGAGTTACCTTCAGCCCAGCTTGTCGCAGGGCTTTGGCAAAAGTCTCCATGCGTTTGTCGATCTGGTGCGCTTTCAAAAAACTACTCCTAACTCTTACGTAGTAATTATACGGCAAACACCTCCGGTCTCAATGGCTTCTAATAGAGCAGTTAACGACATAGTGTGGCGATGTGCTCGTAGGTGACCACAACGCTAGCAGATCAACTCCACGATCTCGTGGATGCGCACCTCGGAGACCATCACGTGCATTCGGCTACCTTGTTGGCGCAAGGTCAATCGCTTACCCGACAGCGGGAGGCGCGCCCGTCGCACGCCAAGCCGACGGTGCAGGCTGAGTGTGATGTCATGAACTGGCGGGACCGACTCGAACAATTGCGTCGCGGCCGCTCCGCCGGCACCGGCCTCGTGTGCCGAGAGGCGAATCCGTTTCCGCGGGCAGTACAGAAGGTGCACATAGAGCCGGTGGTCCTTTTCCAGCACACTTACTTCCAGTCCGGATGGACCGTCGACGACAACCGCGCGGCCTCGGTCCGGGAAGGCCAGTTCCATCAGGTTGGTGATAAGGCGACGGCAGGTAGGGTCACCGGTTTCCGTGTAGGCCGCGAACAGCGGGCCGGACGCGGTAACGACCAGGCCCTTGCCGTAGCGACTGCTCACCATTCCCGGGAACGGCGAGGGCTTCTCGGTAGCTGGAGCCTGGTGCTTCACGTAGAAGTCGCTGTCGATCTGAGGGTGCACCAGCTCGCCTAGCGTTTGCGTGCCCCGAAGCGGGCGGGCATATATGTGCGGGCCGTGGATCACGAAGTCCATGTCGGGTAGTCCCGAACGTATCCGGCCCTTGGAAAGGCGGACATATTCGACGGGGTTCTTCGACGTGCGAAAACCGCTCATCCCAGTCAGCGTCGCCAGGTCCTTGCCCGCGCGGCCGCGCGGGATCCGCAGCCCGCCCAATGTGCACAACAATCGCCCGCCGCCACGGACGTAGTCCAGTAGCTTCGCAAGCACATCGCGCTTGATCTGAACCGGCTCGGGCCAGATCAGCAGTTTGTACCGGTCGCTGGGTGTGTCTTCATCGATTACGTCGAACGGCACGCCGCACTCAAGCAGCAGCTGCCCCGCTCCCCACAACCCGCGGGATTCCCGCCCGGCCAGCAAGGCAATCTCGGCGCGGCTCTCCGCTGGGAAGCTGTATCGCTCTCGCGGCTCAACGAATCGGTAGACTTCGCCGATCGCCTTGTAGACGGCCGGATCGAGTTGGCATGAGGGTTCCAGGTGGTCACCGATGGAGCAACTGGCCCCCGCGGCGAGCATGGTTGCGCACTGGCTCTTAATCTGGTCGACCGAGGCCAAGGCGCCGAAGTCGCCCCAGACCTTCACGAACCGCCCGGTCATCCCATTGACGGGCTTACCCATCGACCGACTGTAGCGAAGAAACAGCGGCAGGTGCAGCAGACCCCACCCGGCCGGGAGGGACTCCACCTCCAGGAAGCTCTGGCGAGGTACGAACCGGCGCATCCCGATTCGCTCAAGGCTGTTGAAATACACCGGCAAGTCCGGGTGAATCGAGCGTACCAAGCCCAGCACCCGTTCCTGGAAGCGTTCCACCTGCTGCTCGTTGAACTCCACATGGGCTGACATGTCATAGGGGTCCACTGCGGCGGCCTTCATTTTGCCCAGGCAGTGTCGGCAGAAGCACTGGTTTTTCTGCCACCGAACCCAGTCCATAAACAACCCGTCGACGTCGTAGGTCTCGAGGATCTGCCGGACCTCCGGCAGCAGGATCTTGGGTACGTAGGGACTGTTGAGGCAGAGGAAGTTGAACCGGGGTTCACCTGCGGATTTCATCCCGACGCGCCGGCCGTCGCGGTCGACTTGAAGCCACTGCCGGTGCCGGAAGCCTATCTCCTGGGATTCCGTCGTGCCGTGGTAAGCGATAACCTTGATGCCGCGGCGATGGCAGGCGTCCAGGATCGGCCCGAAAACATCCTCGACGACCATGCCGGGATGTCGGACCCCAGCCTTTGTGGGGAAGTACGACAGGCCGAAATGGCACTGCGTGAACATCACCAGCGAGTTGACGCGGGCCTTGGCGAGGGTTGCGGCGAAGCGGTCGGGATCAAGCTGGTGACCCACGGATCGGATCTGGCGCGGTGTGTGGAAGTCCAGATGGATCTTCCGGCCATGGTTGAAGATCAGGTCCTCTGCCCTGCGGACGGACGGGTCAGTCATGCTGGGGTACTCCTTTTCGTGCGACGCCAACTACTTGTCGCCATTCTACTGGGATTCTCCCGATGACCAGTATCAATTCTCTACTGGGGTGGGAACGACTGACGGCTCGGCAAGACCAAACCGATATGCAAGAAAAACGCCGTGCGCTTTGTAGGTCCGCAAAGGAACTCTGAGATTCTTCGACTCCCAAAGCTCGTTACGGAACGGAGATCAGTTGCAGCGCCGTCATCGAGTTGGTCCCGTTGTTGCGGCAGATGATCGCGTCGGTCGGGCCGACCTTGCGATCGCGATTGAAGTCGCAGTTATCGTCGATAGCGGCCGGGTCTAGCGCCAGCGTGTGCGGATTGTTCCGCACGGCCACCTCATCGGTCGGTGTCACTTCCGCATCGGAAGGGGAATTACCCGTCTCGCCGATCGCGTTTCCGAAATAGAAAGCGTCCGGGCTCCACAAACCGGTGTTCGCCGTCGCCAGGACCGTCACCCGCAACCATTGCTTTTGGATCGCATTGTCCGCCCAGATGATCGTAATGCGATCCGAGCCACCCATGCCGGCTCCGGCGCGAACGGTGATGCTTGACGGTGCAGGTCCCGTCGACCACCCCGCCGGGTTGTTGTCGTTCCCGATCTTGAAGGTGAAGTCCACCGCCGTAGGCGTGCCCGGCAGGCCATCTATATCCACCATGACCCCGTTCATCCCGCGCGCGTAGCTGGTGTAGTTGGCGAACACCGCCGTTCCGCCCGCAAGCAGCGCGCTCTTGTCCGGTGCTATGGCGCCGTCGTCGGCCACGTTGGCGGCCGGGTCGTTCCAGTCGAAGGCACAGTTGTTGTACAGAACGTATCGCCCGACGATAGAGGACTCATCCGGCGCGATCGCGTCCATCACGTCATCGATTATGTCCTGGTCGCGAGTGTCCTTGTACTGCATACCCACCTGCGGGACAAACGTGTAAGCCTGCGCCGCCGGAATGGTGGTCACCTGCGCCCAAGCTGGGATCGGAAGCGGCCCGGTGATGGTCGAGTATTCATCGATATTCCCCGACGGGAGGATATTGCCCGCCACCCACAACTGGCCCATGTCCGAGCCCGTGTAAACGGTGCCCTGGGGTTGCTTCGTCGGAGGGCCGCCATCGGCGTAGTCAGGCCCCGGATCGTACCCGTATATCAGTGCTCGGCTGGACGCGTTCAGGGGTTCGTAATAGTTGTTAATGAAGTTGGCGTAAACCGACTCCTCGCCCGGTTCGTTCTTGATCCGTGTGCCATAGCCCCAACTATACTGATGGTCCCAGTCGAACATCACGTTATTGACGATGTCCAAGTTGCGAATCCACCCGCGAAGCTGCGGGTTCCGCTCGTTGTTCCGGGCGAAGACATTGCGGTGGACCGAGATGTCGGTCTTTATCAGGTCCGGCGTGGCGTTGTAGTACGAAATCAAGAACGCCTTGCCTGAGCTGTGGAACAGGTTGTTGGAAACCGTGAAGTTGGCCATGTGGCCCCACAGCGTCGTCTTGTCCTGATCGTCCCGGATTGTCAGGTGGTCGAGAATGACCTTCTCAACCTTCTTGTTGGTTCTGGTTGCGCTGAACGACAGAATCGCCCAGCCGACGGTGTGCGACTGGTTCTCATCCCACAGCCCGTCGAACCGGATGTGGTTGATGATCCAGTCATGACTGAAGAGATTCTCGTAAGAGCCGATGGCCAGTCCGCCATGGGTGGAGTGATTCTGCGTGATCGTCACACCCGGTGAAGGGCAGGTAAACCCGTCAATGGTGACGTTCCTCTCTTTGACGACGAGGTCATTGGCCAGTGTGATCACACCGCCCTGTGTGAACTTGATCACGCGGTTCGACCCATCCAGCGCCTTCCGCAGGCCGCACGGATCGGCGTGCGTCCCGCTGTGTGGATCCGAGCCGGGAGAAACATCGCCAATCGCCGGATCGACCCAGAACACCGTCCCGCCTTGACCGCCCACGGATATCTTCCCGAACCCTTCGTAATGGGATCCGCATTCGGTATCTTCGCTGTCGGTGTAGCCATCGCCGTCGTTGTCGATCCCGTCCCCGTCGATCTCCGAGATATCCCAATTCGGAACCGCTGACCCACTCGCAGCGAACAGGCCAAGGACCACAGCCAAGAGCACTAGAAATACGCCAGACGAACTGCTCGAAAACGAATGTGACCTCATGCTTATACTCCTTAACCGGTTTACCTCCACCGATCATATAGCAGCATCTGCTCGCCCGACCACGGATGCACAGAACCCACTACGGCGCCGTGATCAGTTGCAGGGCTGTCGGGCCAGAAGTCCCGTTGTCGCGGACGATGATCGCGTCGGTCGGGCCGACCTTGCGATCGCGATTGAAGTCGCAGTTATCGCCGATGGCGGCCGGGCTTAGCGCCAGTGTGTGCGGGTTGTTCCGCACGGCGATCTCGTCGGTGGGCGTCACTTCGGCATCGATCGCTGAGTTACCCGTCTCGCCTATGGCGCTGCCGAAGTAGAAAACGTCCGGGGTGGAAAGGCCCGTGTTGCCCGTCGCCAGAACCGTCACCTGGAGCCATTGCTTGGCGATGGCGTTGTCGGCCCAGATGAGCGTGATGCGATCCGAGCCGCCCGCGCCGGCTCCGGCGCGAACCGTTACGCTTATCGGCGCCGCAGCAGTCGCCCACCCGGCCGGAGACGAATCGTTTCCGACCTTGAATACAAAGTCCGCCGCCGTCGGCGTACCTGGCAGGTTCTCGATATCCACCATCACGCCGTTGATCCCGCGTGCGTAGCTGGTGTAATTGGCGAAGCTCGCCGTTCCGCCCGGCAGCAGCGCCGTCTTGTCGGTTGCGATGGCGCCGTCGTCTGCTGCATTGGCCGCCGGATCGGACCCGTCGAAAGCCGAGTTATTGTAGAAAACGTGCGTCTGTACTTGGATTCGCCGCAGCGTATAGTCATCTGCGGGGCCGGCGAAGTAGATGCAACGGCCTTCATCACTGGCGTAACAGACTTGGTAGAAAGTTCTATCGTCGTTCTGGACAACCCACCAACCAGGCGCCAAGTCGCAGACAAGGATCTTCTGTTCGCCGGGTCCCGGCGTGGTGAATTGCATCGGGCCTGTTGATGCACCGTCCCTGTCGAACACCACAACGCGGTCCAGCAAGGTCGCCGCGACGATTCCGATCCCCTCGATCATCGTCACCACCGGTCCGGAGCCTGTGGTCGAGTCCATCACAGTCATGACGTGAAGGAATTCATCTTCCATCGCCGCTGCGTCCGGGCTGACCTCCACGCGCCAGGCACCAGCCTCCGCGCAGCCGCCCTTGGTGGTGTAGTAATTGGTCTGTGAGCTTTCGACCCAGAACTGCTTCCCGGTCCCGCCGACCTTCGTCAGCGTTGCTTGTGCGGGCAGTAGAGACTCGGCCACCAGCTTGCCTTGGTTGCGGGACTGTGTAATCGTCCGGCCGGTGACGGTCGGCTCGGTTATCGAGTGCAGCAACCAGGTCTTCTTGAACGTCGGATTCGTCGACGTAACGCGGTCGAAGACGACCAAGGCCGCCGGGTACGTCGGATCGGCCAGGTTAAGCGCGACCATCGAGCGAGTGACCTGGGAGACCTTGTTCGAATATGCGTCGGTGATATCTCCGGCGATGTAGCTGTACTCGGGGCCGATCGGATCGGGCCCGAACTGATGGGAGCTGACGTTCCCGTACTGGTACGCCGGTGTCAGCAGAATGTCCAGGTCGCGAGGGTGGTCGCTGGAGGGCATGCGTTGCCCGCCGTCGTTGACCGGGCGCTTCGATGTGACCATCGGCTCCGACGGGTCGTAGATCAGCAGCCCGTTACACGAGATCGTCTGATGGTAATAGCACTTCCAATGGTCCGATCCGTACCCGCTGTTGGACCCCTCGTAGAGGCCCGTCGCCAGGGCTTGCGCGCCGCGGTAATAGATCTGGAAGGTTCCGAAGTCGCGCTTCTGGTGATTCCCGAAGAACGTCTTTCCGATCCGCATCCATATAAGCGCATCCGTGCTGGAACCGTTGATGGTCCATCCCGTCCGGGCGACCATCTCGCCGGCCGGGTGGGGGAAGTACTTGGTCAGCGGCAGCTGGGATATCGGGCTTCTCGTATACCCCGGTTCGCGGAAGATAAATTCAAAAACTTTGTACAGCGGAAAGGCGTCGTAGAAGTAGTTCGCATCGGCCATCTCCAGCAGGTACGGATCGTTGAAGTAGCTTCCGACCAGGTCGCACATGAGTCCCTTCTTGTGGGAGTTTCCGCAGTCGTCGTAGGTATCGCCGGTGCGGATTTGCTGACCGTCCGGGCGAAGGTTGTAGATAAGTTGGTAGGGCAGGTATTGCACTTCGGACGTGTAGACGTCGCCCGCCCCCAGCCTGCGAAACAGCCACGCCGAGGCGGCGTCGTGGGTGAACCGCGTGGCGGTGTACGAGTCGCCCTGGTGATGCCAGTGGCCCGGATACAGGTAGTTCCGGGCCGGGGCGAACTTCTGGAAGAACAGCTGCGCCGCGGCGTCGTACATGATCTGGTTTTCGTCATAGATCGCGATTCCGGCCGGGAGCTGATCGGTAAGGAGCCATCCTTCCGTATCGTGCCCGACCACCGACCCCGCCGTCAGCACAGCGGGGTACCACGGGCCGTGCGAACTTGCCAAGCGGATAAACTCCGTGATGAAGTCCTGCTTCTCCTGTGCTGTCATCAGGTCGTAGCACCAGTCGTAGACCATCGAAAGGTAGTGGAATGGCTCGTGGAATCGCCGGGCCTCTGTGGAGGCCTGGATAATCGGTATCGCCTCGTCGATGGCCTTTCGGCCGTAGGTCGTGTCGCCCGTAAGCAAGTATATCAGCGCGCTGCACGTCTGCGAGCCGCGCTGGGATGGGCTGCCCGCGCCGCTGACAATGGCGTTCCAAATGTTGCTGAACTCGGGTAAGGATATCTTCGTCTGCAGCGCGGGGATATCGGCCGGGCGGATGTAGACGCGCGGATGATCCGGTGGGATCGCTGGGACGGGCACATCTGCCGGCGCCGCGGCGACGAACGCGGACACGGTCAACACGCCAATGCACAAGAGGGCGAAGGGCCTGATGCGGACCTTCGGCTCGCCCGCTCGCCGCCAAGAATATCTTGTCATTACTTCTCTTCCTTTTGCTGCTTATGGCACGGTGATCAACTGCAGGGCCGTCGGCCCGCTGGTTCCGTTATTGCGGCAGATGATCGCGTCGGTCGGGCCGACCTTACTGTCGCGATTGAAGTCGCACGTATCGTCGATAGCGGCCGGGTCTAGCGCCAGCGTGTGCGGGCCGTTCCGCACGGCGATCTCGTCGGTCGGCGTAACTTCGGCATCGATCGCTGAGTTACCCGTCTCGCCGATCGCATTGCCGAAGCAGAAAACGTCCGGGCTCGACAAACCGGTGTTCGCCGTCGCCAGAACCGTCACCTGCAGCCACTGCTTTTCGATGGCGTTGTTTGCCCAGATGATGGTGATCCGGTCCGAGCCGCCCGCGCCGGCACCGGCGCGAACCGTTACGCTTATCGGCGCCGCAGCAGTCGCCCACCCGGCCGGAGACGAATCGTTTCCGACCTTGAATACAAAGTCCGCCGCCGTCGGTGTGCCGCTTAGACCGTCGACGTCGATCATGATTCCATTGATGCCTCGCCAGTAGCTGGTGTAGTGCAGGAAACTGGCTGTCTGACCTGGCAGCAGCGCCATTTTGTCCGGCGCGACGGCATCGTCATCGGTGCTGTTGGCGGCCGGGTTCTCGCCATCGAAGGCAGAGCTGTTGTAAAAAACATGCCGCCCCACCACACCTGACGGCTCGGCCGTGATCAGCTCAATCCCGAATCCTGTGCCGAGGTTGCGGGTGTATTGTCTGCCAATGGGGTCGTTCCAGTGTTCGTGGACGCCCAGGCTGTCAAGGGGCGTTGCGTCGCCCTCCGGATCATAAAATGTCCCCGATGGCGGAGCATTGGCCAGAGCGGCCTCGTGCAGGGAGTCGTCGCCGCCTGCAATGCGAGGTGAAGGACCTTCCATGAAATACTCCGCTCGAGCCCACCAGAGGTCGTAAGCAACGGAATCGATGGCTACTCCATCCTGCGATACCAAAAGGCTCGATGGCCAGTCGGTGCCAAACGGCGGGATGGGCCACTTTCTGGGGGGGCAGACACTAGCCCAATCGTACCCTCCCCAAAGCCCGTCGATTAGATACAGCAAGGTCTTACCGCCGAGTTCTTTGTGTCCCATCAGGTCTACCAGTGCACGATAATTGCCCATGCCTGGAACATTCTCAGGGAGGCTGTCGTGCAAGCTATAGTAGGCCCCGTCGACAGGAAAGCGAATCATCGAACCGTAAAGGTTCTTCGCACAAAGGGTCACAGACGCACGGGCGTGAGTCTTTAAAACCGCGAAGTTAATGAAATAGTCGGCCTCTACGTTAGACAGGGGGACGTAGTCCGTTGGCTTTCCCGCTGCCGCCGGGCTGCTCCATTTCATCTCGACACCGGAGTACTCCACGGTCACACGGTCCGGTAGCGTGAAGCGGCTGAGGTATCGCACGTCGGTGAAGCCCGCATCCAGGAGGAATTGCAGGTCAGTGTTACAGACGATCGCAGTCGTATCGCCCACAGTAATGTTGCCTTGAGGCACACCAGCGACATAGACCAACTGCGTCAGCAGCGCCGCCATCATCTGTCGGGACAGGCTGACGTATTGCTTCATGTACCCTTTCTGATTCCCATTTGCATAAACATAGTCAATCGACGTCGTCACCAGGTTGAACTTGATGGTGATTTTCTCAGCCGGTTGATACCCGACGTCTCCGCGGCCGTGAGTCTTGTTGAAGTCCCTAAACAGAGCGTCCCAGGCATCGGCGCCGTCGCTTCGGCCAGCGAGCCAACGGATGGTCTTGGACATCATGTCATCCACCACGCCCTGGTCGGTGTTGGCCGGGTCGGACCAATACCCGGTCGAGCCGTCCCAATCCGTGGCGTCCCGGTCGTGAACCCAGACGACGCGCCCCGGATGAATTCCCTTGCCCACGCCCACCGGCTCGTTGACCGGATCGGGGGGTTTGTCAGCCGCAACGGCCGGGACGTCCGGCGTGTTGGATATCGCCACGTAGCCTGCGATCAGCCCGACGACAATGGCCAGGGACGCAACTGCGTAACGGGAGCGGCGCAGGAGCCTCCTGGCCTCGCTGAACGCCAGTATGCTGCCCGTAATCCCTCCCAGCCAAACCACAAAGCTCGCCGCCACCGGGGCAGCGACTCGCATGCACGGATAGGTCGCGCGGGTCGGCTTGGGGATGACCCTGAGAAGAAACCAGATCAGTGACGCCAAACCAACCAGCGGGAACAGCCAAACCCGCCAGCCATGCGTCCACCGACCTCGAAAACCCTCCCCTGACTTGGGGGATCTGCCCACTTCAGGTTCCTGATCCACGTGTGACAAATTCCGCCTCCATCCTAATTGTTTGTGCAAAACCGAAATCAACAAGCCCGTACCAGGCAATTAAGTCTATGCGACACCAGCGATTCTGTCAGGGCTTATGGCGCCAAGATCAGCTGCAGCGCCGTCGGGCCGCTGGTCCCGTTGTTGCGGCAGATGATCGCGTCGGTGGGACCGACCTTGCGGTCGCGATTGAAATCGCAGTTATCGTCGATGGCGGCTGGGTCTAGCGCCAGCGTGTGCGGATTGTTCCGCACACCGATTACGTCGGTCGGCGTGACGTTCGCGTCACTGGCCGAATTGCCCGTCTCGCCGATTGCGCTGCCAAAGTAGAACACGTCCGGGCTCGACAAGCCGGTGTTGCCTGTCGCCTTGACCGTCACCTGCAACCATTGCTTCTCGATGGCGTTGTCGGCCCAGATGATCGACACGCGGTCCGAGCCGCCCGCACCGGAGCCGCTACGAACAGTGATGCTGCTGGGTCCAGGGGCCGTAGCCCACCCGGCCGGATTGTTGTCGTTCCCGACCTTGAAGACAAAGTCAGATGCCGTCGGCGTACCGGGCAGGGATGGGATGTCTATCATGATCCCGTTGATACCGCTGGCGTAGCTCGTGTAGTTGGCGAACGTCGCCGTCCCTCCGGGCAGCAGTGCCGTCTTGTCCGGTGCGATCGCACCGTCGTCGTTAGCATTGGCGGTGGGGTTGTTCCCGTCGAAGGCGGAGTCGTTGTAGAAGACATACCGCCCGTAAACCGGCGGCCCAATGCCCGCCATCACTCTGTCGATGACCCCCTGGCCGCGTACGTCTTTGTACCGCGTCCCCACCTGGGGAACGAACTGGTACAGCTCTGTCGCTTCGGTCGTCGTCACCTGCGCCCAGGCGGGAATCGGCAGCGGACCGGAGATCGTCGAGTATTCATCGACATTCTGCGGCGGGAGGATATTGCCCGCCACCCACAACTGGCCCATGTCCGAGCCGGTGTAAACGGTGCCCTGGGGCTGTTTCGTCGAAGGTCCACCATCGGCGTAGTCGGGCCCCGGAGCCCACCCGTAAATCAGCGCCCGGGTAAACGCGCTATTGGCCTGATAGAAGTAGTTGTTGATTATGTTGGCGTAAATCGAGTCCTCGCCGGGCTCGTTCTTGATTCGAATCCCGTATCCCCACCCGGCCCCGCCGTTGACATAATCCCAGTGGTAGATAACGTTGTTGACGTAGTCTAGATTGCGAATCCACCCGCGAAGCTGCGGGTTGCGCTCATCGTTTTCCGCAAGGACATTGTGATGCACGGAAATGTTGTTCCGCACCAGGTCATACGTCTCGCCGTAGAACGAAATCAGAAACGCCAAGGGCGAGTTGTAGAAGAGACAGTTGGATACGGTCACATTCTCGATGTGTCCCCACAAGGCGAACTTGTTCTGATCGTCGCGTATGGTGATGTGGTCGAAGATCATTTCGGTCATACGGTTCCCGCTCAGGTCTCCGTCGCTGGTAAGCAACCCCCAGCCGACACTGTGCTCAGGGTATTGATCGTAAATGTCGTCAAGCCGAAAATGGTTGAGTATGTAGTCGTGGCCGTGCACCCCGTTGGACGGCGCAAGGAGAATCCGGCCGTGGTATTGGTCCGTGTGCGTGATCGTCACACCGGGCGGCGGGGCGCTGAACCCGTCAATGGTCAACGTTCCCTCGCGGACAGTGATGTTGCCCATAAGCGTGATCGTTCCTCCGCTGATGAACTTGATCACCCGAGGAGCACCAACCTCCAGGGCCTTCCGCAGGCTGCACGGATCGGCATGCGTTCCGCTGTGCGGGTCCGTACCTGAGGCCGGATCGCCCAGGGCCGGGTCCACCCAATACACCGTCCCGCCCGCACCGCCCACGGATATCTTCCCGAACCCTTCATAATGGGATCCGCATTCGGTGTCTTCGCTGTCGGTATATCCGTCGCCGTCGTTGTCGATCCCGTCCCCGTCGATCTCCGAGATATCCCAATTCGGAACCGCCGACCCACTCGCAGCGAAAAGCCCAAGGACCACAGCCAGGAGCACTAGAAACACGCCAGACGAACTGCTCGAAGACGAATATGACCTCATGCTTATACTCCTTAACCTGCGTACCTCCACCGATCATATCACAGCATTTGCTCGCTCGGCCGCGGATGCACAGAACCCGCTACGGCACGGTGATCAACTGCAGTGCCGTCGGGCCGCTGGTTCCGTTGTTGCGGCAGATGATCGCGTCGGTCGGGCCGACCTTGCGGTCGCGATTGAAATCGCAGTTATCGTCGATGGCGGCCGGGTCTAGCGCCAGCGTGTGCGGATTGTTCCGCACACCGATTACGTCGGTCGGCGTGACGTTCGCGTCACTGGCCGAATTGCCCGTCTCGCCGATTGCATTTGCGAAGTAGAAAACGTCCGGCGTGGAAACGCCCGTGTTGCCCGTCGCCAGGACCGTCACCTGCAGCCACTGCTTTTCGATGGCGTTGTCGGCCCAGATGATCGTGATGCGATCCGAGCCGCCCACGCCGACACCGCTGCGGATCGTGATGCTGCTGGGAGCGGGGGCCGCAGACCACCCGGCCGGAGACGAATCGTTCCCGACTTTGAACGTAAAGTCAGATGCCGTCGGCGTACCGGGCAGAGATGGGATGTCTATCATGATCCCGTTGATACCTCGCCAGTAGCTGGTGTAGTTGGCGAACGTCGCCGTTCGGCCCGGAAGCAGTGCGCTCTTGTCCGATGCTATGGCGCCGTCGTCGGATGCGTTTGCACCCGAGTTGTTCCCGTCAAAGGCAGAGTCGTTATAAAAAACGTACCTCCCATACACATCCGGGCCAATCGCCGCCATCACCCTGTCGATGACGCCCTGGCCGCGCACGTCTTTGTACTGCGTCCCCACCTGCGGGACAAACTGGTACAGCTCTGTCGCTTCGGTCGTCGTCACTTGCGCCCAGGCGGGAACCGGCAGCGGACCGCTGATCGTCGAGTACTGATCCCGGTTCTGCGGCGGGAGAATATTCCCTGCCACCCACAGATCGCCCATGTCGCTGGTGGTGTAGACGGTTCCCTGCGGCAGCGTAGTGGGCGGACCGTTGTCGTAGAAATCTCGTCCGGCGTCCATTCCGTATATCAGCGCGTTGGATCGATATCCCCCGGACGTGTAGAAATAGTTGTTCACGATGTTGGCGTTGACGGGCTTCTCGTTTGCGGCAGCGTTGTTCCTGACGCGGATCCCATAACCCCAGTCCGAATGTGCCCAGTGGTAGATCACGTTGTTGACGAAATCCAGGTTCGTGATCCAGTCGCGAAGCTGGGGGTTTCGTTCGTTGTTTTCCGCCAGGACGTTGTGATGTAGCGACAGATTCTTGCGCTCGTAGAGCCCATTTCTCCCGGCAAGCAGCAGCGCCATTCCGGACCTGTAGAACAGGCAGTGCGACAGGGTCACATCCTCCACGCGCTTCCACAAAGTGGTCTTGTCCTGGAGATCTCGGAAGGTCAGATGATCCAAGATCATCTTGCTGACCTTGCTGCCCAGCGTGGCCCCACCGGAGATGTAGCAATCCCCATCCACCAGCAGGAGCCACCGTCCAACCGCATGGGTGGGGTCTTCATCCAACAAACCATCGAACCGAAGATGGTTGACGATGTAGTCGTGGGCATGGTCTCCGTCATAAGGCGAGAAGTAGATCCCGCCGTGTGTCTGGTGTGTCTGCGTGATCGTCACACCGGGAGCTGGCGCCGAAAAGCCGTCAATCGTCACGAAGCTATCCCGAATGATGATGCTGTCCTGCAATGTGATAGTCCCGCCGCTGATGAACTTGATCACGCGGTTGGACCCATCCAGGGCCTTCCGCAGGCCGCACGGATCGGCGTGCGTCCCGCTGTGCGGGTCCGATCCGACAGAAATATCGCCAATCGCCGGATCGACCCAGAACACCGTCCCGCCCGCGCCGCCAACGGATATCTTCCCATATCCTTCGTAATGGGACCCGCATTCGGTGTCCTCGGAATCGGTGTATCCGTCGCCGTCGTTGTCGATCCCGTCCCCGTCAACTTCCGAGACGTCCCAGTTCGGCGCAGCCGACCCACTCGCAACGAAAAGGCCAAGGACCACAGCCAAGACCACTAGAAATACGCCAGACGAACTGCTCGAAAATGAATATGACCTCACGTCTATACTCCTTAACCGGCGTACCTCCACCGATCATATCGCAGCACGTGCTCGCCCCGCCACGGATGCACAGAGCCCGCTACGGGACCGTGATCAGCTGCAAGGCGGTGGGCCCGCTAGTGCCGTTGTTGCGGGAAATGATCTGGTCGGTCGGGCCGACCTTGCGGTCGCGGTTGAAGTCGCACACGTCATCAATCGCGGCAGGGTTGCTCCCCAAGGTGTGCGGGTTGTTGCGCACCATGATCTCGTCGCTCGGCGTCACGTCGCCGTCGCCGGTGGCGTCGCCGATTGCATTACCGAAGTAGAACGTATCTGCGGTACTCAGACCGGTGTTGGCCGTGGCGAGCACCGTTACCTGGAGCCACTGCTTTTGGATTGCGTTGTCGGCCCAGATGATCGTGATGCGGTCCGAGCCACCCGCCCCGGCGCCCGCCCGGACGGTAATGCTGCTGGGTGCAGGCGCCGTCGCCCACCCCGCTGGCGCGGAATCGTTCCCGACCTTGAACGTAAAGTCGCTGGCAGTGGGCGCGCCCGGCAGGCCGTCGATATCCACCATCACGCCGTTGATACCGCGCGCGTAGCTGGTGTAATTGGCGAACGCGGCCGTGCCTCCCGGCAGCAGCGCCGTCTTGTCCGGCGCGATCGCCGCGTCGTCGGATGCGTTGGCGGCTGGATCGTCACCGTCCCAGTATGAGTTGTTGTAGAAAACGTATCGCCCTTCGACGGTCGCCAGCGCCTCGGTCTCGAACGCGCCGATGTCCGGGCCTGCTCCGTTGTAATCCAGGTTCACCCAATCGCCGGACGACCAGGAAATCGACGTGTCGATAAGCAACACGTTGGTGTTGATGTCTCTTCCCGTGACGCGGACCGGCGGGTTGGACCCGATGCGGATCAGGTCGCCGTCTATCATGTCCAGCCCGTCGCAGAAATACTTGGCGTTGCCGACCGCGATGACTGTTCCGCTGCCGGCCCCGATGGTGGTGGTAAGCGGTCCGCCTGCGTCGATCGCCGGGCTGGCGCCGGTCAGTCGGTACCCGTCCCTCCCAGCGGAAGTGGTGGGGTTGACCATCTGCGGGTCGACGCCGGCCATGGAATGTACGTCGTACATCCCGCCGTACCACCCGTTGATCTGACTCTGGTTATAAAACGTGTTGCCGTGTCCCACATACTGTCCGTCATAGGGCCGGTAATAGAGATTGTAATCGAAGTCCTGCTCGGCGTAGTCCTCCGACATGCTCGACTGCATAAAGACGCACAAGCCCCCAAAAGCGCCACTGTGGTAGAAGATGTTATTGCGAATCGTGTTGTCGTTGTTGTTGTTAGACCCCGCGTCGCCCCCGTCCTGCTGCATGAAGATAATCCCGTCCGCGCTGATGTAGTCGTTGCACAGAGTGTTGTTATAGACGGCCGCTCCCTTGGCGCTGGCCAACAGCACGACATACCGGTTGCCGTTGACGAACACGTTGCGGCGAACGATCGCGCCGCGGCAGTTGGGGCCGCTTTGCGGCTCGTTGTTACCCCAGCGGATCTTCAGTTCCCCTAACCACTTGCCCGTGTTGTAGGCGAAGTTCCCCTCGATCACCATGTTCGAGACGCCGCCCGGGTCCATCAGCACACTGTTGCCGTCGTATATCGTATTATTGCGTATGATAATGCTGTCCAACTCGTCCGGGAAGATCGCGATGTCGGTGAAGTTGTACATCGTGCAGTTCTCGATGAGATGATGGTGGTTCTGCGCCGACAGGTTGGACTTGTAAGCCAAGGCGGAATTGCGCAGCGTGCAGTTGCGGATGGTGACGTAGTTGCTGTCCACCCTGACGCAGTTCTTGCTGCTGCTGGGAGTAATGATAAAGCCGTCGATCACCACGTAATTCCTGGTCACGTAGAATCCGTTGGACGTGGTGTTAAGGTAGACCGTGTCGTCGGCCCAGCGAGCGACGGTTATCGGCGCTCCGGCCGTGCCGTTGCGGATAAACTCATACGACGAAGTTGTATACGTGCCCGCGTGAACCCACAGTGTGTCCCCGGCGTACAGCAGGTTTATTCCGCTTTGCAGGTTCTGCCCCGAGTAGACGTGATACTCCGTCGCGCCGGCCGGACCGGGCGCGATCAAGATCGAGATCAAAAGGGCCAATACGGCTGTCACAAGACCTGGCGGTATAATTTGTTGAATTCTGGACTGCATGGGATCTACGCCTCCTAAACTGCTCCTAAACTATTCCTGAGATGCAACTTCGGTTCCTCAAGTACTTGAGGATATTTATTATACACGCTCGGGGCGTTTTCGCGAAGCGCCATTACCGCAGCGCCGGCGAGATGCAGCCCGCTGTAATGACCGCCCGCGGGCTCCAGAGCCGCATGCTCGACTGGTACATCCACACCTCCGACGTCGTCCCGCACCAGCGCTGGACGCGGGGCTTCACCGACAACGTGGCGAAGTAGACAGCCAGATACGCGCGCGGCCGTTGGAGAGTGGCCAGCCTTGCCTTACCGCCCGATGTGGCGGAGAAGTTTTTCCACACCAACGCCAAGAAAACGCCGAGAAGTGGTATCCGGGGCTGTGATATCCCCCGATATGCGCCGCGAACACCGCGAACGCCGCGGGAGAATCGAGGGACGCGGCCATTGGCCAGTAAAACGCCAATAAAAACATAGGCGACTGTCCCTGATTACTCCTAGACCATGACGATGGCGTTGACCGCCTTCGGGCCTTTGGCTCCATCGATCGTCTCGTATTCGACCAGTGCCCCCACAGGCACGGCGTCCTCATCGTAACCGATCGTGGCGCTGAGATGCAGGAAGGCGTCGGGCCCATGATCAGCTTGCCGTATGAAGCCAAAGCCTTTCTCTCTGTCCCACTTGACCACCTGCCCAGACAGACGGGCGTAGCGCCCCGGTGTGAATCCCTGGGGTAGATTCTTCAGTGCGTCCAGCTGCTGAGCCAGTTTCTGAGTCACAGCAAGCTGGGTGTTATAGAGCTCGTGGTGGGGCACGGAGCAGTAGTGCAAGTCTTCTGTTAGCAGATAACGGATGAAGCATGACACGGCCTCGCGGAGCCTGTCTGGCCTATCATCCTGGAGGTTCGCCTTTATATCCTCGAACACCGCCTCCTCAAGCAACGGCGTCACCATCGCCATTGACTCCAGGTACACCCAGTCCCCCAGAGACCACCGCAGGTGCAGGTTTCCTGAAGGTGATAGCTCCACACGAAGTTCATCACATATCTCATCCGCTCTCGGATCGTAGCCAAGAATCAAGCCAGTCTTGAGCAGTGCGTTTAGCACAGTACGCGTCGCCCGAGGTTCGACACTCATCCCGTACAGGTACTCGACCACCTCACGCACAGGTACGAACCTCCCGTCATTATCTGGGCTCGTTCGCCATGCGGATTCCAGCAGTTGCAGCGCTCGGGTTCCCAGCAATGGTGTACTCTCACCTTCAGGTGCGAGGTCGAAAATATTCTGGATGAAGGAGTTGGTGCCGGTGGGGTAGATGTCGTACTTCCCACGAACGATCGCTAGCTTCACGCTGTCGATCGTGACCTCCATCGAGGATTGCGCAATGTACGTTTTTAACAGGTCGCCAACCTCGATGTGAGGCGAGGCCACGATCTCCCTCGTCAGCTGCAAGCAGCGCCGGATATCGTGGTTGGCCAGTCGCCCGATCCACTCAGCCACTTGACCGGTTTTTAGGAATAGCGATTGGAGGCATGCCGTGAATGCCTTGATATTCGCGATGTCCAGAGGTATCCCGCGTCCAAGGAAATATCCGCTCCCTGCTTCTGGTTTCTCGTCGGCGACCTTCGTTTCGATGAATTCGATGCGTCGGCGTAGGACGAGATGCATTGGCGGAGTGGGGAGGAAGTAGGAGTCCGTGTAGAAGGACTGCATTGCTCCCTGCTTTGACAGCTGCCAACTCGTCGTGTCCGTAATGGGCACGATCACAAGGGATAGGCACTGACTGTAAAGGGATTGCGCGTACTTGAACACCTCCTCCTGGAAGGGCACGCCGAAGTGGTCCGCATTGTCGAAGACAAGGCATGGGATCTTCTCGAACGCGAACGCAATGCGGCGAAGCAATTGCGTTATGTAGTCATGAGGATGGTCTCGACGGATTGCCTCCACATGCTCGCCGAACTTGATCTTGAATGTACTCTTGTCCGTTTCATAGAGGTGCTTGGCATGTCCGTCTCTCCATCGCTGATACTCACCCCAGAACATGCCTTGCAGATCTTCATACAAAGGGTGCTTTCCGCCGAAAGCAGCCTTCTCTGCAGCTGCGAGGAAGTGACTATCCAACCACTGGATGATCGAAGACGCATCGCATCCGCAGTATGCTAAGTCTATTCTGACGACGACACAGTCTTCTGCAATTGGGTCGGGTAGCACGTCAGTGAAGAATCGATCAATGAAGGTGGACTTGCCTGCTCCTTTGGTCCCGACAAGGAGAATAAGCTCATGGCGTTTCATGTCTCGAACGCGCTCAATCGCTTTCGTGATTTGGCCCGCATCCGACGTACTCAGCGACTTGATCTTGTCCCGCAGTTCCTCAGAGATCCGGGCCAGGTTCCTTTCGGCGTCATCACTCTCCTTCGTGGTCACGAAACATGCGCGTCGGGCTTGCGGGTCATTTTCACCGGTGAGATCTTGGAAGAAGGAAAGCATGATACGGTCAAGATCGGATGATAGTTGGTTCCCCGACAGGTACGTCTTGGTCTCTGGGCGGCGCACCGGTGAACGAAAGGTGGTTGATCGAACTGGCTGACCTTCTGCTTCGAGAAAGATCGCACGGTAGCGGTACTGAGCAACGGATTCGCAGGCGAGGAGATCGTAGAAGTCCCGGAACTCTTTCTGGATCGCCACAAGACTCCCGAATACACACGCTAGTCCTTCGAGAACATCCGTGCCATCGCCAAGACGGTTAGCCCGAAAGATGAACCATTGGCGACCATTCGTGACACACCCCACTTCGGCACTGCGGAAGCCGCAGTAACGGACAGCCTGTTGTATGCCCTCCTTAGAGGCCTCCGTGTTGAAGACTGAGCCATTGAGTTTAAAGAAACGGGCAGCATGCTGCTTGCTGATTCCGAGGTCCCGACCTTCCTTCTTGGCCTCCACGATCAGGCGACTGCGGTTCTGGTTGGTGAAGCGATAGTCGATCGCACCCGCTGCATCTGACTCTTCCAGGTGGATGTCGCCCATCGGCCAGCCAAGGATATCGACGAAGATCGGGTCGATAAGCTTCATGCGAACATCGGCCTCGCTGTGCAAGCTGTCCCAGTAGGCTGGGACGAGATCTTCGACGAACGTGCAGAACTTCGTATAGGCGGTGTCAAGTGGTTCCATGGTGGCTGTTAACTAGGCAATCGTTGAGAGGCTGAGAGTTTTCAGGCTCGGCTCGCTCTCGGTTTCTAGTTTCCGTGAACCGGCGGGTACGAAGAAAGGTCGAACTGCGGCCTACCCCACAAAACGCGGCCGGCTCACAACGTTGGGCATTGCGTCACGGGCACCGCCCGAAACCTCGCAAATGCCGCAGGGAGTATAAATCCGACAGGCCCGCATTGTCAAGTGCGCGTCCTTCCTTCTTTGGTGTGAACCCCACGTACAAGTTTGCGCGCGCGGGGCTGCACGGGGGACGTCAATTGCTGCCGAAAAACTGAGGAAAATATCTCCCGGCCAGGCCGTGCCTTGCCGGCCGTCACCGCCGAAAACGACCATCATTGCGCGCGCATAAGCTCGCGCGCCGCTAAGTATGGAGGCGCTTCACGCGCCGACGGCGTTGTTTGACAACCGCATAGGGGTAAGCTTGTGCCCGCAGAATCGAGCGGCCGAGGGCGGCCGGGGGGGCGAAATTTTCGGCAGGCGGCGCGCGCAAAAGCGTAATTGCTTGCGGCTACAGGAGCTACGGCTTTGCGGACCTGCTACAAACTGCTAGAAACTGTTAGAAACTGCGACTTACTTGCGACAGCCTGCGACAAACGGCGAGAATCTGCGACTACTTGCGACAAACTGCGACAAGCGGCCTACAGTTCGATGATCTCCATTTTGGCGTCGGACATCATTTGTGCGTCGTCGGCGGTGACCAGCAATCCGTTTTCCCACCTCAGTCCGAAATCGGTGTCGTAGGCGAACGTGTCGGCCTGGAACGTCATGTTCTCGGCGAGGGGATACTTGGAGGTCGTCTCCATCCACGGCTTTTCGACTTCGATCATCCCCAGCCCGTGGCAAGGGCCGTACAGGTACGAGTCGGCGTAGCCGCGATCGCGGAACAGGTTGATGAACTTCTGTGCGACCTGGGCGGCCTCGACGCCGGCGCGAATCCATTCGTATGTCTTGTAGTGGGCTTCCCGCCCGAACTCGACAAGCTGGCGCTGGCGCGGCGTCATCTTGCCCAGGCAGATGGGCCTTCCGACGCTCGGCGAGTAACCGTCGACGCGCCCGCCGAGGTTCAGTTGAACCATGTCGCCCTTCTGCATAACTCGATGAGTCGGGCGCGAGATCGCGTGGGCCGTGCTCCCGGCCGACAGAACATAGACGGGATGCGATTCGTATTCGGCGCCGTTGGCGTAAAGTGCATGCTGGATGATGCCCGCGCCCTCAAGCTCCGTCATACCGGGAGCGATTTGCCCGAGGATCTCGCCAAGCGCGACCTGACCTATCCGCAGGCCCTCGCGCAGGCAGGCGATCTCGGCCTCGGACTTTATCTGCCGCAGAGACGTCATCACGTTGTCGGCGTTGATGATCTTAGCATCCGGGGCCGCCGCGCGCAAGCCTTCCCACATGGGCATGGTGGTCACCAGGTATCCCGCCACGCCGATTCGCTTGGGCTGTTTTACGCCGATGGACTCAAAGACATCGCCGAAGGAGCTGACCTCGATGTTGGGGTAGTCCGGGTCGGCCGACTCGCGATACTCGACCATGAGGTGGATGTTGGGAATCGTCGACCTGTCGCGGGCGTAGGTTTCCGACTCCGGCCCGATAAGTAGCGCCGCCTTACCCAACGGGGAGATGGCCGCTGCGCCGGTCTCAAACAGGGGCCAGTAGCCGCTGAAATAGCGGCAGTTGGCGAAGTCCGCCTCATTCGAGTTGGCGATGAGCACGTCCAGGTCCGCTTCGGCTATCAGCTTCGCGGCCTTGGCGATCCGTTGGGGATACTCCGTCAGTGGAATGCAGATACGGTCTGTCATCGGAAGACTCCTTCTTGATACGGATCATCCGCACCGCCGCCGATCGCAAGGCCGACCAGTCCGCCCAGGCCGGCTTTGCACAGCCCAGGGGGCCTCATGCGCGCAGCATAGTATAAGGACCGTCGGGAATCACGGCCACGCGTGCGCTGGGGTGCTGGGTCAGGTAGTCGTCGATGGCTTTCTGTGCGCGACTTTGCGCATCGCCGGGCCCGAGAATGGGATGAACGGCGATGTGTCGCTGCGTTTCGGCCTCGAGCCCATCACTGACGAACCACAGCTTCTCGGGGCCGATGCGGTCGAGCACGCGAGCCTGGAACTGAAACTCCCACTGGTCCACAAGTGTCTGGTGGCGATTGGCCTCGATGTCTTTCAGAAATCGCCGCCAGTCGCCATCGTATCGCAGCATCAGGTCTGTATAGGCCTCCGAGCCCAACTGATCGTCGCAGCAGCTTACCTGAAGCAGCGTGGATTCTTTCGCCAGGGCCGGTAGGGCGGTGCACATCCCCTTGACCGTCTGGTAGAACGTCGCATCCAGTGGGTATCCGCCGCCATTGGTGACCACCAGGTCGAACGAGTGATCGACCGTCGCCGAGGTCCACCGTGCGACCTGCTCGCACCCGGTGACGTGGGCTGCCTCCAAGTCACCGCAGTAGATTCCCGCGATCCGCCGGTCGCGCGTGATGGCCACGTTGAACAGGAAGTCCACCCCCATGGCCCGGGCCACCTGCAGCGCGATCTCGTGGCAGGGGTTGGAATCGAGTACGCCGTTATCGGCCTTGGGATTCGCCAGCGTATCATAGCCGTGAAACCGCTGGATGCTCGCCAGGTCCACCAGGGCCGGATACACGCCCTTGCGCCCACCGGAGAAGCCCGCCATAAAGTGCGGCTCGATGTAGCCGGTGACGATCCGAAAGTCCGCCTCGACGAACCGGCGACAAATCCTGACGATCGGCTCGCCCTCATTGCCGTCGCCGGCGCCCCCGCATACCGTCACCAGCGTCTCCGGATCGTCCGCGCGATGGTCAATCACCTCCACACGCTGAAGCACTTCGCGGCCCACCAGCATTTCGCGTTCCGCGGCAGTGCTGGGCCGGTGCATCCCCGTGCCGATGATGATCACAATCCGACCGTCGTCGATGCCGGCTGCACTCAACGCCGCCAGCAGCGCCGGAAGAAACTCCTGGTTCGGCACCGGCCGCGTGATGTCCGAGATTGTGATCGCAACACTTCCCGGCCGCTTCGTAGCCAAAAGCTCTCTCAACGGCCTGCAGCCGATAGGTTTCGCCAGCGCCTCTGCCACCGCCCCCGGTGCGTCGGGCACAGCAGGGGGATTCTGTCCGGCCAACACCGCCGCTGATTGCGGTACGCAAAGCTCCATGCCGTCTCGGCCGTACAGCATCTTGATTGTCTTCGCACCGCTCATGCACATCGCTCCGAGTGCGATCTTACCCGCCGAGGATCGCGCCCGGAACCCTTTCTGGCGTGCTGGCGTTTCGGCGTTCCGCCTTTTTACCTTTTCGCCGGCAGATTCCAATACCCAAGTTGGCAATCGACTATGCCAGGCGGCGGGCCGCGATACAGCCCTGGCTCAACTTGGACTGGCTTTCGGGAGCGGTCGCAGGCTCTGGCACTGCGCCGCCTCAACATCGTACCAGTGCCAGCCTTCTCCCAAACATCCCGCTCTGAGCTGCCCCGTGTCAAACGGCAAAGCTCGCCGATCCGGTTCAGTCTCCCGTTGGGACCGATGGCTTGGTTTCTGCCTGTTCTTTCGCGTGAAAGTCTTTCAGTTCCTGCGATATCTTAGTCGCCTTCGACCCATATTTGCCGTTCGGATATTCACGGCCCAACTGCTCGCAGAACTGCTGTGACTTTTGGAAGTTCCCCGCAACAGCTTCTAGACGAATCAGTTGAAACAGGGCCTCCTCGCGGAGCCGACTTGGAAGAGGAAGCGCCAAGGCTGCACTTAGGTTGGATCTTGCCTCCTCGAAGGACAGCTCTTGTGCTTCTCCCTTCCGGCGCAAGGAACGCCACTTCTCGAAGCTTGGATACTTGACTCGTAGTAGCATGAAAGAATCCAAGCCGGATCGGGCACTTGCCATCAAAGATAGCGTCGTGCGTTTGTGCGTTTTCGCCAGAGCCTTGACAACAGACTGGCTCTCTGCGTCCTTCCCTTCGCCTGAGATCAAACGGGTAACGGCTCGTGGCTTGCCCAGCAGCAACAAAAGAGCGTTTTGAACGTCTTCTGAGGCAGGAAGAACGGTCAGCTGCACCGGCGCGGAGTAACGCCCTTCGGAATCACGGAGCATAATGGTATATTGCCCCTCGCGATCCAGGATCAGCCTGCCCGAAGTAACATCGAAGAGGACCTCAACGATCCCCACGTATTGCTTGCCTTCGGGGCCCTTCGCATCCAGCCGGACAGGTGCAACGGGCCATGTCCTGGGCTGCTTGTCTTTGTCACACATTGTTTCAAGACGTGGGCGGCGGAGTGTGATCGACCGACGTATTCCGCCAATGGTGGACGTCTTCTGCGGTTGCGAAAACGCATAGGACACCTCGATATACAGGGGCTCGCCAACCATGGCCGTGGGGTTCAGCACTCTCAGGCCTGATGTCACCCGCTCTTCTGCGAAGACTACCGCGCTCACCAGGAGAACAGCGGCTTCCAGGGCCGCCTTCCTGTCTCGTTCGAGCGCCTTGGCCATGTCCTTCAGGTGGCGATCCAACCAGGCAGCCCTGCGCTTGGGACTTTTCATCGACAGTGAGTCCAGCGAAGACCGGAGGTACTTGCCGAGTTGGCGAACTTGAGGATACTCCAATATGAGACCCACGTCCCTGGTAAGGCGTTCGATCTTTCTCCGCAGTTCGTCGTCGTCCCAAACGGGAGTGTCCTTGTAGCTGGCAAGCTTCTGGAGGATTGCCTCATTGGCATGGACCAGCAGAACGCGGCCTTCGCGGAATCTGCCTACCTCCAACGCCGCCCAGAATGCCGGGGTCAGCATTTCGGGGGATCCAAATGCTGCGAGACTGCTAAGCAACATGCTCCACAGAAGTTCTCTGCGCCTCCATAGACCCACGTCGGTTGCGTCCTTCTGAGCAAGAACCAGCCCATACTTCTCGTCGAATGTTCGTATGATGCTCTGTCTGGCCTCGACTGATTCCGTTGTCTTGTAGAGAACGGACAATAAGCCCAACAGATACTTGCTTCGATCGCTACTGTCGTATCCCAAGCTCGAAGCCATGGTACACAGCCACGCAACGTCATCGGTCGTGATGCTGTTAGGGTCCAGGGCCTCAACCTTGCCCTGCTCCGGCGTACCGACACATTCCCCGAGAAGGTATGATCTGAGCAGTACAACCTGCCGACGATCGTCGCTGTGCACTAGGACCGAGAGCCTAGTAACCAGCAGCCGGGTTGCTTCCGCCTTCTCACGCTCCCGTTCCATAAACTTCTCTTCTCGGGGCGATGCGGCAATGGCGACATTGGCGGCAGCTAGGAGAACAGCAGCTGCCGCCAGACTTTTGATAATGTTCGCCTCAGTCCTCATCGTCCATACTCCTCGTGTCAAGCTCAGGGCACTGGTGCTTGTGTTCGGGCCGGCGCGATTGTCACGACACCGGTGGTATCGGAGGTCTGCCTTACCCACATCCACTCTGATTGAGCCGTGTGTGCAGCCGAGCGTTAACTGCTCTAGAACATAATCGTACGGGCGGGTGTAGCGGACATGCTATGGCACAGTGCGATTGAAGCAAATCAGCGGCAGATCATTCGTCCGTCTTCGCCTGGGCAGAACCGCCAGTGTCATGTACTTCCGCCGGTTGGACGAGCGGGCCGGCCGGCAGATATATGCCTGTGCGGTCGTCCTGAGTAATAGTTCGAACGGGCGACTCCCAACTGAGCATCCCTTCGCGAACAAAAGTAAACGGCACGTTACGAAGTCCCATCTGCTCGGCGGCTGCAAGCACCTTGTCGTATTGTTCAATTTCGCAGCAAGCCAGCAGATGCCCGCCGCCACCGGCGCCGGTGAGCTTTCCGCCGATCATCCCAGCCTGCCGCAGACAAGAGTAAATCGTGTCAATTCGATCATCCGAAATATACTTGCTGAAGCGTTTCTTCAACTCCCAAAGCACATCGAGCAACCGCCCTATTCGCTGAACATCTACTGTGGCCAGCGCCTCGGACATTTCGGGGATATACTCCTTGGTGGCGTGCATCGCCTCCAATTGTTGATTCTTCCGGTCGATCCCGTTGATCTGATCTTCGATGATCCCGCCGGACGGCTTTCGGTCGCCCAGCCAGAAAAGCAGCAGCGCGTGGTCGAGTGTTCTTCTACCGGCAGGCGAAATATCGATGGGATTAACTCGGACGTTGCCTCCACCATTAAACTCGAACTTATTAAACCCGCCGAAGGCAGCGGCATATTGATCTTGTCGGCCTGCTGCGTTTTGCAGGACCTCTGTCTCGATCTTAAATGCCTTTTCAGCCAGTTCATAATTGTTCAGGCCCTTGTGTCCCAGCAGGTGGTTGAACGCCCCCAGCACCCCCACACACATTGCCGCCGAACCGCCCAGTCCACTTCGCATCGGCAGGCTGGAATGGAAGTAAAGATCAAAACCTTCTTTGCGGTTATGCATCTCCTGGACGATCGCCTTTATAAAATCAAGATGCCCGTCAAAGGTCAGGTTCGAAACATCCGGATAGGTCATGGGTTCGGGGCGAGTGTTGGCATGAATAGTGACACGAATGTCCTGGCGGAGGCGCAGGCGTGCGAGCATGTAGATGGAAACCGTGGTGTTGATGACTGCGCCGCCATACGTTTCCGGATAAGGCGAGACATCCGTGCCGCCTCCAACAAAGCTGATCCGTGTCGGAGCCTGGCTGAGAATCTCTATTCCCTGAGGTTCACGCTGATCCATTGGCCCACTATCTCCAACTCGTTCTCACAGTTGTGCAGAGGCGGCGTTGGGCGTCTGCAATTCAATATCGTCTCGAGCTCTGAAGGCAGCTAGCGATTCCGGCGTGCCGATATCGGCAAAGGGCCGGGTGCATTCGTATGCGGCGATGCTGCCTGCCAGAGACGGCAGGACGTCTCGCTCCATTGAGAATCTTTGCCCCCGCTGGAAACGATCGAAGGCCTCTCGACGCAATATGTAAACACCGGCGTTGATCCAGCCTGGTCCGGCGTGCGGAGTTTTTTCCTCAAAACTGGTCACTCGCCCATCACAGATGGTTATCTTACCGAAGCGGCTGCAGTCACGCTGGCGCACCAGCGCCACGGTCGCCGGCAAGTTCGCCGCCTCATCAACCGCGATCATCGCTCGCCAATCTTCCGGAATGAAGGTGTCCCCATTGGCCACGATCGCTCGGGCGCCCCAGAACGGCTGGGCCCACAGGACCGCCCCGCCGGTATCCAGAGGGTCGGACTCCACCGAGTAATCAATCTGCCAGCCGAATCTGGCGCCATCGCCAAAATGGTCGCGTATCTGCTCCCATAAGTAGCTGACGGCGAGAACAAAACGCCGAAATCCAAGCGATGAAAAGTGCTCCATTTGGAGCTGGAGAAAAGGCTTTCCGCCGACGGGGACTAGGGGCTTGGGAATGGTATCGGTAACAGGGCGCAATCGCTTGCTGAGACCGCCGGCAAGTATGCACACCGTCATATCATCCGTGAACTGTGTCAACCCTTCACTTCCTATTGTCGGAAGATAGTGCATCTAAGACGGCGATGCAAAGCCAAGATGCGGCAGTCTACATCATTTGGTTGCTGACGCTGCAACTCTCCTGAAGAATCCTATCCCCTCCGGTGTCGGCGAGTCAATGCCATATGTCCACTAACAACAAAAAACATCGCACAAACGTTAATTGACTACTGGGGGTGATCGAGATACCAGGCGTACGTGCTGGTAAGGCCTTCAGCAAGAGGCGTCAGTGGCTTCCAGCCCATTCGACTGATGTGGCTGCAATCCAGCAGCCGTCGCGGTGCGCCATCAGGGCGTGAAACATCGAACTCGATACTTCCGTCGAATCCGACCACCTTGGCAATGGTTTCGGCAAGTTCCGCGATGGAAACATCCTTGCCGCCGCCAATGTTTATGACAGCCCGACAGGCGTTATCGAACAAAGACTCATTCGAGCCGGACTCGCAGCAGAGGGACATTAGGAAGACTATCGCATCGGAGGCATCATCTACGTATATAAACTCCCGTCGCGGCTTGCCGGTGCCCCAGACGGTCACGCTTGGCTCATCAGCGATCTTGGCCTGGTGAAATCTTTGCACAAGGGCTGCTACAACGTGTCCGTTGTCATCGAAGTTATCATTAGGCCCGTACATGGTCGCAGGAATAACTGTCACAAAGCGCGTGTCATACTGGGTGTTGTAGGAATGGCACATGGATATACCGGCGATCTTGGCCACGGCGAAGGGTTCGTTGGTTGGCTCGATAGAGGATGTGAGAATCGCTTCGGGAGACAGGGGCATTTGACAGTCCCGGGGATATGCGCAAGCGGAGCCCACAAACAACAGCCCATTGACGCCGTGTCTCCAGGCGGCATGGATGACATTGGTCTGGATGGCGAGGTTGGTGCGTATCATCTCGCCCGGGTATGTCTTGTTGCGGTGGATTCCGCCGACCATCGCCGCCGCCAGGAATACGTACTCGGGCCGCTGGCGGCCAAACATCGCCTCGACGGATGATGCGTCCGTCAGATCCAGTTCCGCATGACTGGCGGTTATGAGATTCCTGTAGCCTTCCCGTTCGAGCACGCGGCACAGACTGCTTCCCAGCAGCCCGGTGTGTCCGGCAACGTAGATCCTTGAGTCCTTGCGCATCTGTCATACCGCGGCGTACTGGGAAATGAACTGGTCGACGGTTTTTAAGAAATACCCTATCTGTTCGGCGCTGATGCCCTGATGGATACCCACATGCAGACCGTGAGTTCCGACATACTCGGCTTCAGGAAACTGACCGAGTTGATAGCCCAGATGCTCAAAGCCTGCACATTGAGTCGGCATGGACAGGAACAGGCTTCGAGTGTCAACGCCGGACTGCTCCAGATGATGGGCTAGCTCATCACGAGTAAACGGGGCATCCTCGGCGACAAGAACAGGCAGCGCATGGGGCCCGATGCGTTCGTGGGGCTCCTGGCGGAACGTGTTCAGATACGGCTCGAATTGTCGCAGCCCATCCATCATCGCCATGAGGTTGTTATAACGCTTCTGGAGTATCTCTTCGTAAACCGCCATGCTGCCGATGCCAATGGCTGCTTCCAGTTCGTTCATCTTGCACGAAAATCCGACCCGTTCGAAAATAAACCTGACATCCGAACCATACTGAAACCGTCGCGTGCAGCCACTGTCAGAACTGTTGATCACGCATTGTTCGCACTTGCAGGCCCGCCCATGCGACCGCAGCGACCGAAGCACCTCGGCAAAATCTTCGCGGTCAGTTGTTACGATACCACCTTCGATGGACGTGATAATGTGAGCGACATAGAGGCTGTAGGCGGCCATGTCGCCCAGCGTGCCGATATTGCGGCCCTTATATGTTGCCCCGTGAGCTTCGGCGGCATCCTCGATCACAAACAGGTTGTGCTTCTTGGCTATCGCATTGATGGCGTCCATGTCGGCCGGCTTGCCCATCAAATGTACGGGCATAATCGCAACCGTGCGGTCGGTAACAGCCGATTCGATCTTTGTCGGATCGATGTTAAGGGTCTGCCGCTTGACATCGACGAATACAGGAGTGAATCCAGCCTGGAGCACCGCGTTTCCGGTGGCGACAAACGACAGAGACGGAACGATTACTTCATCGCCCCGCTTGGCGCCGAAATCGTACAGCACAGCCAAGGCCAAGGCATCGGCATCTGTTCCGGATGATAACGCCACCGCCTCTTTTGTGCCGGTTAACTCGGCGAAGCGCTTCTCCAGACGACGAACCAGCTTCCCGCTGGAGACTCTTTCAGTGGCCAGTGCTTCAGCGATAAGATCCTTAGCCTGCTGAGTGATTGTGATAGTCCCGAATGGGAACCTCACCATCTCCGCTTCCTTCCCATTTCACAGTGTGCGCTGCCCCATTTGCCTGGGCAGAAGCTACGCCAATCCGGCAGGGTTTGCAAGGGATCTGCGCCATGACCGCACCGACAGCTTGGCGGTACCCCTATTGCAAGACAGGCTCACCCATCTGCTAGAGCAGTTAGCGACATAATGTAGCGATTTGCTCGTAGGCGAGGACATCACCGGAACATTAAACCTTACAGTGCTCTAGATGTTGCCGTATGAAAACTTTGGTAAGACCCGGTACGCCTTCACCAGCTCACAGATGCCTTCCTTAAGTGTTCGGGTAGCTTTGAATCCAGCAGACTCCATTTTGTCATTGGCAACGATGTAGTCGCGCTTATCCGGGTCCTTCCCCAACTCGTACTCGGTGAAGTAGAAGTCCGGGATCTGCTCCTTGATGGTCTGGCACAACTGGCGCTTGGATATATTAGCTTCGGACAGACCAACGTTGTACGGCTGGCCCTTCATCGCATCGAAGTTCTCTATGCAATGCACGAATGCATCGGCTACGTCGCGAATGTGCAGGTAGTTGCGCTTGAAGTCGGCCTCGAAAAGCACGATGAATCGATCCCGAACGGCTCGCAGGACAAAATCGTTAACCAACAGGTCTGTGCGCATTCGGGGGCTGGCGCCGAAGACGGTCGCCAGCCGAAGCGTAATGGTGTTGGCCGAATCCAGCATCGCCTTTTCGGCCTCCACCTTCAGCTTCCCGTAAACGCTGACAGGACGAAGCGGGGTCTCTTCCGTGCAAAACTTGCCCTTCTCGCCAATACCGTATCCGCTGTTGGTGGTTGGATAGATAACCCACTGGTCTTCTGACCGCTGCTGAAGAATATCGATAACCGCGTCACGGATGATGGTGATCGCTCCAACCGGATCGGCCTTGCACAGGGGCGCGCCGGTCAGACACGCCAGCGGGATAATGATGTCGACCTTCTTTAAGAGTTGGCGGATCAGTTCTTGGTCCCGGCAGTCTCCCCGAATCAGATCGAATTGTGGATTATTGCAGCAGTCCAGCAGCGACGTCTGGCGATACATAAAACTATCCAACGCCAGCACGGAGTGACCGGCCTTCAGAAGTCTGGGGACCATGATCGAGCCGATATACCCTGCAGCACCTGTTACCAGTATTCTCACGCTAACCCCTCTGAAAAGGTTTCCCGTCTTTACTCGGGAATATAGGCAGCCACTGTATGACTGACAAGCGCTTTATGTCGGTGAATTAGTGAAGACACAGCGACCAGAGCTCACTGCAAGGTGATAATGCGGCTGCGCTGGACGGCGAGTTGCTCCAGATCGTCCAGATGCGCCGGCGTATCTACGAAAGCCGCCACGACAATCATCTCCCCCCTCCGCGCCAACTGCTCTTTCGATATCGTAGGTCGTCCGTACATCTTGGCAGGTGCGCTGCTCCTGAAGGGGCAGATCGCCGTGATGCTCACCGGTAAGCGTTTAGCTAGAGCGCAGAGAATGGCAGCGGCATCGCCTTCGCCATAGAGGATCAGGTCACCATGCCCCTCCTGCACCGCGTAGCAAAGAGCCCGCCAGCACTGGCGGAACCAGTGTCTATCGAAAGCGAACATCCTCTTAACGAAGCTGACCAGGGCGCGGAATTTCCGTTGCCATTCCCGGCCCGATAGGCTGCTGGACGGTAATCGCGACCACGCGACCGCACGACGTTTCGTCTTCAACTGTCGCCAGAGCATCGCCAACAGCAACCCGACGTATCTCAGGCGATGTCTGCGCCTGAGAGTTCGACCGAATAGGCCCTGTGGTCTGGCTTGAAAGTTATGGGTGTCGTCGCAGCAAACGCCGTGTTCTTTGAGGGTGGTTTTGCTCGTACCGAGACGACAAGTTTGGTCGTCGCCGCCGAGCTGATCGTATCGCCAGATTTGAGTCCACTGCGGATCGACAAGAGCTTCCAGCAGTTCGGCCTGATTTGGTTTGTGGTCCGTCTCGCTCAGCAGTCGAATGGCGGGGTTCTCGACGAATGGTTTTATTCGGCCGGTATGACGACATTGCAGTGCACGCGTCGAAATGTGCATCCCATCGTGCGGCCCGCCGAAATCCACGCTGCCTGCCTGCCCGGGATGCCAAACGTGGTACAGCCATTCGCTCTGATGCCAAACCTCTCGCTTGCCCGAGTTAATCAGACGCCAGGTCATCTCGTAGGCTCCGGCGATGTGACCGAGGTAGTCTATGTGCATGTCCGCGCCGCCGATACTGATCAGGTTCTGACGTGTCGCCGCCATGCACGCCCCGTAGTTACGAGTGTGCAGCAGGTCGGCCTTGTCTAGAAGACCGATTGGGCGAGAATCGAGCCAGTTGATGCAGCCGAAGCCTGTAATGTCTTCAAAGTCAGGCCTTGTGAAGGGGTAGAAGCTTGGATCGCAATTGCGCACTTCGTCGAGGTGCAGCACGATGTCGTCGTCGTGCTCGAATTCCTCAATGACAGACCGGACGAAAGTAGGCCGCACCAAAGCATCCGAGTCGGCGAAGCATACTATCGTTCCACCGGCCAAAACGATCCCGAGATTCATCATCAGGTGCTTGTGGTGGCACAGCGCTTTGTCCATCTCCATAGCAACGTAAACATCGACGGGCGGAGGCTGACCCGCTGCGCGAGCATCGTTGATGCGCGCCAGCAGGCCCTGCGAAGGATCATAGTACTCGATCCAGATAATCTCGTACCTGCTGCGGTCGACGGTTTGCTCGGCGAGATAATCCAATATGTGGAAGCTCTCGCGACACCCCCAGTCCAGCAGAATAAGGCTGACGTCAATCTCGCCGCGAGGTTGTTCGTTGACTAAGAATCGCATTGATTCCCCTGTTCGATGCAGCTCGCCAGGTCATCGGCGATGATATGTCGCCGCTCATCCCACGCGATGAAGGTCAGTTCGTCGGCCTGCTGCCTTGCCTTGACGTATGTTGTATCGAAGCGGCCCTTGCCGGCCTCGTGGTGCATATGCTCAATGACGGTGCTGGGAAGGTACACCAGGCGATCGTGCCCCATCGCCGAAAGTTTCTTGAAGATGTCGAAGATGTGCGTGTCGATGTAATCGCGGCTGTACCCAGCCGGGCAAATGCTCCCCATCAGCTCGCATACTTTGCGCGACAGGGCGGGAAAGCTCGGTATGGCGGACCCTCGGTACCGGTCGTCGCACCAGACCAGTGCAACATCGTCGGCGAATCGGCCAAAGGCGTCCAGAATCACCGTATCCCATCGAGCTGTCCGACAGATGACATCGTCATTGATCAGCATTACGTATCGTCCGATACTTTCTGAGAAACACGCACGCGTCATCACACCCATTTTCGCAGGTGGTCCTATGATCTTGACGAGCCTGAGGCTGGGATGGTCAATCTGGTGGCTGGGCGTGTCGTCTCTATCGAGGTAGAGCACAACTTCCATCCGATCGGGCCGCTCGGCGGTCTGCGCAATGCTCTCCAAGAGCCTGGCCACAAGTTCGGGCCTGCTTCGGGTGGGTAGGACAAGGCTGATCTCAATGTTATTTGACACGTCTAACAGTACTTGCGAGTAATCTTTCGTTCCAGCATTGCTTGGGTGTGGGCCATTACCTTCTCGCCGAATTTCTCCCGGATCATCTGCTGGTACTCGTGGCGGGAATGATATTCGTGAAAGGCCTTATCACGGAATCTTAACACCTCGGCGCTGGTCAGATGTCGCGTGGGCAGCGGCAAAGTCTCTACGCCGAGCTGGGAATACCCGTGCCATGACTTTGGCAGCTGCCAACCTTCAGCAATCGCCTCGTCGTACAACTTTGAGCCCGGATAGGCCATGGCGCTGTAGATATTGAGGTACTCGAAGTTATGGCGAATCGCCTCTTCGAGCGTCTGCCGCATCGTCTCGTGGTCATCGTCCGGCAGGCCCACGATGTAGTTTGCGATGATGTAAATACCAGCATCCTGGGTCCATCGAATGGCGTTCTGGACGGCTTCGGTGGAGAATCGCTTGGAGACGCCTTTGCGGACGGTTTCGGATGCGGACTCAAACCCGTATGCCAGCCACCTCACACCCGCGCGACGAAGTTTGTGAAGTATCTGCGGGTCGACGGTGTCCACGCGGGCATACGCCCAGAAATTAAGATCGTAGTTACGCCCAATCAACAGATCGCAAAACTGTTCGACTCGGTCCCGCTTGAACACGAACAACTCGTCGATGATCTTGATATTCCTTACGCTGTACCGCTCGACCAGCAGATCGATCTCGTCTACGACTTGCTCGATGCTGCGATAGCGAATCCCGCTGCGCCCAAAAAGAGCGTTGATGCAGCAGAAGTGACAGTTGAACGGGCAGCCCAGCGAGGTGTAGATCACGGCGTAATTGTCTCGCTGATCTATGTGATCGAAACAATGCCAGTTGTGGGCTCGGTACTTGTCCATCGGCAGCAAGTCCCAAGCAACAGCAGGCAGCTCATTGTCGAGGTCTTCAATCAAAGGCGCCGGCGAAGTTGAAAGTATGTCTCCGTCGCTGCGATACCACAGGCCTGGTACGTCACTGAAATCTTGTTTCCCGGCCTTCAGCTTGGTCAGAAGCGGCCGAAGCGTACGCGGACCCTCGCCCTCGCACACAAAATCGACATCCTCCTCTTGCATGGTTCGCCGCGGTAAAGCTGAGACGTGCAACCCGCCGAGCATCTGTTTGACGTCAGGCGCTTCGGCGCGAATTTCCGAGCAGATAGCCCCCGCAGCGGTCATCTTCTGAGTTGAAGCTGACGGATTGGCGCCAAAGACGATCGTGGCAGCCAGATGCGGCCGGATTTGCGCCACTCGCTTGGCGGTCTGCCTAGGCGTGAGAGCTTCGGCGTTGGCATCGCAGATCGCCACGGACAGCCCCGCATCACGCGCATTGGTCGCCAGCAGTCCAATCCACACCGGAGGCTCTACGGCAGCAAGATCGGCGCCAAGTTCCTGATACTCATCCTTGCGACCGCCAGGGTTGATCAACAACAGATCCACGTGTTCAGACACCCCGAATCTCCCACACAGCTAATCTGTCACAGTATGCGCAGCGATCATGGCGATTGAATGACGGTTTGGTATTCTACCGTACGATGCGGCTGGATTCTACTTTCACAAGCCGCCCCGTACTGCGAAATGCCTTGTTAATCGACGGGACTAGTTGGACTTAAATCCGTCAACGGCTTTGCCGGGCAGGGGTGAACTATCTCAGGTTCGAGCCGGATCGGTCGCCACAAAACGCGTTTCGCCTGATCCGGTCGAAGACGATTGGTCACACAGACTCACAGCAACCGCAACAACATCTTCCGGGCTGGGATAGAAAGTTAATTCGCTGCAGGCCGGAACGGGACTGTCCGGCATGCCGATGCGTCTGGGCGCCGCCCGAAATGAAGTGGGCCCGACCTGTTGAAAGACCTGAGCGATTATCTCACCACCAATACCGTACTGCACATGTCCGGTGTCTACGACTATCAACCTGCCGGTGCGACTGACTGATTCGCATATCGGCGAGACGTTCAGTGGCCGCAACCAGCGGACGTCGATGACCTCGGCACGGATCCCGTGTTCGTCGGTCAGCTTCGTCGCAGCCAACATTGCTTCGGCAACACCGTAGCTGACGGCCGCTATGGTTACGTCCCCGCCGGCTCGAAGCACCTGCGGCGGACCCGGCGGACGGAAGAAGGCGCTGGCCTCAACGTGGCCGGTCAGGTTCCACAACCATTTATGCTCCATGAGCATAACTGGGCCGTCGGCCTCGGTGGCGGCGTACAACAGCATCCCCTTTGCATCGGCGGGGGTGAACGGCACAGCCACTTCCAACCCGGGAAAGTGCGCCACCATAGCATGCAGCGCCTGGGAGTGCTGAGCAGCCGATCCCCATCCGCGACAGGCTACAGTTCGAATAGCAATGGGCGCCGAAGCCCGCCCGCCGAACATCAAGGCCCACTTCGCCGCCTGGTTGGCGATCTGGTCCATCCCAATCAGGAGAAAATCATTGCGGGGATGAATTACTATTGGACGCAGCCCCGCCAGGCTCATACCGACGCCCATCCCGGTGATGATCCCTTCCGCTGTGGGAACATCAAATACCCGGTCGTCGCCGAACTCTACGTGCAGGTCCTTGGTCGTGCCGTAGGTCCCGGCCTTGTCCGTTACCCCTTCGCCAAATACTCGAACCCGTTCGTCACCAGCCAGGGCCTGTCGCATAGCTTCAGCGATCGCCTGTTGGTAAGACAGCGGCCTCGCGCCACAATCAAGCATCTCCGGCAACTTCGGCGTTGTCCCCCAATTGCTCATAACTCTCCTCGTACTTTATCCGTTATGGAGACTCAAGTGTGCTGGTATGTAAGTACGGTTTCTTCTGAATCAAGCGCTTTGTCGTAGGCGGTCTGGACACTGCGGCGGACCTCTTCGTCGATGGCATCAGCTTCAGCGGCATCGAGCCTGCAACGTGCCACCTTCATCGGACAGTATTTCTCGAACAATTCCATCTCCACGCCATCCCGAAATCCCGCAGCGATGTCGTCTCGCACGCCGTTGTGGTCATATCGGCGGACGGTGTGGCACTCCACAAACAGCGGCCCGCCGCCGCCACGAACGTTAGCGATTGGCTCGCCCAACAGATCGTGGAGAGCAAAGACATCACTGGCCACCTCAATTGGCACTTCCATGGTCTCTATACCGAAAGACCGCGCCACCGCAGAGGGGCCAACCGCCCGGCGGAGACGTTGCGGGGTGTACACACTATAGCGGTTGTTCTCGCACAGGAAGATCAGTGGAAGCGATCGCAGTTGTGCGAAGTTAAGGCTTTCGGCGAAGATGCCTTCATCAGCGGCGCCGTCTCCGAACAGAACGGCCGCCACCCGTGGGCGGGCAATACTCATCGCAAGGCCCACAGAGATAGGAAGCGCCCCGCCAACAATACTGGTCGTTCCAACCAGGCCATTATCCATGTCGATCAGATGCATCGACCCGCCATGCCCTCCGCTGCATCCGCCCCGCCGTCCCAACAGCTCAGCGAAGAATGCAGTCATGTCACCGCCGTTGGCGAGGTACAGTGCATGCGAGCGGTGCGTACCTATTTTCAGATCGTCGGGCGTCAGGTGGGCGCACAGTGCCGCGGCGATCGACTCCTGGCCGATACTCAGGTGCACAGGGCACTGCATGACGTCGGACAGGTAGACGTCGAATATCTTCTGCTCCGCATGCCGGATAAGCGACAACCGCCGGTAAAGTTGCTCGTGTGTTTGTGGTATACCCATCTGGATCGCGCCCTTCACCCAGAGGCGACTTGCCCGGTGGCCTTACCGCCCGCGTAGACAATGTACTGGTCTAACCCAGTCCCGTCACGAAGAGACACTATACTGACCGGTGCAAATCCCAACAACTCAATTCGATGGCTGGGGACGTGCAAGCTCACCTGCCGCCTCATACAGAGTCGTGCGGCGCTGCGGCATCCATATTGACCGTTCGCTCGATGATCGTCATGGGGCGTTGCTTAACTTGGCGGAAAATTCGACCTATGTACTCGCCGAGAATCCCCACGAACATCGCGTTGAAGCTGATGTTTATCAGGAGCAGCAAGGTAATCGTGGTAAAACCTGGGGGCCAGGAAGTTCCCAAGAACCCCCAGCCACACAAGTACACTAACGCCAGAACGAACGCCCCGCAGAATCCGAGCAAGCCAACCATCGAGGCGATGCGCAATGGAACCGTGGAGTGGTTCAAAATGCCATCCATCGCCAGGCGAACGTTCGACCAGAAGCTAAACTTGCTGCGACCAGCCAAGCGGCGCTGACGGTCGTAGCTGATCCCGACCTGGTTGAAACCCAACGACGCCACTGCCCCGCGGATATAGGGATTGCAGTCGTAGTAACGGCCCAGTTCGTTGACGATTCTCCGGTCCACCAACCGAAAATCCCCCGCGTCGTGTGGCAAGTCGTCTTCCGACAGCGCGTCGATGACGCGATAGAATATCTTCCGTGTAGCGGCCGATGCTTTACCTTCGCACCGCGAACTCCTCACGCCATAGACCACGAGGTAGCCCTGCTCCCACTTAGCCAGAAAATCCGCGATCATCTCCGGCGGGTCCTCCATGTCGCAGTCCAACTGCACGACAGCGGCGCCCGTGGACATCAGGTACCCCGTGAGGATCGAACGCTGGTAGCCAAAGTTCCGCGAAAAGCGCACTCCTCGCACGCGGGGGTCCTCGCGGGCCAGTTCGGTGATAATCTCGAACGTTTGATCCGTGCTGTGATTGTCGGTGAAGACAATTTCGTAATTGTAGCGGTCCGCACAATTCGCCATGACGGCCTTCACCCGCTCGTAGGCATGGCGAACGTTCAACTCCTCGTCATACACTGGGATAACTATGCTGATTGTCTTCATCTGTCCGCCAGCTCCCGATTCTGTTCGATCATCTTGGTAATACCGGCACGTACATCCCATTGTGGCTGCCAGCCCAATACCTCCGCCGCCGGAGCAATATCCGCGCGACGATGGCGTGCCTCCCGCTGACGGTACGGACGCTGTGCCCATGCAATGTGCAGAGACTGTCCGCACGCCTGCTCATACACCGCAGCCACTTCTCGAAGCGTAAGTGACTCGCCCGATCCGATCTCAAACGACTCCACCGCACCTGGATCTTTGCCGACAATATATGCCATGGCCTTCTCGTACGCGCGGGCTACGTCTTCCACATGCAACACATCCAGCACCTGACCGCCCGGCGAAAAAGCAATCGGCTCGACGGACCCAATGCTTTTTTCGAACAGGCTAAAGACGTTCGATCGCCGATCCCCTGGACCGTAAGTCCCGAACAGTGTTAGTGTAATCGCACGGATACCGTAGGCATCGGCGTAGTAGCGGAGGATATCCGCAAAGGCCCGTTTGCACGCGGCGTAGAGATTCACCGGCCGATATACGCCGCGCTCGTCCATAGACTCCCAGAACGATCCGGTATTCACGAAGGCTGGTACGTTCGCCTCGACGGCTGCCTGCAACACCAATGTGCCGAACATAATGTTGGACTGGATCGTCTCCCGAGTCCTTGGCGGGTCATCCTGGGTCAGTACCAGCGCAGCCAGATGAACAATGACCTCCGGTTGCACACGTATCATCGTATCGCGCAGAATGCTCAGGTCACCTTCGTCGGGGATGCGGATGATTTCGGCGGCATGGCCTGCAATGGCGTCAGTATTTTCGCAGTGGCGGGCCAAGGCGAACACATCCCAGTCGTCGCCGACCGCAAGATGCCGCAGCAGGTGCGAGCCGATAAAGCCCGTCGCGCCGGTGACGAACACTCTCATTGTCCCGCCGCTCCTTTTGCACAGGCGAACTTGATAGTCTTCTGGGCAATGTAGGAGAGCATCTCTTTGGTCATGCCCGGATACACTCCCAACCAGAATGTATCGCGCACTATCCGATTGGTTTTTGGCAGGTCGCCGATAACTCGCGAAGCGCTCGGGTCGTCTCGCAGGGCGTCAAAGCACGGGTGCAGCAGCACATTGCCCGCGAACAGCGGCCGGGTTTGGATCCGGTTTGCCTCCAGATGCGCCACCAGTTCGTCCCGCGTAAAACCGGCGCCTTCCGTGACGGTGATCGGGAAACCAAACCAGCTCGGCTCGCTGTTGGCTGTGGCGGTTGGTAAGATCAGCGACGTGGTCAATCCTGCCAACAGCTCACGCAGGTACCGAAAATTCTCGATTCGCTGTTCGCTGAAACGCGGCAGCTTTTCCAGCTGTGCACACCCGATAGCGGCCTGCATGTCCGTGGCCTTGAAGTTGTAACCGAAGTGCGAGTAGACATACTTGTGGTCAAATCCGGTTGGCAGCAGGCCGAACTGTTGGGAGAACCGCTTACCGCAGGTGTTATCCTGTCCGGGCGGACACCAGCAGTCCCGGCCCCAGTCGCGCAGCGAGTTAACGACGCGCGATAGCGTTGCGTCGTTGGTGTAAACTGCCCCGCCCTCGCCGAGGGTCATATGGTGGGCCGGATAGAAGCTGCTCGTGCCCAAATCGCCGAATGTGCCAGTGAACTGGCCCGCATAGCGAGACCCGAGCGCGTCGCAGTTGTCCTCGATCAGCCAAAGGTGATGTTGTCGGCAGAAATCCTGTACGGCCGCAAGATCAAACGGGTTGCCCAGTGTGTGGGCGAGCATAACGGCCCGCGTCCGATCACTCAGTGCCTCCGCCAGCTGTGAAACAGCCACGTTGTAGGTGGGGATTTCCACGTCCACAAAGACCGGCACGGCGCCATACTGCACGATGGGCGCCACCGTAGTGGGGAACCCGGCCGCCACGGTGATGACCTCATCACCGCGCCGGATTCGCCGGTCGCCCAGCTTGTCCGACGTCAGCGCCATGAACGCCAGCAGATTGGCCGAGGACCCCGAGTTGACCAAGCTGCAATGCTGAACGCCAAGAAACGCCGCCAGTTGCTGCTCGAACTGTGCAGAATAGCGTCCGTAAGTCAGCCAGAATTCCAGAGACGAGTCGACGAGGTTAACCATCTCCTTCTCGTCGAACACGCGCCCAGCATAGGGAACGCGCGATTGGTCGGGCACGAAGGGCTCCTTCGCCCCGTGAACGACCCGGTAGTACTCGCTCACCTTCGCCAGGATTTCGCTCTTGAGCAGATCAGCACTCATTTTCCGCCAGTTTCCGCCAAAAGTGTCTTATTCCACGGCCTGAGAACATTCGAGGTTCTTCGACGCCAATGCCCACGCTACGTTGTTGTCTCGCGCCGCCCTGACATATTGGTCTACTTGGTCCAGGCAGCAGGCTCGTGCGTCAAAGTCGGGGTTTTGGTAGAACCCGCTGTACCACTGTGCCGTGGCGGTCAGCGCCTGCTCGATCGGCCAGACCGGCTGCCATCCAAGCTCAGATATGGCCTTTGTGCAATCTAACCGCAACACCCGATCCTCGTGGCGGTGATCGCGGGCATGCTGATCCGAGACGTCCTGCCACTGTCCTGTGCCCATCTGTCCCAGCAGACCTTCAACCACCTTCTTCACAGCAAGGTTGTCCGACGCCTGCGGCCCGAAGTTCCAGCCATAATCAATTCTTGCGGGGTTTTCACTTAGTTTCGCGCCCAGACAGAGATACCCCGCAAGTGGATCAAGCACGTGTTGCCACGGTCGGACCGAATTGGGGTTGCGGATCGGCACGGTTTTGCCGGCGGTGATGCAGCGCAGGCAGTCGGGCACCAGCCTGTCGACAGCCCAATCGCCCCCGCCGATTACGTTCCCAGCACGAGCTGAAACCAAAGCCTTGTGGTGCTCATCAAAGCGTTCGGGCGGGAAAAAGGAGCGGCGATACGCTAAAGCTGCCAGTTCCGCACAGCCTTTGGATGAGTTGTAGGGTGCATGCCCACCCATGGCGTCGTTCTCGCGATAGGCGTGCACCCACCCGCGGTTGTCGTAGCACTTGTCGCTGGTGACGTTGACCACGCAGCAGCGGCCCGGCAGGCGTCGCACGGCCTCCAACACGTTCACCGTTCCCATCAGGTTCGTGCTGTAGGTTTCAAGCGGATCGGAGTATGACTGGCGCACAATCGCTTGAGCGGCCAGGTGAAACACGAAGTGGGGGCGGTGCTTGGTCATGGCGTCGGAAAGCGACTCGAAGTCCCGCACGTCGCCCCGTATATCCTCTATGCCGCCGCCCACATCGGCCGCCTCATACAAACTTGGCGTCGTCGGGGGATCCAGCGAATACCCAACCACCTTTGCCCCCATCGATTCCAACCACAGCGTCAGCCACCCGCCCTTGAAACCGGTATGCCCGGTGATGAATACTGTCTTAGCTTCATACGTCCCGTCGAATGGTTGTCGCATTCCCGGGCTCCTACCAGATCTTCCACGGGGTCCCCGGCTGCGACCACAGGGCCTCGAGGTGTTCCTTTTCGCGCAATGTGTCCATCGGATGCCAGAACCCTTCGTGACGGAACGCTGCCATTTGGCCCTGTTCGGCCAATCGGCCGAGCACGTCGTACTCCAAGTTGACCCCGTCGCCGGATATGAACTCGATTATCCGCGGCTCCATTACGAAGTACCCGCCGTTGATCCACCCCTCGGAAAGCGGTTTCTCCCTGAAGGAGGTGACGGCTCCGTCAGATTCGATGTCGAGCGTGCCAAAACGTCCGATGGGTCGCACAGCCGTCACGGTAACCATGCGCCCGTGTGCCTCATGGAACTCCAGCAGCGCCGAGATGTCCACGTCCGCCAGTCCGTCACCGTAGGTAAGCATGAACCGTTCCTTACCTATGAACTCGGCCGCTCGTCGGACCCGCCCGCCGGTGAGTGTCTCATCCCCTGTGTCTACCAGTGTGACCTTCCACGGCTCGGCGAAGTTCTGATGCACGGTCGTCTTGTTGTTTCGCAGGTCGAACGTCACATTGGTCTGGTGCAGGTTGTAGTTGGAGAAGTACTCCTTGATCACATGGCCCTTGTAGCCCAGGCAAATGATGAAGTCGTCGTGCCCGTAATGGGAGTAAATCTTCATGATGTGATGGAGAATCGGTTTGCCGCCGATCTCGACCATCGGTTTGGGCTTGACGGTCGTCTCCTCGCTGATTCTCGTACCGCGTCCACCGGCCAGAATGAGCACTTTCATGTTACCTTACCCCTCAGAGCACTTCGCATAGGTGGTTGCGCCTGCGGCATATCGAGGTCTGATGTTACCGGTACGCCTGTCACAGTGCAATACCCTTCAGGTAGGGGGTTAATCGGGTTTCTCAAGTATCCTGCGGCGCACTTCCTGGGGGCTGTCGGCGACGATTACGCCCGGATGATCGGCCAGGTGCGGGTCCGAGTAGTCCGGTAAGAAGCCTTGAGGGAATCCATAGTACCGGCCGTCGAACCGGACGACGTTGTAGCCCCGGTAGCCCTCTTGTAGCAGTTTCGGTTGGCCAGCGAGTACCGGTCCCGTCGCTGAGGACGGTTTTGGGGGGTTATTCCCATGGACAATGCAAATGGTCGCCAACGCAGCCAGCAGCACCAGGGCGGCGATGACGGCGCCTCGGCCCAACTTAACCCATAGCGGCCCGGCGGGACCCCACGCCATGAAGTACTCGACCCAGCAAACAGCAACCATGCAGAATCCCACATAGTAGGTCAGCACGCTGCCCCATCCATGCATTGGGATGATAATGCGCAGGATGCTCTGGAACACCAATACGATAGCGAGTCCCAGCAGCACCAGCCTTAGGGGCTCGGGCAGCTTCCGCTGCAGGAACACACCGGAAATGATGATGGCGGTCATCCCGGCAAAGACCAGCCAGCAGATCCAGTTGAAATAGAAGTATCGCGGCTTGAGGTTCTTCAGGGCGCTTCGGTCCATCTGAACCGTACCGTCTTCTCGGCGCGGCCCGAACCACACGAAATCCCAATCGTCATACTCGATGTCGCTCCGTGCCGCCGGCAGATGCGCCCCGATGGGGCTAAGAAATAATCGGTCCATGAAGAATGCGTATGGTAGGAACATCGCATAATCAAGCGTACTGCGCATCAAGTAGCGCGCATAGTGACCTGGGTGCCGGCGGACCTGGCCAAAGTAATAGCTGCGGAGGATCCGGTGATATTCCTTACCCCCAATGGGCGCTTGCTGGAGATTCAGCCCCTTGGCCCGCAGCAGCTCACCGCCAAGCTCCATCGAGAAGTAGTCACTGTAGTAGTACCCGTGGGGGTTTTCGTATCGGCCCAGGCACATGGTCAGCACGTGCCACGGGCCATGCTTCATACCACCGGAGTATTCCCGGGCCTCCAACGGCGTGTTCGCCGCTCGGTGCAGGACGATGCCCTTGCGTATCGCCGGGCCCGTTACCAGGTACGGCGCCACCAGCGCAATGATCCCGACAACGATACGGCGCAGAGACAACTGCTTGCGCCAGCCCAGCAAGACCGCCAGGAACACCACGAGCGATGCGATCATGGCCGTCGCTTCGCTCTCCCGCACAAATCCGATCACGCCTGCGGCGATCCCGAAGCCCGCAAGCATCAGGGCCGCGCGCCATCGCAGCGGCGGGCAAGAGCGGATCAACAGAATCATGAACGTCAGTGTCAGCAACGGCACGCCCGTGACGATCATCCACTGGCCAATCATGTAATAGATCAGCGCCTCGTTGTGGTGTCTAAAGACCACAAGCAGCGTCAGCAACAGGAAGGAGTGAGGAAAGATTCTTCGTGCGACCAGGCCAAATGTCACGGACAACAGCAGGGCGAGAATCAGGAACACCCCGACCTGGATCCGGGCCATCAGGACGCAATCCAATTCGGCCCCCGCCAGCCCCAGCAGCTGCATCAGCGTATAGTATCCCATCTCGACCCAGCCTGACTCGGCAGGGATGAGCTTCCCGTCCTTTTCCAGCACGCAGACGGTCCCGTACTTGCGGGCCGTCTCAGCCATCTTCTGGGGGGTCTGGTGCCCATAGGCGAAGGTGTAATTCATGTCGGCGCCGCGGTTGGCGATACCGGTACGCACGCTGAAGGAGTGCAGCCCCCACGTCAGTACCACAAAATACCCCATCAGCGCCAGGCCATGCCAAAGCAACGCCCGGAGCGCCGGGAGCTTGTCATCCCGCGCCGATTCTCCGGTTTTCATCTAGGCGCACCTGTTATGACAATGACCTGCTCTCTTTAATCGGTGGAAACGCTTTCATGCAGGGAAATTTCATAGATTCTCAGAAACACGGGGTTCACCCCCGCCAGGAACGTGATGCGAAGTATAGAAAACGTCCCGGGGTTGGCAAAGTCGAACTTCCGCGTTTCGTATGGACGCCACCCGGTCTGTTGCTCTTGCACGTCGACAGTGGTCCAATTGCTGCCGTCGAGCGAACCTTCAACCCGCCAGGCGGAGGGTAAGCGAGAACCATTTTCGCCTACCGAATACGAGTAACCCCGGATATCCCTCGGCGAGGGAAACGCTATCGTGATCCACACAGGAAACGGGCCACCGACCTCCCAGAAATCGTCCGGGTTCGTGGATCTATCGAAAGCCTTTTCAATATGGTGACGCCCGGATACTCGTGAAGCCGATAGTGTCCAGTTGTTTCTGGTCGGTTGCGTATGAAGTACCGATGGTTTCTGCAATGCACTCATATCTATGACCAAGGTTCCCTTCCGGGTAGATCGCGCTGCCTGCTTACGAGTTAGGATGATCGGGATACGCCAAGTCGGTGATTCCGGCGAGCCCCTCAGGTGTGGGATAAGAATTGATCGGATCATCCATGGATACATATCAGAACTCGAAGAAAGAAGATGGAATTCATCACCTACTGCGGGGAACCCATACAGCGATTGTGCAGAATCGGGCTGAATGATCTCAATCACCTCCAGCTTGCCCTCTGCAGCTAGGTGCTGAACAATGGCACCCTCGATAAACCGTCGTTCGACATGCAAATTCAGAACCGAGTACAGCACATTGACGTAAGCAAGAGCCCCACCAGCAACCATCAATCCTGCCAACAGCAAGGCCCATGGGCGAACCAGGCCCCCGGGACCAAACAACCCGCAGACTTGTCGCAGCGCCCAGGCGACTACCAGTGCAAGCATGGCGGTGCCCATAAAGAGCATCCGATAATGACCGTGTCCTTCGGAAGGAATAATCAGTGTGGCGTTACCCAGTAGAAGGATGGCGACCACAGCTGTCAGCCATAGCACCCCGTGACGCAAAGCAGCCACCCGGCGCCCACGCCAAGCCGTGACACTCCGCCCCGCAGCCGTTAGCAGTCCCGCAAGGATGACCGCTAAAACCACCCCCCCCACCCAATGGCGAGGATAAACACTCCAAAGGTTCAGTTGCGCCGGTAAGTATTCGATGAGAAACACCCGAACTTTGCTCAGAAGATCAGGCGTGAGGGCGAAAGCGTACCCGCTCGGTTCTATATAGCCGGGGTTCTCCGCCAGCAACTGAGGAAGACTCACAAGACGGTGATGCAGGAAATATCCCGTACCAACAACAAGGAAGAACAGGACATCGCGCACCAACGCCGAATACCTGTCGCGCAAGTCAAGGCCGCGCGGAAAAAGGAATGTTATCATAATTGGCAGGAAGAAGCTCAATGCCCAAGGCGGATACACTTGTAATGCAGCCCACATTGCTCCAATCGCCACCAAGCCCCCAACAAGTGTCTGTACGATTGCAGATGCAAACTCCTTCTTCCCCCTTTTCCAGCAGCAGAACCATTCTCGGAAGCGTACAAACCGCAGGGCCGCCGCGGCGACCAAGCCCAGGAGTAAGGCAAAAACAAATGGGGCAACTGCAACCCACGCCATCGCTGCTTGGATGCCCGGCAAGACGAAAATCATCCCGATCATGGAAAACGCCGCCAACTTGCTGTGCAACGACCGAAAGGCCCAATAGGCGAGGAACGTCATGGATGTGGCCAGAAGCGCAAGAGTTATTAAGCGGACCTTCCAGAGCGCCTCCACTGTTCTGGCGATACATCCGAACCACCCCGCGATCTCGGCCTGCAACGGACGACCAATCAACTCAAAGAACTTGTATTGAGGATGCTCAGACGGGGATTGCCATTTATCGTGCGTCCATAGCCAGTAATCATCGTTACTTGCACTGCTGATGAGGAAGGTGCTAGCATAGATCGCTGCGAGCCAGACGCTGCTGAGAACAAACAGCAACAAGACTAAGCGTATTTCACCCCGCACATCTGCTCGCATATCCGACACTCCGCTTGTTAAAACTCATTAGATCCGCAGGCACGGGACTATTGCACGACCACCTCATCTGGTTGGACCAGAAGCTCGACAGGCCGGGGGCAGTATTTCTCCAGCTCGCCGTTGCGGATCAGCTCGAACAGCATCTTGGTATACGCATGTGCCTCGAACAGAGACACGGGTAGCATGGCGTTGCAGTACTTGCAGAGCGTAAACTGGGGGATGGGCAGATTGACTGTGCGCCGTATTTGTTGGTACTTGTCATTGTTCCACACAGCGTCAAAGCCGCCCTCGTCGTTGATATTGCCCATCACAACGGCGTTGTTGCAGCAGGAGAAGATGCTTCCATCATGAAGGATTTGTCCATGTCGCCAAGGGTCCAGGCACTTGGGGCGGTCGGCCAGTCCGAGGCCGACGGATTCGGCGAAGGTCTTGGGCAGATCGGGCATGACACCGCACTGGCGGGCAACTTCACGAGCTTTGAGGATCATCTCGTCGCACCGTTCCTGGTCAAAGTAAAGCGAGTCGGCGATCTGTTCCTTGTGATAGGCGATCAGGTGACGCGCGCCCATTGAATTGACCCCCAGTTCGGCCATGCGGCGAATGTAGTCGGGCAGTTCGTGGATGTTCTCTTGCATCATGACGAAGTGGGTATGAATGTTGGGCTCGTTACGCCCGAGCCGCTCCTTGGCTTGCAGGAGCCGGCCGATCCCGTCCAAAACAACCTCCAGCTTCGCCCCGACGCGAATGGCGTCGTTGACAGCCGGCGTGGCCCCATCCACGGAGATCCCCACCTGATGGATCGCCGGACAGGCCATGATCGTCTCGACGGTCTCGTCGGTCAGCAGCATCCCGTTAGTCTGCAGCGAAAGCCTGAGATTGGGATAGGTCCCCGCCAGATCTATCCACCGATCCACCCACTTGCGGTGCAGAAGTATCTCCCCTTCAACGGTGATGATGAGATCCCGTGCCTTGGGCAGCAGGTCGAGAACCCTTCCGAACGTTTCTTCTGACATCTGCCCGGTGCCTTTATTGGCGCCGTATGACAGTTCGTGGTCACTCGACAAATAACACATCTTGCAGCGGAGGTTGCATCCGATGGCGGTCGAAACGATGAGAATGGTCGGTTGATTATCGATGACCTGGGCGCCCCGCCGGGCGTTTTCTTCAAAGCGGGAGATATTCCTTCCGGCAGCTTCGATCTTAGTTATCACCCCCCAGTCCGGCCGGGCGGCCTCCCCGGCAGATGGCGGGGGCAGTTTGGCATCGATGAGTGAACAGATATCCTGCGGGCACGGCGCTTGAACCGCCCCCGGCGCGATCCCCATCTCAAACCGCGTCACCGTGAATCCGCCCGCGGACCACGGCCAGCCGTAATAATGGTCTTGGCAGTAGATGATGTTGTACCCGCGGTATCCCTGGAACAGCAGTGTGGGGGTCTCGCCCGGCGCTTCGGAGCCATCGACGCCAACCTGCACCCGGGTGCTCTTGGAGACGATCTGCTTGATTACCTTCAGCTTAGCGTATACCGATGAACCGGGGGATATCCCGACGGCGCGAAGGAGCTTCCGCGCGTCGTCTGTGATGGTTCTTTCCGGCGGGCGCCTCAGGCACAGGTTCATCATTCCGTAAATGAAGCATATCCCGCGTGTGATACCCAGGATCAGTCGCTGTTTCATCTTTTCAACCATAACGACCTAACTGTCGCCGAGATTACCCCAGCAGGACCTGCATGGGACCGAACCCGACAACACCAGGCGGCTGCAGACGCCGTACGACAGCACCGCGTAGATTCATCTTGATGTTCGCCAAAACCCTTCCGATCTACGATCTCCCACCAAGACTCTCGATAGTCGAAACGCCGACGTTCTCAGGGCGACGCCGATATATCCGACCAGCCTTCGCAATCTGCTTTTGGCCTCGTGCTTCCCACACAGGGCGACGACAATCCATGCGGCCAACTCGTCACGGACCTCGTGGGGGACATACTCGATCGTACCGACTCTATCGGTGTCCTCAATTGGCGCGCACTTCTGCAGACCTTGCTCGATCGCCTGGACCTTGCGCCAGTCCGGACAGTGTTGCTCTGGATAGCGTTCGGATATATATCGGATCAATTCCCAAACCGACGGCTTGCACAAATCCGCACACTCAGACGAGGTGAACCGGTCAAAACTGAACCCACCTTTAGACTGCGGCCAGGCATAGTAATTCCCGGCGTATCGGATCAGGTTGTATGAGATCACCCCTTCAGCCACAAGGATCGGCGCGCTTTCGGTCAATGGTGTCGTCAGCAAGAAGATCGCAATGGAGCCGAAGGCTCCTTCCCAGGTGCCCGCCGGGTCGCCGGCATCGAAGTTAGCCGATACACCAACCATCTGACGCGAAAACCAGTCTGCAAGTTCTCGTCGAAGACCCACACAAAAGAGCTTACGCCGCCTCATTGCATAGATAAACGTCTCTGGAAGGTACTGGCGGTTTATAAAATCTTCTTCGCGGCCCCGCAGCTGCCTTCTCAGGCCGTGCCAGTTTACCTGGCGGAGCATGGACACCACCCGCGTACACTTCTCCGGTGGGATGCCCGGTCTGATGCGTTTGTTGCAGATGTTGATGTCCTCGAACTTATCGCTGGCCGCGCCACTGCCGTACAAGCCGTGCCATCGCTCGACAAAGGCCCGGTAATCGCGGTGGGCGTACTGGTTGCTCGACTCGGAATCCACTTCGTCCTCGGCGTTGTGGAATTCCACCCACGCATCAAGGCACAGTTCAGCCCTGCCGCCATGATGCCAAACTCGCATCGCCAAGTCGGGGTCGCCCCAGTAGCATCTATAATAGGGGTCGTAGAAACCGCCCACCTCTTCCACCAGGTCCCGTCGGATGCAGGGCGTGTAGGGGTAGTAAAGACCGTACGCGGTGTGCTCCAAACCGGGACCGTGCACGCCGTAGCATCGCGCACCGGCAAGAAAGACCTCATGATCGTGATGCTCCATGAACGCGACCAGGGCCTTGAGGCAGTCCGCGCCGAGCAGGTGGTCATCTGCGATGGCGAAGATGTACTTCCCGCTGGCGTTCAGGTATCCCAGCGTATTAGCCTTGCATGAACCCTCCTTGGCGCCCTCGCGAACGAAACGGATTCTTTCGTAGCCGCTGCAGCCGGTCAGCAGCTCGGGCATGTCCAACGGCGAGACGACCACCACCTCATATTCGACACCGGCGGACGTTGCGGCTATGCGATTGATGCATCGGTATGCTGCCTCGGCCCGCAGCGTGGGGAGGATTACGCTGATCTGCGGACATGCGTGGGGGACATCGCGGTTATCAGTCATCGTCGCTTTCTTTGCAGTCGCAACCAAACGCGTTTGAGAAACTGATATGCGACGGAGTCCTTGCGGACGCCCATCGCCAGCACGATACGTTTCAACAGCCCGACCAAGCCAGTGCGAGCGGGGGCCAGTGAGTGCACTACAATGTCCCCCTGGCCGCCAGGCAGCACCGTCGACACCGTGTCGCCGAAGTCGACCCGCCACTGCCGCGACCGTTCCTCAGCCAGTACCGCAGCGGCGAATTGCTCTGGCGGAATCTTCAGGGGCCTCAGGTCTCTGTCTGTTCGCATTCGCCTGATGAACTCATCTTCGACAAGCGGGCGGACACGGCCGGAATCGATTACTTTCATTGCGGTGGTGGACATCATCTTGCCATCATGGGGGCCGACATAATTCTTGTCGCCCGCCACCCCCGGATGCCACACATGATAAACCCATTCCGTCGGATGCCACAGTTCGCGCTTCCCGGCGTTGATCAGACGGAATGTCAGATCATAGGGTCCGCAACAGTGGCCCAGGTAATCAATATGCTCATCCGATCCACCAATGGAGATGACATCTTCGCGCCGCGCCGCAAAACAAGCGCCGTAGTTCCGGGAGTGCAACGGGTCCTGGGTATCCAGCAGGCCTATTGTCTTACCATCGCGGACGTTGTCCGCACCAGCCATAATCTCGTCGATGGGTGGGTAGTTGAACGGATAGTAGCCGTGCTTGAAATTCCGCACTTGATCGAGATGCAGCACGATGGAAGCATTCTCTTCGAACGCTTCGATGATCGTTCTAACAAAAGACGGAGCGTACACCGCATCGGAATCGCAGATCACAACAATCCGGCCATGGGCATAGCAGAATCCCACATTATACATCAGATGTTTGTGATAATAGACTTCGCGGGGAACGTTAAGGATCAGCCATTGGTCAATGGCGGGCGGTTTGCCCTCAGCTTCGGCAGCGGCGTTGCGCGCCGCGATCTTGTCCCACCGACGATCATAGTATTCGATCCAGAGTAGCTCATATTGCTCACGGGGGATATCCTGCTCGTTGAGGTAATCGATTGCGTGCGCGCTTTCCCGGCAGGACCAATCCAGCAGGATGATGCTGACAATCGGCTTGGTGAACTTGCGAAGTGCCGCCAGATGTTCACTTGTCTCAGACGCCACCTGCTGCGCTTCACAAGCCCTATCTTCCGCTTGAGAAACTCGCCTTTCCGCTTGGGAAACTCGCCTTTCCGCGTTGGAGGCTCGATCTTCCACTTGGGAGACCTGCTCTTCCGCCAGCGCCGCCCGCAAGTCCGCAATGGTGCTCCCAATACGACACATCCCTGCTCGACAATACTCCTCAAGACTCTCGGCGGTTTCCTGCGTTAGATCTTGGGGGCCGCCCCTTTGCGCCAGTGCATACGCGATCCGGCGATACTGCACAAGATTGAATCCACGGTACTCATCCACAAGGAGGGGCAAGTCGTCGTCAACGGGGGTTTCTTCGGACGGTTGTAGCTTGCCGACAGGGGGCGACTCGACATGTTTGGCTAGAATTCGATCTCGAATCTCAGATACAAAACGCCCGCAGAAGATCTCGCCCTGGTCGATATGCTTCTCCAGAAGATCCCTGTTGTAATTGATCGGCCCCAAGCTCATGGGAATGCCCAACACATGATCACGATACAGGACGATGTTATGGCCCCGTACGTCCGCTTCAATCAGGGCTGGCACGGCGCGATCGTTCGCTAGCCATCGGTCGCATCCTGCCAGGGAAGGCGACACGGAAGGCTGTTTTTGGCGACACGCCCTGCGATCCCGGATCACCTGGGCGTATTGGCCGTGCGCCGAGGAATCATCCACAGTATCTATCATGTCCAGGAAGATCCGTTCGTAGTAATCCGTCTCCTCGAACTCCCAGTTACCCCGACCGATCCGCCGTTCAAGGTACCGAAGCATCAACAACACATTGTCCGGCGACGGGCTCAACCGAATGGACTCCCACAGCTTGAACAGCGTACCCGTAATCCCAAGATCGGGGGTCATACTATTGCGGAGCATACTCATCTCGTGATGGATTTTGCTGCGGGCCAGACGGACCCAGTCTTCGGCCTGGACTTCCTCCACGAGCTGACAACTCGCAGCTTCAAGCTCCTTCTTCTGGCGTTGGGGCGTTCTGGCGGCCAGTATCTCCACGTACCGGGCGATGATCATATCCACAAATGGACATCGAACGAAGCTGGGCTCCAGCTCCCAACGGATCATCTTCCAGCGATCATCGTACAGCAGGGAACACTCATTCTCATCCAGCCGCCAACTGTGCTCATTGGGCGAGATGACATTCAGGTACCGGTTGAGCGTATAGAGATATCGGACTTTCAGTCGGTCTTGCAGGAAGTCCATCCATTGTCGGATAACTGTGTTGCGCATTTCGCCGAGCGAAGCGGTGTTGAGGAACAGATCAAAGGATATATTCAGAACGGTATCAGCGAACTTGGTGGGCACGAAAATGAAGTCGTATTCGTCGGCAGCGATGCTATCGAGTTGAGTGTCATCGGTTACAAGAAGTATCTTTGCCTCGGGGAAGCTCAGCGAGAGGAACTGGTAGGCAAAGAACAACGTATTCGGCAGATCCACAAGGACGTGAGTCGTATTGGGATGCATAATCTTCAATACGTGGGCGACATGGCCCAACCCGGCGCCCAGTTCGAAGACCATCAGTCTCGATCCGGCCGGCGACACGTGTTCGAGAATTGTGTTCGAGATGGTCACTGACCGCAGGAAATTCGGGTTCAGCCGGCGACCATTCCGCAACACATTGTTGTCGGGCAGGGAGACCTCGGATTCCTGCAGTTGCTCGGGTAACTCAAAGATGTCCAGGCCACGGGCCTTTTGCTCAGCCAAGAGCCAATCAACCGCCTTTTCCTTCGCTTGGTCGACAACATTCACCGAGAACATAAACGTGCGCTGGACACCGTGAACGGCTTCGACGGCATCGTGGCTTTGGTTCATAATACGGGTCATGAAGCGATTGTTCTCTCCAGCCCAGAAAGCGCCAAGATCGTATTGCTCACCGTAGCCCGTTACCCGATATATCTCAGACACCTCACGGTAGAAGGCCCAAGCATCGGCCAATAACTCCGTCGGGCTCACTGTGCTTCGGGACGCAAAAGGACGATTCTTCTCAGATGCTGTCATGTCGTTACATGTCCTCTTGACAGAGACTGTGTTGAGGGCTTGAGATCTGTTCGAAACTGGCTTGCAGGTCTACCATGCCGTGGAATTCTTGGTGCTGGCGAACCATTACGTACGCCAGCGATACACGTCGGTCCACCGAGTAATAAGGACGTTCGGTCCCGGCGCATGCCGGGTTGGCGGGGCATCCCGGCGTCCACAGTGCGTCTACGCCGATATCGAAAAAGTACGTGCCCGCGTGCAGCCGAAATGGCATGGCGAACTTCACGGTGATCACGTCACCCGCTTTGGGAGATGGATGTTCAATATCGAGCCAGGCGCTGTTAAGCGCATAAATTGTCACGCCGTCTTTTGTTTTCAGCGACAGACCGAAAAAGGCCTTTGGCAAGTCCACAAAGAAACGGGCCTTCACATAGATTTCGACCGTGTCCTCCGGGTCGATGATGTTTGGGTCGACGGACTCGCCGGAGACAATGAGATAGTCCAGCAAGGTCGCCTGGTCGGACCTCTGTGAATAACACTCCGAGTTGTAATTGGCCCGTCGACTGCAAATGTCCTCGGTCGACTGGTTTGCCAGAAAGCCGCTAACGGCCTCCCTTGTGACGCTTTCGGTTTCAATGCTGACGGCTTCGGGACCGCCACTTGGGGCTGGGTCTTCTTGCTGGGCCTGCGGGGGCTGCTGCCGACCGCCGAGAATATCGTAGTATCGCCGAATCGTGCGCGTCGGCGAGTCGTGGCAAATCAGCCGGCCTTGGTCCAACAGCACCGCTCGGTCGCAAAACTTGGCCACCGCCTGGTCGTCATGTGTGACGAAGACGATAGTCTTGCCACTGTCCTGGAATTCGCGGAACTTCCGAAAGCACTTCTCCTGGAACTTTACGTCGCCCACCGCCAGAGCCTCGTCGATAATAAGGATGCTCGGGTCGACGTTGATCGCACAAGCGAACGCCAGCCGCACGAACATGCCCGAAGAGTACGTCTTGACTGGCTGGTCGATGAACTCGCCGATATCGGCGAACGCCTCAATGGCAGGCAAGCGGGATCTAATCTCCGCTGAGGAAAGCCCCGTCAACTGCCCACTGAAGATGGCGTTCTCTCGTCCTGTGAATTGGGGATTGAACCCCGCCCCCAGTTCCAGCAGCGCCGCGATGCGTCCCGAGGTCTCCACCGTACCGGCGGTGGGCCGAAGAATTCCGCATATCACCTGCAGCAGCGTGCTCTTGCCGGAACCGTTGCGCCCGATGATCCCGAGTGTGGTACCGCAGGGTACTTCGAAACTGATATCCTGCAGGGCCCAGAACTCGCGGTGGTACTGCTTGCGGAACGGGTGCAACGCCTCCAGCAGCCGCTGCCTGGGCAGGGAATAGAGACGATACTTCTTTGCAACGCCTTGTACCGAGATGGCCAGAGAATTGTCCATCGGCTCACAGTACCTCCGGGAAATCCGGCTTGAGTCGGCGGAACAGCAGTCCACCCAGCACGAACATCGCCAAACTCACAGTCCAGAAATACAGCGCGAGCCGGCCACGATACCAGAAGACCTCATAGAAGTCTGGAATGAAGCTCGTGCGGTAACCATGTACCACGTAGTACATAGGGTTTAGCTTCGGTATAAAACTCAGCGACGCCGGTACGCGCTGCAGCATTTCCTCAGGCCAGACCACCGGTGTCAGCCAAAACCACATATTCAGCACCACCGCAACAATCTGTCCGACGTCGCGGAAGAACACGTTCAGACTCGAGACAACCCACCCCAGCCCTATGCTGAAGACGGCCATGCCGGCCAGGAAGTATAAGAACTGAAGATTGTACAGGGAGAAAGGCAGGCCATTGGCCAGCATGATAATCACCAGGATCACCAGCATGATCAGATGGTTGACCATGCTGGCCGCTAGATACACGAACGGCAGGATCTCAGTGGGGAAAACGGCCTTCTTGACCAGATGCGGATTACCCGTCACAGCGTTGGTACTGGACGAGACGGCCTCAGCGAAGGCCATCCAGGGGATCAGCCCGCAGAGGAAGTAGATGATAAATGGCGTATCGCCGGCCGGCTTGATCCTGAAGCCCACGGAGAAGACCATCCAATAGATCAGGATCATCATCAGTGGATGCACCACCGACCAGACAAGCCCGGCGAGAGTGCCAGCATAGCGGTTGCGGATTTCGCGCAATGCCATCGCCCAGACAATCGAGCGGTTACCGACGACCCGAGCCAGGAATCTCATGAGCGACATCACCGCCAGCATCTCACTTTCCAGGCCACTACCCATTGATGAAAGCACCCACAGCGAAATGGCCGCAGCTTCCTTGCCTTATTAGGACACTTTGGACTCATCGCACGAAGGATTCTACATCGGTTCCACCAACCGCACAACACGAGATACATACCAGCGAAGTTATCTTGGAGCATTTTAAGGTCTAGTGTACCTGCTCCATGTCGGGCCGTCTTCCTAGGACTCCAAGACTCGCCTGAACAGTTCGATATGAACTGATGCAGCGCGATCCCAACTGAACATTTCTACGCGCTGTAGGCCGCGCCGCTGGAGATTCCGGCGGTAGTCCATATCTTCTATCAGATTGACCATAGCCTTCGACCACCCTTCGACGTCCCCCACCTCCACCACGCAGGCCGCGCTGCCGGCTACTTCCACCAGGGCCTCCGCATCGGAACAGATCACCGCCGAACCCGCAGCCATCGCCTCCAAAACAGGCAGACCGAACCCCTCATAGCGAGATGGGACTACCACGCAGGCGGCGCCGCCCAGCAGAGATGCCACCATCGAATCGCTCGGGTCAGCTACGGTCAATACCTCCGATGCCATTGGATGCCCCACAAGGGACTGAATAAACCCCGCATCACCCCAGCCAAACGAACCTGCCAGAACCAGCGGATACTGCTGACGCAGCGCCGATGGTACAAGTGCGTATGAGTCCAACAGATAATCGAGCCCCTTTCGCGGTTCGATCGTACCAAGATGCAGCAGGTAGTTCTGCGGTAAGTTCGATCGCCGCCGCCCAGGTGCAAGGTCGTCATCGCAAGGGAGCGGCAAGTCGCAGGGCGCTTCAGCAATAACGCAGATTCGATCGGCAGGCACGGCGAGCAGTTCGATCATTCGTCCGCGCGTGAACTGAGAGGGAACAATCCAATGCTTGGTCGCATGCAAACAGGCGTCGATACCTCTGCCCCAGCGGCGCACCCGTTGCGGATGATGCCACTGAGGATGCTCCAGCACAGACAGGTCGTGCATCATGGTGACGGTGGGCAGTTTTGTAGACACCGCAAGGTTATTCGGCTCGAAATAGCATAGATACCCACCCCTGCGCGCTTCTCGGGTCAAAGCCATCTCGTATAGACCCAAAGCGACGCGAGAGCCCAGGCCGCTAATCGCGCGTCGCCCGACAGCTGCTCGAAAGTGCAACTTTTGCAGCGGCCGAAGATCATATCGCCCCTCCCGGCGGGCGTCCGGTGCCGGCCAACAACGCCTGCGACGCAATCTGTGGGTCATCAGACCGACCGGTTCGAAAGGCGCATCGGCCGGCCAGTGTCTAAGCAAGCTGTACAGATACCGCGATATCCCCTTACCGCCATGATACAGACATCGATCGCTCAGTAGTATTCGCTGCAAAAGTTAAGCCCTATCGAGAATGTTGAGAGATGGTATTTCACCGCCTCACGAAGAGACGGTCCAGGTTTTTCTGTGTGGATGTCGGCGTAGCGACCCCGCGCCGGCGGGCGCATAGACCACCGCTGGCGTCCGGTTCTTGAAGTGGGGGGGAATAGCTTGACGGTTCCCGAAACCCCAGTAGAATCATCGCAAAGGCCCACGACCGTCGTGGGCGCCAGTTCATTTGGGAAATCTCGGCCTAAAGGAGCTCAGGGTGATTCGCATATTACCTTTCTGCGCAGGACTTGTTCTGTTGGCGGCCGGCTGCAACCCATACGCATCATTTCAGCCGGAAACGCTGGAAATTGGTCAGGACAAGCTGACCATCAAAGGCTGGACCCAGGGCGATCGCTTTTGCGCCGAGATTCGCCTCGATTCCCCGCAGCGAGCGTTGTATCTGCACAACGTCAACCTGATCGCCCCGGGCGGCCAGAAACATGCGCCGGACAAGTGGGAAGATAAGACTCCCAAACCACCGACCGTTGGGTTATCCATCGGAATGGGGTTCGGCCTGGGCGGAGGAGGACGCACTGACCCTCACTCGGGGCATACCGAAGGCGGTAGCGGCACCTCCATTGTCCCGGCGGTGGGGGTCCCGCTGAAGCTCGGTAAGGACAGCAAAGGGATTACTGCGATCAAAGCCTGCTGGAAAGTCTCAAAGGATAAATCCACCTCCCCCGTGACGGACTGCACACTCGAAGTGAACCTTTCTTCGATACAACCGGACAAGATCGAGGTCACCACCGTTTCGCTGGCGATGGCTGTGCATGAGGACGAGGAGGATGCTTCCGCGGAGCAAGAGAAGGACCCCCAATCCGCCAAAGACATCGTGCGAGAAATCGATTTCACCCTCAAGGGACCACCGAAGACCAAGACCCTTGCTACGTGAAGGGAATACCAATGAGATCTACATCCATAGTGCTGGTGTATTTGACGATGGTTCTCCTTGTCGTCGGCTGTGCGCCCACCGAACCGCTCGCACTGCCAGGCGCGTCCGCGTCCGCGTCCGTGTCCACGTCCACGGAGCCGGCAAGCGTTAAAGGACAGCTCGTGTACAGCAACCGTCAGCCTGTCGCTCTGGTTCCGGTGGTTCTGCGCAACCTGGACAAGGAGGTGCCGGACCGCAATGTGATGACGGATGAAGAAGGCCGGTTCGTTATCAAGGGACTTAGGCAAGGCTCCTATCGGCTGTTCGAGATCCGTGTGTATGTCGACGGCGGGCGAGGCCTCTGCGAAGTGCTGGAAAGGCGCGATCTTGACGTCGACCGAACCGGCGTGAACCTTGGCGTTCTGAAACTCAAGTCGAAGACCATCATGCCCGTAGACAACTGAGCCGACAGGTTTTGGGCTTTTCCTGATCTAAGAAAGGAACGGAATCATGAACCGCTCTGGCAAGTATATGACGGCGGTGTTGACGATCTGCCTGGTGGCGCTGTTGGCGCCGAAAGATGCCCTGGCGGATGGCGCGGTGACCATTGAGGTCGGCCATTCATGGTCGAAGTCATTCGGCAGAACACCGTTCGAGAGCAAACCAACAATTACCGTCGCCAACCCCGGCATTGCCTCCGTCAGTTGGAGCGGTGGGGAAAGCGGCACGTTGACCATTACCGGTGAGGAGGAAGGCGAAACCGTTGTAACCGTCACGGGTAAGGTGCGCGTGGTCGGCTTCGGAGCCGGAGGCGGCCTCACGGTCAAGGATGTCACGGGAACGATATCGGTCACGGTCACGGCAAAGGGTGAATACGCCAGAGTGGTCGTCCTCCACGTCAAGCAGAAGATGACGATCAAGTTCCCCAAGGACATGAAAATGGGTCCGAAGGCCCCTAGTAATAGCAACCCCCCGATCGTTCGTGTGCGCCGCAACAGTTCAAGACAATTGACGCTGACGGGGAGGAAGAAGGGGGACTCCATGCTGAGGTTCAAGCTGTTCATCAAGCAGAAGAAAGGCAAGGATAAAAAAGCACCCGGGTCGATCTGGGTCATTGTCAGGGCCTGCAAGCCGCCCAAGAATAAAACACACGTCTCGATGGGCTGGGGTGATCTGCCCACCGGCATCATCACCCTCGATGGACAGGTTTCGCTGTGGGTGCCCAGTGGCGACAATTACGGTGACGTGGGCGATGCAGCCTTTGTCAACTACAGCGAGGAGGACCAAACCTGCGGCGTCGAGGATGGTTCCTGGGTCAGGTCCAACGACGATCAGTACCAGGACATCGTTCTCACTGACGTGCCTACCTACCCCGAGGATGAGCCGAGCGGCGCCAGCAGCCTGGACGAGGAGTTCTCCCTGCCGACAGAGACGGTCGTCGTCGTCAAGGACGTGCCGGGTGGATGCACGGTACTGGCCAAACCTGCTCCGCCAGCCGGCAATGTGGACCAGTGTACGCTCGAACCCCCCGACGAAGAGTCGGAGGCTCTCGTCAGCGTGGCCGACGAGGTCTCGCAGATTGACTTTACCAAGAAGCCTCTGACGAGCATTTCGCCCGAACAGGCCGAGGCCACCGCCTGTCAGGCAGCCTTCTGGAAGGTCGGGTCGCAGATCGACTCGGTCGAGGGCAACGAGGTGACCAACGAGGACCTGGAGAATCACTTCTTCAGTACGTACCTAAGCGCCACCGCAGCCACACGTGAGGAGATGACACCCGAGAAACGGGATGAAATGGACAAGATCGTGCGAGATGACCTGAGAACGGTCGTAGAATCCATAGACTTTGTTACCAAGAAGCATGAGGGCAAACCGGCCGTGTCCGGTCCGCCGGCCGGCCTGGAGTGGCTGGCCTCTCCGCCGCCGCCCGGCGCCGGGGCCGTGGTGATCCGCAACGGAGATTCGACCGTCGGCGTCGTCCTGCCTGCTGACATCCAACAGGGCGATCAAATCAGTGGCACGATGATCGTCACTCCCCTCAGTGCAGAGCAACCTGAGGGGCAGATCTTGCGGGACCCGTCAGGCCAGACCCATCCGGTCCAGACCGGCCGGGCCGTTACCTTCACGGCCGACGATCCCACCATGACCTGGACGCTTACTGACGCGGAGGGGCAAGTCCTTGGCACCGAGACCGTGCCCGTCTCCACGGCACCCGCCTCCACGCCGGCCGGTCCCGCGCTCGTCCAGAGCAATTCTGCCACCGGTCTGCCGGGATCCTTTGACGGTGACTTGAGCAACACCGCCGTCAGCATCGCAGACCGCCCTGCGGTGGTCCTGGCCGAGTCGCCTCGTCAGGCGATCGTAGTGCCCGGCGATCTGGGACAGACCACGGGGAACGTAGCGATTGAGGTAACCGATGCCGGGCAGACGTTCACCCACAACACCCGGGCCGTCAACACTAGCGTCGATTCCCCCCAGATCGAGCAAGGCCAATGGGGCGCCGCTAACGTCGTCGTTCGCGGCCTGGACACCGACCAGACGCAAGGCCCGATCGGCGTGGCGGTAACCAACAGCACTCCGACCGCGGTAAAGCTCAAAAACGGCAGAAATCGCCAGCATTTCCAGGTGGATCCGAAGGAAATCCGTGACGACGGGACCTATCATCTC
>SDBV01000221.1_pt1 | contig 77386 bp, 169 predicted proteins | sample 2277081 | NCBI WGS metagenome assembly SDBV01 (sample SAMN10402039, study PRJNA504765) | marine sediment metagenome | isolation source: marine sediment core GS10_PC15, 223 cmbsf | place: Arctic Ocean: Southern Knipovich Ridge | collected 2010
ATTCGTGTGCGAGGACTTGGACACACACCTACGCCACCTGGGACGACAACTCGGCGATGAGCTCGCCGAGCCTCGCGTCGGCCTCCTGTCTCGTTGCGGTCGTTGCCCAGCCGTCTGACGTGAGGCCGGCCACGTTGGACCCCTTGAGCGCGTAGACGAATGCGTTGTCGGGATCGGGGGCGCGCAGCGCCAGGATCTGCGCGGCGTAGGAATACGTCGCGGTCGACTGGGCATCCTGCCACACGACGTCCAACCCTTGCGGGAACACGTCGGGTTTCGGGAGGGCGGACGAGATGTCGAGTGCCGGGGCCGCAGGTTTGGCCTTGCGCCGTAGCCGTAGCCCGAGCAGCACTGCTGCGCCCCCGGCCAGCGCCAACATGAGGTTTGGGCTCATGGCTCAGTACCCCACGATGGCCGCGCCGACGTCGACCAGCGGCTCGGTCGACGGGCCTACGGCGGCAGGGATCGGGCCCCCGGCCGGCCCCCGTGATGCAACGGCGATGACCCAATCGTCCCACGACAACATGCCGTCGGTATGAAACACGGAGTCCGGCACAGACTCGGCGCACTGGGGAAACAGCGACGCGAAATAGGCCGCCAGTGCGCCCTCGATCTGCGCAGGCGACACCGCGGGAGGCAGTTTCTGCTGAGTCCGCCAGGCGTAGGCATGCACGACCGCCTGCTCCGGGTCGGTCAGATCCGCGTTCGTGCACAGGGTGTTGACGGCCCACCCGGTCTGCGCCTCTCCGGCCCACGCTGTCGGCCGTTTGGGCTTCGGGCGCCTCAGCAGTAGCCACGCGCCGCCGGCGGCGGCACCGAGTGCCGCGATGAGGCCGACTCCTCCTTTGTTTCGCCGAGCCATGGTCTAGATCAGCTCCTGCTTGAGGTTCATGACGTTCCGGATCACGGTCTGTTTCCACCGCGCACGCGCCAGCGTGGTCGCGGACTGTTTGACCGTGGTCGGCTTGCCCGTGGTGCAGCGCTTCACCTTCGTCTTCCCTTCGCCCTGCCACCGTCGTCTCGCCATCCGGCACCCGGCCCGGGTCTTGACGGCCTTGGTGGCCTTGCGCTTCGCCGCGCCCTTGCGGGCCGCACGCTTTTTGGCTGCCTCGCTGCGCTTGCGCGTCTCGGCCGCCTTGCGGGCCGCTGCGCGCCGCTTGGCGGAGGTCACCTTCTTCACGGGCTTCTTTTTGACCTTCTTCTTCGCGGCCTTCTTCTTGACCTTCTTGCAAAGCTCCTTGGTCAGTCGCGCGATCTCCCTTGCTCGGCTCGAGACCTTCTTCTTCGCGGCCTTCTTCTTGGGCTTGCGCTTGGAGACCTTCCTCTTGGCCTTGCGCGTCGCTGCGGCCTTGCGGGCCGCTCGGCTTCTGGCCGCGGCCTTGCGCTTGCGGGTCGCGGCCGCTTTGCGGGCCGCAGCACGCCGCTTGGCGGACGGCGCCTTCTTGGCCTTCTTCTTTGCTCTCTTCTTCGCTCTCTTCTTGGCCTTCTTCTTGGCCTTCTTCTTCGTAGGCTTGCGGATCGCCAGTGCGGTGGTCTTGCTCATGCCGTATTTCTCCCGGATCTGCTTGGCCAGGCGCTTGGCCGTGGCACGTTCTTGGGTGCTCGCCCCGCTTCCTGGGGCGGCGCGGGCTTCGAGTGCGCGGATCTTCCGACGGGCGGCTGCCTTCGTCAGATTTCGAGTCGCACCCCTGTTGACGATGTAGGACTGGTAGGCCACGTCAGGAAACTCCGACCCTCAGCGGGTGACTGTGGTCCGGCTCATGCCCATGTTTCGGTGGCTTTCGTGGCGCGGGTGGATGCGCTCACCATCCATGCCGCCTGGGCTCGAGGGGCGAGCTGGGGTGGCCGGGAGCGAGACGCGCGAGGGACCGTGGTAGGGGTTGCGACGGCGTTGCCAGTTGCGGATGCAGATCGGCGCGATGACGCCGGCGACGAACATGGGAAGGAACTGGGGTGGGATCATCTCTTCGTTTCCGTTTCAGCCCTCCAGCCCATCGGGCGTCAGGCGCAGCTTTCCGCCTCGGATCATGATCGCGGTGGGGGCGGATTTCCCACGCGGCGGTCGGGCGAAATAGGACTTCACCCCTATTTCGCAATGATGGATGTACTGACGGGGCCGTCCGTGGGTGAACTTGTCGGATCGATAGGCGACCGCAACCGTGGCGCGTACCAGTGGCAGCGCCGGCGCCGGAACCGTGCGACACAACTTGGCGCACGTCGCCGGCCGACCGCGGGACCAGACTTGGGCCAACTGATCCTCTCGGTGCGTGGGTCGGTAGACACATTTCGTGGTCCGCAGGTACGGGAGGACCAAGCACGCCCTGAGATCCTCGCTCCAGTACAGTGGGACCCGATCGGTCGGCGCGAACTTGTGGACGACGATCGTCCCGTGCTCGTCGGCGACGTCGACCGACAAAAAGCAACCGATGTCGAGGAGGTTGCCCGGCCTCGGCAGCCGCGGCAGGCCTCGCAGGGCACGTCGACGCGACCCGGTCCAGAACGTCTCGGTCACCGCGTCTGCACTGAGCTCCGCATCCTCGATGTCGTACCCGTCGATCTCCGTGTAGACCATCGAGGCGTCGTAGATCCGCCGCCAAAGGTGGTGCTTGTGCAGCGGTGCGGAGGGCTCGATCACTCGAAGTCCTCGTCCGCCTCGATGGCTTCGATAATCGCCTGATTGCGACGACGACGAGCGCTACGGCGCTTTTTCCGATGGATCTCCGGATCGTCGTCGTCTTCATCGTACGGATTGGCCTGTGGGGGCGCCTGTTGCATGCCCTGCATCGGAGCCATGCCCTGCATCCCCATGCCCATCATCGGCATCGGCATCGGAAACGGCATCGGCATCGGGAACGGGATGATCGGAGGCGCCGCGATCTGGGGCATGGCGGGGTTCGCCAGGGCGTTCTTGCGAGCGCCATCCTCTTCGGGTTCGCCGTCGCCCTTTTCACCACCCTTGAGCTTGCGCCACAGCGAGAGGCCCTCGAAGGCCACGACGGCTCCGAGCACGCCGGAGGCGAGGTACTTGAGCAATCGCCACCGGTCGCGAGCAGCCACCGGCGCCGTGGGTGCGGCGGTCGGTGCGGCGGGCTCGGCCGGCGGCATCTCCGGGTCCTGGTTGCGTCTGGTTCGCTGTGGCATCCTGATCAGCTTGCCTTTCGTGGCGATCGGCCGCTACCCACGTTCGAAACCGCGACCCAGGGACGTTTTACTGGCACCGGAAGGCCTCCATCCGGTAATAGGTTGCGGTCAGGTCATTGGCCGCCGAGATATTCTGGACCTGGACGCCAATCTCGTCAGCGAGGGCCAACGGCAGCATCGCCAGTAGCACGAACGTGGCGTAGCTATTGGCCAGCAGGCCGAGCTCCAGCGTTTGCTCGTCGATCGGTGCGAAGCCGCCGCCCGTATCCAGGACGAGCCGTGCGCCGACCGTCGCGATGGCCGAGGATGCGAGCGAGACGACAGCTCGAACCTGGATGACCTCGCCGCTCCCGTCGGGTGACACGAGCCCACGGTACTCGAGCGCACCGTCTTGGGTCACGGACTCGCGAAAGCGCTCGACGGAGCCGGGGAGGGACACACCTACGACGTGGACCCACCCTGCGCCACTCCCGGTCTGCGTGACGGGTGCAGCGACGGTCGCATCGAACCCGAGCGTCCCAAAGGCGCGAGACTCGGTGACGCCGATGTTGGACCGGACGACGAAGCGGTTGTCGGCGACGGTGCCGGCCTCAGCGGCAAGCAGCGTGCCGGCGCCGTTCATGACGTTGCCCTCGATCAGTGGCGATACGGTCCCAGTACGCCCCGCGGAAATCCCAGTCTGGCCCGCGAGCGCGACGTTGAGCTCGCAGTCCTGAATGGAGGATCGTCCGGAGACAACGATCGATGCTCCGTCGAAGAAGATGAACGCTGCGACCGCTCCCATCGTCGTGCCGTCCGGAACCCGTACCCGCTGCACGGAGACATTCTCGATCGCGCCGACGAACATCAGGCCATCGACGAGGTTGCCCATCTCGACGTCCGATACGAGCAGTGAGCCGCCCGACAACGAACCCGCGGTGCCGGTGCCACCTGTGCCATCGAGCACGCATTCGCTGATCTCGAAGATGTCACCCGGTGCCTGCGCGACCCCCAGGACGTCCCCTGCCCCGGTCTGGATGAGCCGGAGCCTCCGCAGCAGACCACCGCCATTGGCCGTGACCAATGCCGTCGCTGCGGAGGTCGTGAACCCGTCCCGGGACTGATCGGTGCCAAAGACGTGGGTCGTCTCGTCCGTGAGCGCCAAGACGCTTCCGAGCAGGTCGATCAGGCCACAGATCTGGAAGTTGCGTGCCGCCGGAAGCGTGATTCTACCGGCGACCGGGGCCGGAAGGTCCGTCAGCGAACACACGAGCGTCGTGTTGTCCGGGACCGTGTCGGGCGACAGGTTGATGGACTGGAAGGTCTGGGCGGAGTGGGTCAAATGTTCCGTCCTCCCTACGTCCCGGCGACCACCGCGTACATCTCGACCGCCCCGGGCCAGTTTCCGATCGTCACCCGTTGGTACATGAACCCGGGGTCGATGCCCCGCTTCGCCAAGTCGGCCGCGAAGCGCTCTCGCACCTTCGGGCTCTTTTCTAGCTGCTCGGTGTAGTCCAGGCCGATCTTGTTCGAGCTCATGAACCGTCGGACCGTGAGCCAGTTGCGGTGCTCGGGGGGCAGCTTCGAGAAGAATCCGTTCTTGACCCGCCGGACCCAGTCGGCCAGCAGGACGGTCGATGCCACCGGGTCGAACACGAGGTATGGGTCGTCGTCGTGGAACCCGGGAGCGGCCAGCGCGGTCGACGGCAGTTGCCCGTACCACCCGCCGGACCCCCAGCACCAGCGCTCGGCCGGGTATGGGTTGTTGACGTACCGGTCGTAGGGGTCGCCCAGGTTGCGCTTGTAGCCCCGGCACGCCGCCGCGGCCTCGCTCGCCGAGTCGTTGACCGCGAGGTTGTTGCCAAGGGACTCCCGCTGCGCGGCCCCGAGCGCGAACGCGGTGAACCCCGGCAGCTGGCCGCGCTGCTCGATCTGCGAGGCGATGCTCTGGATCTGCGCGTACCCGCCACCTTGGGCCGGCAACGGGAGCCGCGCTCTCGCCGGCGTCGTCAACAGATAGGCGCCGACCGCCGCGAGCGGGATGATCCACCAGCGCTTCTTGGCCATCAGCCGAGCCTCCGATTGTTCTTGCGGCTGATCGTCTGGAGCAGACGGCCTGCAAGCGTGCCTCCGTTGCGGGCGGCACGGCCGGCGACGTTGCCGACAAATCCGCCGTATTGCTCGGTCGCGGCCTCCTGGACCTGCTCACACACCGCATCGAACAACTGGCCCGCCGTTCCCTCGGCCGTCGGAGGGGAGATTGTCCCCTTCGGCAGGGCCGGGTCGCCCATGATCGAATGGAGGTCCTGCCACAGTTCCTCGGGCGTCTTGCACAGGTACTCCCGCTCGGACGCATCGACGATGACGAGGCTGTCTCCTTCGCGATAGAGCACGACCATGGAGACGTTCTGGGTCATCGCGACACCGCCGTCCGATCTCGTCTGTTCCGCACGATGGAGCTCTTGTAGAACGCCGCCGACTGGTAGATCGGGTACGGGTTGAAGGACTGGGGGGGCACGCAGATCAGGCCGCGGCGGGCAGGGTTCACGACGAGCCCGGGGAGTTGCGCCCCGAAGAAGTCCTCGATCCGTTGCACGAGTTCGGCCCGCAACGCGTCGGCGCCACCGGTGGGCCGCCCGATGCAGTCAGGCGCGAAGACCTCCAGGATCTGCCGGTGGATCTCACGGGCGTCGGTCTCTCCCTTGGCAATGAGCGACGCGGCATATTGACCGACTCGGTCCCACCACATCGGCCCCAGTGCGATGATCCGGCATTGCTCGTCGGCGGTGATCCCGTCCGGCTTGCGTGGGGGAGGGATCCGCGTGCGTTGGGCCCCGGCCGGATAGATCTCGACCTCGAACGGGACCGTCGCCCACATGTCCTCGTACGTGGGGCGGCCGGGCGCCGCCTCCGCCTCGGCCGTCGGAGGCGACGGTAGCTTTCGAAGGGGGGTGAGCGCCGGGCTCGGTAGCGCCTTGTCCTGCGCGGTCCGTCGTCCGATGAAGAAAGCGCCGGCAGCGGCGGCGATGAGCCAAAGGGGATGCATGGCTACGCCTCCCAATACGGTCCCGCGGACGCGAGCATGGACTTGACGGTCCCATTGATCCGGACCCACGCGTCGACCCATGGCTTCCAGCCCGGCTTGGTGCTCCAGCCGGCCGGGATCGTCGGCGCTGTCGGGTACGTCATCCAGAATGCGTAGTTGGTCAGCCAGTCCGACGTCGATTGGCCCGCCTTGCGTGTTCGTCCCTCGAAGGAGGTGGGCTCCTCCCCCTCGCTGCCGTACCAAATGGCATGCGCGGCGATCGCTTCGGCCTGCTCGAGTGACATCTTGGCTCCGGGCCAGATCGGAGATGACGGCACTTGCTGTCCTGGCGACGCGGTCCCGGGCGCGGGCAGGTCCGGGCCCGGACCGGTGGGCTCGGCACCGGGACCGGGGGTGACGACGGTGGGCGGCGGCTTCTTTTTCCGCAGCAGGAGCACGAGTCCTGCTGCGGCGGCACCGGCGAGAAGTAGTGGGTCCATGGTCCGTTTGTTTCCTTCCAGGGGATCGGGGTGGGAGTCGGTTTCGTCTATCCGCCCTCAGCTCATGAGCACGATCTGTGTCCACTTCCCTTTGTCGGGACTATCGAGGACGACCTTCAGGCCCGCGAGCGTACAGGGTCCGACGAGCCCATCCTCATCGAGGCCGCCCATGTTTGGCACGAGCTTTCCTCCCCGAGACACCTTGTTGTAGTCCTTCTGGAACCGGCGCACCTCGGCGTTGGCGACATCGTCACCGCCGCCGAGCTTTTCGTCGGGGCCCAGTCGGTTCATGGTCGTCCGGTCCGTTGGCGTCTCATACCCGAGGATGTCGAACGCATCCAAGATCGTCTGCTCCGAATACCAAAAGTTGGCGTCGTACTCGTTGTCCGGCGGGAGGCACTTCCCTCGATACGGAGGGGGATGCCCGGGGGGTCGCTTCGGCCTGCCCGGCGGGGGCGGACCGGTGGGAGGCGGGGGTTCGAGCGTGGGCGCCACGATAGGCGGCGCCGCCGGCTTCTTCTTCTTGCGGAACAGGAACACGAGGGCTGCGGCAGCGCCGGCGAGGAGTAGTGGGTCCATTTTTCGTTACATCCTTTTCCTGGGGCCTGATCTGAATGCGAGATACGCAAGTCCCGCCACGATGACCGCACCGGCCACCCATGGCACGAGCTTTCGCGAAACGGAGACGTAGGACTTGAGGTTGCCGAACGCGTCACTCGCCAGGCCGGCGACCGCGTCGACGTAGTGGACGGCAAGGCCCGGGAGCTCCTTTGTCGACTCGTAGGCATACTCCCAGTATTTGCCGAAGTTCTGGGTGTCGTAGAACGCCCCAGCGCACAGGGCCTGGTTGATGAGGATCAGCGGCGTCGCCACGTCCGGATCCCGCTGGTGCTCCTGCTCCGGGTCGACGTCGGTGCAATCCGTATTCGGGTACCACCCGAGCGTCAGGGGCATCGTGACGCACCACCAGATCGATGCCGGGCTCGTGGGCGTCGAAGCGAGCGCCGCATCGTTGAACGCGACGTAACGGTCCAGCCGCTCCTTCCAGATCGCGTACTCCTCGAGCAGGCGCGTCTTTTCCTCTGACGGCGGCATCGAGTAGATCGCGACGAGCGTGCTGCTGGTCTTGACCTGGAGACCGCGGAGCACCGGGGCCAATGTCACCGGGTACGCGTTGGCGTAGTCGAGGATCATCTCGCCCGTCGCCGGATCCGGGTGCTTGAGCAGCAGGTCCGTATGCTCGCGGATCCATTTGGCCACGTTCAGCTGCTCGACGCCGGGACAGGCCCGCTCGGTCGCTTTCTTCGGCACCTTTAGTCGGCCCTCCGTGCGAGGACGGTCACGGTGTACTGGTCCCCGGGCCTGTCCTCGTCGATCAGGATCGGCTGGGCCGTGTACGAGCTGGGGCGCTGGGGGACCGAGAGGACGACATCGGTATTGATCCCGACGTCGAGCGACGCGATCAGTGCGAGTTGATCGGTGATGAGCCGGTAATCCCCGCGCGGCAATCGCAGCACGAATGAGGCGCCCTGGGCACTCTCGATCGTGTCACCTGGCAAGTAAAACGCGGGCTGAGGCCGCTTCTTTTTCCGGAGCGCGAGTGCAAGGAGACCGATCGCGCCGGCCGCCGCACCGATCCCCAGCGCCTGTTTCTGAGTCTTCGTCAGATTCGCCATCTACAAACCTCCCCACGTCGCGCCACATTCGGCCCGCGCCTTGGCGGCGGCAGCCGCCCCCGACCACCCGTCCGCCAGCGCCTCTTTGCGCACGGCGAGCTGGCACCGTACTCGAGCTCGACGGAGCGCAACGACGAGGACGGGCGCCGCGCCGAGTCCGACGGTCCAGATGTAGGTCGACCTCATACGCGCTGCCTCCGCCAGGTCCCGTAGCGGGCCCGTGACCGCGGGCGCCGGATCGAGAGCTCGGAGCCGTCCTGTCGCAGGCACACGATGGTGTCGCCCTCGCGCTCGCAGTAGATGAACGCCGCCTGGCCTACGGCCCCGCCGACGAGCGCACCGGCACCGAGGCCGTGCGCGGTGGACACCGGGGCCCCGGACGGGCGCGCGTGGACGCCTCGGCTCATGCCGCCTCCTGCAGCAGCTCGAGCAGCTTTGGATCGGGGTCGAGCGCAGAGCTTCCGTCGGGCCACTCGTAGCCGCTGCATGTGACTTCGCCGAGGGCCAGGGCATCGGGGTCGACGGCGGGGAGCCAAATGAGGCCGTAGCTCGTGTGCGGCGACGCGGGCTTGCCGGTGCGCGGGTCGACCACGATCCGCGGCATCTGGCCGGTGAGCATCTGTTCGAGCGCGTCCTGATTGCGCGGCAAGAAGGCCACACGTAGGCCGAGGCCGAGTCCCGGCACGAGCATCCGCTGCGGATAGGTTCGGCTGGTAGCCGGCGTCCCAAACTGGCCCAGGTTGTAGGATCCAGCGGAAAACACGTGGATGTACTCGAGCACGTCCCGATCCGTATGCGGACCCGCATGCGCCAAGGCGCGGTCGGCGACGCCCTTGGGCGTGTCGTCCCACTGGATCCGATACAGGCTCCTCGGCCGGGGGTCATCGGACACGAGATCCGAAAGCAGGAGCTCGATCCTGTCGAACCGCGTCGGTTCCGACGGCACGATGGCTGGAAGCGGGAGCCGGATGACCCTCGCGTCGACGCGCTGCCGAGTCGCCGGCCGCGGCTTCGCCCGGCGTGATGCGAGCAGCACGACGGTCCCGCAGACCGCTGCGATGGCGACCGCGCTCACTCGGTCACCTCACACGCGCATGGATTGCGGGAGACGGCCTGGAGTGCGGGTTCCTTGGTCGTTCCGTCGGCGTAGACGACGAACGCGTGCAGCTGGTCGTCGGCGTCGTAGGCGATGCCAACGCGGCAGTCGCGGCCGCGCCGCACCTCCTGGGCGCACTGGAAGGCGGCGAGCTCCAGCGCGCTCCCCTCCTTGCTCGTCACGAGCTGCTGCGCATCCTTCATCACCAGGCCGACCGCGCGCACATGGCCCGAGGGTCCGTCGTCGCCCGACTCCGAGACATCGGGTGCGGCCTCGGCCTCGTCGCCATGCGATGGACTTGGGGCCGCGAAGCCGGGCGCCGGGTTGCAGTGCAGGTCTCCGCATTTGACGCAGCACGGGTAGGCATCGGGGTCCGCCTCGATATCGGCCACGTGGCACGCGACGAGGCCGTCGGTGAGTCGCTCGATGTCGTCGCACATCTCTTCGGTCGTCACCGGTCGTCGGTTGTGTTGCCAGTGGAGGTGCACGCGGAGAACTCCTTACGGACGGATCGTCCAGATGAGGGTGACGAAGCGCGCGCCGCCGACGACGTCGGTGCGCAAGAACGTGGCGTTGCCGAGGTCCGCCGATTCGTTGGTGCTGGTGGTGCCAGCGGCGACGAACTCGAGGAGGCCCGCCGTGAACGAGTTGACGCCGGAGCCGATCATCTTCTCCCAGGAGGTCGCTGCGGTGCCGAGGCCAAACTGCGCCTTGACCCTCGTCGCAAACGTGGGGATCTCGATGTTGGACGCGACGCCGTCTGGGATCAGGACGCGCTGCGTGAACAGGGTCTCGCAGTGGCAGTCGACGGCCTCGATCATGTGCAGCGCGAAGCCGACGATCGTGTCGAAGACGACGCCCGAGCGCGTCCCCGGTGGGAGCGCTTCGCGGTCGGAGGCCACCTGCGCAGCGTTGGCCGTGCTCAAAAGCGACAGCGACAGGCGGAATCCCACGATGTCGATCGTGTTGCCCACGTCCATTCGAAACTGGGTGAAGCCGGACGAGGTGCCCACGGTGACGATGATCTTGACGCCGGAGACCTGGCCCAGGCCGTCGTCGGAGGTGTTGGTGATCACCGGCCGTGTCAGCGGAGCCAGCGGGTTGTTGTCGAAGCGGATCACCTCGACGCCCGCGGTCCGGATCCGCCACAAGCGCTCGCACGCGTCCTGCGGCGGCTGCTGGTCGATGCCAATCGCCGGCACGATGGTCTCGAGCGGGAGGAACGTGGTCTCCGGGATCGTCTCGTTGACGGCCATCGACCCGAAGATCTGGGCCGAGAAAGCATTCCCCATCCTCGAGACGCGACCTCCGAGCGTCGGCCTCGTGATGCGCACCTCCTCGCAGGTCTTGACCCCTTGTGGGAAGACGAGCGGGACGATGGGTGCGGGTTCGGTCATGGGGCCGGCAAGGTTGTGTTCGCTCGGGGACGGCCGTCGCCGGCCCCGAGCGCTTGGGCAGCTACACGAAGGGCTGGCCCGCGGTGTAGCCTGGCGGCAAGACGTCCAGCGGATTGCCGAAGTGGATGCCGTACAGGTCGGTCGCGGTGGCCTCGATGTTCACGAATCCGTACGTGAACACCTGGATCAGCGCGGCCTGGCTGTAGATCCCGTAGGAGACCGGCTTGCCGTAGCCGTCGAACTTCGTACCGAAGAAGTCGACCAGCGCAGAGCTGGCCGAACCTACGGTCGGACCGTTCGAGAATGCCTCCTGGGGGATCTCGTTGATCGCGATCCGCTGGATTTCGACTCGGCGATTGAGGTCCGGGGTGGCGTTGTCGATGGCCTGAAGTGCTTCCGAAAGCGGCTGGAAGTAGTTCGTGCGCACCGGCGCCATGGTCAGGGTCCCGATGACACCCGCGAGGGTGTTCCGGACGACGTTGGCGACCATGCCGACGTCGCAAATGGGCTTGACCGGCTTGCCGCACCCGGGCACGACCACGTCGGTCCCCCGTGCGTACGGTGGGCAGTATTGCCCCGTCGGCGACCACGCCTGGGCCGCAAGGCTCGCAGCGGTAGCGGTAGTCGCCTGGTTTCGGTTGGTTGTGTCGTATCGCATCTGCTTTTTCGTTTCCGCGTCTCGGCGCAATGCGCCGGTTTTGATGCGTTTTTCTGACGGGCGCGACCCCGGGTTGCTCCACCACCACGGCCCCCCCGAGCGCTCCCGTGGGTGCGCTCATGCAGAGGGGCTCTCCTCGGGAGCTCGAACGGCAGGGAAATGCGCGTAAAAGCTACGCCGCCTCCAGTGCCGACTCCTTTCCGGCCGTCGCCCCCGCCGAGAATGCGTATCCGGCCAGGATGCCGTTTCCGCCCGCCTCGACGAGATCCGCTGCCATTCCGGCACCTTTGCGGCTCTTGCCCCCGAGCAGGCCCTGCATCGCAAGGCCTGCGAGCGTCAGCCCCAGGCCGACCAGCAGGTCGATGTCGACGCCGCCCATCTTGCGCGGGTCCTCCATCGTGCCCGCATCGATGGCGGTCGCGTTCAGGTCGTACTCATGCTGCAGACCACCCATGTAGTGGCCCATGACGTACGCACCCCCGACCCCGGCAATGGTCGCACCGATGCGCGTTGCCAGCCGGCTCTTGTCGAGGGAAACGTTTCGGTACTTGTTGCGCAAGCGCTTGGCCAGCTCGATTGCGCTTGAGCGGTCGAGCTTGTCGATTTCTGCCACGTTGATCACTTCTCCTTCCGCGCAGCGCGCGGGACTTGGTAAAACCGGTCGCGCGCTGCTGCGCAGACCGCGCTTGATGCGGATCGCATCGTCATGTCGGATCTGAGCAAGATCGGACGTGAACCGCAAGTGCTTGATTTTACGTGACGAGTACGTAACCGCAGGTAATCTGTGCGGTTTTGCAACGATTTACATCGTTTTATCATCGCATTTTGTATCAAATCGGGCGATATTCGGGCCCGTGAAGACGAAAAAGCCGGTCGAGCTCGACGAAGATCCCGCCGTCCCCGAGTCTCTGCGCTGGGGAATCGGACGCCTGCTGTTCGGAGCACGATACGTTGCCGTCAAGGAAGCGCACGGGAACGGCAAGTCCTACAAAGCGCTCAACGGCTTTCCTCTCAAATATCGGAAGAACGAAAACCCCGAGGACTCGACCGACGACATCGTCCTGACCATCTGCCAGATCATGCACGCGCGGTGGCTCGAAAAAAACAGGGCGTCGGAAACGGAGGCGAACCTTCCGATTGCGTTCCGTGTCGAGATCCAGGCACCGGATAATACGAAATCGACGCGCCCCTACATGGACTGGACCTGGGATCCGGAGGACGACTCGTATACCGAGGACGACCACATGCGCAGTCTCGAGCAGATGGTGCTGCGCGACCTGTTGGATCAAACGCAACAGGACAAGGAACGCGATCGGATCTACATCGCGGACATGCAGGACCGATTCCTCCGCCAGTGCGAGCTCAATGCCGAGCCGCTCAAGCAGACCGGCGACCAACTGCAGTTCGCCAATGCGCTCATGCTCCAGGGCATGCAGGCCCTCGTGGCCGCCGCGCAGCTGACCTACAGCTACGACAACCAAAAGGCGCTCGAGGAATCAAAAACGGCGCGCTGGAAGATGGTCATGGAAAACCTCGGTCCGTTTGCGCAGATCGCCGGTGCGCAGGCGATGGCCTTCATCGGAAACAAGCTCGGGGACAACACGAAGATCCCCCGCGGCACCGCGCCGGCCCAGTCGACCGACAAGGCACCGCAACCCCCTGCGGACTCCGAGGAAGTCTTCGAGGCTCCGGGTGACGCCGATCCCGATGAGGACGACGAGATGGACGACGACGACTTCGACCGGACCAATCCGGTCGCTGCGCTCGCCGAAACGTTCGGCGACTCGATTACGGTGCGACAGCGCAAGGGACTCCGGAAGATCCTGGGACCGGAACAGATCGGACTCATTGACTCGATGGCCGAGTCGGAAAATGACGACGAAGTTGTCAGGTACTACGAAAAACTGGCCGAGGCCCTTTCAGCAGTCCAGCTCGTCCAACTCGGCCTGCAACTCGACGAAGATCAGCGCAAGCTGTTCGCCATGCTGCGCACGCTCGTCGCGAAGATCAACGAGGCCGAGTCCGACGGGGATCCGGAAGGGGACGATCCGGATGCCGACGAGGAGGAAGATCCCGAGACGGACCCGGACGAATCTGGCGACTGAATGCTGCGGATCCGGCGCCAAAAGAACGGGCGCCGCGAAGATGGTCCCTTCGCGGCGCCCGGAGCCTGATTGGCGAGGCCGAAACGCCGACCGCTACAGAAGACGCCGCGGCCCGGACCCTTGTAGCGCACCGGCGCCGGCTTGACAACGTCATGCCCGCTCCGTAGACCGGATACGCTGCGGCTCGTGCCCCGAGGTGCCCAGCAATCCCGCTTATGAGACCGCTACGCACATGCCGCTGACCGCGGCGCAGCTCGCTGCCGTGGCCCAAGCCCTCCGCGCCGACGCCCCACCGACCGTGCGGCTGATCGCTGCGTACCTGTTGGCGACCGGCGAAACCTCCGCGCCCGCGGTCCGAGATGCGCTGGGGATCTCCCGCGCCACATACTACCGAAACTACCGCGGTGCCGCCGCGCTCGTCGCGGCGACGCGAGCGACGCCGGTGCGACGGCTCGAGCTCGTCGCCTCGGAGTCTCACCAGCGAGACTCCGAGTCTCACCAGCGAGACTCGGCGACTGCGCAGGGTGTCGCGGACCTGATTTCGTCCACAACTCGTCCACAGGTTGTGCACAGGTTATCCACAGGTTCTTCACAGGTTTATCCACAGGCGGATCCGACAAATAGGACGGTGCGTAACGTCGTCCATGCGCTTTCGTCCCCAGAAAAATCGACTTATCCACAGCACAGATCAAGAAGAAGACTTAACAAGCAGACCCCAGGAGGAGCAGATCCGGCGACCGCTAGTAGGGAGGTCACCTCTTTTTCTCCTTCTCCTTCTTTTTCTAATCTTCCTGACGAACATGACGCGGGGCGCCCGGGCCAGACCGACATCGCGGGCCAGTTGCGGAAGGACCTCGCGGCGGTGTGCCGCGGCCGCCGGGACCTCGCGCTGTGCCTGTTGCACGGCGACGCGGCGGCGGGCCTACGCAGTGCCCTGGACACGTACGGCCCGTCGACGGTGCGCAGTGTCCATCGGTCCGCCGCGGCCGCGGCCGTCGCAGGCAAGATCCCCGAGCCCTTCTACGCAAAGATGTTCGTGGGTGCCGGCTTCAATGCGCGCTATTCGTCCTACCTCGCCAGTCGCACGCAGCTGCGGTTCGAGCTCAGCGACCACGAACGAGACATCATGGCGACGCTCGAGGAGGAGTGAAAAGCGATGGCCCGTGCCCGACGCGAGTTCGACGGTCGGTACGTGCAGGCGTGGCGCCACGGGTACGGGACGGGCTCCGTCGAGCGGCTGGAGCTCGCACTGCGCACGGTGGTCGCCGCGGCCGACGTCGCCACCGCGGCCGCCGATCTGTCTGCGCACTTCGCCCGGCTCCATCCCGAGGCCTACGCAGACTTCGTCCGCAAGCTGCCGGCCGATCAACGTGACATGATGGCTGGACTCGGGTAGAAACGTTCCCATGATCGGAAGCCGCACCTTCGACCCGGACGCGGTCCTCGCCGCGTACCTGCACGACCCCGCAGTCCACCGGCCGACGTCCAAGCTCGCCGACATCGTGGCCACGGCCGCGTGGACCCGTGCGTTTTGCGCAGCCGTCATGGACAGCTACGCCGAGCAGGCACTCCACCGCGGGCTCCGGGCCAACTACGGCCTGACGGCGGCCGATGCAGCCTACGCCCGCTGTGTGTCGGCCTGGGCCGGCTACACGGCCCGGTACGCGACGTGGGCGGCCGACCCTGCGCACCGCCAGGCGGCCGCGGCCACGGGAGAGCTCGCCGACGCGCAGCAGACCGCGCTTGCGGCCCGGCCGGCCCGGCCCGTCGATGCCGATCCGCGGTCGATGACCCCGCCCCCGCACTGGCCTGCGCAGATCGACGGCCTGTCGGAGGTCACCGCACGGTTCTTCGCCGCGCGCCGGCCTGTTGCGGATCGCGACCTCGAGCCGTCAAACCGGGCGCCGGCCAACGACGGGACGTGAATACAAGCGCTTCGTGGTACCGTGGCGCCGATGCCTACACAACGCACATGGACGCGTCTGCGGCGCAAGATGGACATTTCGACCGATGATCCGGCATGGGTGACCAATCAGGTCGATCCGGATTCATTCCAGACGACCGTCGGTGGGGCGGCGACGGCGGGTGCGTACACCCTCACGCTCACGCCAGAAGACGGGTCGGCTGCGATCGTCAACACGTTCACACGGGTGGCCGAGGACAACACGGGCATCGCGACCGGGCTCAATGCGGACATCGTTGCGAAGATCCCCGGCACGCTTGACCCATACCTGCGCGGATCATCCTCGGCTCTAGCGATCCTACAAACGTTGGTGCGGATCGATGACACGCCATTCTTGCGTCGATTCCAGGTGTCGACGACCGCACCTGGAGCGGGAACGCTAGTCGCCGGGCCCGATGACATATTTCCGATCACGGAACGTTTCTCGTTTTTCCAGACGCCGCCTGGTGAGGTCGAGAAGATCTGGCTGAGCTTCGTTGCCGTCGACGCCTCCGACGAACCCGTTGCCAACAACGCGGACCTGCGGTTCGACGTCAAGCTCGTCGAGCGCATCGACCGTGGGGCTGCTCTGGATCTCTCGGTTGCCAACGGCGTCACGTCGACAACCTCGGTCACCGGCCTCTCGGTCGAAAACGAGATCGAGGTTCCGATCAACGGGACGCAGGGGGTTGGGATCCACATCGCCAACATCACCGGACCTCCGACGCCGGACTTCGACGCCATCGAGGTATGGTGGCGCCCGGGCAGCACCTGACGTGGAGTCACAATCAAACCCCTGGTCGCCACGTTACGACAGGTTCTCGATTGCGCTCGGGATCGATGACGTCCAGTGGACGCCGCGCAAGTGGGGCCAACCCCGGCCGATGGGGTCGTTGCGCAACGGCCTGATCTGGGCCGGTCAGATGCGCGACCTCGTCGATCCAATCTCAGGTTTGGTCGGCACGAACGATGGCACTGTGTACGACGTCGCACAGGACGCGCGCGATTACGACGCGGCCGGCGACGAGATCGGGTGGGCCAACCCCGCCATCGTTACAGATATGTCATTTTCGTGTTGGGTGAACCTGCGCGCGGTGGCCGGCGCGCCGCGCCTCATCTCTATGCGTGGAAGCGGAGGACAGGCCACTCCGCTTTTCTATCTGGTCAGCGGGAGACCCTCGTTTGTTTGGCATTACAGCATTACCGCCCTCAACATCATCTCCGTGGTGGACGATGCGATTTCCGCCGGGGAGTGGGTCCATTTGGCAGCGACGAGCACCGGCAGTGCGGCCGCGGACACGCACCTCTTCGTCGACGCTGCAGAGACCGCGTTCTCCACGGCGGTCAGCGGCGTCGGAGTGCCGGCGGTGTCCGACGAGACCTGGGTGCTGGGCAACGACCAGGGGGGTGCGGCGGCCCCCAACGGCCTCATCGCCGATCCGTACGCCTGGAATCGCGTGCTGAGCCCCGCCGAGGTCCGCTCGCTGTTCCTGTCCTCGCGCTACCGGCCGTGATCGCCGGCCCCACCTACTCACGTTTCGTCTGGCTTCCGGGAGCCCGCGCCGGCCGGCCTACATGGCGCCCGAGCGCATGGTAGGATGAGCCTCGATGGCCAAGCCGAGCTTTTGGGACTGCATGTTCACGATCCCGTCGACCAGGGCCGGCCGCGATCACTGCCGCAGGGTCATCGGCGTCTCGCTGCTCGTGGTCCTCGGTGCGTACATCGTGACGGGACCCATACGAGCACTCAGGCGCTGAGATGAAGCACGCCGACCTACTCGCGGGCATCTCCGCGCTGGCATGGGCCACGACCGCCCTCTGGGTCCAGGAGCTCGCCACGCTGTGCTCGTCCCCGGTGGCGTTTGCGTTCGGGGTGGCCGCGGTGGGCCGCTGGCTCGCTGCGCAGCGGAAGAGGCCCGAGTGACCTACGCCGTCCACAAGTACTTTGGCAACGAGCGCGGCCGCGTCTACCAGCGCACGGAGATACTCACGCTCCACCGTGACGAGCAGACCGACCTGGAGGCTCTCTTGGCAGCGTGGCCCGGCGTGGCCGACTGGCGCGACCCCGAGCCGATGGACACTGTGCTCCGGCGCTGCCGTGACGGCTCCCAGGCCGACACCGTGGTGGACTTCAGACCGCCGGAGGCGGAGTGATGGGGACCCTCGGCATCCTCGACTGGCTCGTGGGCGTCTTCAAAGCCCTGCGCTTCCAACTCGGGTCCCAGTTGCAGCAGTGGGGCCGGTACGCGCGCGACGAGCCCATCGCGGCCGCGGAGTCCCTGGACCTCGTCGCGGTGGAGCTCGAAGTCAACGCCCGCGCTCGCAAGCGTCAGAAGGGCTGGGTCGCTCGCCGGCTGCGGGCTCGAGCGGAAGGATTCCGGGCCCACGCCGAGGACCTGCGCAGCCACGCCTACGACCGCCCGTGCCCGCGGGACCCCATGCGCGAGCTCGGGGACTGAGTTTGCGGGGGCGCCCCGGCGGCGGCGTGGCACCGCCTCGGACGCGATGATCCCCCAGACGGTTCCAGCCCAGAACGCGCTGCCAACGCAGGCGAGGAAAGTGGAGCATCAGGCGCCGTCCTCGAGCGGGCCCGTGAGCCCCTCGGCGTACTCCGCCGCCCGGGCCAGCGCAGCCGAGAACTCGCGCAGTTCGGCTGCGCTCATGTAGACGCCGGCCGAGCTCGGGTGGAACCGGTCATGGTCATTGAGGATCACGCACGTGGCCTCGGATGTCCCTGCCCGCTCGATGATCCACTCGTCGGGTCGCATCAGGCGCGCCGGGTCTCGGACCCTGTTGCCACATTCACCTTTGGTCTCGTACTCCATCGTCTCGTTTCCTTTCCTACTCACGTTCCGTCTAGCTTTCGGGAGGCTCCGCGGCTGCGCACGGGAAGCCCATCAGCCGGTTGGCGAGCTCCGTCACCTGGCGCACCTCCGGGTCCGACGACGGGTAGCTCCCGACCTGCTCGACCCAGGCGAGTGCCGCGGCCTTGTTGCCCCCGGCGATGCGCGTCGCGGCCTCGCCGGGCGTTTGGTAGTCGTAGTCGACCATCAGGCATCCTCGGGGCACACGGCCCCTAGCGCGAGCGCGTTGAATGCCGCGGCGAGGTCCAGCGCATCGGCCCGGGCCGCGCGCGCGGCCTTGCCGGCCTCGGTGACGCGATCGGGGCCCAGGGCGGCGCGGGCTTCGTAGATGTCCTCGCCGAGGCGGCGAAGGTCACGTTCACGTGTCTTGTTCATGTTGTCTCGTTTCTTTGGGTTTGGGTCTGTCTCGTTTGCGGTTTCGGTCATCGATCCCTCGTCACCACGTAGCGCACCGGCGGGCCGGCGACCTCGCGGATCCGCTGAAGCGTCATGCCGACCTTCCCGGCGAGCAGCGGGAGGATACCTACGACGTGCAGGTTGACGACGTCCACAGCGTGGACGTGTTCGAGCACGGGGACGTCCGGCCCGACGACGCCGGTCTCGCGCAGGTACTCCACGAGCGCGCGGTGGCGCGTAACGATCAGGTCAATCTTCTGTCCCGCACAGTCGGCGCCTCGGTGATTGATGCCGTCGGTCATCGTGGGGCCTCGCGATTGTGTCGGGGGAGGGTAGCCACCTCGGCTGCAGAGCCGACCGAGTTCTTCCGGAGATTGAGGGGGCGCCCGCAGTCGGGGCATCTCGTCCATGCCCTGCCCTGCTCTTCGGGCGAAAGCGTCACGGACGCCCCGCTGCCAAAGCATCGTGCTGTATTCGTCATCAGTCCTCTTCCTCTTCCTCTTCCTCTTCGTCGACCTCAACTTCGCCCGTGCCGTCGCAGGCGGCGCACTCGTCCCAATGGTCCCGTTCGGGGTCTCCTCCGCAGCCACAGTCGTCAGGCGACTCGCCGCACTTTGAGCACCGTCCGCCTACCCCGTCACACTCGTCGCACTGGGTTGGCCCGTTGTCATCGTGCGTCCCGGACTTCGCTGGGGCTAAACCGCAGCACCCAAGCTTCATGCACGCGGCGCAGAGGTTCTTGCTGCATTCGGCGCAATAGTCCAGCAGCGCCAACTCGCCGACCGGGCGTGCTCCGCATCGTTCGCACTTACCCATGGCTGTCCTCCAAGAGGTGAAGAGCGGCGCGGCCCTGGTCGGCAATGACGTAGGAGCCGCGCCCCGTGCTTCCGTTGCAGAAGCCGGTCTCGATGAGCCATCTGACGCTGCGAGCAGACGCATCGACTGGCCACCACGCTTCGAATCTTCTCCCCGATGACACTCGCAACGCCCGTTCCCTGGAGTCGGTCATCCCGTCCAGCTTCTCCCGTAGCCGGGCGAGAATGGCGTCACCAAGGAGGGTTGACTGCGCGACCTCCATGACAAGGCCAGCGACCGTGGCGGCATCCCATTCATCTTGGGACGCGTGGTCGGCTAGGAGTAGCCCACGCCACTGCGGCCACGTCAGCGCGGCCATCCGCTCGTCGATGGTGTCGTCGGTCATCGTGGGCCACCGCTCTCGAAGGAACCCGGGTTATGGCAATAACCGCTCGCGCGGTGCGTCGGGTCGAGGTAGCCCTGAGTCGTCTCGACTACGAGGCCGCGCCGCAACAGCAGCTCTCGAGCCTCGGCGGTGACGGACCGGAGCAGGATGCTGCGTCGGTGCGCCATCCGCCCGAGGGCGTTGCGCGCGCTCATCAGGGTCTGACTGGGATCCGTTTGTGTCGTCACTTTGTGTACCATTTGTTTCCTCGCTCACGTTCCGTCTGAGTTGCGGGTGTCACGTTTCCACAGCGTGCCTTCGTCGTCGCGCTCGATCGCACGGCGGAACGGCTCGCCGCCGTCGTCCATCTCCCAGGCGACCACGGCCCAGGCGGCGTGCTCGCCGATCCAGCCGTCGTCGAACTCTCCGCATACGCAGTCATCGGCACCGAGGTGGTGGTCCGGACATTCGTGCCGCGGGTAGCCACGCTGCGGCGTCACAACGACGACGCCGCGGGCGCTCCCACGTAGCCATGTGGTTTTGGTATCCGCGCGGCGGATGCCGTACTGTGCCTGTCCGTCGGGGACGGCCGTGTAGATGAGCCGGTCGCCGACTGCGCACCACGACGTGTCAGACCATGCGGGCTCGAGCCCGGGATTCGGTGTGGCGGTCATGTATTGGGGCTCCTGAATGTGTCAGCGCATCGTAAGGCTATCCGAGGTGGGGTGCAACCGTCCGCCACGATAACGTTTCAGCCCCACACTCCCCGCGCGTCGCGGGCGAGGATCGCCTCGTGGTACCAGCACCGCGCGGCCTCATACTCGTCGTCGGTCAGCTCGACCCGCGGGCCGTCGGAGCGTTCGGTGACGTACGCCAGCCGCTTGTGCGGCGCGTAGTCGGCCAGGGCATCGCGCACGGCGTCGTCCCGGTCCACATGCCATGGGCCCACCTCGCGCGTGTCCGCGCTGCAATGGCGCCAGGACAGGGCGCGAAACCGGAGCGGCTCGGCGCTACCCGTCGCGGCGGCGATCGCCGCTTCGGCGGGATGGCCATCGGCCAGGAGCCTGGAGATCCGGTAGCCGAGTCGCCACGCCGCGCGGGCGGTCGACACGACGGCCGCTGCAGCCGTGCGGCCGCACACTCCCACGTACCAGCGGGGCTCGTCGTCCTCGCGCACCGTCAGGTTGGAAACGTTGACGGGGTCGGCCAGACCATGCCTCATGTGCAGGTGTTCGTGGCTCTTACGACTGGTCCAGATTCTAAAATCGGTATCGTCCATGCTGATCCTACTGACGCCGCTGGGTTGGGAAACATTCTCTCGCGTGACACATTCTTTTGTGACTCACGTTCCGTCTGCAAGGTGTGATCGGGCCGGACGTCCGAGCCGGACCCAGCGGGTCCCGTCGTCGCCGATCTTCATGACCTCGGCGGTGCCCTCCGCTAGCGTGCCACGACGTCCCTCAGGGCGACAGGCGTACCAGTGCATCCGTTCGGCGTCGCTGTATTCGCGGGGTTCATTCATCGCGCCGCCCACCGCCCCATCAGCAACGTGGCCGCGTACCAGGCACCGTTACTGATCTTCCGCTGCCACGCGGTCTCGGACGGCGCCCACCGGAATCCATGCGACTTGAGATCGCGGCGTTCGTCCGGGGTTGCGCGGCGATCATCGTCCGCCCGCAGCTGCAAGCGGTTGACGTCACCATTTTCGACCGCCGTCCAGTCGCCGATCTCAACCGATCGGGCGCTTTGCGTCGCCTGGGTTTCGACGGTCTCGATCCGTTGGCGCACGCGACGGATGTTGGCGCCGAGGTTTTTCAGGACGTACGCCGGGAGGGTATCGTTTCCCGCCTTGCGCGCGGCGCGGTTGTAGGCCTTGTATCGATCGCGTTCGGCCTCCATGGCGGCGACCTTGGCGGTCAGGCGCTCGACCGCCTCGGGATCGTCCGAAGAGATCGCGCGGTTGTTTCGGGCCGCATCCGCGCGGCGCGCGAGGGTCTTTGCTTTGCGATCTTCGGCGACCGCGCGGCTCATGGAGCGTTGCATTTTGTCCACGTCGCGACGGTGCCGTCGCTCGGAATGGTGGCCGACCAAGATCGGCTGGCCCATCGGGATTGCGTGGGCGATCGTGTGGGCGGTCTGCGACGCGGCCGCCGATGCGGCATTGGCCCTGTCGGCCCCCGCGTCCAGGCGGTCGGCCCGCGCGTCGCGGCGGTCGTGGTAGTCGGAACGCCCCACGCCAAGCGGCGCGGTATCTGATTTGTCGTCCAATGTGTCCTCCATCTTGCTAGGGTTGACGGGTCCTCGAGTGGAAACATTTACCGGTCAGGCCGAAAAATCGTACCCGCGAGCGGCCATCGAAACGTGGTCACTCGCCGCGATCACGAGGTGGTCCACAAGCGGGATTCCGAGCAACCGGCCCGTATCGGCCAGCCGTTGGGTCAGATCGTAATCGGCAGGGGAGGGCTCGGGGGAGCCGCTGGGGTGGTTGTGGGCCACGATCAGGCTGTGAGCCCCCACGTTGACCGCGGGGCGGAAAACCTCGCGGGGGTGGACGTCCACGCGCGATACAGTACCGCGATGGATCACGAGCATATCGATCGCCCTATTCTGCGCGTCCAGCGGGATAGCAACAAAACACTCGGCGTCGTCGCGCCCGATCTTGGCCCGCAGAAACGCGGCGAAGGCGTCGGGATCACCGATCGGCGACCGATAGGCGTCCCGCGCCATGCTCGCGGTTCGCGACAGCCGCATCGCGGCCGCGACGCATCGCGCCTGGCGTTCTGTGAGACCTCCGGCGGCCCGGAGCATTCCCGGGGTAGCCGTGTCCATTCCACGGAGCCGGGGGAACGTCGCGGCCAGCCGCGCCGCCTTGGCAGGCGGTAGACCCAGATCCGCGAGGGTCGCGGCGATCGTGTCGCTGTCGTTCAGGTAGGAAATCACAGCGACAACATGGCCACGCCACGATTCAGGGTCAACCCCGCGTGACACATTTCGCCGAAAATAAATGTGTCACCGTGGGTGAATGTTGACAGGGGCCGGGGCGTTCCTATGATTGTGATGATGCCAACCTGCTCACCCACCTACGGCGCCGACAAAGCGGGACGTCCCACAATCATCGCCACTGCGGCTGCTACGGCGGCCGCCAAGGCCCTGAACGCGATTGACGGGATCAGCACCACGATCGCGTGGGAGCCCGGAGAATGCACGCTGACGGTCGCCCATCGAAACGGCGGCCGGGGTACCCTCCGAGCCGTGGTGAGCTGGAGCTATCTCGTGGTCCAATGTGACGATCTACCGCGGAAGCTCGAGGATCGCGCCCTGGCCGCGATCGCGGTCCCCGCGGCCGAAATGGCCCTGCTCCCCCATAATCCTGGCGTGTGGCGCGACTGCGGCACGATTCCGACCGAAGATCTGGCCGCCACTCCCAAGATCGTGACGTCACGTGAGTAGGGCGAAGTTGAGTAGGGCGAAGTACGCCAAGGGGGACGAGGTGATCGTGACCGACCCCCATGGACGGCCCGACCGGCCCGCGCGAATCACGACGATCCAGCCGTACTTGGGCAACGGCTACCGCGTCGCGTTCACCGATCGCCTCCCGTACCACGCCACAACGGCGTGGGTCCCCGAGACGGCGATCTCGGCCCGGGGAAAAGATGGCAATAATGTGCCATAATCGTGGAATGTTTCCCCTCGGGGTGCGTCGTAGTGGATGCATGGAGACTATCTACACTCGCAACTACCGGGGCGACTGGTTCAAGAACGGGCGTTTCGTCCGACAGATCCCGTCGGATATCCGACGGCTTGCGTCGAACATGGCCATCGAATGCAGGATCGTCGTGACCTATTGTGGGGAGGAAAACATGTATTTTGATCTCCCGGACGGGTCCGAAGGTCTCGTCAAGCATGGCGGCGATGGCCTGAACGTGGCGGATAAATGTGGCATCGGCCCGAATGTTTCGGGCCCTGGCGCGTCGAAGTAGATACATGGAGACTCTACTTACCAACGACCCGCACGCCCGCGAGACCCCGACCGGGATCCGGTCGAACGGCTGGAACGAATTGCCCACCGAGATCGACCTTCGCGGCTACGGGCCATGGGGGGAGATCGTGTGGCTGCACGGTCCGGAACGCCTAGGGCCGCGTGGCGGCAAGCGATGGATCGTCCGTACGCGAACGCGTCGCGAGCAACAAAGCAACCGAACAAAGGTGTGGAACGGGGGATCCTGTAACTACCGGACCCGTCGTGAGGCACTGGCCGCGTACCGCAACCAGACGATGGAGGTCAGGTCGTGAACCCACGCAAGCGAGAGCGCGAACGCGCCAAGGCGCGCACATTTTGGCGCCGACTGTCGAACGCCGAACGATCGCAGATCGGCGACGATCTCGTGCTCGGGACGTTCGAATGGTCCGAATGGTTGGGCGCCAAGCCGACCGGGACGTTTCTCCGCGCCGTTGACGAGGAGCGGATCGGCTGGGAGATCATGGCATGATCGAACCCGCAAGCGCCACGATCATGCGGCTCCGGCACGCCGCAGGAGTCAACCCGCACACGTGCCCGACCTGCGGACACGCCCGATCGGCGCCCCGTCGACGCGTGCGCGACGGAGACATCGTGGAGGGATGCGTGGACGCGTCTCACACGGGCTGGGTCCGCGGGCCCGACCTGGCGTGGCACGACCGAGCTCCGGCCCGCGCCATCCGGGCCCGGGAGGCCGCGCGCTTGGAGGTCACGGATCCATGACGCAACGTGAGTGACTGACGCCCCTGCGCGGCCCCGAACTACCCTACAATCCCCCCGGGTTGCCCCCGGTCCAAATAGACACGCGCATCGACGCGGCCGCCGATAGGCTCCTGCGCGCCAGCTCCCGCCTACTCGAGGAGGCGGCGGACATGAGCCCGTTGCGTCGTGCGCATTCGGCCGTGTCCGTGCAGCGCGCGAGCGCCAACCGCAAGCTCGCCCCCCAGCGCCGCGTCCTCGTCGGCAACCGCGTGCGCAACGAACCGATCGGGCCCTACGTCGCGAGCACGTACGTGTCGATCGTGGCGACGTGCCCGCGCAGCTGCCCCTATAAGGATGCGGGCTGCTACGCGCAGGCCGGGATGACCGTCCGCGCGCTCGACCGCGCCGCGTCGCGCCGGGGACACTCGGCCGACGACGTCGTCGCGGCCGAGGTCGCCGCGATCGATGGCCTGTTCGTGCGCGGTGTCCCGGCCGACGGAGCTCGGGGCGGCCGCGACTTGCGCTTGCACGTCTCCGGCGACGCGCCGCACGCCCGTGGCGCACGCCAACTGGCCGCGGCCGCGCAGCGGTACCAGGACCGGGGCGGAGGGTCGGTCTGGACCTACACGCACCGGTGGCGCCGGATCCCGCGGTCGGCCTGGGGACCGATCGCCGTGCTCGCGTCCGTCGAAACGACGGCCGACGCGCACGCTGCCGTCGCCGCCGGGTATGCGCCCGCGCTCACCGTCGAAAACCACGCCGCGGACTTCGCCTGGACCCACGGGAGCCTGCGCATTGTGCCGTGCCCGGCACAGACTCGAGGGACGACCTGCGCGCAATGCCGCCTGTGTCTGGACCCGGAGCTCGTGCGCCGCAAGGCCGGCGTCTCCTTTGCGCTGCACGGCGCCGCCCGGGACGTCGCAGTCCGGCGGCTCGTCCAGTTGCACGCCTCGAAGCGCTAGCGCACGGGCGCGTCCGCTTGCGCTTCGAACCCGAGCATGCGTAGGATTGCTGCTGCGCGTCGGTGTTCGGCGGACGCGCAGGCACCCCGAGGGTCCGACCACCTTTGAGCGAAAGGGTGCCGGTCCCCCCCATTCAGGTGCAGCAACGGCCAGGGCCCGGGCTTGAGCCCCCGGGCCCTGTTTTTTTTGCGGCGCGGCCACCTGGGCACTGGACGGAGCGATCTCAGGCGCGTATCCCGTGCGTGGTGCATCATCCGTCCGGCCATCATGGCAACGACAGGGAGCAGGGAGTCTGCACGCCCGGCTGCATCCTCGAGCCGGTCTATGACCTATTCGACGGGCCTGCGGATCTGGACCCGTTCGATGACCCGGGGAGCATCGTCGACGCGCGGTCGAAGATCCGCTGGCCCGGCGCGTGCGGATTCGCCGCAACATGGCACGGCAAGGTCTTCGCCAACCCGCCATTCCGCGAGCTCGGCCGCGCACTGCTCAAATGTCTGACCTCGGTCCGGACCGATTGCGATGAGGTCGTGCTCCTTTGCCCGTTCCGGAGCCACCGCCAGCACTGGTGGCCATTTTGGCTCGCGCAGTCGGTATGCTACCTGAAACCGGTCACCTTCCTCGGCTGGGACGACGGGTACTCTTTCCCCTGCGTTTTGGTGTACTTCGGTCCGCATACCCGCCGTTTCGAGCGCTGCATGGCACCCCTGGGACTCGTTCGGCCCTTGACGCCCTGGGGCACAAGACCCATGATGGCGCCAATGAACATTTCGGAGGAATTCGAAACCCGCGCCAAATCGGTCCTGATCGAGATCGTGCAAGCCCACCCGGAACTGTCCATCGATCAGATCGTCTCCGAGCTGCAGCTCACCGATGCGGATGCCAAGAGGTTGTGCGCCACCCCGCTGACCCAGCTCGTTCGCATGGTGGACGATCCGGAGCCGGGACTGCAGGCCGCACCCGAACCGGCACCCGCCGCCGCGGCCGGCGTCAATGGGGCCACGCGCGCCCGCGCCAAGCGCAAGCCGCCGCAGCGGATGCCAAGGGCCAAGACGGACGCGACCGAAGCGGTCACGAAGTACGTCGCGAACGTCCGCAAGGGGACCAAGTTTTCAACGTCGGACATCATGAAAGAGACGGGCATCGGCCGCAAGACGGTCCTGCGTGTGATCGACACGCTCAAGAAGACCGTCAAGAAGTCCGGCCTCGGCCGCTCCGCATACCTCCTCAAGAAGTAGGAACCGGTGAACAAGTCTCCCCTGAGCCGAGGCCGTCGCCGACGACCGACGACCGACGTCGGTCGTACCGCCCCTCCTCCGGGGCCCAATGGCACTGCCCAGGCCATCATCGGCGGTCGCCTGCTGCGCTACGCCGAGGGTCAGCCGACGCCGATCGACCCAAACCTACCCACGCACCTCCTGTTGCGGCAGCTCACGCACAACGCCAACAGCCAGGCCGAGTCGTCCAATGCGATGGCCCGTGAGCTCGTGGAGCTCCGCGAGACGCTAGACCGCCTCGAGGCCCGCTCGAGGCCGGAGCCCACAGCGGAGTCCGAGCCCGAGCCCCGGGGCGCCAACCAGTCCGAGGTGGCGACCGCCGACGACGAGGCTGCACAGGGCACACCCGAAGCCACAGACGACGACTGACGGGGACCTGCGCGGGCCGGGCGACGCGGCAGGTCACCCGGCGCTATCATGTGGCCGTGGCAGCCCCCCGCGCAACCAAGCTCGCGACCTACGGGATCATTGGCGCACTCGTCGCGTGGATCCTGTCGCGCGTACGTAAGGCTCCCGCGGTCGCGCCGGTCAGTATCCTGGACCGCCGCCAGTTTGCGACCCTGTCGGAGGCCGCGGCGCCGCACACCTCCACCCGTTCCGCCGACAAGGTCTATGCGGTGGTCCTCCACCAGATGGGTTTCTCCCGCGGGTCCGATGCGAGCCGGTACGACAAGGTCACCGCGCACTACAAGATCCTGCCCGACGGCACGATCGTGTTTAGCCACGATTGGACGACGCGGCTTCCGCACGCCAACAAGTTCAACGCCGGGAGCATTGGCGTCGAGTTCGCGGGGAATCTTCCCAGCCGACCCGGCAGCACCGAAACGCGGCACTTCTACAAGCCGGAAAAATTTGGCCAAGATCAACTGACCCCCCAGCAGATCGCGGCGGGTCGCAGCCTGTTGACGATGCTGTCCCGCGAGGGCATCACGCACGTGCTCGCCCATCGCCAGAGCTCCGGCAGTCGCGGCAACGACCCGGGCCCCGACATCTGGGTCAACGTCGGACAGTGGGCCGTCCGCCAGCTCGGGCTCAAAGATGGCGGTCCCGGCTACGCGATCGACTCCGGCAGAGCGATCCCCGATCGTTGGCGCACCGGGGCCGTACAGGCCTGAACATGCGATTTCGCGTCTCGGGCGTCCTCGCCCACGGGCCCTATTCCGTCACCGGGTCCGGGGTCCTGTGCTCCGTCATCCGGAACACCATGGGTCGCCGCCGTACCGCCGTCGTCGCCGAGGGCCTACCGGTCCGGCAGGCGGCTCGAGTCTGCGCCGAGCTCAACCGCGCCTGGGCCTCCGACCCCAACGAGTTGTGACAAAAAGCGCCCGGGCCAGCCGGGACCGCTTGACACATTCACTCACGGGTTGTACCAAGAACGTGAGCCCCCAGACCGCTACCGGACGCGCGCCCGCACGGCGCCGCGAACGACCATGCCACGTCGACCACGCACCCCACGGACCTCCGGGACCATCCAACTGCACACCGAGTCCGGCCGGAAGACGGTCGCGCTGCCGCTGCCGGTGCGGGTCGAGATCCGCGTCACCGACGCAGACGGAAACTTCTCCATCCAGCGCGTGCACATCGATGCCGATGGCACATTCGGATGGGACAAACAGGACAACGAAACATGAACGACCCCACCACTCCCACCGCTCCTGCCTCCCCTGTGCCCCCTGGCGTCCCTCGGGGGCAGCTCGACGCGACCCGCGCGGCCACCTCCGAAGCCGTCCACGTCGGCGAGCCCGACGCCTGGGTGTGCCTGTGCAAGGCCTCCAAGCCCGACTCCTGGATGAAGTCCACCAAGGCCTTCGAGACGCCGTCCGGATGCGTCCTGCAGGTCACGACCCTGGAGATCTCCGAGGACGGCGCGCGCCGGCCGGCCGAGGCGCTGGAGTACATGCCCGGGGTGTCGATGAAGGTGCTCAAGAAGGCGTTCGGGGTTCCGGAATGACCCACGGCAGTCCAGGGCAGCGCTACTGGCACGAGTTTCTCGAGGCGCTCGAAAAGGCTACGAAGTCTCCGGCCGTAGGCGTCAAGAGCCTCGTCCACGCGCTATCGTGGGCGTCGCGAGCCGCGGGGACCGACCACCCCCGGGCCGCCGACGCACACAAGGGCGCCGACGTGCTCGAGGAGCAGATTGCGGACTTGTTCACGTTGCGGACGGTGACCACCGAGGACATCGCACGCGTCGTCGAGCACGTGCGTGCGGTCGCGAATCTCGACGACTCCCGAAAAGGAGACGGAACGTGAGTCAGCTTTCGCAGTGGATCGACGCCAACGCCCACCTGCCGCGCTGGCTCCGCGACTTCCACGACCAAAAGGACGTCTTCAAGACGATCGGCGGCATCGAGCCCTCCGAGGGATCCGTCACCCCGTCGATCAGCTGGGTGGATGGCCACATCTACACCATCGACCGCTTCTTATCCGCGATGGCGAGATTCGGGTTCACCCTGCAGCGCTCGCGTGCGCGGATGCCGTTCTCGTCGCTCGAGGACGCGATCACGGCGCGGCGCGAGCTGGAGCTCCATCAACTGCGAACGATCATGCAGGCCGACGAAGGAGACGGAGCGTGAGTACCTACGCCAGTTTTCCGGGCCGTCCAACGCAGTTGCACCTGGGCTATTACGATGGAGACGTCAATACCGTCCAGGTTCACACTACACCGCGGAAGCGGCCTGGCACCAGCCAGGGCGTCATCCTCGAAGGACAGGTACTCGATCGAGTATGTGCCGCGGCGCTCCATCTGACCGGTTACGCCGTAGAGCCTGGCCTCCGCGCGCTAGGCCTCCGCAAACGGGTGAATGGGGTGACGTCCTGGATCACCATCGATCTCTCCGCTACCCATCTCAGCCTGTCGGGCTACGCAGACGGCAAGGGCCTGCGCCTGTGGGTCGAAACCGGGATCGCCCGGCGTCGCGGTGCCCATGCCTGGCAGAACTTCTCCTTCAACGGCGCTGAGACGGAGGCGTTCCTCGACCGGTTGTGCGAAGCGGCCGGATGGGAGCGCGACGCATGATCGACTGGGCACTCAGCGCAGTCATCGGATTCGCGTCCGGAGTCGCGGTCACGGTGGCGTACCGGCTCGGCCTCAACAGGTCCCGTCGCCGCGCCCTGGACGCGATGGAGGAGGCCTTTTCGCATGTCCGGCGCGGACCCTTGGCGATCGCGTGCATTGCCCTGCGGATCCGCTGGCAGATCCTGCTCGAAGGGGGGACGCTCGAGGACGAAGCGGACGACCATGATTTGGGCGGCGACGGTGGGGGGGCCTCTTCCTTGGGGGCAGTTGGTCCTCCCACTGTCGCTGCCTATTCCTCTTCCTCCCGAAAGGAACCGACATGATCTTCTGGTACATCATGGCTGTGCTCACGCTCGGCGTCCTTGTCCGCATCGCGTTTACGCTGGTGAGCATCGATCTGTCCCTGGCCGCGATCGCGTCTCATGTCTCGCCGGAGGACCTCCGGAAGTGGCTCGCGGGACGCAACTCCCGAAAGGAAGACGGAGCGTGAGTGAACTCGACGAAAAGATGGCGCGCCTCTCTGCGCGACAGGCCGAGAACAAACGAAGGTCACTCGAAGACCGGATCCACTGGCCACCAGATCCAACCGTGGCCGATTTCGAGGAATCCGGGTTGAGGTGCGTCGTGCTGGCCGGTCCGATGTCCCGGCGTGGGTACGTACGCGTGCCGCCAGGGCACCCGTACGCCCACGCGGGCTACGATGACGTGCCCGTGGAGGTCCATGGCGGTCTGACGTTTCGCTGTCTCGACACCGATGGGTTTTCGTGGTTCGGATGGGATGACGGCCACAACGACAAGCTCGGCCGCTCGCACCGCGAGGAGACCGTCGACCTTGCGAGACAACTCGCGAAGCTGGCTACGACATGACCATCCCCGTCGAACGCCTGTGGGCCCTCCTGGACCCGGCGCGCGCCGAGGAGCGGTTCGACAAGTGGAAGGCGAGTCTGAGCAAGCCCGAGCTCGAGGTGTCGCGTGTGCCGACGGCAGGGCAGTTCCACCAGGTCCAGGACCCCGGCCTCGGGGTCGCCACGAACGCCACAAACCTTCCCCACGAGCCGCTTGACCAAGGCGAGCGCGTGCGTGTCTCGGCCCCATGCGGGGACTTCGACGCTACGGTCGAGCGAGCGCAGGTGTCTTCGGACGACGGACGCGTTTATGTGATCCGCGAGGACAACGGGCGCCTTCTTTTCGTGCGCCGGGTCCTCTGCACCCCTGTGCCCACTCCCGACCCGGCCGCGACCCCGGCCGACCCGGTCCCGGATCTTCAACCCGGCGACCGGGTTCATGTGCGCAACTTCTACCTCGACTTCGAGGGCACCGTCGAGTCGGCCATCGTAGAGATGGACTGGGCAAAGGTACGGGGTGACGACGGCAAGATCTACTTCGCGAAGCACGCCGACTGCATGCCGATGCCGAACGTTCTGCTCGGCGGGCTCGACCGCACAACCGCGGTCGAGTTGGCCAAGCGCTTGCGCGCCAAGTGCCGGAAGACTTCTCTCTACAGGGACGCGCTCACGGGGCGCCTGCTCGAGAACCAAGGAGACCCCCGCTCCCGCTCCCGAAAGTATGACGCAACGTGAGTAGCGCAGACGATAAGTGTCACGTTTGTGACCGGGAGCAGGCGACCGTGCACGACGCGATCAGCTACGACTGCCGGTCGATGCAGGATGATGAGGCGGCGGCGCTGTGCTGGCTGCGCGCGGAGGGATCGGACGCATACTGCGAGGCCCACCGTGTTGACTGGAGAGCCAAGTACCAGGTGTTGGAGCGTGCTTGGAGAAACTCGCTCGACGTCATCAATGAGATGGTCGAAGACGACGAGTGCGAGACCTACGCGGAGGCGTTCTTGACCAAGCTCGCCGAGTCCAACCGCGAACGGGACGACGCCAACACCAACGCCGTCAAATCCGCCAGCGAGTGGGACGAACTGCACGGCGCTCTAGTCGACATGGAAACAGAGCGGGACATGTACGAGGCCCACTGTGAGACGGTTGAGCGCGAGCGGGACGACGCGATGCGGGCGCGAGTTGCCGCGACGTTTGGCAGTGGCGACGCCGTCATGGTGAACAACTACGCTGCTGGCGTCGACGCGACCAAGGTCCGCGGACACCTGGCGTGCGCGACCGTATGGTGGGGCGAGGCTGTCGCTGCCCGTCTCTACCCCGAGGGGGCCACCGACGACCGGGCTCGTGAGGGGATTGCTGCGCTGGTGGATGGGGTGTCTGGCCCCGAGGGGAGGACGAGCGATGGAACATGAGCTGAAGACGTGGCCGGAGTTCTTCGATGCCGTCGCGAGAGGTGAAAAGACATTCGAGGTCCGAAACAACGACCGGTCGTTCCGCGTCGGGGACACGCTCCATCTCCGTCGGTTTGACCCACAGGCCGGGTATGAGCAGGACGAGTACGACGGCCAGGAGGCGCGCGTCGAAGTGCTGTACGTGATGCACGGCGGGCGCTTCGGGCTTGCCTCGGGCTGGGTGTGCATGGGCATCAAGGTGTTGGAGTTGCTGGGGGTGTCCAGTGGCAAGTGACCCCAAGGGCAAGCTGCGCAGGGCTCTGGAACGCGTGGCCCGGCGTGTCTCGGAGTGGTCGGAGGCGACTTGGAGGCAAGCCAACGCGGCACCGGTGTTCGTCGAGGGAGGCGTAAGCGCAGCCGACTACGGCCCCCCTGAGCCAGGCGTCTACCTGGACAGCGCCGGCGAGTGGCAGAGTGTGTGGAGGACGGACGATGCCTGACCCCAAGACGCTGGAACGCCTCGCGAAGATGGCGGTTGCTATCGAGTCGGAGCCAGGCAGCGGCGAGGTACTCGTCGGCCACGACCCCATCGACCTGTCCACCTACAGCGGGGACGCGCCCGACCTGTGCCCCGATTGCTTTCGAGTGAAGGCGAATGACGCTGACAGGCAAGTCGGCGTTCGCCCGCGAGGCCACGAAAACCTGTGCTGGCGCTGGGTCATTCCAGGCCCGACTGCGGCAGCAGAGTGCTCCGCGTGCCTCGTCAGGCTGGAGAAGCACAGCGGGGACGCGCTGATGGGGTGCGTGGCTGCGAAGTGGGACGAGAACGCCGACGCTGCGCTGGACGCCGGGCTCCTTGTGGTCGATGACGTGACCAAGCTGAAACGAACCGCCCTCGGCAACCGCGTGCTAGCGGCACTGCGGGCGAAGCTGGGAGGGCTGTGCAACTGGGAGTTGAAGGTGCTTGCTGGCAAGACCGACGGGTGGGGTGCTGCCGTCGGAGCCGCTATCGAGGCCTTGCGCGGGCGTGGCTTGATGGAGGGTTACAGCAACAACGCGGTCGGCGACGCTGTGGTCGCCCTACACGACAGGGAGCAAGACCAATGACCAGCGGCCCCACTGGGACTGGCTACAGACGCTCGACCACGACGAGGCGAAGGCGTGGCGGACTGCGCTCGCCCGTGACGGCGACAGCGTGGTCGGGTGCTCTGGTGGATGGGGTGTCGAAGTGACCGGCCGCGACAGCATCTCCAACCGACTCGCTCGCATCGAGGCGGCGTTGCTCGTTCTCATCGACCACTTCTCGGCCACGGCCAAGGAAGAAATGGGAACCGACGTGGACAGGGGGACGCTGAGGCTGATGAGGCACCTCACTGCACGACAGCGCGGAATCCAAGACAACGCCGAGAGGCTCAGCGAGTTCATAGACGGACTCAGGCGCATGTCCGCTGGCCCCGAGGGGAGGACGAGCGATGCCGATTGACATCAGGCCCGGCCAGACGCTCTTGGAGGCGATGCTGGAGCGCGCGCCGCAACTCCCGACGGAACCCGGCGTCTACCTTGCGGCCGAGCAGGACCCACTGAGCGACGTGGAGGGCTTTGCGCGTGTCGTACTCATCATCGACGACATGGGTACCGCAACCATGGCATGGGAATGTGGCAGCACCGCAACCTACCCGCCCGACAAGCCCGACGTCGTGCGGTGGAACCTTGCCGAAATCCGACCGCTGACGCTCGACGCGTTCAAGGCTGCTTGGGAGGTGTCCCGTGGCAAGTGACCCCAAGGACGGAGACACGCGCCAGCGCGAAGGCTGGATCCAGAGCTGGCACGATGACGTTGAACGGTGGGCGATCCTCTGCAGCGTCGACGAGTGGCGCGTCTGGCAGATCGAGGGATCCGACCATGTGCCATGACCCAGTCAACCGGAACGCCAGGACAGGTCCCGACACGACGGCGGCGTGCCTGCAGGCACTACGCGAAGCGCGAGGGTATCTCGATGGCCTGCCGTCGAACCGGTCGCAGAACTACGAAGCCCACGTGGCATTCGACGCAGTGGAGGACCTCGTGAAAAGCATCGCCGCCGGCGTGTGCGTTGCGATGGAGAAGCCCCAATGACCACCAAGTACCGCCGCTCCGTGAGCGTAACCCTGCTCACCTACCTGCGGCTGAAAAAGCTCGCGGATGCCGAGGAGCGGTCGCTTGCGGGCTACATCGAGGACGTGCTCCGCGAGCGCGCCCGCGAATGTGGCATCACGGTGACCGACGTGGAGATCGACGACCACAAGCAAGCACTCGACGAACGGAGACGCAGATGAAACAGATCGAGACATTTTTCGTGGGCCTCGGCCTCGTGATGGTGGCCGCGCCGCGGTGGCTGTGGCACGCGCTGCTGCTCACCGTCCTCTTTCCGCTCCTGTGGGCCTACCGGGTCGGCGAGCACCACATGCGCGGCCGCTCGAAGCTCTGGCTCGAGAAGCTCAGCTACGAGAAGGCCGCCAACCGTGAAATGGCCACCACCATCTTTTGGGGCCTGGCAGGGATCGTGGCATTCATATTGGCCACGTATGTCCTGTTGCCACGCCCGCTGTTCGAGCTCCGCGGCGAGGAGACCGTTGATCTCGGGCTCCCCGGCGCCGAGCTCGACGGCGAGTACATGGAGATTTGGAGGCTTGGGTACGCCGATGGCGTGTTCGAGACGTCGATTGCCACCTCCCGAAAGTGAGACACAACGTGAGTGAACAAGGAAACGAAGAAATGAAACCGACCGCATCGCACCTCCTGGCCGACGATGTCCTGACGAACCTGCGCAGTACTTTTAGGGAAGCCGTGGAGGACCCCGGCACCACGAAAGATGACCGGCTCCAGTTGATGATCGTCTACGCCAACGGGGCGGCGGCCATCATCGGGGCGCTTCCGAAGACGGAAGCCGCAAGCGCTGAGGACGCTGGCGACGAGGAGGGGTCCCTCCTCGCCCGCGAGTCGGGGTGGCTTTTGATCGAGGCCCAGAGCCTCCTGTTGGAGGTCGACAGCGACAGGGCCAAGGCGTGGCTGGAGCGCTTCAAGGAGGCGATGCTTCCGATGCTCCGAAAATACACCGGCGACGAAGAGGGGAAAGAGCCATGCACGAGTCCCTGATGACGCCGGCAGAGGTCTCCGAGCTCGACTACCAGATCCTCGCGTTCTTCACGCGGCGCAAGGGCATCGACGTGGCGCTCGGCGAGGCGCAGGCCCATCTGCTCGCGCTCGGCCACACCCTCACCCGACCCGTGGTGCAGACTCTCCAGGCCCATGGCGTCGTCGAACGGCCCAGCGACCAGGGATCCCGCTGGACCCGGCCGATGCAGCCCGACGCCTGGCGGCTGGACGGCCAGTGGCTACGGCCGAAGATGGGCGCGGTATGAGTGAGAAAGGAAACGATGTGAACTGGACACAAGAACGTGGCGGGCTGTACCGACTTTACGTCGACGAGGTCATGGTGGCGCAGGTCGAGCGCGGCGCGGAGACGCGGAGCTGGTACTTCACGGCCGTCCGGCATGGCGAGGAGGCGTGCGGCCGCACGGGCACGCTCGCCGACGCGCAGGCCGCGGCCGAGAAACTGCTGGCGGAGGCCTAGATGGGCCCGGTCCGATGGAACGTGAGAAACCCATGAGCGAAGCTACGACGGATTGCCATGCCTGTGCCGACAATCGATCGGCCAGGGCCGCTGCCGACAAGGATGCCGCGCGGTGGCGCCTGACCGCGATCACGGCGATGCGTCGCCATTGCAACGACGTACGAAGCCACGCGCTGCGCAAGAACTCGAAGCGACAGCTCGTCCCGTGCCGGAGCATGCTCGAAGTTGCGACGCTACTTTACCCCTACCACGCTGCGGTCCTGTACCCAGATGAGAACGTGACCAAAGAAGGAAATCAGACATGAGCAACGCGAAACTCACCGAAGAACAATGGGCCGGATTCGGCCGCTTCCAACGACTCCTGGCCGAACGACTCGACGTCGAGTGGACCATGGAGTTCTCCCACTACGACCGCCCCCATCCGTTCGTCGAAGTCAAACTGCGGGTCCCTGTTGCCCGACATTTCCAGTCGCTCGACGAGAGCGTCGTGGCCGCGTTCGACGAGGCCAACGTCCCGGGCTACGAAAACTCGGGCTTCGGCCACGACCCCGACCCGGTCGACGGCGTCATCACGCGCGACCTCGACTTCCACATCATCGAGTCAGCCGCATGAACGCGGAGACCTGGAACACCAGGCACCCCATCGGGACCGCCGTCCGGTTCTATCCGGTGCGAGGACGGGACGAGCACGAGGTGACCAAGACACGATCGGTCGCGTGGACGCTCGGCCACGGAGACGCCGTGGTGGCCGTCGAAGGCCGGAGCGGCGGCGTCGCCATCGACCACATCATCGTCGAGGCCGACCACGACGGGACGCCTTGGTCCCGAGCCGACAGGTCCCGGAAAGGCGACAAAGCGTGAGTGACGAAGGAAACGAAACAATGAGTACCAGCGGACAATCGTTCATCGAGTTCATGTGGCCGAAGATCGGAGACCTCTTGGTCGGGGTCTTCATCGGAGTTCTCCTGGGGATCAGTATCTCCGCCTCTGTGGTCGCATGCGAAGCCGCGTATGCGAACGCGGCGGTGGCGTGCGGCGGCACCGACGACGTCGCGGCGTGTCGGGCTCAGGCGGCCGAGGACTACGTGGCATGCGAGGGCGGAACGTGAGCAAGCCACTCCTCGAGGCACCGGCCGAGCACCGCAGTGGATTCCAAAAAGGAGACACCGTGCGGATCGGCGACGGCTTCATGGGCCGCTGCGCCAATACGGGCCTCGTCGGCACGATCATCGGGTTCGAGGACGCCGACGGGTACTCCAGCGCCATCATCGCGGTGTCGATGAAGGAGCGCGCGGACACACGTCGGCTGGAAGTCCTCCAGCGGGCGTCAGAGCGGTGCCAGTGGCGCACGGACGGCGTCGGGACTCAATGCACCCTTACCGGGGGGCATCATGGAGAGCACGACTTCGACTCCCGAAAGGACGACGCGATGGATTTCCGGCTCCCCATAGATGGAGGCCCTCCCTGGACCACGGAGGAACTCGCCGCCGAAGAGACCGCCTCTACCTTTGGAGGGTCTCAGGGCGCGGGCTGGCACCGCAAGCAGTACGGGGTCCCTAAGTCCCGAAAGGACGACCAAACGTGAGCTCGAACTTCACCATCGAATCCATCACGACCTACGGCGGAAGGCAGCGATGGCGCGCGCGATTCAGCGACGACACCGCCGGCCCGTGGCGTAAGAGCGAGAGATCGGCGAACGCCGACGGCAACCGCGGGAGACGACGGTGACCAAGCAAGCGACGTTCAACAAGGTGGCGCGGCATCTTTTGCGACAGGGGCGACGCGCGATGAGGAGGAATCCGACGACCTTGGGGGACCCGGATCTCTGCGTTTTGCACGCCGATGGCGGCCTCCGCTGCGCAGCTGGCGTTCTCGTGACGCGCAAGGATTATGACCCGAAGTGGGAAGGCCCCCACGCAGTCGTACGGAAGGATGGTGGATCGGCGGTATGTAGGTATCTCCGGGCAAAGGGACACGATCTCGAGCTCGTCGGCGACCTCCAGCGTGTGCACGACAGGGAGAGGTCGGACAGATGGCCGGTCCAGCTGCGGAACATCGCCAAGTGCTACGACCTCAGCGCGGCTGTCGTTGATGCGTGGGAGGAGACAGAGGCGTGAACACCTTCCACTTTGCCCACGTCATCGGCCTCCACGTTGGGGTCGTCGCCATGTTTATCTCAGGGTTCTGCATCGCCTGGGCCGCGGCGCTCTACGCTGTAGGCAACGATCCGAAGGCGTCTCGAAACCTGTGGCTCGCGGTCGGGGGCTTCGTTCTGTGCACGATTGTTACGGCTTGGTCCTCTGCCGCCGGCGACGTGTGCGAGGTGCCCCACCCCAGCTCCCACAAAGGTGACGAAACGTGAGTGACCCGAACATGACCGACGACTTTCATGGTCGCTTCAAAAGTGGCAACGAGCCGCGCTCGCGGCTCGAGGAGCAGTACGAGGCGCACTTCAAGGCCGCGACCGCCGACGGATGCACGGCCCGGGCCGCGCACATGATCGCGCTGGACGCGATCCACACCGAGGCCGCATCCCGGCGCGCGCCGCTGCGCACGAGGGTTTCCAGGTGCCTGCGGTGGCTCGAACGGAAGGTGCGCGCGTGAAGAATGCGTGGCTATTTCTCGGCGTCGTCGCCATGGGTGGTGTTGCGTTGTACTCAATCTCTGTCCGGCGTGACAGACGCCTGCGAAGGGAGGCCTTCGAACGAGTCGCGAAGACGTCGACGTCGACGCCTCGGCAGATCTTCCGAGCGGGCTGGGAAGGGCCCGAGTCGGGAGTTCTGGCTATGCGCATGCGTCGGCTCGAGGTCCAGTCGGAGCTCCGCACGGCACGGCCCGTGCTCGAGCTGATCAACGACACGTCCGGGACCCTTTCGGCCCTCCGCCATCCGGCCCTTCCTCGGGGGATCAAGCGCGACCTGGTCCGATTGTGGTCCGGCCGGTTCTCAGCGGTGTTCGGTACCTTCGAGTCCGATCTGGAGGACCACGACGTCGAGAAGGTCCTCGACGCCGCTGCCGAACACCTCCATCACGAGCCGATGCTCGGAGAGCAGGTCGAGACCGACGTGCCGTCGCAGCTCGCCGTGGTCGTCGCAAGAGGGACGCCGCTGCTCGACCTCACCGCCAGGTCATGGGACGAACTTGTCCGCGACGCCGCGTTCGAGGAGCTCGACCTCCGGGACATGCGTCCGCAGGAGGTGTTCGACGCCGGCTGGAAACGAGCGCGGTCGGCTCAGGCCGAAGACTCCAAGTTCGTCGGGATGATGGAGGACACGTTGCGGCGCGCCGAGGAACTCCGGGAGGCGGTCGACGGGTTGACGAAGATGCACGCGATGGTGAGGGAGACCGACGTGGCCAGAGTCGTCAAGAGAGCGGTCGCGACCCACTGGTTCGAACGTCTCGGCTTCGCGTTCGGGATCTGGCCCGGGAGCAAGCCGGGCGCCATCGCCCAGGTCGTCGACGAGTACATCGGCGCGACCGAGCAGACCGCCGAGGCCGCCGCATGAACGGCTTCCACCACGTGCCCGGCTACTGGGACGCCGACACGCAGGGGCGTGCCGTCGAGACGATCCGGGAGCTGTGCCACGCCGCGCCGCTTGCCCGGCCGTCGACGCCGGCGGGCCGGCCGATGCGCGTGCAGATCACGTCGGCCGGCGCGGCTGCGTGGTGGTCGGACACCCGCGGCGGCTACCGGTACCTCGAGACCCAGCCCAACGGCGCACCGCTGCCCCCGGCCCCGCAGTGGATCCTCGACGCCGCGCGTGTCGTGGTGATGGCCGCGACCGGCGCGGTGTTTGCGCCCGACGCCGTCCTCATCAACTGGTACGAGCCCGACGCCTCTCTGTCGTGCCATCGTGACGAGTCCGAGCCCGACCTCGACGCGCCGATCGTCTCGTTTTCGCTCGGAGCTCCGTGCCCATTCCACCTCCGCGGGCCCGAGCGCGACGACGGTGTCTCCGAGAAGGTGGTGCTCGAGTCCGGCGACGCCACCGTGATGGCGCTGCCGTCCCGCAACTGGTTTCACGAGGTCCCGCGCATCATGCCGTCGGACCCGATGTTTTCGCCGCTGCGCGGCGGCGGACGGATATCGATCCTCGTTCGGAAGGTGACCTGAGATGGGCGGTAACAGGTTCAACGTGGCGTGGTTCCTGCTCGTCAGCTTTGAGTACGACGCGAAGCTCGAAGAGGACGGGGAGTTTTACACCGACGAGCACGGTCGTTTCCGGTGCAAGCATGGTCGGGACGCCATGGGAACCTGCGCAGAATGTGACTCCCGAAAGGATGACGCAACGTGAGTTACACCGACATCGAAACGCGCACGCAGCTGGTCGTTTTCACCGTCTGGTCGGGCGACAACGGCACCGGTCAGGGCGACCGCGGTCGGCAGCACGTGATGCACTTCTTCGAGGACGTCGACGATGCCATCGGCTACGTCGACAAGATGGCCAAGGAGAGGGGCGGAGATTGGGATCGCGCCAACTGGGGCGTCGACAACAACATGCCGCTCCTACGCCGCAATGGCACGCTGTGGATGATGGTGACGCGCAGGGAAATCATCAGGAGCTCGAGGAGGGTACGAACATGAGCAACGAGGTCCGAAACTTCGACGTCGTGAAGGAAGGCGGCGCGCCGATCAAGATGTGGACCCGGGGGGTCCAAGTCGAAGACGTCGCGCTGCAGCAGCTCAAAAACGTGGCGTCGATGCCGTTCATCCATCGTCACGTCGCGGTCATGCCGGACGTGCACTGGGGCATGGGGGCAACGATCGGCAGCGTCATCCCGACCGAACACGTAATCATCCCCGCCGCGGTCGGCGTCGACCTCGGGTGCGGGATGATGGCCACGCGGACGACGCTGGCGGCGTCGGACCTCCCCGACAACCTCCTCGGACTCCGCACTGCCATCGAAGAGGCGGTCCCGCACGGCCGCACGAACAACGGCGGTCCCGGAGACGTCGGCGCGTGGGCCGACGTGCCCGAGCACGTCGGCAGGAAGTGGGAGCCCATGGCCTACGACGGTTGGCACACGTTGTGCGACAAGCACCCCAAGTTGCGCAAGTGCAACAACGTGACGCACCTGGGCACGCTGGGCGGCGGCAACCACTTCATCGAGGTGTGCCTGGACGAGGCCGACCGCGTGTGGGTGATGCTCCACAGCGGGTCGCGCGGCGTCGGCAACCGGATCGGCACCTACTTCATCCGTCTCGCGAAGTCCGAGATGAAGCGGTGGCACATCAACCTCCCCGACGTCGACCTCGCCTACCTCCCCGAAGGCACCGAGCACTTCGGTGACTACGTCAAGGCGGTTCATTGGGCCCAGGACTTCGCGCTGGCCAATCGGCAGATCATGATGGAGCTCGCGCTGGGTGCCCTGTTTTCCGAGGTCCCCAAGGCGGCCGAAGTCGACGGCGTCGCCGTCAACTGCCACCACAACTACGTCAGCAAGGAGCGGCACTTCGGCAAGAACGTGTGGGTCACCCGCAAGGGAGCGGTGAGCGCGAAGGTCGAGGAGCTGGGGATCATCCCCGGATCCATGGGCACCAAGAGCTTCATCGTGCGGGGGAAGGGGAACCGGGACAGCTTCCACTCCTGTAGTCACGGGGCCGGACGCGCCATGTCTCGCACTGAGGCCAAGCGCCGATTCACCGTCGACGACCACGCCAACGCCACGCAGGGCGTCGAGTGCCGCAAAGACGCGGACGTCATCGACGAGACCCCCGGCGCCTACAAAGACATCGACGCGGTCATGGCGGCCCAGGCCGACCTCGTCGAGGTCGTGCACACGCTCCGCCAGGTCGTGTGCGTGAAAGGATGACGCAACGTGAGCTCCAAGCAGCTTGAGAACGACGACGATCCTCGGCCGCCACATGCACGGCGCCGCTGCATGGGTTGCATGGGCCACGTGCCGGCGGTGACCGGACCCGTCGTGTGCGACATCGACGGGTGCCCGCTGCCCGCGACGACCATCTCGGGGCGTCGGACGTTGTGCGGGTGGTCGGACTCGCCGGACGCGGCGTGGCCCGACGAGGTGGCATGGCAGCGCGTGGCGCTGCAGCGCGCGGTCTCCGAGTTGCGGCGGCTGGTCGACGCGTTGGGGCCCGTCGCGGAGGGCTCGGACGTCTTTGAGCGCGCCAAGATTGTCCTTCTTTTCCTGGAGGACCAATCCAAAGACGACTCCCACAAAGATGGCGCAACATGATCCGGCCCAAATCCGAGGAGCACGCGATCGCCTGCTCCGACAACTCCGCCCGCATGTGCGTGCTGCGGACCTTGCGCCGCGACAGCGAAGGCGCACGATGGCAGGCCGTCCGCGCTGTCGCCTACGCGTCGCTGACCGAGGCCTCGATACTCGTGACGCTCAGCAGCGACGCGCGATATGCCGTACAGCTCGAGCTCGACACGATGCCGGACGAGACCGCCTCCGCACAGGACGACGGGACGGGCACCCACTCCCACAAAGGGGACCAAACGTGAGTGAGAAAATCGGAGAACTGGATACCCTCTCCTGGGACGGCACCGCCACCTTGATCGTGACGGAGTTTGTGGGACCTTCGAGGCTACCCGACCGACGGTGCCTGCAGATCGGCGACAGCCTGCAGTTCGACCGACCCGAGGTCGCACACCTGCGGGACATGTTGTCGAAGTGGCTTGGGGACGGGCAGCAGCCGATGGCCGAACCCCAGCCTCGTCTCCTTCGACTCCCCTGGGGAGACTGGGTAGACCCGGACGACGTCAGACATGTGACCGTCGCCGAGCACAAAGTCGACGATGAGTGGATCTCGTTCGTGGCCATCTTCACGGGCTCGCAGAGAAAAGGCTGGCGCACGGCCAGCGACAGCCTGCCCAAGGCTGACGCCCAAGCGCTCGCCGACGAGTGCGCCCGTATCATCAACGAGGGGCCCTGAATGAGCACCTCGTTCCCGATCTCGATCGTGGTCGCGGAGGTCTTTCGCTAATGGCTGCCAAGCTGACGAACGAGAGTGACGTTGTCGCGGCGTTGCGAAAGCTGTTCCCGCCGCCGGCGTGGGCCATGTTTACGGGTGTCGCCAACGGCACCGGTCACCGCGCCAACCGGTGGGCCGACGCAGTCTCCATGGGGATCTGGCCGTCGCGGGGCATGGAGGTTGCCGGGTTCGAGGTCAAGGTCCACCGGTCCGACTGGCTACGCGAGCTCAAGAAGCCACAAAAGGCCGAGTCGATCTTCAAGTTCTGTGACCGGTGGTGGGTCGCCGCCGGCTCGGCAGACATCGTGCGCGAAGTAGAGATCCCCCCGACCTGGGGTCTGCTCGTCCCGCATGCCAAGACCATGAAGGTGGTCGTCGACGCACCGAAGCTGAAACCCGAGCCGCTGTCGCGGTCGTTCGTGGCCGCGATCCTGCGCCGCGCGGCCGAGTATTTCGATGAGACGACCATCCGCAAAGACTTGGAAGCCGACCTCCGCAATAAGGCGATCGCGGATGCCGAGGAGTTGTTCCGGGACCGCCTCGAGCGCGAGTGCGAACGAACCAAGGCCGCCAAAGAGGACCTTGCCGAGGTCCGCAGGACCCTGGAGCTCGCGACGGACCTGCACTACCCACCGGCGATGATCGGACGTGCAATCGCGCTCCTGCAGAAGCTCGACGGCTGGAACGGCGCCATCAGGCAGATCGAGATCCTCCTGGACGGTATGGAACGTGACAAGGGGCGCCTCGACGAGATCGCCGGCAGCCTTCGTGCGACCCAGGAACTCGTGGGTCAGATCGGCTCCAAGGAGGCGACCCCATGAACTGCGACAACTACGTCGGTGACGGCGTGCTTTGCTTCGACCGCGTCATCGCAGCCGGGGACACGTTGGCGGTGGAGATGACGGTCCCGTTTTGCTTCGACGGGATCTGGGTCCCGCGAAACTTCCAGCCATGGCCACTTGGCGCCGCGGCTGCGCCCGGACCCGGACCGTGTGTCCTGCAGTCCGTGCTGATCGACGGCCGTCCTCAACTGCCAGCCCCGTGGCCGGTCGAGGTCCTGCGGCCCGGGTGGCGGGGCTTCCCCATGCCGGTGGACTGGGAGCCGATCGACAGCCGGCGTGGCATCCAACTCATCGTGAGGCCCACGGTGCGTGCGGTCCGATTTTGCGCTGAGCTTCAGTGCCAGCTCTACTCCCGAAAGCAAGACGCACCGTGAGTAGGCTCAGCAACAAGATCATGGCCGTCAAGTGGTACGAGCGCGACCGGGCGACGATGAGCCGCATCGAGCCGGGGCACTACTGCGCGACGGTGCCCAGCCGCGAGACGGAACGCAGCAGCGTCAATGCGCCGACGCTGTGCGACATGTTTGTGATACTGCCCGGGCCGCTCGAGCCTGCGGAGCTCGTGGACTGCGAGGCGTGCAAGGCCGCGATGGACAAGAAGGGAAAGTAGACATGCAGAACACCGACGCAGTCAATGAGACCATTCGTGGCATCGAGCCCGGCGCCGAGTTCCAGTGGGTCGACGACGACGAGTTGCGAAGAATGACGACGGCCGGCTGGCGCCTCATCGGCGCCGTGATGGAAAAGCGTTTTGTGTCGAAGCTGCCTGGCTACGGCGTGCCCGCCGTCGTATGCGTGGAGTGTCAAAATCCAGTCCAGGAGATCCACGACAGCTTCCCGAGGAAATACCAGCGGTCGACGACGTGCACGCTGGTCGAGGTCGCCCGGTTCCTCGTCGTGCGCAGCCCCGACGACGTCATCGCCGAGCTCAACGTGAAGCTCGAAGAGGCACGCGGCTATAGCCAGGAGAAGGCAGCCGCGGCGGCCGAGGCCGCCCGCGAGCTCAAAGAGGCCAGAGCGTCCCTGGCCTCCGCCAAGGAGGAGCTCGAGCGCGCCACTGACAACTGGGAGTACTACAAAGGGCAGACCATAGATGCGCGGGTACAGCAGCGTCTCGCCGAGGCCGTCATCGGTCGGGCCCGCGATGAGCTCGGCGCCGCACGCTGGCGCGAGCTCGTCGGCGACCTCGAACACCCCGAAGACCCCGACTCCCAAGATCACGAGGGAACGTGAGCGACTCATTCCTAGGCGAGTTCGACACGTGGGTCCGGCGGCACTTTGTGGGCCCGGTTCCGGAGCTTCAACACCGGGGCCTGTGGGACGGCTGGGTGGGTGCGCGCATCGGCGCCACGATGCCATATCCCGGCACCGAGGAGGAGTCGCTCGGCGCGACGTGCAAGTCCTGCGATCGTGACGTCAATCGTTCCGACGTGTGCTGCTCGCACTGCGGCTATGTCTTCCCCGACGATCCCGACTATCCGCGAAAGCACGAGGGAACGGCGAAACATAAATCGCTCATCCGGCAGTCCATCGAGGACCGCCGTTGCGTGTGCGGCTCGGAACTGTACCTCGACCAAGGGGCATGGCAGTGCGACGCCTGCGGCTCATCCTACGCGATCCGGAGCCGGCCGAAAGAAGGCCGCGAGCTGTGACCCCGTTGGCGATGCCGCTTGCTACGGTCGGCCTTGTCCTCCTCGTACGAGGGGACGCGTGGCGCTGGTGGGAGTTGGTGGCGGTCTTCGTGGTCGCAGTCGCTGTCGATATGGCCCTTTGGCGCCACTCCCGGGATCAGGAGGAAACATGACCGAGAATAACGACCCCCCCATGTTCGAGAGCGAGGCCGAGGCAGTCGACTGGATGCAAAGCCGCATGTTCCGAAACTTCGACGAGTTTCGGATCCACTCCGACCGCTTCCACTACGGCGACACCATCGTGCTCGAGCACCTCATCTACGCAGGCATCCGCCACACGTGCCACGCGCCAACCATGCGCGAGGCGCTGTCGTGGGCACGGCAGGCCCTCCACGCCTGGGCCCCAGATCGTGTGGCACCCAAGCGCGACTACGCCGACGACTGGCCCTATCCGAAGGTGCCCGGGGCGACGCGGGGGCCCCCAGGGGTCCAGCTTCCAGATCCGTGCGCGGCCGAGGACACCGACTCCCGAAAGCAGGAGGGAACGTGAGCGACAATCTCCGCGCGCTGACGCTGTGGCAGCCCATGGCCTGGGCGATCTCCGACTACACGAAGCGGATCGAGAACCGACCGTGGAAGCCGTGGCCGGACGCGATCGGTCGTCGCCTCGCGATCCACGCGGGGTCAAAGTACCACCGACCCCATGCCGAACAGATCCGTGACGCATTCGGCGTCGACGTCCCACGACGGCTGCCCCAGGGCGCGATCGTGGCGGTCTGCACCGTGGTCGACTACGTCCATGAAGATGACCATCCGAACATGGGGCAGCGGGCAGCGCTCGTGGACGATCCATGGTTCTCAGGGCCATTCGGATGGGTGCTCGGGAACGTGGTGAAGATGAGGGAGCCGGTGCCATGCAAGGGCTCGCTGGGGCTGTGGCGCGTTCCTCCGAAGCAAGCATCCGATGTGCTCGAGCAGTCCCGAGATCGGGAGGGAACGTGAGCAAGTGCATCGAGTGCGACGCAGAGAGCCCTGGCTCGACTTGGGAGCCCGGTGAGGTCTGCCTCTTCGGTTTTCTCTTTGCGTGCTCGCTCGAGTGCGCGGAAGCCTGGGCCCGCAAGAACGCAGCCGCCGGTTTCAGGCCCGGCGAGCCTGGCTTCGACGCCGACGTCGAACCAGGGGAAATCGCCTCAGATCGGGAGGGAACATGACCCAGATCCACATGGTCTGCGAACAATGCCGCACCGCCGTTGTCCTCGACGACCGGCCCGGGCTCACCGCCGCCTTCTGCAGCCCCGAGCACTGCGTGCAGTGGCAGGACGCGCGCACCGAGGCGCAGATCCAGCACTACCTCTGGAACGGCGGCCGTTGCCAGTGGTGCGGCTGCCGCCTCCACACCGGCTACCACGAACCCGACTGCCCGTGCCGGGCCGTCGAAAGGAAACAGGACATGAACGACCCCGAACCCGAATGGGAACAAGACAAAACCGGCTACACCAGCCACCGCACCAGGTACAAGGAGGCCGATCTCCAGATCACGAGCTACATCGACGGCTCCGTCAGATGGAACGTGCGCCATTGCAGCGACGCGAGCCCCCAACCGTACGCCACCGGTCCGGCCGACAGCGTCGAGGACGCCAAGGTCTCCGCCGAGGTCGCCCGTCGCCTGCTCATGGCGCTGGACTGGCTCTCCGGCGGCCGGTCTCACCCCGACCAGGAGACCGAAGCGGCCGAGATCCTCGAGTCGCTGTTCACCGAGGCCCGCTCACGAAAGTACGACGGAGCGTGAGCTCCAGAGGAGGAATGAGACGATGGTAGTGCTTCATTTTGTCACGATTGCGACGTGGGTCTACGTCGTGCTCGCGTTCGTCGCGATCGGCTTTGCGATCCATGCCGTGAGGTCGAGCTCGAAGTTCACGAGGAAGCTCCAGAGCATCATCTACGCGAGCGAGAGGAAGCGGCAGAGGGACATCTTCGCGAGCGAGAAAAAACGACAGGATGCTTGGTTTCAAATGCTGTCGGAGTTTCAGGGCAAGTGGAACGAAGATCTCGACGAGATGCAGGCCAAATGGATCGTCCTCCTCGCCACATCGTGGGAGAACACGCTGCGGATCGCCACGAGGATGGAGTCCGTCGTGCGCGAGGAGCCTCCGGAGGACGTCGCATGAACGCCTTCCCACTATTCAACGCCGAGGGCAAACGCGTCGGCGTCTTCGCCTGCGGAAACTGCCGCAAGGTCTACGAAACCGAGTGCACCGCCGCGCTGTGTTGCGAGCCCACGGTGTGCCCCTGCGGCGTCGTGGCACCACGGTACCGCATCCTGTGCGAGGCCTGCACCTCGGCCGCTCTGGAGCAGCGTCAGCAGCGTGTCTGGGACGACGCCCGCAAGCTGCCCGCCGTCGAATCCAGTGGACCCGTGTGGAACGAAGACACCGACGAGTTCCACGACAGCTTCGATTCCTTCTGGGACTCCTGGGAGGACGAGGCGGACGAGCGGGACCCGGACGCGACGCCACCAAGGGTGTTTGCGTGCGAACCCTTCGGCACCGTCCTCGACGCGGAGCGCATCCTCGAGCACGCGCTCGAGGACCACCACGAGGACGCGATCAGCGGGATCGACGACGGCGCGGTCGCGCAACTCCAACAACAACTCGACGGCTGGGCCCGCGAGCACGGTCCGACCTCCTGGCACCCCAACTACGACATCGCGATCATCTGGGACTCCCGAAAGTCGGAGGGAACGTGAGTTGCGTCAGTCCGCTTTTCGTCGACGGCGCCCAAGTGGGCTGGGAAGTGGAGTTACAGGCGGACACGTTCTCATGTCCCAGTCCAGGCCGCGTCGTCTTTACACGGCAAGGTGATGAGGTATGCCTGGAAATATTCCACGGCGCGCCGTCCGAGGAAAACGAGGACGCTGCCTCAATCATCATCGTGCCGGCTGTCGACATGCTGGGATACCTGCGCCGGGTCGTCGCCATGCTCGAACTCGACCTCCAAGACGACCGCGACGATGGCTACTACAAGGAGATCCACGAGCACTATATGGCGACCAAGTCCTCAGAGTCGGAGGAAACGTGAGCGACGAGACCGAGCAGCTCGACGCCGCGCGGCGCGAGTTGGCCCAGGCGGCCATGGACCGAATCCTCGGAGCGACCGCCGAGCTATGCGAGATGGGGGCCATCATGCCGGGCCCAGTCGCTGACGCGTTTTCCAAGATTGGGGAGCGGCTTCACGCTGGTGACGACCCGATGGAGGTCGCGGTCGTGTGCTTCGCCTTGGCCGCGGCGCTGCGCAACCCCGAAGACACGGCCGACATCCAGCGTTCGGCCGAAGAAACTGTCAGGGGCATGCAGTCGGAAAAGTCGGAGGGCACGTGAACATGACCAACACCACCAAACTACTCGACCACGGTTACCTGAAGTTCATCGAGCGCTGGGGATCCGACGAAGCCATCATCGAGGCCGCACGCATGAGCACGGACGGTGGGTTCGTTTCCTGGGATCCCTACGAAGGGCACCCCAAGGGTGACGCCGGCCTGCTCGCGTACCTGTGGCGCAACAAGCACTCCACGCCATTCGAGATGGCCGGCCTGACGATCGAGGTCCAGGCGCCGATCCTCGTGTTCCGGCAGTGGCACCGGCACCGGACGCAGTGCCTAGCCCCTGACACCCTCGTTCATTTCGAGAGCCCGAAGGGCAAGAGGTACGGCCGACGGTATGTCTACAAGATGCGGATTGAGGACGTGTGGAAGAAGTGGCAGCCGACCACGCGAGCGTCTCGACCGGAGCGTCAGACCAACGCGTTTTTCAAGCGAGACCGCGTCAAGGGGATGTTGCTTCGGTGCTTGGATGAGGAGGGTGGAGAGATCGTCGAGACGCACATCCGGGATGTGATCAAGGGCTCTCCCAAGGCGATGGTCCGCGTGATTACGGCGTCGGGTCGCTCCATCACGGCGACTCGAGAGCATCGGTTCATGACGAGCCAAGGTTGGATGACACTCGGCGATGCCATCGAGACCAAGATGATGCTCACCCTCGAAGGGACGACGCGGGCCAAGGCCAACCGATGGGGGCGGCCGGAGATCGAGGAGGATGCGGAACGCTGGCTCCCTGTTGTCGGGTGGGAAGATATCTACCAAGTCTCGGATATGGGCCGTGTACGCCGCTTGGGGAGCAAACCGAAACGCAACACCGTCGGCGGCCAGGGCTATGACGTGGTGAGCTTGAGCCGCAACGGCAGGAGCTACTCCTTCACCGTGCACAGGCTCGTGTTGGAGGCGTTTGTTGGACCGTGTCCAACTGGACACGAGACGCGGCACATCGACGACAACCGCGCCAACCCAAGTCTACGGAACCTCGAGTGGGCGACGCCAAAGCGCAACGGTCAGGATCGCGTCGAACGTGACCGCCAACAGCGACTCGTCCCGACATTTGAAGAGATTGTATCCGTGGAAGAGGTGGGTGAACTTCCGACCTACGATCTCAGCGTTGAGGGCCCAGGCCACAACTTCGTGGCAGACGGCTTCGTGGTCCACAATAGCTACAACGAGATGAGCGCCCGCTACACGCCGCTGCCCAACGTCAACTACCGGCCCACCGTCGAGCGCTGCATCGTCGTCGACGGCGCCAACAAACAGGCCGGCAAGACGACCAAGCGGACGCCGACGCACGAGGAGGTCCTCGACTGGCTCGAAAACTACCTCGACCCGGCGTACACGGCGGCCGAGCTCGCCTACAGCCGCGGGCTGCAGATCGGCATCCCTAAAGAGGTTGCGCGCTGCCCAGTCCCCGTCGCCCGCTACACGCGGATGCGGGCGTCGGCCAACCTCCGCAACTGGCTCGCGTTCCTGACCCTGCGGATCGACAGCCACGCGCAGGAGGAGATCCGCGTCTACGCCGAGGCGCTCGGGGTCTACATTCAACGTGAGCTCCCCCGCACCTGGGAACTGTTTGCCGAAGGGCTTCGACCATGAGGGACCTAGTCCTAGCAGCGGAAGCCATGCACGACTACTACGATGCGCTGTCCCGGATCGGTGAGCATCTGGGCCTCACGGGCAGCTTCAACGTCATCACCGACGTCGAGGCCGCCATCGAGCGCCTGATCGCCTTTAGCCCCGAGGAGATCCCGCGCCAACTCGCACGCATGAAGGCGTTGTCCGAGCAGATCGGCAGCGCCCTCGGCCACATGCACCGGGCCCGCCAGCTCGCTTCCGACGGCACGCCGCCGCGCGGGCCCGACGAGCTGCTGTGCGCGTGGCTGCGGGACGGCTGCCCCGGGGCCGAGCCCAAGGAGCCGGGGCCGCTGGGGGCCGACTGCATCGCTGACGCCCTCGAAGACGGCGCGCTGACCACCTACTCCCGAAAGTTGGACGCAACGTGAGTGACTTTGACGACCTGCGCCGTGTACTCGAGCCCATCGTGCCGGTGGAGCATGCCGAGGATGGCTTGCTGACGCTGCGATTTCGAGACGGCACCCGGCTTTCATTTCTGTGCGGACCCAGCGGCCGTCTGAACGTCGTAACCGTCCAGCACGGCCCGGCGACAACCGAGCTGCGCCTCCCGGATGGTCCAGCCACGCATGCTCGGAGTCGACTGACCGAGCGCGAGCGCGCGGTACTCGATATGGATCCCGACGACGTCACACCGGCGACGCAGAAAACGATCCACGAGGCCGAGCAACGAGCGCTTGAACGCCTGCGGAATAAGTCCGGGAAGTTGGATGCGACATGAGCAGCAGCTTGGTGCACGAAGGGGGTTCGAGTCCTCCACCGCTGGTGTGTTCGCCCGAGCACTGCGGTCCAGGCGGTAGGCGGCAGCCACGGGCAGGTTCGATTCCTGCACGCTGTACGATCGGGCGTTTTTCGGAGGCGACATGACCGACGGCGACCTGGACAGGATCATGGCGACGGCCGACGCCGTGGGGCGCGACTTTGCGCTCTCTCGCCAGCGCGAGCTCACGACCGACGAGCACACGCTCGTGGTCCTCGTCCTTTCCGCCGTGCGTGGAATGATGCTGGGGGAACAAGCTCGAAAGTTGGACGCGACGTGAGCCAGATCTCCTTGCTGCCCCGTCGCGCCGCGACATTCAGCCCGTGCCGGACGTGGCGCTACGAGCTGTCGAGTTGCTGGGATCCGAGCGGCCCGATCGTCGGGTACATCGGCTGCAACCCCAGCAAGGCGAGCGAGACCAAGTGGGACCTGACCGCGCGGAAGTTCGAGGGGTTCGCCAAGCACCTCGGGTTCGGGCGTTGGTACGCGGCAAACCTCTTCGCCCTCGTCAGTACAGATCCGTCACGGCTCAGGATGTTCGACGGCGACCCGGTCGGCCCCGACAACGACGAGTGGCTCCGAACGATTGCTCGGCGATGCGAGAAGGTCGTCGTGTGTTGGGGCGCCACCGGCGGCGTCTACGAGAGGCGCGCGCAGCATGTCCTCGGGATGCTGGACCACATGCCCTTGTGGTGCTTCGGCAAGACACGCAGCGGCCATCCTCGGCACCCGTCGCGCATCGCGTACAGCACACCGCTGGTGCCATTCGAGCCCGACTCCCGAAAGCGAGACGAAGCATGAACGACAACGACGAAAAGTGGCGCGTCTTGGGCTGGAGGCGAGAATGGGGCGGCCTGATGTTGGTCGTGTTGGACACGGGCCCCAGCGAATATCCCGAGCTCGCTGAGAGCCGTTTCGGATGGGAAGTGTCCGGCAAAGGGGCGAGTCTCAGCGGCGACAATCCCACCAAGCAGGCAGCCATGGACGCGGCCGAGGATGCCGCCGCGGACCTGTCGCCCGATGCCGAGCCCCAAAAGCAAGGTGATTCGTGATTTGGGTCTGGATTGCGCTCGCGTGGCTCGTTGGCTTCGTCATGGGCGGCCGCACCGTCATCGCCAGGGACCGGTATCTCGCCAGCCAAGAACCCCCGGACCCGAGCTCCCGAAAGCGAGACGAAACGTGAGCGACGCACCCGACCCAACGCCAATCCCCGGGAGCTCCGAAGTCGCCTGCGCGTTGGCGAACATCGTCAACACGACCGCGTGGGTCCATATCGACCACAATGTGGACACGTCCTACCAGCGGATCGTCGCGGTGACGCCCGAGGGTGCCGTCTTCGGCGAGGAGGCCGTGTTCATCGAACAAGCCATTGTGGCGCTTGAGCGGCGACTTTCCGAAGCGCGAAAGCGAGACGGAACGTGAGTGGCGGCAAGCACCTGAGCGTTGTCGCGGCCCAAAGGGTTGCCGATCCTCCCGAGGGGTTGACCGACCTGGGGCGAGGATTGTGGCACGCGAACAGGAATCTGGAACGCAGAGTAGCCTCTCTTCGAGAGGATCTCCAGCGAGCGAGTGAGTGGCAAGAGTGCTGGATCGAGGTTATCGACGACATCGGAGACTTGCTCCACCGCGCAAAGGACCGCCCGAAAGGACGCCGCTTCGCCAGCATCCTGGAGCTCGACAACCTGCTCGAGAAGCAAGGCCGGTCAAAAAAACGAGACGAAACGTGAGCGACGAGAAGACACCACGAGAAACGGTGGACGCCAGAAGATCTGCGCTCGAGCGGCTGTTTGAGCTCAATGGAGCCTCGGTCGATCGCGTCGATTACCATTGGAGGGGTGAGTTCCTTCCCTGCTACTACGTCTACTGCAACCGCGGCTATTCATGCCACGTGTACGAGAAGGACTTCGAGGGTCAGACCCGGCTGTCGGAAGAAGCGCTCGCGCGCGTCGTGTCGTTCTGCACCGACACTATTGGATGGTACGAACGTGCCTTGGCCGCGCAGAGGTCCAACTACCTCAACCCGGAGGACGCATGAACGACCCTACCAAGATTGCCGACCCGATGCTTCGTGCGCTCGTGGCCCGGTTGCTCGCCCTGGCATCGATCGAGATCAGCGTCCGCAGCGCCTTGATGGCCGCCGGGATCGCCCGCAAGCGCAAGGAACTCGTCGCCACCGCGATCACGGGCCTGCAACGCATCGAGCAGGCGCCTGACGGCGACGGGCTCTCGGTGGTCCTCGAGCACCTGAAGGCGAGCAAACATGTCAGTCGACGGATGAGCATGGCGCTCGATCTGCTGGTGGCCTGTCGCCGCGGCACACGCATCCGCGTCGACGAGCGCGCCGGTGTGCTCGGGACCCACGTGCCGCCGCTGTCGTTCTTCGCCGACGGCGTGTCGGCCGAACAACTCGCCGAGGTCGCCGCGGACATCGCCGCTGTCGACAGCCTCAATACATTCGACGCCGCGCTCGGACCTCCGGAGGACGCATGAACATCCCCACCCCAGATAGGCCATGCACCAGCTGCGACGGTGAGGTCTTCCAGCTCGCCACCGAGGGTTGGTATTTGGGGGCCTCCCCCGTCGCGCTCAAATTCATCGTGCCACAGCGGCAGATGGTGGCGCATTGGAGATGCTCCCAATGCGGCACGTCCACCGTCGTGGCCGCCATGGACCCCAACTCCCGCAACCCGGAGGGAACGTGAGCGACATAGGAAACATACCTCCGGACGAGTTCGACCGGATCCTCAAGAACTCGATCGCATTCACCTACTCGTACTTGGTCGGCTACGCGGTCGGAGGGGTTGCAGGCGGTGGCAGCGAGATCGCGCCATCGACCCTGGGCGACCTGGAACAGGCAATGCTGAACCTTGGCATGACACGCGAAGATGTCGCGCAGATACGCGAGGCAGCGCTTCGAAAGCCGGAGGGAACATGAGCGACGAAGAAAATCGAAAGCTGGCCATAGAGCGCGCTGAGTTGCTCGTTCGGAGACTGCGTACTGGAGACGTCACCGGATTCATCGCGATCGCGACCGACGACACCGACCGGTGCTTCGCCGTCATGGGCGGCCACGTCAACCTCACGCAATCGGTATGTCTTCTTGAGCACCAGAAACTGGTGGCCCTGAATGCGTGGATAGAGCGATTCGATGATGACGAGGGAGGGCCAACGATCGGCCCAGCAGATCCGGAGGGAACGTGAGCGTTCGCTACTGCGCAGACTGCGGGATCGTGCCCACCACCGTGGGCAACGACGACGATCTGGCCGTCTGCGCCGATTGCCTCAGCGACCGCTGGGAAGCCGAGGCGAACGTGCGGATCCCCGAACCGGCCACGATATCGCCCGACGATTTCGAGTTGCCGGGAAAAGCGCTGGTGCGCATGACCGAATCCTTCCTAGCAACGCTGACGGAAAAGGAGAGAGCGATCCTCGAGACGGATCCCGCTGACAGCGCACCGGTCACCCGCGAGAAAATCGAAGCTGCCGAGCACCGCGCTCTGAAACGATTACGGGCTCGGCTCGCCAAGTCCAAAAACCCGGAGGAAACGTGAACCGCCCCAAGATACGCACCTGCGCGGACTGTGGCGTCATCATCAAGATCTGGGACCTCGACGATCTCGCGCTGTGCGACGGCTGTCTCTCCGACCGGGACGCGGCCGAGGTCGCGTTCCGCAGCGGCGACGGACAGGCCGGCGCACGCCACATCGGCCGGACCCGTGGCATCATGGACAACCGGGATCCTCAAAAATGACCAAGACCAAAGAACAATTCCAAGACGAGATCACCAACAACATCGCCCAGCACACATCGCAGTTGGGGCCGAGGGAGGTCTCGATCCTCAACCGCCTCGATAGCCTGTTTAGGCAGCCAAAAATCAAGGCGGAGATGTTGGCGATCGGGACGGTGACCCTCCGGGCTGCCACCGAGTTGCTGCGCAGGGAGGCGCCGGACCTCGCCGAAATCGCGTTCGCCCGTGGCGTCGTCGGGTCGCGGGCCTTCACTTTGGCCGCGCACGAGATCGACCACCCTTCGACGTGACCGGACGCGACCATGACTACGGAGACCTATCCTTTATACAGCCTCGACAACGGCGATCCCTCCGACGATCGCCGATACGTCGGGCCGTTCGAGACGGCCGACCGCGCGCAGGCCGTACTCGCCGACCTGCGCGCCGACGGGGCCCCCGCCACCTGGACCGTGCGCCGCTGCCGGCGCCTCCGCGCGAGCGAACTGCCCTTCTGGAAGGGCTTCGACCTCGTGGAATTCATCGACGACGACGTCGCCGACGACCCGCCTGACGGCGCCCGTATCTGGGCCGACTGGGAGGAGCAGCTGCTGCACGGCCGGGACGGCGCGACCGCAGCGCTGATGGCATGGGCCGACGAATACATCCGCGTCGACGTGTACGAGTTGGAGCCGGCGCCCGAGCCGGCCGACTCCCGAAAGCTGGACGCAACGTGAGTAGCCGCAAGGCGTTCCCCTCGAGCTCGTCGACCGCCGAGCGCGTGCGGCTGCGCCGGATGTCGCTGCCGGCGCTGCTGCGGCTCGCGGCCAAGTCCATTGCAACAGACCGACACCCAACGCCGCTCGAGGGCGAGTTGCTCGACCGAGCGCGGAAGCTGGAGGACACATGAGCTCAGATTTCCAGAGACGGGCCCTGCAGCAAGCGCGGGAGCTCAAAGAGGCCGGCCGACGCCGCATCGACGGCCCAGATGGACTCGTGTGGGCGATGACCAAGCGGCGCTCGTGGAGCGAGTGGCACTTCTACATCCCAGGGGACCAGCGTCCACGACGGATCGGCACGTTTCATTCCAACAACATCGCGGTGATCAAGGCCCTCGTCGACGCGCTGGAGCCGTGGCAGGCCAGGGGGCTTTTGTGAGCAACGACGAAATCGACATCGAGAAGCTCGAAGCGATCGTAGGCGGGATCATGGACCTGAAGCCGGCCAATCAGTTGCGTGTCGCTGCCGGCGTCCTTGATAAGGGCAAGCACCCACACGTGGCGCTTGCGATCACCATCATGGTCGCGCGGCGACTCGAGTCCGAACTGGAATCACGCAAAGTGGAGGGAACATGAACAAGCTACGACGAATCGTCAATTGCGCCAGCGACACCATCCAGTACATACGGCTCTACGGCTGGCAGGTGGGCGTCTCCAAGGACCGCGTGGGCGACCGGGACAAATGGCATTTCTCCGCGATCTTGTTTCCGCATGGCCGCGGTTCGACGACGGAGGATTGGGACCGCCTGGGCAAAATGGTCGCCGTCGTTCAGACGGAGGCCGGACTCACCGGAGAGCCCGTCACGAACGCCGAGACCGCGGCGCCCGACGCGGTCCAGCACTTCATCTGGCTGGAGCCCGACTCCCGCAATGCGGAGGGAACGTGACCTCCGCAACCGGCACACTATCGGCAGACCTCATTGAACGCGACCGCCAGCACGCGGATCCGCGTCTTCTGCTGGTCGGTGAGTTGGGCATCCTTGCGCGGCGCCGGATGCATGAGGTTGTCGATCGTCGCCGGGTCGTCGGGGTCGACGTGGGGGAGCAGGCCCACGACGTGGCCGAGCTCGTGCGCCGCAAACTCCACGCCGTCACAGGTCCACGCCTTGGGCTCGCAGTCCACCACGCCGCTCGTGAGAGCGTCGCGGATTCCATCGGCCCCGACGATCTTCTCGAGCGCTTCGCCGCAGACGCTGCCTGCTTGCGGTCGTACCTCGACGCTGACCACGCCGGGGCCTGGCGCCTCGACGACCTTCGTGCGGATCCCCAGCCTCTGGCCCGCGGAGGTCATGAGGTCCTCGGACCCCGGCGTCTCGGCGTAGATCCGGATCGTCGGCGTACACCCGAACACACACAGCAGCAGCAGGAGACGGTGGGCCATGCCGCAGCCTAGCACCTCCCGACCCGGAGCCATATGAACGACCAAAGCAACGAGGAACATGAAATCGGCCACGCGTTCTCTCTACTCGCAGCGCTCGATGAGAAATGGACCGGCCTGAAGGCTACCGTGCTCACCGAACCGGTATGCAAGTTCGACAGCGGGACGGGACCTTGCGACACGGAAATCGCTGGCGCCATGGTCTTCCAATACGAGGGGCACGTGTCGCTGATGGTGGCCTGCGCGCACCACCTGGCCATTCTCGAGATCGCCGTGCAGCGCTGGAGAGAAAAATCATGAACGACCCCGCTACACCGATCAAGGAGACCCAATCGTCGGCGCGCAGCCGAACACGCACAGCAGCAGCAGGAGACGGTGGGCCATGCCGCAGTCTAGCAGGGTCGAGGGGTGGGAGAACGTGAGCTCAGTGGGTACGCGCTTCGCTCTCGGGCTCCGGCGGGATTGGCCCCGGCTCCGGCATCGACATGACCATGAGTCGGTGCCCCAACGCCATGGCGTGGGTGATCTTCTTGCGCTTGAGCTCGAGCTTGGCCTCTTCGAACACGAGCTCGTTCTTGAGCTTGGAGGCCCACGCCTGCAGCCCGAGGCTCACGAACATCATGACGTATTTTCGCATACCAGCCATGGTAGCGCACCGAGGACCGCCCCGTGAACGACCCCCGCTACACCGAACGAATGACCATGGCTGACGAAGGCGACGGCTCCGACGGCGAATGGCTGCTGTGCTCGGTCTGTGACGGCGCGTGGCGTCTCGATGCGCCGTGCAAGCACGAGGACAGTTGCCCGATTCCAGAGCTCCAGATGCTGATCGCGCACGGCGGCCGCGTCGGCAGCGACGCCCGTTGGGCGCAGCGCTGGCTCGCCGCCGAACGCCGCTACGGCGACCTGGTCAGCGCCGCCATCGTCGCAGGAGACCACCGCGCGTACTCGGCTGCAGACCGGCGCCGGCGCCGGTGCGCCCAAAAGAACGACGAAGCCATGGCACGATTGACAAAGGAGACCCAATGACGACCACCCAACGAGCTGCCGTCCACCACGGCGCCGGAGAGATCCTCCACCGCATGGCCCAAACGGGCCAGCCGCACGTCCTCATTGTCGTGGCGAGAGGCGAGACCACGTGGTGGCCGGACGGCGACCGACGCTGTGGTGCCCTCGGCCTCTCCAGCGTGATCGTCGGCCCCGCCGAGGTCGAATACAGCCGAAGCGGGTCCACCGTCACCGCGATGCCGCTGGGCGACGCCGCCGTCATCAAGTGGGGGACGCTCCCCGGGACCCAGCGGCCGCGGAGGTTTCGGGCCCCGCGGACCCATCCTGACTCACAGAACACGGACGAAGCGTGAGCTGGGCCCACGAAAACATGACGCCGGTGGCTGGCGCGACTCGCCACTCCGACGTGAGCTCGGCGGTCTGGGAACGTGTCGAGGGCCACTACGCCTGCCAAGCTCTGACCGGTGCGTGGGCCTGGCGCGCGATGGTCGTCGACATCGAGACGAAGGCGATCGCGTACATCACCCCGCACCAGTTTGCCGACCCCAACGAGGCGATGGACGATGCGCTTCGTTTCGCCAAGGCGGCGCTTTGGGACGACTCCCGGAACGTGGAGGGAACATGACCGACGAAGAGACCGCAGAGGTACTCGGGGTTCTCGACGCGGCCGACCGTGGCGAACTCAATCTCGAGACGGTCGGACGCCCATGGGAAGAGGTCTACGCAGGCAACGTCGAGTACCGGGTCGCGACGCCGGAGGGAGATTGGTGCGTGGTCGTGTTCAACGACTGCGACAGCTGGGACTACGTCGATTCGGTGACCGCACCCGATGGGCGGTCGTGGGAGTATCTCTCGGAAGACGTTTCACGCCCGATGTCGATGGACGTCGTGAACTGGGTACCGCAGAGCGTTCGCTGGGGCTACACGTACAACCCTCCCACGCTCGTCGGCCTCATCGGCGGGCTCATCGTGCTGGGTATCTACGCCCTGCGAAAGCGGCTCGGTCTCGTTTTCCCCGACTCCCGCAACGTGGAGGGAACGTGAGGTGGTCGCTCATGTGGGGACAAGATCCCGACAACGGATATTGGTGGCTGGTGTACATGCGCAACGGCGAGCCCTATCGCGCTTACCATCCCGAGAAGGGCCTCAAGGTTGCCCATCGCGACACGTTCTCTCGGTGGGCGAAGGCCCCTCCGGGGTGTGCTTTCCTGTGTCCCGATGAAGTGGAGGGAACGTGATCCCTGAGCACGACATCGAGTTGGTCGAAAGCCTCGCACAACTCGGCAGCGCCCAGTTCGCGAGCGATCTCCGCGCTGTGCTCGAGGCCGTTCGTGCGATCTCGGTGGGGACCGAGGTGCGCCACCTACACGTCGATGTGTCGTTCGACTTCGCAACGTGGACCGCGTCGCCGCTCGACGAGATGTCCGTACACCTGTGCCAATGCGAGGCATGCGACAAGGAACGAGCCAGCGTCGCTTGGAAAGAGGAAGTCCTCGACGCCTCAAAGATCCGGCGTGTCCTAGGTGGCATTTCGGTCGCTACCGACCAACACGTCGACTCTGAGGATGCCTGGGTCGCAGGTGCCCTCCAGGAGCACAGCGACGAAAACTTGCAGCGACTCGTCGACGTCACCCACGCCCTCGAGAGCGCCGGCGCGATTCGAGCTCTCGCCGCCGAGATCCGCAGGTTTGTCACGGTTGCACCTGTCGATTATTTCGGGTTCTACCTGATCGTCGACGTTGCTGACCCGCGCGATGTGACCGATGTCGTCTTCCACTGGTGCGACCAAGAGGACTGCGAGGCAGACCCAGTCGTCGGGCGCCGACGGCCGACGACGCTCGGACAACATGGCCTACCGCAGACGGTGCGGCTGTGTGGCCACAGTTCCGAACATGTCCGTCGATCAAACACGGAACAAACATGACCGACATCGAAGACGACTACAACGAGCTCATCGGCGAGCACGGCCAGCCCTGTTTCGACCTCGTCCTGGGGTTACTGAGCGTGGTGGTCAACGTCCATGACCCCCAACTCGTCCTGGCCACACTGCGTTTCTTGTTGCGCCAGCCCCATATCCTGGGTGTCTGCGTCGAGCTCTCCGACCAGATCCGCGAGGACCGCGACGGGTCGATCTTGCGCCGGCTCCTTCACCCGGGCCCGACCGGCGTCGCGCCCGATGACGGCTCCCGAGATGAGGACGGAACGTGAGCGCCTATCATGACGCCACGCGCTGGATGGGCATATGGCGCGCAGGCGAGGACCACTACGGCCACTGCTGCGCCGCGGCGCTGTCGGAGGGCGATCTGGACGTCGCGCGGGCGTTTGCCGCGAAGTGGAACCGATGCCACGACCGGTTCATCGCCGCGTGGGTCCGTGCGATGTCGGCCGACGGCGATGCCCGCGCGACACAGCGACATGGCATCGACTGGTTTGGAGAGGACGACGCGTGACCTGGGGGCCCAAGCACCGACGCGGACCGTACCTGTTCGGGGATGAGCGCTCCATCCGGCTGAGCTTGCGGCTCCCGATCTGGGTCCGCGCCGAGCTCGACCAGTGCGGCGGCGTCTCCACCACCGGCCGGGAGGTCCTGATCCGGTGGGCCGAGAGGCAGCGCGCCGGCGAGGACAGCGACCTCCCCAGCCGCACCGAGCTGCTCGAGGAAAATGAGATGCTGCGGGAGACGCTCGCGCAGCTGCGGAAACTCTGCGAGCAGGCCGAAGCGGCGTGTGGGAAGATCGGCGGACATGACCGATAACGTCCCACGACCCGTCTGCGCGGCCTGCAATCACCTCATCAGACCGGACGAGGCGTCCCGGATTGTCAAGACGCCGTCCGGACGGGTCACGGTCCACGAAAAGTGCCTGCGCAAGCCGATCCGAAGATCCCGAAAGGTTGACGAAACGTGAGCGAGGAAGCCGAACCGAAGGTGTGCTCGGTCCACTACCGACGCCTCAACCCGATCTGCGCCTATTGCACTGATCGGGCCACGATCATACGCGTCACCATGGCCAGCGATGGGTCTGCGATTGTTTCCACCCTGTGCGAAAAGGATGCCCGTGGTGAGCAGGGCGCGGCGACTGCGGGGTTGCAGAACCGACCCGGGACCGGCGACTACTACAACCTCGAAGTCCTCGGAAAGCTCGGCGAGAAGATCGCTGCAGCCGTCGAGTCCCGAAAGGTCGACCAAACGTGAGCAACAGCGATCGAAAACTTGCAGCCTGGAAACGACGCACCGAACGTGACATCCGGGTCGCGATCACCGACGAAGTCACGCGGGAGACCGTCGAAGCGGCGCAGGCCTGCATCGACAAGATGCGGAGCAACCTCGTTGATGGCATGGTCCGCGAAGACGATGTGCTCGTCGCAGCGTCGTGCGTAATCGGGGGTATCATCGACGACAGTGCCGTTGGCCTCGCGTTGGACGAGGTGATCCCGCTTCGCGAAGCTGAGAGCGTCAAACAGGACGCCAGATTCCACGCGGAGGGAATCGACCTCGCGGCGACCGCGGTCGAGGGTCTCGAGCACCGGCCGGAGCGCGACCGCGGCCCCATCTGGATCGCCTCCCGTCTCCGAGAGTTGGCCGCCACAATGCGCCGCAACTCCCGAAAGGCCGACCAAACGTGAGCGAGGACAACGAGGACCTGCACGACTTCGGGCCCGTCCACGCGGACTGGGACGAGGGATACGCGTACGTGTGGGACAGGAACGACGGACTCTTTGACGTGGGGAAACTCGAGGAGGTCGCCGGCGGCTGGCAGTGGCGGGTGTCGGTCCCTCGAGATCCCGACGAGGTCGTGGCGATGCTGGTCCGGTACCACACAGCGCTCAAAGTGCTGGCGATGTGCCGCAATCCGATGGAGATGCTGCAGCAGGTCTACGGGATCGACGACCGGCGCGGCCTTCCCGGCATGCCGCGGATCCGAGCAGCGCTCGACAAGTGCCTGGAGCACTATGCCTTGCGAGACCACCTCAAACCGCCGCTGCCCTCCCGAAAGTCTGACGAAACGTGAGTACAGTCCTCGATTTCGATGGCCCGCACCTACTCGAGCAGCCCGAATGCGACCGGCATTCCACGGGCCGCTTCATTTGCTGGGGGTGCTGCCACTGCGTGCGGCTTGGAGACCGCTGCCCCTGCGGCCGCACGCTCCCGCCCCCCTACCACGCAGCAGCAACACCTCTTCGAGCACTTGGCGCCCCACCGAGGTTGCCCAATGACAAATCCTCCCGAAAAGTCCGACACAAACGTGAGCGAAGATTTCAATAACGCCGTGCGCTGGATGAAGATCTGGGATATGGCGGAGCGTTATTTCGGCTCCCTCTGTGCGGATGCGATGTTGGATGACGAAAAAATCGAGGCACTCGGGTATGCGCATCAATGGTCGCGGTGCAACACGAGGTTCAGAGCCGCTTGGCAGCGCGCTATCGCAGCCGCTGCTTCCCCCACCAACGCGATTGAAGGAATCGACGTCGCATTGGCTGGACGCCTGAGACGAACCGTCGACTGGACGATCCGATGACCGACAAGCAAAAAATGCTCGACGCGCTCGACGAGTGGCGTCGCAAGGTGAGCACGGGCGAGATCACCGGGCTCATTCTCGCGGCGATTACCCGGGACGATCTCTTCCTGTCTCGTACCGTCGGCGATCCGCCGGGACCGCATGGCGTGCTCGTGCTCGAGGACATCGTCAACGACGCCAAGCGCATCTTTCTCGAGCAAAACAACCTGCCCTACGATGGGGGTCCAGGCCTCGGGATCGCAGTCGACCCCAGCTCACGAAAGACCGACGGAACGTGAGTAAGCCCTACCGAGCCGAGGCGGCGGTTGCCCGGAAACGCGAGGTCTACGAGCCCGACGAAGTGCGGCGCGTGATGGGTGCATGCGAGAACACGCCAACGGGCCATCGTGACCGGCTCGCGATCATGTTGCTGTGGTGCTGCGGACTCCGAGCGCTGGAGCTCCACGCGCTGACCACTGACAGCATAGATCTCCGTCGTGGGGTCGTGAAGATTCCCGGCCATGAATATGACGTCCGTATCCCAGGCGCGCACCGACGGGAACTGGGGCAGTTGATGCGCTGCTGGAAGCGATTCCGGCGATCAGTCGCGACCGAAAACAGCCCCCTTCTATGCAGCCTGGATGGTGGGCCGCTCGATCCGAGCTACCTCCGGCGGGTCCTTCCTGGCCTCGCGCGTGAGGCGGGCGTGGCTCGGAGGATGCACGCTCAGGGGTTTCGCAACACGTTCGCCTGTGCGCAGCACATGAAGAACGTCCCGATGGAGTTTATCCGGCGTCAACTCGGCCACACCGACATCGAATACACGGCAAGGTTTCTTGCTCGCATATCGCAGAAGGAGCAGAGGGAGGCGATGGCCGACTTCTCTCTCGAGTGAATGTTGGTGAGCCCCAGCCGGTGGTATCCTCGGGATCTCAGTGCCCGACTACGTCTGCATCAGCCGCCGCCAGCGCAACCTCCACGTCGCGGGCGAGGCCATGGCGGTCTTCCTCGTGTCGCCATTCCTGGCGATCTTGGCCCTCAGAGGTGGCCGACTGACGACGATGGACCGCTACGCGCTTGCGGGGATCGTCGTCGGGTCCCTGGCGATCGACGGCCACCTGCTGCGCCGGTACCTCGGACCGAAGCGCCACGCGCCCGATCCCCCTTGGGACCCGACAGCCCAGTAAAAGCACCCGAGGCCGCACCTGGGGTATCCTTGGTGCGTCATGCAGACGCCCCAGCCGCAGAGCATCAACGCCGCGCTTTTAGCAAGTGCCAGCGACATCGTGACCGGACGCGTGCTCAACGCGACGCCCAGCGGGACCACCGATACCGCTGTGCTCCGCTTCGACACCGTCGTGGTGCCGGCGAACTCGCGGATCACGGCGACGACGACAGCCGCCAACGGGACGATCCTGACGCTCCTGGATCCCGGGACCTATCAGGTCGACCTGACGCTTGCGCTGACTGGGGCGGTGGCCATCGACGCGGGGATCGGCCTCAACATGCTCGCCTCACCGATCGTCGCCGACCCTGTCGTCGACACCGATGGCGTCTTCAAGGCCAACAGCGTCATCGGCGTCGCGGCGCTGACGATGGGCATCGAGCTGTCGACGGAGTTCTATGTCCTCTCGGCGGATACACCTGCGACCCTACGCCTGCTGGCGAGCGATCCCTTCGGAGGCGCCCCGCTCGGCCTCGTTGCGGGCGATTGCAGTTTTCGCGTGTTGAAGACCGCCAACGGGCCGTCCTAAGCGGCCCGCGCCCAGGCCAGGCCCGGGGGTATCTCACTTGTACGTCGCGCCCATACCTGGGGTATCCTGGGGGCGCCATGCAACGACCCCAGCAACAGAGCATCAACTCCGCGCTGCTGCCCAGCGCCAACTCGATCATCACGGGCATCACGCTGAACGCGACGCCCACCGGGTCCACTGACACCGCGGTCCTCCGCTGGGACACCATCACGGTGCCGACGGCCGACGCACAGGTCTCGTTCGTGACGACCGCCGCCGCCGGTACGATCGTGACGCTCACCGAATCCGGTCTGTACCTGGTCGACCTGACCCTCGCGGTCAACGGTGCCGTGGCCCTCGCCGCGGGAATCGGCCTGGACATGGTGGCGGCGCCCATCATTGCCGACCCTGCGGTGGGTACCGATGGGGTGTTTCAGGCCAACGACCTCCTCAGCGTCGCCGCGAATACGGCTGGGATCAGGCTCGCGACGGCCTTCTACGTCGACGAGGCCACGTCGCCCGCAACCATCCGCTTTCTCGCCACGGACTCCGCCGCCGCGGCCCCTGCCGGCTTGGTGGCGGCCACGGCCAGCTTCCGGATCGTCAAGCTCGCGAACCTCGCGTTCTGAGCTGAGCTCGTAGCTGGCGGTGATTGTAGGAGGCCCTTCGGGGCCTCCTACCGAAAGTAGGACGCAACGTGACCTGGCGCCGTCAGTGGCCGGCGACCAGGTCGTTGAAGATCGAGCGCATCTCGCCGCTGAAGCTGTGCGTGCCGCCGGCCATCGGCCACAGCTGCGCGCCCTTGGCGGCCGCCATCGACTGCGTGCGGCCGAATGGGACCGTGGCGTCGTCCGTCCCGTGCAGGACCTGGACCGGCACCGCAAACGGGCGGTCCCAAAACGACTCCGGCAATGTGCCCGATGCGCCGATGGCCTCTTTGATGATCTGCGGGTATTCGGAGGCGAGCGCGTAGGCGATGATCGCCCCCTGGCTGTGGCCGGCCACGACCGGCTTGCCATAGCAGCGCGCGACCTCGGCGACAAAAGCCGCGACCGCGGGCAGATTGGCGCGCAACTGGGAATCGAAGTCGCTGTCGACCGAGCGCGCTTGGATCCACACCCGTCCGGAACCCTTGGGCTCGAGGCCGGCCGGCCAGATCTGCGCCCCTGGCGCTAAGCCCGAGGTGATCTGCCGCATCGCCTCCGGACCGGCCCCGCGACCATGGAAGATGATCGTGGGCGCAGCGGCCGGGTCGCGGCCGGCCTCGGTCAGGTACTGCACGCCGGCGAGCTCCCCGTCGGCCAGCACGGGACACGGCGCCGGCCTCTTGCGACGCAGGGCCAGCGCTCCGCCGATGAGCGCCAGCGCCAGCATCCACCGGCCGGCGCTAGCCTTCGCCATCGTCCTCGACGACGCCGAGGTCGACGAGCTCGGCGTGGCTGAGCGCATCGCCCGATGCGACAGCCACCGGTCGTATGTCGTCGATCGGCGAGTTGACGATGGCGTTCTGCGTGAACGCGACCGCATCCGCCATGGTGTACCCCGCGGCCGCCACGCTCCCCGCAATGAACTTCATGGCCCAGTCCAGGGCGCGGTTCATGCCGTCGAAGTCCTGCTTCTCGCGAGCCCCGACCGCCATCCCGATCGCCGCTGACTGGACGTTGGACAGTATCCGCGGGTCGAGGAACTCCGGCACGCAGACGCCGCGGGCCTCGCAGTTGGGGCAGTCCATGTTGGGGTAGGCATACGCGGTACGGCCGTCCTCGAGCACCAGTTTCTCGGACGGTGCGTCCATGGCCGGGCAGCGCCCCACGCCGTCGCACTGCCAGCAGGTCTGCGAGTGCATCCGTACCGCGAGCTGGACGTGGCTGTCGAGTTGTTCCTCAATCGTGGGCACCGTGCCCGACGATACCACGGGGACCGCGCGACTCAGTTCCGGACAGGCTGGAAGCCCTCGAACATCCGGATCTGGCCGGCGTCCTCGGCCCACCGCTGGCGGAGCCATCCGGTCGGACGCGACGGTGTAATCCGGCCGCGTGCGAGGCCGCGCTGTAGAGCTATCTCGTCGCGCCAGATCCGGTATTTTGGCCCCAACCGCATTCCCCAGCGGAACGCTACCCGGAACTCGTGGCGCCGTTGCGCTTCGTTCATTCCGCACACGTCCATCATCTCGAGTAGCTCCGCGATGATGACACGGAACATCGCACGGCAAGACCCACTCGGCGCGGCCACCAAGTGGCCCGTGCGCGACGCGGCCTGGGCTACATCCTCGGGGTGCAGGTCGTCGATCGACTGGGGCACAAACATCTGGCCTACTCCTCGGTCTTCTTCTTGCTGATTAGGTCCTGGAGGCCCCGGGCCACGCCCCGCCTGCGGTCATCGTACACCATCACGGTCTCGATGTTTTTGTGGCGCGAGAGCTTCTGGACCGCGCGCACATTCCCGTTGGTACGGTCCAAGGCGGTCGTGATCCCCCCATGACGCAGGTCATGCGGGCGGACGCGCATCCCGAGCTCATCGCCCCGGGCTGAGATCAGCTTGTTGACCGTCGAGACGTCCATGTGCCGCGTCGGGCTGCGACCGATTCCATGAAACAGCGCGCCCTCTTCGGGCCCGCGCACGTGCATCCACCGGACCAGCGCGTCCCAGGGGTCCTCGCCGAGCTCCCACTCTTCGGTGTCGCCCACGGGCCCCTTGGGCTGCAGCACGATCGCCTGGTGCTCGATGATGACGTCGATGGTGCGTAGGCGGACGACCTCCACCCGGCGCAGGCACGCGTCGTGGAGCAGCCGCAGAATCGCCAGGTCTCGGACCGCACGGGGATATTGGGCCCAGTCGTAGCCGCCCTCGGTCTCCCGGAACTCGACGACCTTGGCGTCCAGGGCCTCGACGAGCCGGTGGTAGCTCTCCTCCCCGACACCGAGGGTGTCGCGGTAGGGGCGCACTTTGATCCCCTCTACCTCTATAGAGCCCGAGAACTTGCCCGTCGCCCGTGCGAGCTTCGCGATGCTCCTGAGCGCAGACAGCCGCCGGTTGACCGTCGATGGCGCGAGGCCCTCCCGGTCGTGAGGCCGTCCCGCGTCGCGGCTGCGGCGGTTGTGCCACACCGGCCGCGATAGCAGGTCGGTGCGGTACTCGAGCACGATGGCGGTCACCTCGGCGGCCGACCTCGAAAACAGGTCGATGAGGACCGCTCCGACGTCCTCTTCGGTCGGCTTGGCGAGATGCGCGTAGAAGGCCGCGAAGTCGGACAGATCGCGCCGGTACGTCTTGCGGGTGGCCTCGGTGCGCGCTTGTAGCCACCCCACCAGCAGTCGCCGCAGGTCGGTGGGGGCCGACAGGCCCGGGGGAGCTCGCCGCGCGACCTCCTTCAACCGCGCATGGCCTCCAGCTTGGCCTGCAGAATCTGCCGAAACTCGGCCCCGTGCTCGTCGCAAAAGAACCCGAGCATCAGCGTCCGGCCCTTCATCTGCTGCTGCAGCGCAGGCACGTGGAGCGGCCACGCCTCCGAGGCATCGTTGCCGCATTCCTCGCAGGGACGGATCTTGATCGGGACGGTCCGCGCGCCTGGGGTCGAGCACATGGCCAGGAACCCTTCGAGGCCGGCCCCGTCGCTCACGACGACGGCTCCTGCAGCTCGAACGCCACCGACGCCTCGTGGACTATGACCTGGTTGTCTTCGGGCATCAGTGTCGCCTCGGCGCGCTTGTAGTAGACGATCTGCTCGGGTTGTAGGTCCGGGGGATGTCGCTCCGTCGCGAGCTCTAAGCACCCCGGCTCGACCTCGACGAGCTCGTATATCCCAGGACCCACTGCGATGACGCGTCCGCGGCACCATTGGTTGGACTCGCGGATGTAGTCGTTTCGGTTGCCCGTGTCGTCTCGGTGCGCCTCAGGGATGTAGATGCCGCCGTGGCTCTCGGTCGCGTCGAGCGGCTGGAGGAGAACGAAATCGTGGAGTGGTCGGAGGTTCATGGTCTTGTCTTGCTGCCGGTGAGTTGGCGCAGCATCCTACCGCCCCCGCGCCAGCGTGGGTCGGTGGCGTGTTGGCCGCGCTGCCCCATCATCAGGTCCACCAAAAACCCCTTCCATTCGACCGTGCGGCACAGCAGGTCGTGGAACTCCCCGGTGCCGCACTCCCACGCGTCCCGAGCTGCGCCACTGGGGAAGTCCGGCACGATCGCGGTGCCCGACGAGCGGCCGAGGTAGCTATCCGGCTCGATCTCCCGGCACCAGGCATGCAGGACGCCCATCGCAAACATCCGCATCGGCACCCCGTGGCGCCCGATCGATGCCATCGTCGTGTCCCAACGGCGCTGGAGTTCCTGCGGGGTGATGTGGAGGACGCCCTTGGGGCGCCCCGTCTTCGGGCAGAAGCGCCAGTCGTCGGGATGGCGCTTCGTCGACTCGAGGTCATCGGTGCAATCGGGACAGATCCAGGTCATCGTGGTCGCCTTGTCGTGGCCTCTTTGTAGCGCGTGCGGCTTCCTTCGTCCGTCCAGCTCACGATCCGATGTTGCTTGAGCCACCACAGGCCGACCCTGGCCTCGGGCCGGCCGAGGAAACAGCGGCTGATCTCGAGCGAGGTCGGGCCGCAGGGGTCGGTGTTGGACCATCCCCGGATCAGGCGCAGCACGGACACCGCGTGGCGTGGCATCCGGGTCTTCACTCGGGCCCCAGGGTTGGTGTTGGGTTCGCTGTCGGTTGGTCGGTGTCGCGTTCGCTGGGGTGGAAAAGGTGACCGGGAACGGGCCGTGAGGTTGTAGAACTACCCGGGGTCAGCTGCCTCGAAGCCAGCTCCCGCCGGCCACCCCTTCCGCCCCGCTCCCGGTCGAAGAAAGTGGCCCGGACAGGGACGCTCTGGGTACGCTTCGGCTCCATTAGCGCCCTGGCCGGGCCGTGACCGCCGCCCGCTCGCACGGGAGCAGGCCATGGAGTTTCGGTGGTCTGCGCTGCACGAACGCTCGCACCCTCCTGCCGTGATGTGCTCTCACGCCGGACTCGGTCCGGTGCGGTGGTCAAAGTATTGGGACCGGCCCCCACTGCGGTGGTGCGACGGCGGGTCATGAACCGTCCTCCTCGCACTCGGGACACGGACACCCAGTGCCGGCGGGCATGCAACTCTCGCAGCCCTCGCGACCGCATTCGCGGCACTCCGTCGGGGTGTCTAACTCGGTCGCATCCCCGCAGTGCGGACAAACGGCGCCGAGGTGCTCGTCAAGCGCAGCCACAGCGTCGCGCAGGCACGGGGCACATACCTGCCACCCCTTGCCGTAGCCGGCGAATCTGACCCACACAAACACGACCATCCCGCACGCCTGGCAGTTGGCGGTCGCGTCCTTGTTGACGCCGCGGTCGTCCCACACTTCAGCCGGCATCGCTGCCCCCTCTCCGGCGTTCAATCAACCGCCATGACCAGAACGCCCACGAAAACGCCGCCCAAGCGAACAGGTACGGTGCTGCGCCGTACGGGTTGATTACTCCGCCCACCAACCCGACGGCCAGGCAGGCCGCCCCCCAAGCCTGTGTCTCATCCGCCATCGCTGCCCCCTTGCTGGCGCTCCGCGTGTGTTCGCAGCAGCGCAAGTAACTCAGGAACACAGGCTACGTCGCTCGTATCGAAGACGAAGCTGAGGCCACGACCCGTCACCACGGCAACAATCTCTGCCGGAGAAAGCCCTCCGCGCTCGTGAAGACGCGCCAGGGTCTGGTCATGGTTGTGCCTTACCTGAGCCTCGTGCGGTTCAACGAAGTCCCAGGGCACACGCCGGGGGCACCCGAGTTGCCTCATCTCGGAGACCTCGTGGCGACAGCACTGCCATAAGACGCGAAACGTTTCACTCGCCATCGCTGCTGTCCTTTTGCTGGCGCTCCAGGTAGCGGGCGACCGCACGGCCCAGGCTGGTGATGCGGTAGGTCTCGAAATCACGGTCCTGCTTGTCAACCGCGGTGAGCGCAAGCGAGGCGAGCTTCGCGAGGCCATGCAGGGAGTGCAGGACGCGCTTTTCGGGCCCGCGGGTAGTCCGTGTGGGGCGTCCAGTCCACGGATCCACGAACAGCCCGGTCGAGCACGCGCCACTGCGGTTTGGACAGCTTAGCCACGGGTGGCCCCCAAGAGGTGGAGAGCAGCGCGGCCCATCGGGAGCAGGATGGACACGTAGCCGAACGCATCGGGGTCCGGTTTCGCGAACCCGAGCCGCGTCATCGACCGCATCAACACCTGGCCGCCCGGGCCACCGTATCCGCCCCCGGCCGCGTACCAGCTGAGGCCCCTTGTCTGAGCTTCCGTCAACCCGTCCACCTTCTCCCGCAGCCGGGCGAGCATCGGACGCAGCTGGCCGTTCATGAGCGCCCAACCGTCCACGACTACGAGCGCGGGCTCCTTGCGCTCCCAGGCAAACGCTGCCTCCCACTGCTCCCACGTCAGCGCGACCATCCGTGCGTCAAGGTCGGGGCTATCGTCGCGGCCGACACCTCGAGCGGCTCCGTGGGTGTCACATTTAGTAGCGGTCATGCCGGAGGACCGTACCCGATCGCCCAAACGTTTTCAATAGAATTACCATTGTGTGGAAAAATCCCCTTTGATTACGGACATTTAGCGCGGATCGCGCACTTTGGGACTTGACGACCCGTGCAGCGGGGTGAATGTTTCGGAGCATGGAGACCGCTACCGAATCGACGAAGCCACGGCATTACCAAGGTCGGCCGCACCGAACGAGACACGAGCTCGGTGTCCAGACCATCAAAGACGCCTACCGACTCGGCGGAGGGCCCAGCACGGCCGGGTCACTCAAGGAACTGATGCGAGCCGTCGCCCAAGGGCCTACGCCAGCAGCCGCCACCGCCAAGCGCTGGATGGCCAACAAGGGGACCCGATGATCGCGGTCGTGGCTCTGCCGCCGCCGGACCGCATGACGTTGCTGTGCGGCACGTTCCCGACGCTCGATCGAGCCGACGGCGTCCATCCGTTCGACCCCGAGCTGTTCGACGAATGGACCTGCGGCCCAAGGTGTCACGGGGCAATCTACGCGGGCCGCTTCATCCTCGCGGTGTGGTCGGGCCGCGCCGGGAGAGTCGGCAAACCCCGGCGCAGGCTCAAAGGCCCCGCGGAGGGCGAGTGGGCGTTCCCGGTCGAGACGCCCTGGCGGTCTGGGCCGTTCGATGTCGTCGACGCGCTCGGGACCTGGGATGGAGCTCACCGGGCCGCGTTCGCGGCCTGGGCCCAGGACCCGTGGTGGCCATGAAGTTCCGAGCGCCGGGTACGGGGTTCGACTAACCCGCCGGGGCCCTGTTACGCTCGGCGCCGATGGAACTGATCGACGCCCAGCAGATAGCCGCCGAGCACCCGCTCACCTTCGAGGTTCCGGACGACGCCGATCTCGACGCGATCGCGGCGGGTAGCAGCGTCAAGGTCTGCAACGGCTCGGATCGCTTTTGGGTGCTCGTCACGTCCGTCGACGGAGATCGCATCCATGGGACGATACAAAACGATATCGAGCCCGAGGGAAATGTTGGGGAGCCGATCTCGCTTGAGAGGCGGCACGTGTACGACGTCGATGACTGACCACGCGCTCGTCCGCTAAGTGGCAGGCGATGCCATGAACCCTCATACCGTGATAGGGATTCCGTGTTGCGAACGACCCGGTAGTCCGTGTAATGTGTCGCCAACCGCGATGCCCCATTTCCCCGCCCACATCATTCTCCGAGCGAGCCGCGGGGCCTGCTCGGCTCCGGTCGAATGCATGGCAGTGTGCCCCGAGGCTGCCGACGAACTCGTCGTCCTGGTTCGGCGTGGCCAGTTGTTCTGTTTCACGTTGTGCCTCGACTGCGGCGACAAGCTCGAGGGCGTCGCCGGCCGTGCCTTCCCGCAGCGCGTGTCCATGATGCTCGACGAGTCCCACGCGGCGGACGGCACCGCTTCGGCGCCAGTCACCCTGCGGGGCCGCATGTGCGAGCAGCGATCGCGAGCCCCGGGAGGCGTCTTGCGGTAACGCCTCGGGGCAACTGTCCCCGTCACAGGGCGTGGTACAGTGGGCCCCATGGGCGCGGAACCTACGCAACAAAGCATCAACAGCCCGCTATCGCTGCGCAGCGCGATCGTCAACACTGGCGGCCTGGTCGGCTCCCCATTCACCGGGACGGCCAACATCGCCGTGCTGCTCTTTACAGCGGCCGGGGTGGTGACGGGCCCGGCCGCATTCTACAACGAGGTCAACGACGCAGCGGCCGGCACTTCCGTGACGCTGACTCGCGCCGGCGTCTACAGCGTCACGCTGCACCTCGAGCAGGCCGCCACGCAGGCCACGACGATGGGGATCTCTCAGGACGTGGCCGCTGCAGGCCTGAATTCGCGACCCGCCTTCACGATCGCGGGGTTCGAGGACGTGTGGGGGAGCCTATCGACTGCGGCAACGAACCCGTCGATGACGGTCACCACACCGATCTACGTGGATGACGCCCTGGTGGGCGCTGGGGGATCCGTGATCCGATTCCACGCGACGACGTCGGGGGGCGCTGCGCCGGCGGGTGACCTCAACGCCGCTCCCGCCTACTACAGGATCCGGCTCGTCAACGCCCTCCACGCGTAGCGGCGCAGGCCCGGGCCCCCCGGCACGACGGATGAGCCGCCGCTCAGCGGCGCGGCCCTACTCACGTTCCGTCACACTTTCGGGACCCAGGCGCCAGGCCCAGCCGCGCGGCGAGCCTGGGGATGGGCGCCGACGAATTTGCCCACGCAAGGCGCTCCTGGGCCTTCGTGGCCGCGCTCGGCCAAGCGTGCCTGGGCCCGTAGTATGCTGGTGCGGCCGGGCGCGCGCCCGGGGGAGTTTTCCGCATGGTCGCGATCGCCAAGTTCGTCAAGGCCCACCCGCTATACGTCGCCGCGGCCGCGGCGTTCGGGGGGTACCTCTTGCTCCGCCCCGAGGCCGGGCGACGCCTCACGGCCCGCCAACTGCGACGACAACAACGGCAAGAGGCCCGAAGGGCGGCGATGGAGGAGGGCGTCGTCGGCGGCTACGGGTCGGCCGCCGGCATCTCGTCCGGCCCGCGTGTCTACTACAAACCAACGGGCTGGACGCCGCGTACAGTGTCGTCGGCCGAGTGGAGGGAGAAATACGGTGGACAGGGTCCGCGCGTGATACGGGCCCCGTTCGGCCTCGATCCTGTTTTTTGGGTCACGATCACGAACTGGGACGATGAGGCGGAGCGTAAGTACCGGCTCGGGTACCGGGTCGGGGACATGCTTAGGCATGGAATAGTCCGCGTCACGGTCATTGCGAGCGTACCGGTCGTACCGGGTACGATCAAGATCGGCCCCACCACGTACGCCTACTGTAACGGCCCTGGCAACGTCAAGGCGATCGTCTCCACGATCCTCAAGGTGACGACGGCGATGCTCAACCAGGGAGTGCAATCGGCGGCCCCGCAGTGGTCCGCCGTTTCCAAGATAGTGGGAAACATTATCAACAAGATCCCAAGCCTGGTCGAGCGCAGCCGCCAGAAAAAGTGGGCCGAATGGCGCCAGGGCCTGGATGCGACTATGGAGTTCGCGTCGCGCGACTGGACTATCGCGAAAAAGACGGCCGCGATGTGTCGCATCTGGAAGTACGAGGGCCCATGGACCGGAACGAACATCGACCTGCCGCTGATCAAGGTCATCGACGACTTTCCCACAATCGAGATCCCGTGGAAGGAGGGCTCCAGGGAACTGACCCGGTGCCTAGACGGCGAGGCGCCGTCGGTGACGATCAGCGCCGGCGGCCAACTGCGCGTGACGCTTTTCAAGCCCGAGGTGGGACCGCCGGGCGCCTGCGAGGTCCGCTATGATATCGCCGGCTCGGTCGCATCGGATTGAAGTCAGGAGGTTGCGTCTAGGGGGCTAGTTCGTGTCGCCGACCCCGGTCACGGACGTCCAGGCCATCGGATAGACACGATTCTGCCAGAGTTCCTTGAACCAAGTGTCGCCCTGGTCCAACGCATCTTCGAGCTCGAGGCGGTTGTCGGGCAGGTCGATCTCTCCGCACATGCTTCGGAGGGCGAGGATCGTGACCTCGAAGGCGAGCTCCTTGGCCTGCTCGGGTCCCACCCATGACCGGTCGAGCTCCTCATGCGCGTTGGCGACGGCGATGCGGGCCGCGGCAAGATGCGCAGCCGTCCACGTCGCCTGGTGCTCACCGACGCTCCATTGGCGACATATTTCCTCCACCACCCTCTCACGCCTCTCCTGCCTTTCGGCTTGCCTTGCGGCTCGGCGGGCTTGGCGTTCCGTTGGGGCTCGCGTAGCCTCTTGCTCTTCCTCCTCCGCGGCCTGTCGGGCCTCTTGCCGTTCGCGTCGCCGTAACTGGCGGGCCGTAAGACGTTGGGGCGCTGGGGGAGTCGCCAGCTTGTACGCCGCGAAGCCCGCGAGGCCGAGCAGGAGTGCGGTGCCGATATTCATCACGGCCAGCGTACCACCGATGGGCTCAGCGACCGTCGGCCCCCTGGGCCCATCCTCAGAAAAATACGCGAGATGCGCCCCGCTTTCGCCCCTGGCTCCGAGCCTGCTTGTTTCAGCATGATACAGTGGCCCGCCGCAAGGGAGGTCACCGATGCCCGCCGAAGTGCTCTGGATCCTCACGGTCGCCCTGTTCGCCGGCGGTCTGGCTGCGGTCGCGCTGCGCGGCCGCGCCCGAGACCGGGCCGACCTGCGCGAGCTCGCCGTGCGCTGTCGGGGAGCCGCGAAGGATCTTCCCTCTCTCGGCGATGGGGTCGTCGCGTGGCCCGTCGCAGAGAAGCAGATCGAGATCACGGCGGAGTTTGCGGCCTTCGTGCTCATGTACACGCACCACGAGGGCCCCATCACGGACCGAAAGGATGCGTATCGACGCGGGATCGCGACCACGCTCGTCTGGCACGGTCACGATCCGGAACAGGCGCCAACGGGGAAGCTCCACAATATCCTCCACAAGGAAGGTTTCGCCGAGGAGGACGACCGTGGGGATCCTTGACAAGATCATCGCTGGAGGTCGCGTGATCGGCGGAGCCATCGTGCTCGCCGATGCGTATTTCGCCGAGCACGGCTGGTCCAAGAAGGACGGGGTCTGGATGAGTCCGGAGGGTGTGCCCGTCGGCGAGTGGCTCGGAGGACCCGAGGGCTCCACGCTTGCGGTCCGTTGGATCAAGTCCGCGGCGGCGGCGGCTGGCGTGGACATCGACCGGCTCAGCATCTCGATCGAGGCCCTGGTCGACAAACTCCGCGCCATTTCGAATTCGTCCGGTCCCCGTGGCCGATGAGGTGTTCGCGGTCGTCGATAGGGTCGTCCCGTGGATCGCGGTCGTATCTGCGGCTGTTGTGGTAGTCCTATACCTATGGCGCTGGTGATTGGCGTCTCGTCCAGGATGAAACAAAGATGACCCAACCCAAAAAAGTGACCGAAACCATCTTCGCTGCGCTCGAGGACCACGAGGTCATCGGTCCCGCGCTCAACAAGATCGGGGAGTCCGACATCGACGAGCTCACCAAGCTCGTGGGCACGATACGCACGATTGTCGCACGTGCGCTGGTCTCCTCGTCGGGCGGTGCCGACAACATCGCGTGGCTCCAAGACAGGCTCCGCGAGGCCGACGCAAAACCCGAGCTGAGTCTGTCGTACGACCCCGAGGCCGGCAAGTTCGTGATCGTGATGGGCGACGCCCGCTTCGTGGGTGAATCGCTCCCGGAGGCGATCGCCGCCATGCGCTGGTGAGGGTCCAAAGCGCGATCAACAGCGCTCCGATTCGCGGTTGAGATTCCGGAGGATCGCCAGGATCCGCGACTCGCTCGGGTTGCGCGTGGAGGATCCGGGGCGAAAGGTCCGACGCATCCACAGCAGGTCACGCTCGATCTTGCGCAGCTGGGCGACCGTGAACGTGCGCTTGCCCCAGACCTTCATCGCGACGAGAGACCCGACGCAGCTCCGGTAGCTGTATTTGCGCACACATTTGCGCAGGATCTTGCGCCGGGTCACGTCCGGGCGCGTCAGATAGCCCGGTCCGCCCAGCTTCCCGGGTCTTGTAGCCTTGATCCTGACGGGCGTGCGTTTCGGTGCAAAGTTCCTTTTCACGTTGCCTCCTCCCAAAGTGCTTCGACGCGTGTGTCCGAGACCGCGACGAGGCCCGTGAGCGCGATGCCCACGGTGTCGCCTGCGCCGTATTCTTGTTCCACGAGCGGGAGCGTGAACGTCGACGGGGTGCCCGCGACGAGGGCCACGGCCACGCCAGATCCGACGAGAGCGCCATTGCCGATCCGCTGGACGGTGACGGTCGCTCCATCGTCCGTCTCGACGGTCACCGTCCGCAGAAGGCCACCGGCGACACTCTGGCGTTGCTGCGCGAGGCCGAGGGCACCGATGGCGGTCACGGACGCGTCCACGAAGGAGACCGCGACGGTCCCACCCACCCCTAGGGCCTCCAGGATGTGGGACGTCAGCCACGACGCTCCGAGCGGGAGGCCGGTGCCTGAATGGTCGGCGATGATGGCATCGAGGGCGGTGATCTCCGAGGGCCCCAGGGCGACCGAGAAGATCAGGTCGACCATACTGGAGGAGTTTGCGGGGCTCACGCATGCGCCGATGTACGGGCTGACGATCGCAGCATCGAGGAGGATCTCCAGTTTGAGTCGGTCGAACGCGACCACGCCGCCGGACGTGACGAATGCGGATCGCAGACGCGTGAGGGTTTCCGGCATCTATTCGATCTTCTCCAGCATCAGGCCGCACGAAAAAGCCTCGGCCACGAGCGCCCCATTGCCCGCGAATCGTTGGACGGAGAGGCGCACGGCGTCGCCGGCTTGGAACACGAACGCGGTCGCACCGCCGGATCCTGCATTCCCATTCGTCGCGTCACGGTGGAAGCACCATGTCTGCAGGCCATCGACCAAGGAATCGACGCCACCCCGGTCGAACTGGACCACCCAGTTGGACGTCGAGCGCTGGTTGGCCGTATTGAGGGCCGCGACGGTGTAGCCGACGAGGTAGCGTCCTGGCTGGACGAGGGTGACCGGGGCGGTCCCATTGACGTGCGTATAGAATGCCGGGTCGAGCCCAAACTGCTGCGTCAGCGGCACGTCGCCGAGGACACCATTAGGGATCGCGAATGCGACGTTGAGAAATCCGGCGAACGTCGCGACCCCCATGGACTCGGGGACCTGATTGATCGACTGATTCGTGTGCGAGGACTTGGACACACACCTACGCCACCTGGGACGACAACTCGGCGATGAGCTCGCCGAGCCTCGCGTCGGCCTCCTGTCTCGTTGCGGTCGTTGCCCAGCCGTCTGACGTGA
>SDBV01000222.1_pt1 | contig 77378 bp, 43 predicted proteins | sample 2277081 | NCBI WGS metagenome assembly SDBV01 (sample SAMN10402039, study PRJNA504765) | marine sediment metagenome | isolation source: marine sediment core GS10_PC15, 223 cmbsf | place: Arctic Ocean: Southern Knipovich Ridge | collected 2010
TGCGAGGTATCTGAAAAATCCCCCTCAATCCCCCTTTGGCAAAGGGGGAGGCAACAACCCCCGTCCCGATTTCATCGTGGACACCCCCTTTTCCAGGGGGGAATTTTACCTCTCATCCTTTTCTACGGCTATGTTCCCCCTCTTTTCCAAAGGGGGGCCAGGGTGGATTTAAGCTTCTCATCCTGCAAAAGCAACTGCTTACCCCGCGGCAAGCCGCGAGGAATTCTTTTCGATTATCCTACCTGTTGCCGATTGGGAAAAAGAAATAAAGGTGTCCCTTGCGGTCCGATTCACCCAGGTACACCGTACCGTCCAGACCCGTGGTACTGGCCTCGAACTGGTGGGGGTTCCAAGCATAATACGGGCTTCTGTCCACCAATAGCGGCCCGTGACGGGTAAAACCCCGGCTGCCCTGATCGAAACTGAAAAGTGTGCACCCGCTGTATTTCTCTCCCACCATTCCGTAAATAACCCCGTCAGTTCCTGTACTGAGCGTGCGTACCCTGCGGGCAATCCGCACTTTTCCCAGATCGACCACTTTGTCTTTCTCGGGGAAGAACTGAAAAAAGAAGCCGTCGTTCGTACCGCCGAACAAAGAATTATCTCTTCCCGCGGTCCAGCATTCCACCACGGAATGGTAAGGATCATATCCGTGGCCGGTGGGAAGCGGGTAATACTCACCCGGCACTCGCGATGAAAATTTCTCAAACTTGCCGAGTTCAGGGTTGTACCTTGCTATCCTGCCCCAGTCGCTGCTGAAATAGCAGTTGCCCTGCTCATCCAGAATCAGTTGGCCAGTGAGCGAGCGAACACCCTGTCTGGGCCCCGCAAAAATCTCCTTCTCCCATGTACTGCCCACTACCCTGGTTTGCCGGCTCTGGATGTCAAACACAAAAAACTTCCCCTGCGGGTAAGTAATTCCATAAAGCTGCCCGCCGTCCAGGGATGCGATCATGCAGTAAATACCCTGCCCGGGCACCGGTACGCCCAGGTCCTGCACAGGGGCTGGCTCGTTCGCGTGCTCACGTAACGGCTCCATTGCCGAGGTATCGTAACGGTAGATACGACCCTCCTGGTAACCCTCATACGAGGCCTCGATATCCTGCCACATTTTGATCAAGATATGGTTGACACCAAGTCCCTTACCCCAGTCCTTGGAAATCTCCGGCTCCAGAGTCATATCCTTACCTGTGCCCAGGTATAAAAACCCATCTCCCGGCAGAGCCAGGGCATTGCGCACCCCTTGTCCCCGTGGCAAGCGGCCCAGGGGTTGAACATAATTTCCATCCGGCAGAAAACGGAATACCTGGGCTTTTTTTCCGCTCGTGGCCCCATAGATCGTGCCATCGACAGGGTCGGTGATCAAGCTGGTAATCTTGCTTTCATCAGGCTCGACAATGTTCGCCGGCCAGTACCCCAGGTCCCGATAATCAAACCTATGCCGGCTGAGTTTAATCTGGTTATCCGCCACGTCATCGGCGGCTGAAAGGCTCAGGGACAACATACAGGTGAATGATATGATAAAAGTGACAACCACCTTAATTATGATAGCTCGTCTCATTTACGCTCCTGACTCTATTAGAGCTTAACTCCAAAGATCGCCCTTAAATTACTCAGACATAACCGCGAGTTGAAAACAGGCACCCAAAAATCACCACTCCGGTTTCGGTTACTCACCCCCACGGGGATCCCAGACCATTAGTTTCAGTCTGTACGGTTCACCTCCGGCCACCAGCCCGCCACTGACCCTGGAACCAGGCTCACTCACCGCCCCACACAGATACACTTTTCCATCCAGGGCCACTTCGCAAGCGCCCAGGCCCAGTACGGAACGTCCCTGACTGGTGACAATCTGCCCCAGCAATTCCTTTTTGCCGGTATCCAGATCACATTTCATCAGATAGGTTTTCGATTTGGCTTTTTCATCCTCCAACTGGGACGTATAGTCAAACTCACGGTTAATTGTACCGAAATACACTACCCGATCAGCACCGAATCCCACCGCCAGAGTAGTGTATGGAAAATAGTTTTCCTCTATGTGGGCATCCATTGCCATGTCCGCCACCACTCTCGACTGGCCGTAAGGCCCGGCGTACGGGTCGTACTCGAACAGCAGCGCGCGGCCGCATTCGATACCGTATATTTTGCGTGACTGAGGCTCCCACTCCACGTATCGCCAGGTATTTTTCCTGTCCAGTACCGGGCGTCCCAGGTCACCCTCATACCAGCCGTCCTGGTAGCTGAGTTTGAGGTTTTTTTCATGTGGTATCTGTACAGGCAGATCGTAGAGCCTGTCGTCCTCTACATCGTATTTCCAAATCCAGTGGTCCTCGAACGTACCGTAGACATTGCCCTCATCGTCAAGGGCCACCATGCGGTTGACGTCCCAGTTGTTCACCCTCCCAAGATCGCGGCTATTGCGAGTACGGATATCGAATGCGTACAAATGCCCGTCCAGGCAGGTAAGGTAGAGTATCTCCCTTTGCTCATCCAGCGCAAAGCCATAGGCTCCGGTGTTGCGCGCCACCAGTCCAAGGTCTTCCAGCACACCGGTATCCGGGTCATAGCACAGTACATGGCCTCCCTTATAGATCCAGGTTGCCGGATCAATCTGGTCCGGGCCGCTCCCCTGGTTACCGGATGAAAAATAAATTTTCCCGGCCTTGTCCTCTACAAAACGAGTGTGAATCTTTGCGTGACTGCGCTCACCGGTGCCGTTGTCCCCCATAAACTCCCCTAAATCAGCAACCAGCGTATGTTTACCGGTTGCGGGGTCGTATTCATAGAACAGGGAACTTCCGCCCTCCGTACACAATCCGGAGTAGATACGCCCCCTTTTAGAGGCATACAAACCGGCCCACATCCCATCGGGTTTGTAATCATCCGGATATTCTATCACCTTTACTTCCAGGATGGATTCCGCGCCTTGAACTGGAGCAATTGCCGCGGTCAGGACCAGGATGGCCGCGGTAAATATTGCAATTCGGCCTGTCATACTCTCTCCTGCGTGTAATATCAGCTGATGGATATGAAAAAATAAGCTGAACAAATAGCTTCAGAAAAAATGATAAGAAAGTTGCGGTTTATTGTACTCATTCTCCAGCCTGTTGGGAAACTACCCACAAAAGCCTTCGCACCGCCCCTCTTAGTTGCCTGTTACGCACCCGCCGGCGATGGTATGGGGACATCCGCCCCTTTCTCATCAAGCAGCCCCCGGCGTTGGGCCTCTTTGCGTACAGGGCCCCACCAGCCAATGGGCTTGCTGCGGACATAGTACTTCACCAGGCGCTCCATGTCGTCCGGCGGGGTGAGAAAGGTGATCGGCAGATATATAACCGCTCCCAGCAATAAGAGGCTCCAGAACTGAAGGTAATCCGGCAGTTCCGGGATCACTCCGTAGGCCGGCAGCACCCACACCACCAGCCAGCTCAGGGCCAGGTTGGCCAGCCAACTGGCCAGGTAACCCCAGGAGTTAAAACGCCACCAGATCACCTGCAGGATAGAGGGCAGCCAGACACCGGCGGCCATTATCCACAGCGCGAAAATAAGCCAGCGGGTGATGTTCTCCATCATCAGGCCGTAGAAGAAAGACCCCACCAGCAGGGCCAGTGTACTCAGGCGGCCCACCAGCACCAGCCGCTTCTGGCTGGCCTTGGGGTTCAGATAGTGGTGGTAGATATCGCGGGTAAAGTACATGGCCCCCAGATTAAGAATGGTGGAAATGCTGCTGAAGTGGATGGCCAGGATGGCCGCGAAAAAGCAGCCCACCAGCCCGGGCGGCAGCACACGGAAGCCCATCACAAACCAGCCCATCTCGCTATCCGAACTGTCCTGGATATCGGGAAACAGGGTATAGAAGCCCAGGATGGCCACGGCCCACAGGGCATTGCGGGTGAGCACCATGGCCGTACCGCTGAAGATGCTCCAACTGGCGTCGCGCACGCTACGTGCGCTCTGGATGCGCTGGCTCTCCACGTACCAGTCCATCGAGGTGCCCATGCCCAGGCCACCCAGCAGGGCCACGAAAATCATGGTTATAAACCAGGCCACGGGGAAATCTCCGCTAAAAAACCCCGTAAAGTGAAAGGGATCGGCCCGCCAGCTCTCTCCCATATCCGCCAGGCGCTCGAGGATGCCGCTGGGTCCTCCGGCGGCCACTATCTCCCACACCGAGACCACAATGATGAACGCGCTGGCTATTACCGCCTGCTGGAAGTCGGCCATCACAACGCCCCAGTAGCCGCTGAAAAGCACGTAGATGGCGCAGATGCTGCTGAAGACTATCATCCCCACCCACTCGGGGTAAGCCGGGAAAAGAAAAGTGAACACCTTGCCCATGGCAATGCCCACCCAGCCCATGATAAACATGTTCATAAAAATCTGCCAGCCGGCCATCCAGCCGCGAAGCATCTCGGCGCCCAGGCCGCCGAAACGTAAACTCTGCCACTCGGCCTGGGTGTAGGCCAGGCTGCGGCGGAAGATGCGTGTGCTCACAAATGCGCTGATGGCGCACCAGGCGCAGAAGAAGGTGTACCAGATTCCGGTAAGGCCATGCTTATAGATCACCCCGCCGATCCAGATCGGAGTATCGGTGGCTGTGTGGGTGGCATAGACGCTGGTGGCCGGCAACCACCAGGGCAGCCCCCGGCCTGCCAGAAAGAAATCACTCTCGCTTCGGTTGGCCAGGCGGTGGAACAGTACTCCGCAAATCACCATCAGTATGACGTAGGCTATTACCCAGAACCAGTCCAAAGCAGTGAATTGCACCATAGTAAAAGGCTCTCTTTACCGGTTGAATTTAAATAATTCATCCTATTGTCTTTCATTCGCACCACCGCAAGAGCCGGGGCCGTGCCGTCAGAACACTCTGCTAATTTGACTTCCAAAATTAGTTGTGGATATTAGTAATTGCAACTGATTTTTCGCACTTCTTTTCCCGAAGTTAAAAACTCGCTATATCACATCAGCTTCTTCTCGAATTTCATTTTGACTTTGAGAATCAGAGCGGCAATGCGCCCTGCCCAACGATCCGGCAATAGCCATGGATCGATATAACCAAAGCGCGGATCGTGCGGCTATAGAGCGGATATGAAAGGGAATTTGTTAGCGCAAATTCAGCTGATGGCGGCTTGAATGTTTCTCTCTGGACAACTATCCACCAAAGTTGCTCTTTATGTGCGAAAAGGATACTCCCCTAAAACTGCTTCCAGCCCAGGTCTAATATGACCTCATCTTTGAGGAGCCCGTCCTGCATCAGCTTGACCAGCACCTTGTAGGGATAATCGAGCTTCAGGCGAGACAACTCGACCACCGCCTCATTGCCGGGTACGGTAAGAACTTTTTCTTCGATCATGGTCAAGTTGTCCACCGTCATAATCTCGATGGATGCATTTTCCAGGGGACAGGCCGCCTTAATTTTCAGCACACCATCCACTTGTTCCACCTGCAGGTTTTGCGGAAGGGCTAGAATGCAAAACATCGGTTCCGCCGGTTGTACCGGATAGATCAGGCGGGTCCTGCCGCCGGACCTTTTCTCCACTTTCAGCTTTCGGTGACTCCAGATATCGATATAATGCCAGTTCTCCGGATGCTCGACTTCAAGATATGCGCCTGACATATTGTTCCGGTGCGCATAGAGCGGTTCGTGGCGGCCGGTCTGGTAACCCGCATAGACGCACTTGTTCTGGGAGGGAAATGCGTTGACAAAGAAATCCTTGCGCAGAGTGGGCACCAGAGGAACAGGACACTCTGTCAGATAGGCGTCGCTGTTTTCATGCATGATCCGGCTATAGCGTTTCGTCAGCACCCGGTCATTCCAGGAAAATTCATTGATGCTGCCGAACATGTCTTCCCAAACGGTTAGCCCGGTCCCGTTGAACAGTGCGTTGTAGATCAGCTTGTCTTTTTCGATCGCTATCCGGTTTGTGTTGTAGACAATGTGTTCGGGCAAAACAAACCGCAACAAGTCAATATTGGGCATCACAATAGGCCCGTCGTCAGCCTGCTCCCAACTGCCGGTGAGCAACCGCGCTGATTTTATATCCGCCCGGCCCTCGCTCGAAAAAATGATCCCGGGATTGACTTTGTCTATCTCGTCCCTGAGTTTCTGTTCAAGCCCGTGCATTGTATCCAGGTAAATGCCATCCATCCCGGTGACACGGCAAATACGGGCAAGCTCCTTGATATGGTCTTTTTCCGCATCCACAATGTCCCATGGATTATAGGAGATAAAAACCAGCATCTCTCTGGCATGAGCGCTGTCCACCAGGGCTTCGAGTCCCTCCAGTCCGCCGGGCAGGTCTTCAAGCAGGTCGAACTGATCTCTGCTGTCAACTCCAAGACGCGGGTAGTTCTGCCAGATAATCATGTTATCGAAGCCGCCGAAATTGAGCTCAGCCTCATTAAAAAACTCAGGCACACGGAAACGGTTTCGCTTCGGGTCGTAAATATCGTGGCCGAAAAGAAAGGTGAAGTGGCTGACAAAACTCCGCCGGTATTTTGCCTGTCCCGGACGCTGATAGTACTTGAAATCGAACTCTGAGCGAACAAGCTCTTTCAGCCTCCGAAAAGCAAAGTGCCAGTCTCCCGGATGAGGTCTCAACTGGCAGTCCATGAGAGTTTTTTCCTCGCCCGGCGCAAAAGAAAGTTTGAAAAACCTGCTGGTGAAGTCATCCTTGCCGGAAAAAATAAACCTGCAAGCTGTTTGGCGTACATCGAAACAAACGCCTCGTCCGAGTTGCGAATTGAAGATGTCGATCGGCATCTTGCGCTGTGAGCCGGTGAAATAGAAGAAGAAATCTTCCGGCGAATCGATGCAATAGCGTGTACCACTTATCGGCAGCAGATAACGGGTATCCTGCTGCCGGCCAATTGCAATTCGCTGCATGACAGGAAAGGCGGCAGTGGTTGCAATGCTTCGTGCCTCCGGATGGTCGATCCCGGCAGCGGAGGTATTTGTGACAGTCGCTTTCCAGCTCAATTCAAACGAGTTTTCGGCAAGTGAAAAGGTCTGACGTATAACTAGCGGGTTCTGCACGGAACTGCCCGCCTGCTGAATAATATTAATTGTTACAGCCTGCTCTCCGCGCTGTTCGTCAATCTGGAATACATGGTATTCCGATTCATTGTCCCACCGTCCCTGGCCACTTACGAGGCAAAATGTGAGCGGTAACCGGCCTGCCATCAAATCGATGCCGCTGGTTTTGTCGAGCAGACTGCTCAGACGCACGTTTCTGTCTAATTCAATTGTATAACTCACACTGTCGTTTTCCAGCACAACCCGTTCGACCAGTTCTTTACCCGGCAGGTAGGTCAAGGTTACACCTGCAACCGCCGGTTCCGCCAAATACAAAAAAAGGCAGCAGAGGACAGTTGCGGCAAGAAGAGAAAATAACTGATTATCGGGCTGGTTGATCCTATCCATTTTGGTCCCTGCTAATGTATGAATATAATATGTTATGCACTCGCTACCCGGTGCTCTTTACACAGCGAAACCCTACGGTAGCGCATCTGTTGTAGGCTGGCGTAAAATGCAGAAAATGCACTCGCTGATAGCTGGTCACCGGTCCAGACTGGATGTACCAGAAGCTTCCTCTGGCCAGGTAAAAACTTCCCCCGCGCAGCCAGGAATAATTGTGGTAGCCGTCATTATGCACAGGGGCTGTCCATTCCCATACATTGCCAGCCATATCAAGGCATCCGTAGGGACTTGCTCCCGCGGGATAGCTTCCGGCCGCTCTGGTGCCTTGTGAATCCATATTGGCCTTTTCCCCATCGAACAGATTGCCCCACGGATATTTCCTGCCGTCAGGGCCCTGGGCCGCCATTTGCCATTCTTCCTCGGTGGGGAGACGTTTGCCTGCCCAGACAGCGAAAGCCCGGGCATCCTCAATCGACACCCAGACCACGGGATGTCTTGCCTGACCCTTGGGATACCGGCCGTCTTGCCAGTGTTTGAGGAAGTTCCTCGGCCAGCGGGGCCTGTACCCGGTCTCGTCGAGGAAGATACTGTACTGCTCGTTGGTCACCTCGGTTTTGTCGATATAAAACGAATGCGGCGTGACAATCTTTGTTTCGCGTCTGGCATTTATCGGGCCAATGCCGACAAATTCAAGCTTTTCGACAGCAGCAAAATCATCCGCCGGCACAAAAACCATATCCGGAGCATCAGCGGCCAATGTACCGGCTGTAATTAATTCCGCCAGGCAAATTATTATTAGGAGCAAACGCAACGCTGATAAGTACATACCTGTTTCAACCTTCATGGTAATTGTGTCGGAGCAGAGAGTAATGCAAGCAAAAGGATGAATCCGCTTTTCGCTCAACCCTTGCTCTTCTTCAGCAAGCTCAGGGCGTTGCCGGTTCTAATTGCCGTGGGTGTTTCTTTGTCCACCGGGTAGTCAATGCTGTAGGCGATACCGGGAAACAGATCGAAGCAGTCATCGCTGATCCCGGAGTCGCCGTCGAAATCCAGGGTAACTCCCCAGACGAATACGTCGGAAGTAAATATCAACTTATCTGAACGCCTCTCAAGCTTAATCTCAGGCTGAGCGAGTTCCAGGTCCTTAAACGGTTTTAGCAGCAGACGGTGCCTGGCTTGCTTACCGTTGCCGTAGTCCAGCAGAGCAAACGCACCATGGCTGTTTAAGCCCAGCTCTGCTAACATGGCGGAACTGAAGTTGGCAAGCTCCACCGAGCAGTTTGCCGGCAACACTCCCTGTATCTCCTGGTCCAGGGGCAGTTCTCCCGCCAGGGAGAAAATACCGTAACGCAGTTTACCGCGCACCTCCGTGGGACCATCGTTAACCCCAAAGACCCGTATGTTTTCTCCGTCATCATCCTGGGCCACCACAACGCTGATAGTCTCAAATGCCCGCCGAACCGGGTGGTAGCACAATTTGCGCCGCAGGTAATAGTCCACAATAGTCCAGCCGTGGGTTACCGGCCATGAATCGTTGTACATCCAGAAAATTGCCGCGGAGGAGGTAAACATACGTCTGCGGTAGTTACAGATATACTCGCTCATCCCTTCGGCCTGCAGCAGCGCACTGGCGAACAGGTAGTCCTCCAGGTCCACCTTTGCGCACTCAATATCTAGCCAATGCTCCACCAGCCGTGTGGTGATTGGAGTCTGGCCCAGGATGTAACTCATTGAGTTGTCGTGATGGTCCCAGGCCATTGACCTGTAGTGGTGTTGGTCCGGGGGCAGAAAATCCCTCAAAGTTGCCGGACCCGTGGCCCCCAGGATACCGCCCTCGTTGGGATAACGATCCACAAAAGTGCGGTATTTCCAGAAATCCAGGGGGTATTTACCCAAAGTTACATCCCAGGGGTGCTGATCTCCAGAATAAGGACTGTTGGGCGGCTGGTTATCCGGCGAAAATGGAGAACTGGGCCAGTAGAAGCAAGAGGGGTCCTCGCGTTTAACTATTACCGGCATAACGTGATGATAAAGGGCGTAGTCCGGCAGGCTCTTGCCTGATTTATCAAAACCCCAGTCCCAGTTGGCCATTTCCAGTTCATTGTTGCCGCACCAGGCAAAAAGGCTGGGGTGCCGGGAGAACTCCCGTACCCCCCAGGTGGTTTCTTTGCGCACCTCTTCCAGGAAATCAGGGTCGTCGCCGGGATACTTGGCGCAGGCGAACATGAAGTCGTGCCATACAAGCAGCCCGTGTTTATCGCACAACTCCAGGAGTTCGTGGCCGGCCCAGCCTCCTCCTCCCCAGATGCGCAACAGGTTGAAGTTTGCCTCCAGGGCCAGATCAACCAGTCGTTCCAGTTTCTGCCGGCTTGTGTCTGAATATATCATGTCCGGAGGGACCCAGTTACCGCCTTTGCAGAAAATATTGCGGCCGTTGACCTTGAGGATAAAATACTCTCCGCCTTCGGGGTGTTCAGAGCGGTCAATTTCCGCGGTGCGCACACCAAAGCTGAGTTCCCTGGTGGTTAAAAGTTGTTCGCCATGGCGAAGTTCGATCTCCAATGTATAGAGTGGCTGATCTCCATGTCCCCTGGGCCACCAGAGCCGGGGGTTATCCATCGTAATTACCGTCTCGTACGGTTTTATTCCCTCTGAGAGTGTTAGTTGCTCAACGCTTTGCTCTGCTGTCTCTTTCACTCTGGCCGTTAACTCTAACTGTGATTCATAGTCTGACAAGCCCTCGATGAACGCTCTTACGTGTACCCGGGCACTTTTGAAGTCCTCGTCAAGCTCGCAAAAGCAGGTAATTTGATCAAGGCGGGCGGTCTCGGTCCACTCAAGGCCCACATCACCAGTGATACCCACGTTAATCAAGCGGGGGTTCCAGTCCCAGCCGAACTGGTACTGTGGCTTACGCAGCCAGTGCCGTTTACTCAATACCGCATGGAGCCAGTCCAGGTATTCTCTGCCTGGTTTGTCGGCCACGTAGTACAGGCCGCTTTCGATTGCAACCACCAGCCTGTTCAGCCCCGCCTTGAGTAGAGAGCTGACTGGGAACCTGGCTGGCCGGAAGGCCGTGCAATGCGTTCCTGCCACTTCACCGTTAAGCAGCACCGTGGCGTTTATATCCAGTTGCTCGAAAGTGAGCCAGCATTCGTTCTCCAGGGCCTCGGCAGGGGCTTCGAACTCAGTTACGTAGCGCCAGTATTGTTCGGAAACCCACCGGGACTTCAGGCTGTTGATACCGAAGTTCTCGTCCTCGCACAGTCCTTGCTCACGCAGCGCCAGGTGCAACTCCTGTGGGACTTTTACCTCCAGGTACTTGTCGGGGTCCTGGGGCTCGACATGGATAAAAGTACTTTCGAAGTTCGGCCCATGCTGACCATCGGTCCAGGTTACCTTCCACTTCCCCCCCAGGTCCAGTCTGCCTTTAGTTGGAAAATTGTTGCCCATTAACGTTTCTCCCGGATAACAAGCTTGCTTGTATTCAGTTATGGATAAAAAATGGCATTCATCATCTTAAAATGAAACCAGTAATAATAGCCTTCTTTTTTATTCCGAGCTGCAACATTCGTCCTTCCCAGCTCACATCGAATATGTCCTGTAAAAAATTACCGTCATTTATGAGGGAACTCAAGCTTTTGAACGCGCCCCTTAAAAACCACCCGCTAAATGAACTACCCCGCGGCAGAGCCGCGAGGTATCTGAAAAATCCCCCAGTCCCTTTTTCAAAAGGGGAGGTAACATCCCCCGCCCGCTTCGCGCACACCCCCTTTTCCAGGGGGGAATTTTACCTCTCATCCTTTGCTACAGCTATGTTCCCCCCCCTTTTCCAAAGGGGGGCCAGGGGGGATTTATGCTTCTCATCCTGCAAAAACAACAGCAAGGGTTTGGTCGTAATCGACCAAACCCTTGCTGTTACTGTTAGCTGAGAAGGGGTTCGAACCACCGGCAAGCTATTTACGATTCCACTGCTCTTAAAAAAAAAGAATTCCCCCGCGGCAGAGCCGCGGGGGAATTCTTTCGCTTAAACCAAATGGCTCCGCCAGCCTCCGTCATCCACGTATTCCGGTCGCAGATAGTGCAGAGTAAGATCGTTGGCACTGGGCGCCAGGCGACTGTTGATCCCCCGCATCTCTTCCGCCGTCATCGGCTCAAAATCCAGGGCCAGATCAACCGCGCTGTTCACATGCTCCGGAGTGCTCATCCCCAGCAGGATACCCTGGGACGGCAGACTCAGGCCATAGCGGATCAACTCCAGGCCCGACGTCTTGTCCGGCTCTTCGTTTTTGCCGATCAACCGCCTCTGGCCGGTGATCTTGAATGCCAGTACGCCCACATCTTTTTTCAATGCGACTGGCAGCGAGAGCTCTTCGAAGCTTGTATCCGGCAGTTCCTCGAACTCGAAAATAAAAGGAGTCCTGCTGGCGTTTGCCGCCTGAAAGCAGACGTCGAAATCAAACCGCTCCAGCGCAGCCTTCATCGCCGGCGGATGGTTATGGCTGGTCACACCGATATACCGCACAACTCCCTGTTCCTTGAGTTTGACCAGCGTCTCCAGGGCGCCTGTCCTGAACATCATCTCCACTTCGTCCATATTTTTCAGCGCATGAATATGAGCCACATCGATATAATCTGTGCGAAACCGTTTCAGGCTTCTCTCGAATTTTTTCAGCAGCTCATCGGGACTGTCCTCCGGTTCGTACTTTGTACTTAAGTACACTTCCTTGCGGACCGGGCTCAACGCCGTGCCGAAACGGCCCTCGCTCTTGCCGTAGTTCGCGCTCGAATCGAAAAAATTGATCCCGCGATTGTAGGCCAGCTCGATCAGCTCAATCGCCTCCTTATCGCTTTTCACCATCGACAGGGCACTCCCGCCGCCCATGCAGATTGCCGAGACCATAATATCGGTTTTACCCATTTTCCTGCGGGAGAGTGTCTCTTTCCCGTTCCCGGATTTTTCTGCTTTGGAGCAGGCCATCGCAGGACCAAGAACCAGCCCCGCAGCGCCAATCCTGAGAAATTCCTTACGGTTCAACTTGCCCTTCCCGCCCTTCGGTCCGTCGGCCACAAACTCCTCCCAGGTAAATATTTTACTGCAATCATTTCAGTTTAATGGCAATTTTCATTTCCGCCCAATTGCTGCGTATGGTTATATAATTCGTTCGGCTGTATTGACTCACGGAAGCTGATAGACCCGCAAGTAATCGTAGTCTACCCTGCCGGGGACAAAATTGCGGAAGCCGAACCAGCCGCCATCGGTGAGCGCCCGCCAGCCGAAAGCCTCGCCACCCACATTCTCCGGGTCTTCCAGAGAAAGCAGCTGGCTACCATCGATCTCGAAAGTAATTCTGCCGTCAACAATCTCCAGGGCAAACTCGAACCAGCTATCCGGCCGGCCCAGGAAAGGCGATTGATAGGCGCTGATTATCGTTTCGAGGCCGTAAGGCAGCTCGGGGCCGGTCACCATCGACGGGTCGCGATAAGCCGAGGCCGTTGTTCCGCCGATATAACGCAGGTTACAGATTTCCTGATCATCCCGCAGGATACCGACTGAGTACATTTCGATACTGTCGCAACCGGCATAGCGCGTCATCTGGGCGTCCGGCCTGCTCCAGTCGAAAATCGACTCCAGGCCGAAATGGCCGGCAGGGTTGGCATTAAAATAAAATATCGAGCGGTTGCCCGGCTGTCCACGGGCGCGGAACTCGAACCGAAGGTTCCCGCGAAAGGGCTTTGCGCACCAGAGGACAGATTGTTTGTTGTCCTGGTTTGTGGGATCAGCCGTGGTAATTATCTCCAGATGACCCGTGTCATTCTGGCCTCCCAGGCTCAGCCGGGCGAACCCCTCCAGGCACCAGTTGTCCAGGCAGGAGGGGTTGCTGAACTGTTCCTCGAAAAGCAACCGCCTCTCCGGCCCGGGTTCATCATCGTCCAGCGACTGGCCTTGACGGCTACAGCCAGGGCCCGCCAGCAGATAGGAGCTAACAACTATTATCCACAGAACGGTGGTTCTCATCGCGGTTTTCCATAATAGAGCTCAATAATCCCTACGTCCGTGGGCCTCCGATTTTCGGCCAATCAGCGTCTAAGCTCGTAGCTGCCCGCAGGCCCCTCGAAACAGGCCGTACCGTTATCAGCGTTCACAACCAGCACCGGATCGGCTATCCTGCCGTCCCGCCTAAGTTGCCAGTTGCCCTCGGCCAGATCTGTCACCAGGAACTTGAACGTCCCGCCACCATCCACTTGCCAGCTCACTGTCCGGTCAGCCCGTTCAGCGCTGCGGTTGAACAATACAACACGCCCCGCGCATTTAATTCCAACCAGATTTTCGCTGTCTATCCGCTCCACTTCCAGCAGGTTCTTGTTGGAGCCGTCGGTAACCTGCATCAGATTGAGAAACAGGTTTTCCACGGCAGCCTCGCGGGGAGACAGCTCCACCCGCCAGTTGCCCATTTCGTATCTTTCCGGAGTTCTTCTGGGCTTGTTCTCGAAATTCTTGCCGGCAACCCAGAACTCCTTACCCGGTCCGCCCACCGTGGTCAACTCAGCGTTCGACTGTTCCGGGATCAGGGTAGTGTTGACCAGCTTGCCGCTCCAGCCTTTTGTGGAAAGCGTCAGGGTGGTGGTATTCCCATCTATCAGCGGTTCCTCTTCGCTATGAAGCAACCAGGTTTTCTTGAAATCGGGGTTGGCCGCAACTATGCGGTCGAACACAACCAGGGCCGCCGGAACTTTGCCACCGCTAAAATTGAGGAACACGAAACTGCGCCGCACCTGTTCCACCTTGTCCGAGTAAGCCTCTGTGATATCACCCTTAAGATAGGTGAAATCCGGCCTCTTGGCATCCGGCCCGATCCACTGGCCCAGTATCTCGCCGGTTTTGTAACCCTTGGTCAGCATAGTTTCCACATCGCGTGGCTCACGCCAGTTGTTGGGGAACCGCTGGCCACCATCGCTGACCTTCACGAACTGCCGGTATCTGTTGATGTTAAAATCTTCATCAGGGTCGTAAATCAGCAGGCTGTTGTGGGCAATCGTGCGTTTGTAGTAGTTGACGTTGTGTGAACTGATATAGCCACCGTCGGTACCGCTGTACAGCCCGGTATCCATTGCCAGCGGCCCTTTGTAGTAGAACGAGAAGTGGCCGGCATCCAGATGATGGTGGTTGCCGAAGCTGTAGATATTCAACTTCATCTCGCAGAGTGCGTACTCACCCTCCCAGCCCGTGCGGGCAACCATCCAGCCGTTGGGATAACCGAAATAGCGTGAGAGCGGAAGGTCGCTCAAGGGCTTGGGTTCCAGGTCCGGGTCGCGCCAGAGCAACTCGTAGAACTTATTCATCCCGTTGATCCCCGGTGTTTTCAGGTAGTCGCTCAATACGTAGCCATCGCCATAATAGCTGGCGTTCAGCAGAGAGCGCAGCCTGGGCGTCTTGCTTTCGTTGTCTCCCGCGTTTAGCAGCTTGCCGTCGGGACGGCGCACGTAAGCCCAGTGATATGGGAGGAACTGCTGGCTGGGGTGGTAGACATTGCCCGCGCCCATGCGGTCGAAAATCCACAACGGGTACAGACTGGAACTGCAGCGGGTCTCGGCGTAGGCCGTGCCCTGATGGAAAGCGTGGCCCGGATACCAGAAATTGCGCGCCGGGATTAGCCCGCTGAAAATCCGTTTGGACGCGTGGTGGTACATGTCCTTGTACTCATCGTAGGCGGCAATTCCGGCGCTGAGCATGTCCCGCATGATCATCCACTCGCTCTGATGGCCGGTCATATTTCCGCTCCCGTGGGGCGGGTAGCCGCATTCGAGCATCTCGGCCAGCCGGATAAACTGGGCCAGAAATTGTTCTTTTTCCCCAGGGGTAAGCAGATCGTAACACCAGTCGTAGACCACCGCCCCGGCCACCAGCATCCGTCCGATAGGGCGGGTGACATCGCTTTGCTCGGAAAAAGCGCACCTGGACATTGTGTCGAGTACGGTTTCGATTGCACGGCGTCCGTCAGCGCGGTCTTGGTTCAACAGATAGCGCAGCGCGTCAACCTGCGCCTGGTATTCCTTGTTGCGGGTGGCAAGTTGCTGAAGGTCTTCCCACACCGGTTTCAGCAGCGGGTGCTCCACGCGGCTCCTCAGGTCATCCAAATCCCGTGCCCGCAGAAACAGACGCGGGTGCTCAGCGGGGGGCACCGGTACGCTCACCCCTTCAATTTCCATCCATTTCGCATCTTCAACTCCCGGCCCCCCGGCAACAAGCAAGTCCGACGAAAGCCAGAGAGAGAACACTGCCAGTACAACCAGGATACGGTGCAGCATCGAACCACCTCCGCTGAAGAGACCAGATAAGAATCAGCCAGGAAATCAAATTATCCAGATGGATACAGGCCCGCGGCTTATAGTCCGGGCGGCCTGCTGCTCAAAACAGTGTCAAATTTGATATGTCGATCAACCATCAGAAAGGGCACGATTAGCTCGAAAGGGCTTGACTGGTAGAGAGAATTCCCGCTTCCTCTGTCTACCGGGCAAGAAAGAAACCATAGCGGAGCACCGAGTTACCCTGAGGGATAACACTATGGCAACAAAAGGGATGAGGGCAAAGAAGACCATAAAACAGGTGGTATTATAGAACCGGCTGGTTAATATGCACCGGTATATTTGACCATCTCCCAACAAAGGGCGGCTCGTGAGTTCATGCAGTGGAGCTGTCTTTGAACAGTTTGCGAATCCTGCTTCTCAGCGTACTCCTGGTCATGCCCAGGTAGGCCGCTGCACGTGTTTTGTTGCCACCGAACAGCTTCAGGCTTTTTTCGATTATCTCCATCTCCACCGCCTCCAGATTCAGGCCGTCCGGGGGCAGTACGATTTCGCCCTCCCTGAGGGTCTGAAACGGCGGCTGAGTAAGCGAGTGTGTTGTTTCCGGATCAACAAGGAAACGCAAATGATCCGGCCTCAGTTCCACGTCGTCGTACAACAGAACCACACGATCAATCACGTTTTCCAGTTCCCTGACATTGCCCGGCCATGAGTAGCCGTGCAGAATATCCGCTGCTTCTTTGCATAGAAGCCGGAACCGGCGTTTTTTCCGCTCCGCGTATGTTTCCAGAAACATCTGGGCCAGTGGTGCGATTTCATCCTTGCGCAGGCGTAGCGAAGGGATGCGGATGCGCCCCATGTTTAGCCTGAAGAACAAATCCTTGCGGAAACTGCCCTCGCAAACCATCCGGTCGAGGTCCTGGTTGGTGGCGCAGATTATTCGAGTGTCGATCTCGATTTTTTTGAGCCCGCCGACCCGGTAAAAGCTTTTTTCCTGCAATACTCTGAGCAGCTTGGGTTGAAGGTCCAGAGACATGTCGCCTATCTCATCCAGCAACAGGGTACCACCGCGGGCCAGTTCGAACTTGCCTATCTGCCCACCTTTTTTAGCACCGGTAAACGCTCCGGACTCGTAGCCGAAAAGCTCGCTCTCAAACAGATTGGGCGAGATAGCCGAACAGTTCAGCGAAATAAATGGAGTCTCCATGTCTTCCGCCGTGCCATAATGGACCAGCCGGGCAATCAGTTCCTTACCGGTTCCGGTTTCTCCTTCAATCAGCACGGTGAGCGAGCGGTCGCGGTGGAGCAACAAGGCTGTCTTGACAATATCCCGCATCACGGCAGAGAAGACGCCCATTTTTCCGAGTCCAACGATATTCAGAAAGGACCCGGTAAAGCCGGCCGGTTCTTCCAACTGTCCTCCCCGCTCTCCTTGCTCACTCCCTTTTTCAGATTGCAGCCTTAATTTTCTCCTTTTAAGCCTTGCTGCCTGGTGTTCCTCCACCCGGCTCACCACCTCTGCCAACTCTTCCACATCCACTGGTTTTTGCAGGTAATCGTAGGCGCCGGCCCTTAAGGCCGCCACCGCGGATTTGACATCGCCGAAACCGGTGAACAAAACCACATCGGTATCACGTCCCTGGGGAAGCTTTTTAATATTCCGCAGCAGTTTGATTCCATTGCCGTTGGGCATTCTGATATCGGTCAGCACCATCGTGAACGGGCTTTCCTGAAATATTTCCAGAGCCTGCCGTCCATTGCTGCTCTGCGCCACGGTGTGGCCCAGGTTAACATCAATGAACTCGGCGATGGATTCCCGATGCGCCCTGTCGTCATCGACCAACAGTATATTCATACTCATCCAGCTTGACACCTTCCAGGAGTGGAAATTTCACTATGAAACGCGCTCCGCCTTCAGGGCCGTTCCCGGCTTCGATACTACCGCGGTGTTCCTCAACGAAGCGTTTCACTATCGCCAGGCCGAGTCCGCTGCCCTCACCATCTTTCTTTGTGGTGAAGAATGGATCGAAAATCACTTTTTCGCTGCCTTCCGGTATACCCGTTCCGTTATCCGTCACTTCCATGCAGGCGCTATTATTTTCCTGGAAAGTGCTGATCCTGATCTGCTTGTCCTCTTTGTCAGGCAGAGTATCCAGTGAATGCATAGCGTTGACTATCAGGTTAATCAGGATTTGTTCCAGGTGGACCCTGTTGGCGTGGACAGGCAACTCATCCCGGGCAAGCGAAGTGATGCAGCTTATCTCGTGGGCGTGCAGTTGCTGCTCGATAACCAGCAGTGCGCCGTTTACACCCTCGTTCAAGCTCACCGGCATGGAATCCAGACGCTCGGTAGAGATCCAGAAAGAGCGCATGTGCCGGACAATATTGTCGATCCGCTCCACTTCCCTGGAAATTTTCTCCAGCTTGCGTACGAACAGGCTGGGCAGAGCACCTTTATTGCGTTTTTCCCAGTAAAGCACACTGTCGGCGGTAACCTTGATAGAACTCAACGGCTGGTTTATTTCGTGAGTCAGGCCAGCCGCCATCACACCGATAGAGGCCATGTGGGCTGCTTTTTCCACCATCCTAAGCGACTCGGCCTGCTTTTTCTCAGCCTCGATTCTACCCTGAACATCAAGATCGCGCTTGATGGTATTGACAAAAATATCAGATATCGTGTTCAACAGGTTTTCGTCTTTACTGTTAACAGACCTTTGCTGCTGACTCAGGAAGGCAATAAACCCTATCACCTTATTATCCACGCTGAATGGTAGCATCACAATCTTTTCCGGGCTATCAGGTGTGGGGTGGATATACCCCTGTTGCAGCGATCTCTCCCGGTCCATTTCGATCAGGCCCCGGCAATCGCGTAGCTGTTCCCAGAGCCAACCGCTTTTGTCCAGAGACATTTCCTTGCCGCAAGACATATTTCCACCATCTTCACACTGGCACGCCAACATCCGGAAATCGATAGTTTCGTCCTGATTTTCCAGGGTATAATACGCAACACAGCTGAATCCAAGCGTATTGGCCAGGTAGTAGAGAATGTCATTGAGGATAAGTTGAAAAGCCTCGGATGAGTTCAACTTGGCAGCTAATTGGCTAAGCAGCTTTTCGTGTTTTAGGCTCAACCTCAGCTTGGCACGTTCCATAATCAGGTTTTTTTCATCATTCTTACGATCGGTGATATCCTCAAATATCAGAGTATACTTTGCTTTGCCCCGCTCTATGTACCTGCTTCTATGCAGCTTAAATATCCTGCCGGCCAACTTCTCATCCCGAATCATCACTTCTTTTTCGAACGGTATCCTGAACTGATCGAGGGCAAACCCGGATTTGCGTGTATATATCTCCAACGATTCAATAGTCAGTTCACCGGCAAACGTTTGGAGTCCGACGTGATTCTGGGAACTGTGAAACGCCTGGGAATCTATCATCTGCAAAGGTGTTAATTCATCACCCGTGTTAAGGTTCTTTAAATATCTGGTAACTCTGCCGCCAATTTTTTCCACCGTGATAAGATATTCGGTATCAAGCTCCAACGATTCGGGGATAGATGTTATGTCCACGATCCTTCTCTGCAGCCTGGCTATTTTATTTCCTTCAGAGGCCGTGCATGCGGTATAGCCGATTCTGTCGCACAGCGCATCACTCCTGCCCGAAGAGCCACAGATAACCAGGGACATATCCCTGATATTCTCACTCTTGGCGGAGGTCCGCACTTTGTAGACCACCTTCAGGTCTTCGCTGGCTCCCCCATATTCACCAGCTGTCATCAAGTAGCAGTCCCGCCGGTCCATGATATGCGGCTCGTGGTACAAAACACCGTTTTCGATTCGCCACCTGTCTTTATTGCAGTGTTGGGAAACAACCCAATCCCCACCAATAACCTCGGTATCATTGGGGCCCTGGTAGCATAGCCGCCATTGTTTGCCCCTCTCGTACTGCAAATTTTCCAGAGCCGTGATTCCCTGTTCATATTCGAGCAGCTTTTCAAAATCGCCTTCTCCCAGAAAATTGCTCAGATGCTCGCGGCGGTTGGCAAAATCATTGGCCATTTCGGTAATTGCAAGGAAGTTCTGGGAATAGCCGATGACACACCAGCGCTCGTTCAGATAAAGCTCGGGCATGTTTATCGCCGCGCGGATACTGTCCAATTGTTTGCTTAACTCAATATACCTTCGCTCTACCTCGGCGTGGTCATTTCGCTTAATCTCCAACTGGCTTTGCAGCTCACGGTTTTCCTTAACCCGATCCTGTTTTAGCCGTTTCTCAGCCGGCATTTCCGGTCTCCATTGAAAAGTCCCATTCGCCAGTTAACGCTGATATAACAGACAGGCCTCTGCAATCAACTTTATTCAGTTCCCTGCTTGGTTACGCTGCACCGCCAAGCCGCGAATATTCCCCGCCAGGCGGAGAAAAATGCACACTCTGGCAAACCGGCTCATTTGAACCGGTGCAATAATACCACTGGTATTATTGCGCCATCCGGAGTGCGGCGGCAAATGCTAGGTATGTATTGATTATAAAAGAGTTAAACGGCATCTTAGATGTCAGCATGCCGCTGGCTCTTTTTTTGCTCTATCATACCGAGGATTGTTGCGCCTCCATGGAGTCTGAAGCGGCGATACTGCAATATTTAAGAAAATACAACTTAATTTCAACTGATTGGGCTCTAAATTGTCGTTTGAACAGAAAACTGCTTTCTTATTATTAGTTATATTTCTCCCAAGTGCCAGCTTTTTAGCTGCCGAGACCCGGAATTTTGAACGGCGGTATGATAATACTAATTATCTATTGCAGGAAATATTCTATGATGGTTTTGAAAACGGCCTGTCCGGCTGGAGCACGGAGGGCAACGCCAGGGTGGAAGTAAACGTAAGGGGCTGGCTGGAGGTAGATGCATCGGCAAGCAGGGGTGTTGCGGCCACAATCTGGTGCAACCGGGAATTTGCGGGCCCCCAGCTGGTGGAGTATGACATTCAGCTCGACCCGAACTCAAGGTACAGCAATGTGAACATGTTTCTGCTGGGCTCAATGCCCGGCAGCCCTGGAATCCTCCAGACAAGCCATCTCAGAACAGGTGACTACGGCGAGTATCACGTATTCCCCAATTACCTGATCACGCTGCTGAACGGCACGAATTCCGCGGAAAAAAGGGAGATGATGCGTGTCCGTATGCGTCTCGATCCCGGTTTTAAGCTTGTGGGGGAAACGTGGGCGGAACCTTTTGTTTTCGGCCGGATATACCACGTCGCCTATCTGCTGGAGCCCCCGGAAGTGGGGGTTTATCTCGATGGCAGGCTGCTCAAAAAAGTCTCTTACGGTACTGCCCTGGAAAAAGGCCTCCACGGGCTGCGCATCTGGAGCACCCATTCGCTGTACGACAATTTCCGCGTAAGCCGGATTGTGAGCAAACGCGTGGAATAAACCGCCCAGAGGCCGGCTGGATTTTGGCCAGGTCCGGTAAGCACAATCTTCACCCTGGGGAATATCCTCTGCCGGGCCGGATAAGTTCAACAGAAACGGATAATGACAAAAATCATTTGCGAAGAGCTGGTTGCCGATATAACAGCCACCGGGCTGAAACGCGGCGCAATTCTGGTGCTGCATAGTTCCATGAAAAGTATCGGCATGGTTGAGGGTGGACCCAATACGGTGATCGACGCCTTCCTTAAAGTGCTGGGACCACCGGGCACGCTGATCGTCCCTACTTTCACTTATGGGGAAAAACACAAGAACCGCCCTTTCGATCCGGTGAGCAGTGAATCGGTCACCGGTCTGCTCACTGAAACCCTGCGCCACAGGTCCGATGCGGTCCGCAGTATCTCGCCGGTACATTCGGTGGCAGCTATCGGGACCAGGGCGCTGGAACTTACCCGCGACCATCTCTACAGCACCACGCTGGGCAGACTCAGCCCTCTTCATCGGGCCGCTCAAAACGGCGGACTGATCATGCTGCTGGGCTGTAGCCATACCTCCAATTCCACGATCCATGTCGCCGAATCGCTGGCGGAGTTGCCCTTCAACTTTGTGCCAACTTCCACTAAACCGTCGGGCAGGGTTGCTATCCGTCAACAAGACGGCAGAGTGAAAGAAATTCAGCTCACCGAATTCACCGGCTGTAGCGATGCATTTTTCAGAGCCGAAAAACCCCTGCGGGAAGCCGGAGTAATCACCGGCTGCAATATCGGTAATGCGGACGTCCAGTTGATGACCGGAGCTGACGTCCTGGAAATCCTCACACCGCTTTTGCGGAAAAATCCGGGCTGGCTGCTCTGCGATAACTCCGCATGCGCCTACTGCCCGCCACGCAAAACACTGCTGGAGCAATCCGGTTGATTTTCAGGCCTCAGGCTGCACCATTCTCAATCACCAGCCGAAAGGAACCAATCCATGCACCGCTCTCTTGCTCTGATCTTCTGCCTGTTGATAGTTGCCAGCCTGCCCGGAGATGCTCTTGGGTTTGCCGGCGAGTTGCGTCTCAGGGGATATGCTCTTTTTCCGGCGCCGCAGTCAGTTGAATTGCTGGAGGGAGATATTACTGTAAGCAGCCACTGGCGGGTGCAAACAGCTCCGCGGACCGGCCCCGATGCCTCGGCGCACCTGCTGGACGGCGCCCGGCGGCTGCATGGCCTGATATTCTCCGGCGGAGGCGAAAGTGAAATCCGGCTGGAGGTAAACGAGGGTAATGTTGTGTCAGCCGATGACCCGGCCCTCTCGGCCCAGGCCTACAGGATCGAAATCGAAGCCGGCCTGGTTAGAGTAACAGGCAACTCGCAGCAGGGACTGTTCTATGGCGTCCAGAGCCTGCTGCAATTGCTGAGGCGCAATCCCGACGGTACTTTCAGGCTCCCGCGTGGGACCATCACGGACTGGCCCTCGCTGGAACTCCGCTTTATCCACTGGAATACCCAGTGTCATCAGAAACGCATCCCGGCCATGAAGCGTATTATCGACTGGCTGGCATATTTCAAGGTAAATTGTATCGCTTTCGAGCTGATGGACCGCTTCGAGTTCCCCCGCCACCCTGTTATCGGTGCGCCCGGAGCATATACCAAGGACGAAATGCAGGAGTTGACCCGCTATGCCCTGAAACGCCACATCCAGCTCGTGCCGGTTGTCCAGGCCCCGGCTCACATGCGTTTCGTGCTGAAGCACCCCGAGTTCGCCCACCTCAGGGCCGATGGGAACAACTACCAGGCGTGCATGTGCAACGAGGAGGCCATGCAACTGATCCTGGATATGTATCAGGACATGATCGACGCCACTCCGGGGGTGAAGTACTTTTTCGCCTCCACCGATGAAGTCTACTACGCCGGTATCTGCGGGCAATGTGATACACCTTACAATATCCAAAACCGCAGCAAAATGTGGGTCGATTTTGTCAACCGGATCAACGCCTGGATGAACGAACGCGGCCGACGGGTGCTGAGCTGGGTCGAATACCCGCTGCTTACAGAGGACATCCCACTGCTGCCCGGGAACCTGATCGACGCTATCATGGTCCCCGGCCGCAGCCAGCAGTGGATCGACAACGAAAACAAGACCGGGATCAGGCAACTTGTCTACAGTTCGATGCAGGGTACCGAGTTCCTCTTTCCCAACTACTTCCCCACTGTCTACCGTGGACGGAGGATAGAGGGACGGCTGCTGAGCGCCTCCACCGATCCAGCGGCCTGCCTGGCGCGCGGAGCCAACCTGATCGGCACGTTCGCCGCGGCGTGGGATAATTCCGGTCTGCACGAAGAGACATTCTGGCTGGGCTGGACCACGGTGACCCAGTACGGCTGGACACCCCACACGCCCACGGTGGAACAGAGCGTGGCCGACTTTATCGACCTGTTCCACGGGCGCGGCAACCCACAGATGGTAGAGATATTCAGGCTGCTGGAGGACGGGTCGCGCTGGTTCGAGGCCGCCTGGGAAAGTTTCCCCAGCACCGAGCGCAAGCGGGGCTACGGCAACAGCAAGGGCAAGGGAATCGGCTCCAACCGCGAGGATATCACCCTGGTTCCTCCCCAGATCCCGGCATCCGGGACACTGGGCCGCGAGGAATCGTTCAGCGCCCGCTACCATAGCACCCTCAGCGGGCTGCCGGAGGAAAAGAGACGTAATGAACGTCTGGTATCGCTGCTCCAGCTTCACATCGGCCAGGTTGAGAGGAACACCTACAGCCTGGAGGTCTATCTCTCGCTGGCCTACATGCAGCGCTATCTGCTGAAAACCCTGGAAGTGCTTGACCGGGCGGACGGGATGCTGGAAAATGTAAAGCAGGCGGCCGAAAACGGAGACCATCAGCGGGCCGTGGACCTGATGGTGCAGGCCGACAGGGATGTTGCTGATTTGCAGGCCTGGGGTGGCTGGATGTGGGAGAATTTTGTCCGGGTGTGGGAGAAAAGCCGCTTTCCCAAAAACCGCAGTGTCGGCGGGCGGGAGTTCCTGTTTGTCGGCGACGATGTAAAAGACTATTTTGCCGACCGCCGGTTGGGACTCGAGTACCAACTCGCACCTTTCGAGCGGATGGACCTGCCCGCCTGGCGAAGCTCTCTCCAGCAAATTACCAGGGATTATGCCCTGGCCAATGGGATCGATCTGGAAAGGCTGCTGGAGGATGAGGGCGAAGACTGACAGTTAAGGGAACCTCTAATAATCATCTTTTGACTGCGCCGGTGCTACACAACCGCCCGGCTGCGTTTTTGATAAAAACCGTCCTCAACATAGCGCTGCTATGCTTCCGGCAGTTTTTATCCTCAGGCCTTGCCGGTGCGGCTTCTCGCTCGGGCTCGCTTCAATAGCTGAATTATTAGAAATCCCCACAATATTCCCATACTGACGGAGGAACCGGATGAACAAATCATTGGTCATACTCCTGCTGGCGCTGCTCTGTACCAATTTGCCGCAAAATACCATCTGCGCCACCAGGTTCGAGCAAAGCGCCGCGCGCAAGGCTGCTATCGCCCAGGAGATAACCTGGCCCAACCACGAGCCGCTCATGTTCTACCTTCGCCGCGGCAAAATGGCGGAAAACTGGCCGGAAATTTACGAACGCCAGCATACGCCACAAAATATCGCAAGAATGGCCGAGGTGGGTGTAACCTACGGCAGGTTGCATTTTTATAAAGGACTCGGGATCGGCAACGAAATGCCCGGGATCAGGCGCTCGATGGCGATGGCTGATCTGATGCGCGGCCACGGCATGAGAGTAAGTGTCTATGTGGCGGGCACCATGTTTATCGAACCGTTTTACGCCGAGGTACCGGAGGCGAAAAACTGGGAACAGCGAGATCAGGACGGTAAGTGGATACCATATTCCGGTACCCAGACGTTCCGGCATTTCGCCTGCCAGAACGAACCGGCCTACAGTGACTATATCAAAAAAGTGATCAAGATCGGTGTGGACTCCGTGAAGGTGGACCAGTTCTTTTTCGATAATATCTTTGTAAAGCCGGAGCCCAAAAGCTGCCGCTGCAATCGCTGTATCGATGCGTTCCACACCTTCCTGAAGAAGAAGTATCCCACCCCCGGGGAAGCTTTCCGAAGGTTCGGCTATCGTGACGTTTCAATTATCCGGCCCAACGAGTGGGACCTGTTCAATCAGCCGTTTTCGCTCACAGTGATCGATGACCCGGTGCTGCAGGAATGGATGCGCTTCCGCTGCGAGACTCTCGCCAATCAGTGCGGCGACTTCTATGACTACATCAAAAGCCTGAACCCCGATATCTCCGTGGGATTCAACCTCAAGGGACTCTACGGGGAGAACCGCTACTGGCGCGCGGGAGTCTACCACCCGCTGTTCGAGGGCCGCTGCGACTGGTACCCGTTCGACACCGGCGGGATGGATGCCCGTCTGGACGAGGAAACCGGAGCGCTGGTTACGGAAATCCGCTCCTTCAAGTGCGCACGGACCCTGAACATGGGCTGTACGTCCGGGGGCAGCGACCTTGAGTATGCCGTATTCATGGCCTTCAATAACCAGAAATTCGTGCCCGGCTACGGTTACCTGGGAGGTCCCTCCGACCGTGGTGCAAACAGGGTGTTTACTCCGTTGACCGAGTTTTTCCGCGAGTACAACGACCGCTATTACCGAGGCACCCGCAGTGTGGCCGATGTGGCCGTACTGCGAAGCTGGCCCTCGATGGCCTACAGTATCTGGCCCACCCTGGTGCCCACTATCCTCACCGAGCAGGTACTGATCCAGCACAAGATTCCGTTCGATATAATATTCGATGAGCAGATCGATAGAATCGGCAACTTCAAGGCCGTTATTCTTCCGGGGCAGGAGAGCCTCTCGATGCTGAATATCGAGAAGCTGACTGCTTATGTCCGTGATGGCGGCACGCTGGTTTTTACGGACAACACCGCCCAGCTCAACAAGTGGCGCGAACGCCGGGAGCACAATCCCCTGCTGGCACTGATGAATCTCGATAGCGCACCGGAGCAGATAACCGTGGCTGCCGCCGGAAAAGGGAAGATGGTCTATATCCCCCGCGTGGTTCCGGATTCCCCGGGCGAGGATGGCGAGGAAGTGGATATTTTCGCCGAGGACAGGTTCACCGCCGTGGCCGATGCCGCCGCCAGCTCGGGCAGACCGTTTCCGAGCAGTCTGTGGCTGCTGCCGAAAAACCATCTCGAAATCCGCGATGCAATAGTCGCTAACCTGGCCGGGGAACTGTCGCTGCAAACCGGCGCTCCGCAGACAACCGTGGCTGAATTGCTCAACCGCGAGGAATCCAAAGAGACTATTCTGCACATAGTCAATTTTGAACAGCAGAAACGCCTGCGGCCTTTCGAGGTTAAAGTTCTAAGACAATATGACCGCAGTGTTAAAGAGGTAAAATTATTCAGCCCGGAATCCGATGAGCCGCAGAAGCTTGCTTTCAAGGACGATGGGACCAGCGTGCGCTTCAGCGTACCTGAAACCGGTCTTTATACCATGTTGGTAATCTCTCATTAAATACTGGAGGGGCCGCAATGTCCGCTGGAAAACCAAGCAGAGCAATTTTACCGCTAGTAATGTTGGCCGTTATTGCTGCATCCTCAGGGCTAAACGCCCGAATCTACCGGGTGGGCAGCATTTTGCCCGAGGCCGTGACCATGACGCAGGCGCTGGCCGAGGCGGGCGCCGGGGATACGATACTGGTGGAGGATGGGACCTACCCGGTGCTGGTCCAGCCCCTCAAGGGCGGCACGGACAAATACAACCGGCTGGTGATCAAGTCGGTCAGCTACCGTGGAGCGGTGTTTATGGTCCCCGGCAAGGTGGTACGGATAGAGGTGCCCTGGGTTACGCTGGACGGACTTGTGTTTGATGGCTGTTATGGTACCAGCGACATAGTGGATATCCGCGGAGAAAACGCTCATCATTTCGAGTTGAAAGACTGCGAGGTGCGCAACACGCAGCACGACGGGATAGATATCGAGGGGGCCAGCCACGGACGGATTATCCGCACCGAGATCCATCACTGTCTCAATGCCTCCCACCTGGTCCAGCACGACGCGCACGGGATTGTGGCCGGCAACATGGAGGACCTGCTGATATCCGGCTGCAATATCTATTACGTCTCCGGCGATGCGTTCCAGGCGGACCCCGACCGCGATCCCTGGGACAACATCGTGATTGAGAACACCAGAATGTGGACCGGGGCCTTGCCTGCTGCCGCAGCCAATTTCCCGGCAGGCTTCATTCCGGGTGAGAACGCTATCGACACCAAACAATACGATAAACACCCCCGCAGCCACCTGATTATTCGCAATTGCCAGGCCTACGGCTGGAGGGGCGGCATAATAGGGACCATGAGCGCGTTCAATATCAAGGACCACGTGGATGTCCTGATTGAAAACTGTGTGCTGTGGGACAACGAGGTCTGCCTTCGGCTGCGCGGAGGAGAGGGTACCGCTGACGGGCGGGGGGGAGCCAGGGTAAGAGTGATAAACTCGGTCTTCCGCGAAAGCGACTATGCCATCCGCTACGAGGACATGATAAAAAACCTGAAAATCTACAACTGTACCTGGGGCCTTCGGGTGGACAACCCGTTCGGGGTCAGGCAGGGATTTGACAAGGAAACTTTCGAAATCCGCAACTGCCTGTTCCTGGGCGATGAGCTTCCGCCGGAGACCCGGGGATTCAAGTCCAATCTGGCGGTGGGAGCGGATGCATTTGTCAACGTAAAGGGCGGGGACTTCCGTCCGGCCGGAGGCTCCGCGGCAATCGATGCGGGCGAGGATTTAAGCGGCAGCGGAGTAACAACAGACATTACCGGTAAGCTGCGCCCTGCCGGCGGAAAATTCGATATCGGCGCTTACGAATTCTGACAAACATTTTATCCTGGCCGAGGAGATAATACCATGTCTGCCTGTATCCGATTTGGCCGAAGCGTGATGATCGCATTTCTGGCCGCACTTCCGGTTTTATCGCTTCTGTCCTGCTCAGGCCGCCCCGCGCCTGAGCAAATCGTTTTCGACGAGGCCAGCAGCGCGGTTCCAGTTAACGAGAGCATGCTCTACAGCCGCTGCCTCACCTGGCGACCGGCCGGCGGCCTCACCGTTGACCTTAACCCGCCCCGGTTCAGTTGGCCCTACGAGCCGACTATCATGCTGACAGAAGATGACCCGCGCGAACGTCTGAGCGTGCGCACTTTCGCTTTCCAGATCGCTCTCGACACACAGTTCACCGATCTGCTGGTGGATATCGACAAGACACCGATCAATTTCTACAACACTATTGCCCCCCTGCCTGAGGGGCGTGAGCTGTACTGGAGAGCGGGCTATTTCGATCCTGAAGGTGGCTCGGGACTGGAATGGCGGGAATCACGATCTTTTACCGTTAAACCCGGCGCAACCACCTGGGACAGGTCGGCCCTCAAAGAACCTGCATTCGTATCAGCGGAACATCCGAGAATAATCTATACTGCCGACAGGATCGAAAAACTGCGGGAGCTGGCACTTACCAACGATAACAGCCGGGAAATTTACGAACAGACCCTGCAAAACGCTGATTTCGATCTCTCGGCTGACTGGTTTATCGACTTTCCCGCCCAGGATACTATTCCGGAAGGCAGCCTGCGGACTATTTTCGACGATATCCCGCCCTGGCTGGACCCCGACGGTACCGACGCCCCGTACCTTCAGATGGCAGACAGGCTGATGAACATGGCGTTTGCATGGGTGCTCACCGCGGACACCCGTTACCTTGCTGTCACAGAGCGGATGGTGACCCTGGCCACCTGGGGCGCCGGCGGAGCCACCCGTCCCGAGGGGATGGGAGGCAGCCCGGACAACGTGTCGCTCAATGAATATTTCGCCCTGTTTTACGACTGGTTCTACCACGTGATGACTCCGGCTCAGAAAAAAACGGTGCTCAATGCCCTCCGCTGGCGAGTGGAGCATATAATCGACAACTACTCATGGCTCAGGGACAACGGCAGCGGGATAGCTCCGCACAGCGTGGCGGTGGCCGGTTCCAGCCACCCCTACGAGAATATCAACTATACCTGGGTTGCCGGGCTGGCCGCCTACGAGGAGGGCGGTGTATTTCCGCGCACCTTCGAGCTGGGGGTTAATTTCCTGACCGGGGTCAATAATATTTTCGGCCCCGAAGACGCCTGGAACGAGGGGCCGGGCTACGGGCTGTCCAAGTTCAAGTGGATGGTGTTCTCTTCCTGTTACTATGACATGACCCTGAACGACGCCAATTTCGGACTGAATCCGTTCTTCAACACCATCGGAGATTTTTTCAACCGTGTGGCCGTAATAGGTCTTCCGCACCTCTCGTTCGGCAATATCGGCATCATGGAGCCCTACTACCTCAACAACCGGCTTGCCTCATTCCGCAAGCTCGCCTACCTGACAGGTAACGGGCGCTTCCTGCAAAGCTGGCAACAGGCCGGAGAACGTCAGAGCCAACTGGGCTGGTCCCCCCACCGCCGGTACTCCAGGCACTGGATCGACTATGCGCTGCCCTTGATCTATGACGAGCCGGTAATCGACGACGTACAGCCCCCGAAAGCAAAACTATTTCCCTATGGTGGCTGGGTCTGCGCCAGCAATATCTATCCCGGAACGCTGGCTGGATACAAGGACAATCTTGGCATAACGTTTCACGCCCGTCCACGTGGTGCGTACAATCACTCGATGTTCAACGACAACAGTTTCCAGATTTACGCCTACGGAGAAAATATCACCCACGCCGGGGGCAGTACGCGTAACGGGGACCGTCACGCCATGCACTCCATGAGCCAGAACGTGGTACTGGTGGACGGTCTGGGGCAGGCTCAGCCCAACCACACCTCCATGCGTAATTTCCGCCTGGAGCTGTACAGCCCCTGGATAGCACGGGTGGCAAGGTTCGGCGAGCAGGACGGAACTGTCTATTTTAAAGGCGAGGCGGCGAACGCTTACGTGCAATATCCCTACCGTTACCGTGATTTCTGGGGATACCTGGGCGATGGGACTGTCAACCCGTACGATGAGCGCGATCTGAGCTACCTCACCCGCGCCGACCGTCACGTGCTCTTTGTCGATGGCCGCTATTTTGTGATGCTCGACGACCTGGAGGTGGACAAATCGGAGGGCAGCACGTTCAGTTGGCTATACCACGTGCTGCAGGATGTGCCGTTGGAGTGGGATGCCGAGCGGCAGCGTTTCACTTACACGGTGGGCGAAGTGACCACGGTGGTTCAGCACATGGCGGGCAATACGGATCTGGCATTCGAGGACCGGATCAAAGAGGACGGTCTGGTCAACCCGCTTACCGGCGAAAACTATAACGGCATGGTCCATAAGATCGACAATTTCAGCCGCAACGACCAGGGGCCATACCCGGAGGTAGTAACTCATAATGTCTGGATCAGTAATGCCCAGCCGCTCTCCTCGATGCGCTACATGACCGTGATTTATCCCTACCGTAACGGCTCGGCTGAGCCAGTGATCGAGCGGATCGATGACCTGACCGCCCGGGTAAGCTGCGGCGGGAAAAGTGAGCTGATCACTTTTGACCCCGTCAATCACGCACAAGCCGATATCAAGGTCGGCCTTTAAGCGGACATTCATCTGATTTACCGAAAGGACCGGGCAATGAAAAAGATCACCATATTTTCGATTTTCCTGACGCTGATGCTGCTGCCCTCCTGCGCCGGGAGGCAGAGCAGCGACCAGGTCAGGTTCGACGAGGCCAACAGCTCGGTCCCTGTTACAGAGAACATGCTCTACAATCGCTGCATTGTCTGGCGGCCCGCGGACGGGACCACGGTGGACCTGAACCCTCCGCGTTTCAGCTGGCCCTACGAACCCACTATTATGCTCGATGTGGATTCAGTGACTGTCAACGGGTTGCCAATCCGCCAGTACAGCTTCCAGATTGCCGCCGATCAGCAGTTCGGCGATGTGCTGTTCGAGGTGGAGCGAACCCCGTTCAACTTCTATAACGCTATCCCCTCCCTGCCGGGGGGAAAGCAGTATTTCTGGCGGGTGGGGTACTACAACCCGGAGGACGCAAACGAACTCGTCTGGCAGAAAACGCGCAGTTTCGAGATCGCCCCCGGTGCAGCCGAATGGGACCGCGCAGGCCTGGATAAGCCTGCTTTCAGCTCTGAGAAACACCCCAGGATTATCTATACCGAAGACCGGATAGAGGCACTCAGGGCCCTGGCCGATACCGACCCGGACAGCCGCGTAATATTCGAACGCACGATCGAGGCCGCTGACGAGGCTATCACAACCGACTGGTACGCCAGTTTCCCGGCCAGCGACACGATCCCCCGCGAACAACTCTGCGCCCTTTACGCTGATATCCCCGAGGTGCGCGAACCCTACCTGATGATTATCGACCGGCTGATGAATGTCTGCTTTGCCTGGGTGCTTACCGGTGACGATAAATACCTGCCCGTGGTTGAGCGGATGGTGACGGTGGCCTCGTACAGCCCCACCGGGATCACGCGGCCAGAGGGCATGCCCGGCGTGGGCGGACGGGCCAGGCCGGACAATGTGGAACTCAACGAGGACCTGGCCCTGTTCTACGACTGGTTTTACCACCAGATGACTGCCGGGCAGCGCGGGATAGTGCTAAAGAGCCTGCGCTGGCGCACGGAATATATTATGTACAGCTACTCATGGCGTCGCAGCCAGGGCAAGCGGGTGAGCCCCAACAGTGTGGTGGTGGCCGGCTCCAGCCACCCCTATGAAAACTTGCACTATACTTTGCCCGCCGGTCTGGCAGCCTATGAATCAGGCGGAGTATTCAAGGAAACCTACGAGTTCGCAGTGCACTGGCTCAGCGGAGTCAACAACTGTTTCGGCCCCGAGGGCACGTGGAACGAGGGCCCCGGTTACGGGCTGAGCAAGTTGCAGTGGATGATCTACGCGATCAGTTACTACGATATGACTCTTGAGGGGGCAAATTTCGGCAGAAACCCGTTCCTGAACTCAATCGGTGATTTTTTCACCCGCGTGGCCGTGCTGGGCCTGCCCCATCTCTCATTCGGCAATATCGGGATCAGGGAGACTTATTACGTGGGCAACAAGATGTCCAGTTTCCGCAAGCTGGCCTACATGACGGGCAACCGGCGGTTCCTGACAAGCTGGACCGATGCTGGCCGGCGCATGCAGCAGATAGGCAGCCAGACCAGCAAAAACTACTCCCGGCCCTGGATAGAGTACGCACTGCCGCTGCTTTATCCACAGCCGCGGAAACTGCCCCCTACCCCCAAGGCCAGGCTGTTCCCGGATGGGGGCTGGGCCACGGCGGCCAGCAAGTACCCCGGTGAGCTGGATAACTATGCTGATGCGGTGGGGATAGTTTTCCACGCCCGCCCCAGGGGCGCTTATAACCACTCATTTTTCGGGGACAACAATTTCCAGCTCTACGCCTACGGCCAGAATATCACCCATGCGGGGGCAGGGACGCAGAACAAGGACCGGCTGGCCTATCATTCCATGAGTCAGAACGTGGTGCTGGTTGACGGGCTGGGGCAGGCTCAGCCTGAGCATACGTCCATGCGCAACTTCAGACTTGGCAATTATCCGCCGTACATCGCCCGGATAGCGCGTTTCGCCGATACCGATTATGTCCAGTATTTCAAGGGCGAGGCGGCTGACGCTTACCCCAGGTACCCGTATCATTACAAGGGCTTCTGGGGCTTTCTTGGTGACGGTACCTCGAACCCCTACCACGAGCGCGACCTGCGTTATCTCACAAAAGCCGACCGTCACGTGCTGCTGGTCGATGGACGCTATTTCGTAATCCTCGACGATCTTCAAGTGTCACGGCCCGAGGGCAGCACTTTCAGCTGGCTGTATCATGTCCTGCAGGACGTGCCGCTGGAGTGGGATGCCTCTTCGGCTTCTTTCAGTTACAAAATCGAGGATGTTACCACGCTGGTCCAGCATATGAGCGCTCCGGGTGAACTCCAATTCGCGGACCGTCAGAAAGAGGATGGATTCTCAAACCCGCTTACAGGTGAGGACTATACCCAGTGGGTGATCCCGATCCAGAACTACAATAAGAATCACCAGGGTGAATATCCTGACAAGGTGACGCACAATGTCTGGATTTCCAACCGCCAGCCGAGGCAGGAAATGCGCTTCATGGTGGTGGTCTACCCGGTACGGGAGGGAATGCCCATGCCGAAAATTGAGAGGGTGGACGATTTGACGGCAAAGGTAAGCTGGCAGGGAAAAGTGGAGACAGTCACATTCGCCCCCCAGCTTCATCCCGGCGCGGAGATTCAGGTGGAGTTGTAGCAGAGAAGATCAGCGTGCGGCAAGTTCTTTAAGGGTGGCATTGTCCGGAAAAAACTCCATTCCCCTGAGGGCCACCTGTACGCCCTGCGCTTTTCTGCCGGTGGCGTGATAGAGCCTGGCCAGGTTTATATAGGCGGTCAACTCGCCAGGGTTGATTGTCAGAACCAGCCGGTATTGCTCCTCGGCCAGAGCGTTTCTGCCGCTTTCCTGGTAGATGTTGCCGAGGTTAATTCTGGCCGGAGTGTGCCCTGGGTTACTCTGAAGAGCCTGTTTGAAATATTGTTCCGCCCGGACCGGGTCTTTTTTGAGTGAATAGGCGATTCCCAGATTGTAACTTGCTACCGGGTCGCCGGGGGTAATTTTCAGTTCCCGCAGGAAAGCTGTTATCGCCTGGCCGTAATTCTCCCGGCTGGAATGAATCAAGCCGATGCTGTTGTTTACACCCGGCACAAGGGGATCGAGCTGCTGAGCCCGCTGAAACAGTTTCAGGGCTTGCTGATAGTCCCCCTCCATCGTTTTAAGCATCCCGAAATCCGCATATACCGCCACCTCGTCAGGATGGAGGCGGATCGCTTCCTGGTAGGCCGCGGCTGCGCTGTCCACCGCTCCAAGAGCGGTATAGACCTTCGCCAGCCGGGACAGCACCATCAGGTGGCCGGGATCGAGTTCCCGTGCCCTGCGCAGATAAACCAGAGCCTGCTCCCGCCGCCCGAGTTTCTCAAGAATTGAGCCCATCAAGTAGCCCGCCTCGCCTATTTCTTCCAGCTCCTCCCAGTGACTTTGCATCACCGCCAGAGCCTCGGCGTGCTTATTGGCCCAGAGCAGTACCTTGGCCAGATTGATCACTCCCGTACCAAAGTAATCCTCGGGGAGCGAGGCCAATACCCTGTTGTAGATCCCACTGATTTCCTCATTCGAGGGGATTTGCCCACTGTCGATGTATCCCTGTTCAGCCATCCAGCCCAGCGCCTCCAGGGAAATCCGCAGGTTGCCCTCGGGATAAAAATGGATATGATCGATCAACTGCTCCCTGCCCACCAGGCCTCCGGGGGACATACCGCCGAACAGGCCGGGCAGGTCCAGCATGTCAGGGGCATTCTCCCCTGCTGTTTCGCTGCGAAGGATTTCGTGGATCGGCGCCTGGGCGCGCAGGGGGCAGATGTCCAGTTCCCTGGCCCGCAGCAGGCACAATCGGGCTGTTGCCGTATCCCCGGTTTCCAGCAAAGCCCGGCCCAGATAGAAATGGCAGTCCGCGTACAGCGAATCGATTTCAATAGCCTCCCGGAGCACCAGGGCCGCTTCCCCGGCGTTGCGAGCGCCTAACAGGGCTACGCCTCTGGCCAGGGTTGTTTGGAGTTGTTGCCGCTGCCCGCTGCCAGCAGCGGCCGACAGTTGGCTTTTGAACGGAGAGAAATCTTTCCGGTTATCCACCGGTTCAAGAAACAAGACCGGTACGCCGGCCTGCCGGCACAGTTGCTTGATCCGCTGAATATTTTGACGAAAATGCTCAAATACATTCCGTGAGAACACTGTATCGCGCTGGTAATAGTCCATCCCCGCGCTACGGTCGAGAACAGTCCGCACCTCAGGGGAAAGCACACTGCCCGAAGAGTTTTCAGCCTCTTTAGAGCCTGTTCCGTCGCCAGCAGCCAGCTGCTTGTAGGCACGGGCCAGCACCCTGTATGTTTGAAGCCTGTAGCATGTTTCGCGCATCCAGCGCACAAGCGGCGACATCTCCAGGATATCGCCATAAGTCCTGGCCTCCAGGAATTCATTGTGCCCGGTGTACACAATGAACAGGTCCGGCTGGTGCCGCAGCAACTCCTTAAGGACATTGACCACCCGGTAGCTGGCGTAGCTTATTCCACCGGCGTTAATTACCTCGTAACGTTTCCCTGAGCCGGATTTTTCCGCCAGCAACTGACGCAGCCAGCCGGAGAAGGAAGTTTGATCGGTGTAGGGCCGGCCGTAGGTGGTGGAGCCGCCCAGTGAGAAAATCCTGAATGTGCCGGGCCCCTTGTTAGCGGGAAACTTTTGCGGGTTGAACCATCTAAGCTTGCCTTCAGCGGTTTCCATCCACTGTGTGCCGCCCTCTATCCCGCCGGCCACGAACAGCGGATTGACAGCGCTGAAACCGATAAGTGGGTCCTGGGTGACGCCCGGCTCTTCTCCTGCCGGCAGTAACCTGAGAGCGAATTCAAATACGACGAAAAAGGACAGCCCTATCAGCACCAGCAGCAACCGCTGAAGCCGGGTCGGTTTTCCCCGCCTGGGAGCCACGTGCCGGGGTTTAATATTCTTTCTGTGTTTTTTTTTACCCACTGTGCGGTTGACGCCTTTATTGAGCAAAATTTAAAGCAGGGAGTATAAAAATTATTCTACAGCATCATGCTAAACTAAAGCACGCCAGTCCGCAATAAAAGTTTGACAAACCGGCCAGGCTGGAAGCTGGATCAGCAGGGTCTCGACCTTTCGAGCAAATTCTGATGGGTTGCGCACGGCGAGGTGGCAAGAAACTTCATCCTGCTGATTTTCATGTCTCACTCTCCCGGATTAACATGACCTCAAAAAAAACTCCCGGCCCCACGCTTGGCGGGCCGGGAGTTCTGGTTGAGTTGGTGATAAACAGCGTCAGAACCCGAAGGAGATAGTGAAGAAGTTGTCCGCGCTCAATCTTCCCTTGTTCCGGTAAGCATAGTCAAAAGCGAGACTCTTGCCACCGAAACTGCGCTTGAAACCACCGCCGACACTTAATCCCCTGAATGTGGGATCGTCACCGAGATAGGCATAGCCGAAATCGTCGAGATCATCGGTGTACTCGTCCGTCTGGATTTTCCAACCCATCCTGACAGCAGCCGACAGGTCGAACGTAAAATTATAAGTCAGTTCGGTGCCGGTTGCATAGCCCATCGGCGTGTTGCTGTTACGCCAGAGTTCCGCCGCAGCCAACCAGTTTGTCTTCTCACTGGTATACAGATTTAAGGCTACTGCCACTTTGACCACGGTAGGCAGGCGGTAGGTGTGGGTCAGGTATGTGGTGTTGCGCGAGGCACGGCGGCTCATCGCATACGAATTGGTCGAATAATCGCCGTACCCGTCCGGGATCAGGCCCGAACGGTCTTCCGGACCGACTTCACGAATGAGGTTTGAGCCCCTCATGGTGATGTTGGTACCGAGATTTTGCAACGAGAATGCGAACTTGAATTCCCGATCCATAAAATCGGTATGGTAAATCGCTCCGGCATCGATCGCGAACGCATTACCGCTCACATTATTGAAAACATCCTGGTGAACGTACTTCATGTTGATACCACCTGAAAAGCGGTCGTTGAAATTGTAGGCCAGCGATCCGCCCATCTGGAAATCGTAGGCATTAAAGCTTCTGCCCGTACCACCCGGAGAACTGAAGGTGGTAATTTCCATGTCCGGAATATCCAGGTAGCCGAAAAAACCTCCGATTACAACTTTACCGTCGACCACCGGCACGGCCAAAGCCGCAAAGCTGTAAGTCACGTCCATGGTGTAATCGACCACCGTGAACATCACTTCCTTACGCTCAAGGAAGCCCAGTCCGGCCGGGTTCCACCAAATCGAGCTTATATCGTCGGTGATCGCCGAGTAGGCGCTTCCCAGGCCAATACCCCTGGCCCCGATTGGAATGGTGAGAAATTCAGCAGCTCTCACCCCGACAAATGAACTCTGATCGGGCCTGCCCTGGGTCGGATATTTATCCAAACCAGTGTATTCCTGATCCGCTATCCCCTGTGCCGACAGAGGAACCGTGACGAACATCAGGAATACGAAGGCGGCCTTTAGGGCCCTTAATGTCATCATTTTCAACATGTGTTACCTCCGTCAATTCGCGAGAAATTGGTTCGGTAGTTTATCATCGTCTCTAGCCTCGGAAAAGGTTCAGTTGACGATGTAGAACTTCCCGGTATGTGTCTGTCCCCGCGAGTCCGTCACGTGAAAAAAGTACAGGCCGCTGGCCACTGTCTGGCCAAAACGGTTCCTTAAATTCCACGGCTCGGTGCCACCGTGATTGTCGTAGCCGGCAGTCTCGGTGGGCTCATTGTTCAGATTCAGCTGATCCCAATCCGTGTAGTTTCCCCAGCCATTACGGTTGGAGCTGATGTGGTTCAACTGATTGACCAGCGTGCCGCTTAGAGTGAAGATACGTATCGTGCAGCGGTCCGGCAGGTTGGTAAACTCCATCCGGCGCGACTGCGGAGAAAGATCCATGTAGGAGCTGGCCATGTAAGGATTAGGCACCGCCCGGATTTTGCTCAAGTCCACATCTTCGGCATTCATGGACATGGGCGCTATCGACATCTGCCAATTGTCTCCGGGGAACGGCGGGTCGGGCTGCTGGACAAAAGTGTCGTCGTCCCAGTCGCCGAACGCATTGACCAGGGTAAAGACGGTTCCCGACGCCGGCATACCGCCGCCATCGCGAAGTACCCACACCATGCCGTTGACCCAGATTGCAAAGTCCTCGCTCAGGTCCGAAGGCAGGCTGGAGACCATCTTGTCCGAACGACTCGCGAACGCGACACCAGCCACCATGTCTTCGTACTGGTTGCCGTCGTCCTCGAAATCATCGTCACCGAAAATCTCCTGTGTCACCAGTCCCCAGCCGTAGTTCTGATCCGGGAACTCCACAAACGGCAACGTGTAGCCACGGGTAACATCCACCACCTGAAGTGTCAGGCCGTCGCCCCCGCTCTGCCAGGTAAGCTCGAACTTGCCTGCTCTGATCTGGCCAGGGATCGCCGGCGGGTATCCGCCCGACCGGTTGTCGTCACCACGGGTCGACACCGCGCCCGGCTCTCCGGAATAGTTACCCACATCCATGTGGTAGTACAGGTCCGCGCGGAAATCGCCGTTGGACATGTACTTGAACGTGGCCTCGATCTGATAGTCGGTACCCACGTCTTCTACCGGCCCGCTGACCATAATGTCCATCGAGTTGGAGCCGTTACGGTTCCTGACGGTCAGTTCGCCGGATTCGGGGCCCTCCTTGCCACCTTCGGCAGTCTTGAAAGTGCGGCTTGACCTGTTGTTACTGCCGCCGTAGGCCATCCAGGTACCCGCGGTAGTTATGGAGATGGTCCTGGCGCTGGTGATCCGCTCGTTGATAATCGGCTCGAAAACAAACGAAGCCACCGGTTCCAGATACAGCGGATCTTCGGTCAGCACACCTCCGGAAGAACTCAACTCGGCTGATTCCAAGGCAACCGGGCTTCCGTAGGCCGCACTGAAAGTTATCTCACCGTCAACGGTAGCCGCCTTGAAATTGCTGGCATCACTACGCGCGATAACGATAGTAGATCGGCTGCCGGACCGGTTCCAGGTCTTGCCCGCACTTGCATCGGGCAGGCTGAAATCATCGCCGGTCGTCAGGTTGACATTTTTATCGAAGGGTACCAGTGCGTACCAGACCTTCATGCCGTTGGTCATGCGATACAGCGGGGCGTCTTTGTCCCGCCGGTCAACATAGCTGTAGGCCAGGCTGCCGTCGGAGACACTACCCTCCCAGATAACCTCCGAAAAGGCATCGTTGGGCCCGGCGTAGCTCCGGTAGAGCTTGTAGCCCTCGAAATCGTACTCGCGGTAGAGTCCTTGCGGGTCGAGTTCGGGATGCTCTTTTAAAAACAGGTAATAGTTGTCCGGCGTACGGATATTGATATCGCTCCAGGTGATCGTCACTTCCCGGTCGCCGGGGATTATGGTCAGTGGCGGCGGCTTGGGAGTTTCCGGGGTTATATAGGCCCCCCCATAAATCACCTCCGCCTTTTGCGCCATATCGAGAATCGGCCCCATGGCGTCGTCCAGCACCGTAAGATCGATATTGGCGATATTATTTGACGGCAGGATCACCGGCTCGTTATCCGGGTGCGTGAAAAAGATCACCGCATCGACACTCATCGAATCCCGCGGAGCGAAATCGTGCAGCTCACCGTAGGTGATGTAATGGAATCTCAGGCGCCGGGTGCCGGAATGGATCCAGCGGTCGTAGCGCTCATCGCCGGGGAACAGCCTGCCCGGAAATGTCTTAGCCACCCGGCCGCTCCAGGGATTAATCACACCCAGATCGCTGTAGAGATTTCGTTCAGCAGTCTCGCCCAGCCCAATCAGGTAAGCTTCACCGTAGGGCACACCACTGAGCATATCGTAGGTTTGCGGAAAACCCCAGGCCGAACCGTGGCACTCAAAAGTCAGCAAATCGGCTTCCTCGCCTTTGTGCGAGAAAGGCTTCAGCTGCATGTGCGCCATAATGGGCGTGAATCCCGTGTAACTCGATTCCGTTCCGCTGCGGTCCACGATTGAGTGAATCCCGGTGGGGGAATGGAAACCGTAGCTCTGGTCGCGGGAACCGTAGTAGAGCTCGTTTACATTGTAGTGCATCTGCATGCTGTTCCAGACCTGTCCGTCCGGGTTGCCGATTCTTGCCACGAAATCAGGCAGGTCGTTCCACTTGAGATACTCACTCATGTTGCGGACGAATAAGTGAAAGAACATCATGTCGTTGGCCGCACCGAAATCGAGGAAGTAGCACTGGTACTCCAGCGAAGCGCCCATCGCATTACCGTCCGTGTACCAGCCATTACTGACACGGAGAGCCACTGTTTCAGCCCCGTGCAGAATCGGCGCACCGGTTGGTGAGCGCCCTTCGCGGAATTCGGCCGGCCAGTTGGCCAGGTCGTCTTCATCCAGCGAACTGAACACAGGGTTGTTTTCAGTTCTGCCGGTGGCGCTGCTCATTTGTTCACCGGCGCTGTAAAAAGCCTCGATCTGGGCATACGCTTCCAGGGAAGCGACATTGCCCTGCTTACGGCCACCGCGGGAAGCATCCACCACGGTGTCTTCTGGGGTGCCGTCGCCGTCCAAATCCCGGACTACGAACGTGCCGTATCCCCAGCGGGAAGGATCCATAATATTTCCCGAACCCCTGGGATACTGGATAATACCATTCCACGGAGCCCCGGAACCTCTACCAAAATACATTCCGAGGTTGTTGCCCTGAGACGTATAACTACCCTTCAACTCTGCGAACGCCTGATTCGCGGAGCAGATGAACAGTACGGCCAGGGCCAGTTTAAATAAAGCTGATTTCAGCATCGCAATTCTCCTGTAATCACAAAGAGAGTCAACAGGCGCCAGTTAAATTCAGACTCAAAGAGCCTTGGCTAAAAGCTGAACCCTATGCCTGTACGAATTTCGCGAGCCCGACCCCAAGACTTTTTGTTCATCCAGCTATTCATCTTACCTCGGGCAATATTACCGAGAGTCTGTTCGTCCGGAGTCAGCACTCCGTCGTTGTTGAAATCGGAGGCGAACTTACCTTTCTGTACCAACGGCAGGCTCTCTGACCAGTAAAGCGTAACTCCGCCGGTATCGTCGAAGGCGCCTTCGTAGCCAGCCGAGCCGTAACGCCAGCCGTTCTTCTGATTCAGCAGGTTGAAGAACTCCAGGAAACCGCTGATCCGCTTGCTGCCGCCAACTTCGAAACCCTTGCTGAGGCGCAGGCTGACATCGTATTTCCAGCGGCCACGGAAGTAGTTGATCCCGCCGACCGGGCTGTTGCCTGTGGATCCTGCATAGCGTGTAAGCCAGGAGACCTGCCTGTCAGCCTGATTAGCGCCTTCCTTGCCCTCGCTTGTTATGCGTTCCACCAGGGGCGTACCACTGCCCAGGGAGATCACGCTGAACACGCGCACGTTTTTCAGGATCTTGTTGGCCAGGGTTCCCTGCCTGAAATCGTCCGAGAAAGTGTAGTTGATCTGTCCCGTGAACTTGTGCGTCTGATCGCCATCGATTGGACGGATCTCATCCGGCGGCCGGAACGATTCTCCGGTGGACGGGTCCATGAAGAACCACCATGTCGATGTGGAGTTATAGGTGCTGCCGGTGGTGCGTGAGAACTGCAGGGTATACATCAGGTTATAGGAGAAGTTGTTTGAAAAGCGCTTGCGCATGGTAAAATCAACACCCTTGATGTTACCGCTATCCCGGTTGGTATAACCGTTGGAGAAGCCGCGGATACGCCTTTCACTGTGCCACTGGTAGTAATCACGGAAAAAATCTTTTTGAGCCAGGTTACCGTCCACGTCACGGTAGTAGGCCACGATGTCCACCACTACGTCGTCAGAGGCCAGGTAGCTCAAACCCACCTCGAATGCGTCCGTGCGTGAATATTCGAGGCCGCCCGGATTCCTGTTGCTGAAAATGAAGCTGAAGCTGGGCAACTGGGAGAAAACTCCGTAAGAGAACCGTAGCTGGGAGCGGTCGGTTACAGGAAATCCCACATCGAAACGCGGGCTGATTTCACCGATCGTCTTCGGGAAGTAGCGCTCTTCGTACTCGTCGCCGTAACGAAGTCCCCAGTTATCCACCGGCACAAAATGATCATAGCGGATTCCATAATCCAGCACGAAATCGCCCAGATCAGTCCTGTTCTGGATGTAGGCGCCATACAGGCGCGGCCGGTAATTGAACTCGTTTTGCAGATCCCGCGTTTTGCGGCTGCCATAGATGCTGAACAGGTTATTGTCGAAAACAGTTGCCTGAACACCTGCTTTCAGCCGGTTCCAGCGGTTCCACTGAAAGTCCAGGTCGGTCTTGAAATTATTCTGGACCTCCCGCATGTAGCGGTAAGTGAGGTAGTAGAGATTTTCCCCACCGCCGCCAAGGATATCAACTCCCAGGGGAGTGATAACTTCCCAGGAGAGATTGTAGTAGGAAATCCTTCCATCAGGCAGCCAATTATAGTCCACCGGATCCACAGGCAGTTCGCGCAGCAGCCCGTCGCCATCAAAATCCGGGTAGATTTCGATTTCGAAAGGCATATCGTGAGGAGTCCAGCCCATGAACCACGTATCATGATCGTAGTCGTGCTTCATGCTGGAACTGCTGATATCCTGGCTGCGGAAATTGGTGTAGCGGAACTGCAAGGCTGCGCTCCGCTCGCTGGTGCGCAGCATGTCCCAGTCGAAACCGGCCAGGAAATTGGTCGTACGCGTACGCCGGCCGTAGGCCTGATGAATGGTAACTTCCGTGTCCGGTCCCCAGAAATCCCAGTCGCGGGTAGGCAACCGGCTCTTGGTCATCCGGCCATCCATGAAATAGTTACCGTCGTCGTCCCAGGGATAGCTATTCTGCAGGCGACTGAAGCTGCCGGTTGAAACCATCTTGAGGTTCTGGGTCGGGCTGTAAGTCAACTTGCTGCTGGTCAGGTGCCTGTCGCCGAAATTGCCGGGCAGACGCACCGGGTTTCCCGGTGAAAAGAGGGATTGCCTCAGGCCCATCTTGGTAGCGAAACCTTCCCAGCCGTTTTTGAACATGTCCAGGGAATAGACAGGCATGCGGGGCTTGAGAATAGGGTCATCGGCAACAGCCTCGTTGAGCTTGTCCACGAAATCCTGGTTTATCCCCCGGAAGCCTTCATCGGCATGGGTCGGATTTCTGTCGGAACGGCCCTGGATTTCGCCGGAGGTGTGGAAGAACAGGTTTGGTACTATTTTCAACGGACCGCCCATCGAAACTCGCAACTGGTTATAGCCGAAATCCGAGGTTCGGGGATTGACCTGGTCGGTTGTGTAGCGCACATCGCCCCTGATCAAAGGACCACCTTCCTTGGTGACGATGTTGATAATCCCGCTCTGGGCGTTACCGTATTCAGCCTGGAAGCCACCTGTGATGATGTCCACCTGCTCAAGCGAGCTGGTGGAGAACTCCATCGGAGAGGCATCCTGGGCCAACGAGCCGGATTCCTGCTCGTACTCCCAGCTCACACCGCTTTCGTAGGGATTGGCCGTATAGTTGCGGACCGCAACTCCGTCAACAATCACGCCTTCCTCGCCCAGGCGGCCGCCGCGGATACGCATGCCACGGCCCAGGGCGTCATCGCCGCCCGTCTGTACCCCGGCCTCCATAGCCATCAGCTCGTCCAGCGAACTGGCGGGAATCTCGTTCATTCGCTCGGCGGTAAGGCGCTGCTTGGATACCGTGTTATCGCGCGGCAGCAGAACCTCACTCTCGCCCTCAATTATAATACCTTCCAACTGAACGATTGTCGAACTCAAATTTGTTTCGATAGTCGTAGTCTGCCCGGCAAGCAAGAGTTGGTTGGCGATAGTGGTTTTCTGATAACCGGTGTAGGTGAACACTACTGAACGCCGTCCCGGTGGGACGTTGAGAATAAAGAAATATCCATCGCTGTTGGTCACATTGCCCAGGCGGGTACCCTCGACAACAATCTGCACACCAGCCAGCGGGGAGCCTGTGTCCTTGTCGCGGACAACACCCTCAATCTTGCTGGTAGACAACTGAGCCCAGATGCAAACGGGCAGTATCAGCAGGACCAGGGAAGCAGTAACCACAGCTTTCAATCTGACAATATTTTTTTTCATCATCGACCTGCGTCCTCCGCAAAGAATTAGTTAGCGGATCGGAATATTCAGCGTACTCTGCTTGATCAACCTCCTTTGCTTCTCACAATGATTTCAACATGCAATGGGGGTAGATTCAGCATACCAGGGTAAGGCTCATCAGCATCCTCCTGCTGGATTAAATGGACATTGTAGGGGCCTCAAATTCTCCGGCCATTATATTCAAGCTTGCACATTGTTCCTCAGCTCGCTATTGCAAATCATTCTTCCCGTCATCGGCTATTCCATCCAGAGCATCGATGACACCTTTGATATTCAGGGGTTTATGAAAAAAAGCGTATGCGCCTTTTTTTATCGCGGTAGCCTTATCTCCATCGAAGGGATAACCGGTTATCACGATCACCCGGGCCACAGGGTTTTGTAGCAGGATCTTTTTCAGCAGACGCAATCCATCCATCTCCTTCATCCTGAGATCGGTGATCACCGCATCGTAGCTGGATACTGCATAATGGTTAAAAGCTTCAATCGGATTATCGAAAAGGTTGGTTTCAATACCGTTCAAATTCAACGCTTCGCTGAAACTCTCCAAATGACTGCGGTCATCGTCTATCAGGAGAACTTTCATCTTGAGCCTGGGCCGGAGACGTGATTATCCTGCGTTAGTTTCTCGAAGTAGTTACAGGTATTGATCAATTGGTCTTTAAAGAGCGCGGATTTCATCATTGTTAAATTGCAACATTGGAACCGCTATCCGGCAGGGAACGGCTGGTGTGGCTTAACTGATTGTAATTTCGTTTTTACAGTGTATGCTGTCCTTTTCAGGTTGTGGTACAAATGAACCACCCGGTTAATTCGAACCGGCTCATTTGAACCATTAATCCAAGTGGCATTATTCCTGATACTTAACACCCTCCCAATTGGACTGCTCCAGGTCCGTCCCACCGGCGGCAAGAGCAAGATCGCGGTGACACCCCTGGGTATTGAACCACTACTCCAGGAGCCATAGCATGAACTTTGCAGGAGTTGGCTAATGTTGTTGAATACCATTTATCAACACTTGAGTTCTCTCCATATTAATGATACCGTTTTGGGGAACAGGTCAATGCCTGTAAGTTGCCTTTATAGAACCCGGCTATCGATTACGAGTTGAGGCGTTAGCAACGTTGGTACAGAATTCAGCTGAAATGCATATCAAATTTCAAGGAGGCTTACGTGATGGAGTCAATCGGCCGCAGGCAATTTATCGGCAAGTCGATTGGTGCTGCCGCGGCACTGGCGGCTCTTGACACCCGCGGCAGCGTGGCGGCAAGCGACAAGGTGAGAGTAGGCGTGATGGGGGTGGGCGGACGGGGCACTCTGCTTGCGCGCTGGTTCGCCGCCATGCCGGATGTGGAAGTGGCCTACCTGTGCGATGTCAACCAACGCCGATTCGGCCGGGTGCTGGACGCTGTCGAGACCGCCCAGGGCACATCGCCAAAGCTGGTCGGTGATTTCCGCCGGATACTCGACGACAAGAATGTGGATGCGCTGATCAACGCGACCCCGGACCACTGGCACGCTCTGGGCACAATTATGTCCTGTCAGGCGGGCAAGGACGTGTATGTAGAGAAGCCGCTCAGCCACGACATCCGCGAGGGCCGCAAGATGATCGAGGCTGCCCGTAAGTACAGCCGGGTGGTGCAGGTGGGCACCCAGACACGGAGCTCCGAATATGTCCGGCAGGGGATGGAATATATCAAATCCGGCAAGCTGGGCAAGGTTCACTATGTGCGGGTGGTGAACATGATGGAGAAACCGGACCGCACAAAAGGCCCCCCACAAGACCCGCCGCCCGGACTGGACTGGGACATGTGGTGCGGCCCGGCCCCGCTGGTGCCCTACAGCCCCGGTCAGTGGTGGATGGACCTCTGGGATTTCAACACGGGGACTATCGCCAACGAGTCGGTCCATCAACTGGACCTGGCGCGGATGCTGGTGGGGTTGGGAGCGCCGGACAATGTATTCTGCGCCGGGGGAGTCCACAATTCCCACGACGGCCGTCAGATTCCAGACACCCAGATCGCCACCTACCAGTTCGGAGAACTGACCCTTACATTCGAGGCCGCTATCTGGACCCCGTATATCAAGAAAATACCCCATCCGACCCGTGACTCGGACAATCTTCCCGACTGGCCGTTCTGCAGCACCAGGGTGGAGATCTACGGAAATGAGGGCATGATGTATTTTGGCAGGCAGGGCGGCGGCTGGCAGGCATTTGACCGCGACGGCAAGGTGGCGCGCACCCAGTACGGGCGCCAGGGAGACCAGCCGCATCTGCGCAATTTCATCGACTGCATCCGCAACCGCAACACCCCCAACGCCGATGTGGCCGAGGGGCACGCCTCGACAATGTTCTGCCACCTGGCCAACATCTCCTGCCGCCTCGGTAACCGTCAATTGGATTACGACCCGGCAGCAGGGAAATTCAGCAATTCCCCGGAGGCCGGCAAATACTTTGGACGAACTTACAGAGAACCGTGGGTGGTTGCCGATGAAGTCTGATAACGCCTGGAGCAGACTATGAAAAAGTGCCTGACCGCAATTCTGTTTTTCACCCTCTCCACGGTGCTGCATGCTGAAGGGGGCTGGCGGAAAGTCAGTGATCTAAAGTACAGTATTCTGGAAACGGAATTCAACGGTACCCAGTTGCTGATTGAATATAATCTGGACGATACCGGGATCAACAAATCAACCCCTGTCTGGATTTTTATTAGCTACAGTACGGACAGTGGAAAACTCTGGCAACGCGTGCCTGAGCACTGCCTTACCGGCGGTTTTGGGGTCGTAAGTTTCGCTGGCCGCCAGCAGGTTTCGTGGTGGGGAGTGGACCAGATGGCAGCCCTGCCGGAGCAGAATATCGATTTGAAAGTCCGGGCATTGGCCCTGGCCAGAGTTCCCGGCGGTAAATTTGTGATGAAGTCCACTCCCGGCGACGGGTACGACGGGGATCGGATCGGCAACGTTGTTGATTATCTGCCCGAGTACTGCATGGCCCTGCATGAAACGACAATTGGAATGTATGTCGATTATCTCAACGAAACCGGAAGCCGGGGCGCAGGCTGGACAGCCAAGATGGCCGACCCATCGCTCTGCGGAATCGTGCGGGAGGCAGAAGCGCCAAGCTTTGTCTACCGCGCCCTTGAGGGCAAAGAGGAAAACCCCGTGGCATTTGTCTCGTGGTACGATGCCGCGTCGTTCCTTGCCTGGTGCGGACTGAAACTTCCCACCGAGGCCCAGTGGGAGAAAGCATGGCGCGGCGGATGGTTCCTCGATGGCGACACAGCCGCGGCACTGGAGAACCCGAACCCGGAGCGTAACTATCCCTGGGGCGATCAGCCGCCGGACGAGGGGGGCATCTACCGCTGCAACGGTCGCGGGGAGGCGGACGGTTATAGCCGCACAGCGCCTGTTGGCAGTTTTTCCGGGTTCACTTCGCCGTACGGCATATTCGACATGGCGGGCAATGTGGCCGAGTGGACCTTGGACTGGTATACCACCAATTACCACGAGGGACTGGACGGGATACGCATGAACCGCGGCGGCTCGTGGCGCTCCCTTTCTTTCGGGCTGGATGCGATCAGCGGTGCAACCAGCCTTCCGGCCAATAAAAGCGCGATCATGGGTTTTAGAGCTGTAACCCCATCTCTGCCGGAAAAATAACCAGGCAGTTGGTGCTTGCTGGCAACCAATAGCCCAGTATTGAAACGGGAGTTTCTTCCAAATGGTCAAATCCAGACTGATTATAGCACTTGCTCTCTTTGTTTCAATTTCAAGTGGCGCGATCCGGGCCGCGAACCTGATTCCGGGAAGATTTACCGGCGATGAGGACCATTATGTGGCGGCTATTGATTCAAGCAGAGTTATAAGGCAAGGCACCTGGACCGAGTCTTATTTTCGATATGGTGCGACACGGCATCTGATGACGGCCGAAGAGGGCGCATTCCTGGAGTATTCATTCAGCGGTACAGGGCTGGTTCTCCTGCTGGATAACCATAATACCCCTGAATACAGAGGACCCAACCTGGGCCGTCTGGTGCTGACTGTCGATAACGGGGAGCCCCTGACAGTCTATCCCCAGAGTGCCCCGCTGGAAGTGACAATAGCGAGAGGCTTGAGCCCCGGCAGACACAGTTTACGCCTCGAACATCAGCTCAATAACGGACACTCCGGATGCAGGATAACGGGATTCCGCTCTCTTGCCGAACCCGGTGGAGACCTGGAATTTGCGGTAAACGGGGAAGAGAACGCTTTTCTGGTTAACGCGCGCGCGGTGCTCAGCCGTGGAGGCAGTGTGGTGCGCAGCACCCTGATCCGTAACCGTCTGAACGGCAACTGCCGCCTGGCCGGCCTTGCTCCGGGCAGTGGCTACGAATTAGAGATATCCGCCATGGGCTGGGAAGCTCTGAAGATCGGCGATATCAGCATCAATGACCAAACAGCAACCCGGCTCGATCCGGTTTTTCTGCAAAGGGAGGAACGAGCACGCAACAGACGTCACACCAAAAATCCTATCCACTGGCCCCGGTTGGGCCATCCTGTGATACGCAAGCCCGGAGAGAACTTCCGCGTGCGCGTTGCCTGCCATCAGAATGAACTGGACGGTGTTATCCTGCGCAGAGCCGAGGGGCCTGCGGTTATTTCCCGCCAGTTGTCTTTCGAGGAACATCGGGAGTTGACTTTCTATTATGACCACGAGATGACTGTTGCCACTCCTGATGACATCCCCGGCGGGCTTTACGACCTGATAGTGCTGATCCGTAACTCCTCCACGGGTAGAACTTATTCCACTATCGCCCCCCAGAGCGTTTACCTGGTGGACAAGTTTCCCCGCGATCCTGTCTTTTTCACTTTCGGCCACCTCGACACCTCAGGTCAGTTCCAGGCAGAGTACCTGAGGCGCATGGCCCGGATGGCCAATCTGATCGCTCCGGACATGGTGCTTATCAGTAACGAGGTTAACCCCGCCTATGCCTCTGGTGCGCTGGCAGCGCTCAGGATGCCCTATCTGATCACGTTCGGCAACCACCAGGTTCCGGGCAACAAGTACTGGTACGGTGATCCGGTGGACATTACCGACTTTGGTCCGGGATGCTCGATACTCAATTTCGGTCCCCAGTGGCACGATAACCTGGACAAGGCCCGTTCTTTACTGGCTGCCAGGGGAAATGTACCGCTGAAAGTAATCAACACCTACGAGCAAAACGCACCCGTTGAGGATTTTCTCGACAGGTACCAGGTGGCCATGCTCCACGATGCCCACGGTACCGAGAAAAGGATAATGGAGATCGGCGCCACACCAACTAAGCGGATAGGAAAAACAAACGCTTACAGCTTTCGGGTTGTCCGCTTCCGGAATAACCGGGTTGTTTCCTGCACCTACAAGGGTGATGCAACAGCTCCCTATCCATTCCCCAGAGAGACCCCGGCGCCAGTGAGAGCCGTTTTCCGGCCCGCCAATGACGGTACCAATCGGCGGGTGACAGCCACGGTGACTAACGATCTGGAGGAGGATTTCCCTGGGGGGCGGGTAACTTTTGTCCTTCCTGCGGGGAAATATGCAGTAGAGGGGGGAGAGCTGGAATCGTCCTGCTTAAGCGATGACGGCAAGTATGTGGTGCTATCCGTGCGCGCTGATTTTCCGGCGGGGAATCAAATATCTTTGACCGCCAGGCCTGAATAAACTACCCCGCAACAGAGTTGCGAGGTAGCTGAAAAATCCCCCTCAATCCCCCTTTACAAAAGGGGGAGGTGACAAGATAACATCCCCCGCCCCCGCTTTGGGCGGGGGCACCCCCTTTATTAAGGGGGAATTTTACCGTTTCTGCTTTGGAAAACTTGCTTCCTCTGTTAGTGAATAGAGGTTCGTTATTGCCCGGCCCGGGATTTCCTGCAAAGCCTGAAAAAGAGCCGGTGCCCGCTACGGCAAAAAAAATCCCCCCTTTGGCAAAGGGGGGCCAGGGGGGATTTAAGCTTCTCGTCTTGCAAATGCAACAGTTTACCCTGGAACAAACTCCGAGGAATTCTTTCGATTAAAGAAAGTAGATAACCGATTTAAACCAGCTTCCAGTTTTCCAGATCAGTGCTGGTTGCCAGCCCCAGCGCGGCTTTACCGTGAGCCCCGTCATCACGCTCCCCGTGGAACGCCATCAGCCAGACTCCGTGGCTTGCATTCAGATCAAGCACCATCGCTGCCGTGGGTCCGCTATCGGCCCAGGCAAGATCGGGGAAATCCAGGTAGTGGATATCTTCCCAGTCAACCAGGTTGGTACTGTGCGCCACGCCTATCCCCCGCTCCCGGCCCACCCTGGCGAAAAACATAATAAATTTTCCGCCCTCACGGATGACACAGGGGTTTTCCGCCGTGGCCTTGTCAGGGGTCCAGTCCCGGCTGATTACAGGACGATCAACTACAGCCTCTTCCCAGGAACGAAGGTCGTCACTGACCAGAAGACCCAGACAGCCACTGGTTTTATAGAAGCACCAGTATTTATCCTGCCAGCTAACCAGGTACGGGTCGATCTGCCTCGGTGAATCGGTCCAGGTGCCCCGGCAGCCCTCGGGGTTTATCATTACCGGTTCACTCCAGTCCACAAGATTATCACTGCTCATCAGCCACAGGCGGCTTTCCTCGCTGCCGTATCTCTCGCCGGGCAGGATTGGATAGCTCTGCACACAAAGCAGCCAGCTCTCGCCAACTTTGATCACGTTGCCGGGACTGGAAAAATTGAGACCCGGTTCTGTCAGCCGCCGTGGCTCGCTCCAGTTCACAAGGTCGGAGGAGTGTATCTCGTCGACAAACAGCCCGCCGTTATCGACAGCCGTATAAAAACAGCGTAATACTCCCTGATGGTAATAAAGAGCCGGGTCGCGCGAGGCCACTCGTGGAGCGCGGTCCAGCAGTGGATTCGGCACCCGGTCCCACTGAATCCCTTCCTGTGTACTTTTCTCTACCGGTCTGGCCCCGCTTCCGCATGCTCCGGATACAATACCCGTAAGCGCACCGCCGCACAGCCCGATAAAACTGGCTCTTTTCAATTAACAACTCCTTAAATATCATGTATCAACCTGGCCTGGATACAGCCGGTTACTTGAGTTCTTTTACGTACACGTTGCAGAATTGCAGATGGTCTCCGTGATGCTGGAGTGCGATCGGGCCGGTTGAGGGCATACCGGGCAGTTCGGCGTTCCTGATCACATGCTTACCGTTGAGCACCACATCCAGTACACTGCCAACCACCTTGATCTCGAACCGGTTCCATTCTCCCACCGGGTTGTCCGCGTTCATCACCGGGGTCACCCCCCGGCGGACCTCAGCGGGCATGCTCGGATTGTTACGGTAACCGTAGACCTCACCGGAGCCAACCGGCAGGTTCCAGATATTGACCTGGCTTTTATTGCTGCCGCGAAGGTAAATCCCGCTGTCTCCGGCATTGAGCACCGACGCTGTCAGCGAATCACCATTTTCCAATGTCGCCACGCTGCCGTCGGGCAGGATAATGAACCAGTCCTTGAGTTCAGGTTCCCCGGCCAGACACCAGTCCACTATCAGTTCAAAATCGCCGTATTCCTTCTCACCCCACAGGTTTTTCCGCTTGCGGTCTTCAACCTCACTGGCGCCGTCATAATCGATTATATAATCCATGGCCTTCCAGTGCCCCTCGTGGCCCGGTTCCCACTGCCAACCACGGAAATCGATCCCGTTATACAGGTTGCTGAAGCCACGGTCATGCTGCGCCACTGCCTCCGGCACCGGACCGGATGAGGGCAGTTCGGCCAGGCGGATTTTGCGGAAATGCACCTCGCTGCCTTCGCTCTCCAGACAGATATACCCTTTGCGCGGATTGCAGTTATAAGCCCTGGTAACCATCTCACCGTTGACATACAGTTCCACCATGCCGTCCCTGCTCACCACCCGGTAGTGGTTCCACTCTCCCGTGGGTTTCATCCGGTCCTGGGTTGGCAGCGCACGTGTCCAGCCCCCCGGGTGACGGTTTTCCGGGATCAGAAAGGCTCCGTTGATAGCGAACACATCGCCTGCGTTGCCGTCCATGATCTGCACTTCGATAGAGCGCGGATAGGCCGAGCCCGTGGCGGGCAAGTCATCCGCATGAATGAACAGCCCGGCGTTGCCGCCCTCTTTGGTATGACGCCACTCAAGCTCAAGCACGAAATTTTCATACATTTTTTCCGTGCGCAGGACTCCCTTGGGCAAACCGCTGCAGACAATCATCCCCTCCCGGACAGTCCAGGTCTCAGGCGCGCAGTTAACATTGATCCATCCGTCCAGACTGCCGCCATCGAACAGCGGCACAAACTTCTCCGGAGCGCTTTGCGAGGAACTACAGGTCAGAACCATGTAAGCTGCAAGTACAAGGACCAGCAGGGCGGAAAAGCGTTTCATCGGTCAACTCCTCTTGCTGAAAAGTAAATAGGACCTCGTATTCTGCCACGATATCCACCGGGTTCAGCGTTGCCGGCTCCAGCGTCTTGCGGAGCGGCATCACAACGCAGCGGTGGCATGCATCATAATTCGTTTTTTGCCCGTTCCAGCAGACCCTGAAAATCACCCTCGTGGAAAATTATCAGTCCCTCGGCGCCGCTTGTCGCTCCCGGCGGGCAGTCCGGCAACTGGGGGTCGGAGTGGATACAGGGAATCGAGCAGTTGGAGAACACCATCCGGGCCGGCTGCCAGATTACGGCAATCCAACGCTGAGGCTGGCCCAATGAGCGGACGGCGATCAGCGGAGGATCGGCCACCTCTTTCACTATCCGGCCGGGTCCGGAGCCGGGACGGAACCAGCCCAGGTCCTCGATAGCCAGGTTGTCCGGCCCGCCGGCCACATCCAACGCCCAGTAGGCGCGGCGATTTTCCGGTAACGGGCCATCATAGTGAGTTTCCGCTCCCAACTGTACCGGCTCACTGTTTACAGCCACGAATGTATTTTCGTAATTGTTATTTCTAAAATCAATCAACTCGCCGGGACGAAGGCAAATCAGCGTACGGATATCAGTGGCCGCGGTGTCGGAACTGTTATGCAGCTCCATCGTAAGCCGCACGGCCATCGAGTCCGCATCGGCCCGGGCGCGGAACACCACCCCCGGACGGGGCTCGTATTCAAACCACGTGCTGCTGGAATCTTCGCTGAAAAGCCACGGCTTGTCTATCTTTACCGTGCTGGAATGACTGACATTTGGCAGACCCTTGCCCCAGCAGTGCTCCGGGTAATTTATTGAGAACCGCTGCTGTGGGGCCCAGGGAGAACTTATCAGCAGGGTGTTGGTGGTTTCAGCGCCTCCCTCACCAGAGCGGCTGCTGAATTTAATTCCGGTGTCCGGGTCCTGTTCATTGCCCTCCTGACCCGGCCCATTACCGCCAGAAGAACATCCGGGCACAACCAGCAGACAGAGGAGCAAACCGATCAGCGAACGTAGCATGAGTTCTCCCTGATAAATTTTATTGCTGCCGCAAATTCTTTGCGGACAGCAAACTGTCAGATCAACAGGCCTGCGATCCGGCGCAAATTATTTGTCAATTGCAAAGCAACTCTCTTGCCACGGACAGGCATGCAGATGCGGAAGGCTGTTTCCGTATCTGCTATCGTAATTCAGCTAAGTACGGGTTTGAAGATAAGGCCGATAGTCGGCCTGTGTTTCAAAAGTTATACTACTTATGAGAGAATTCAAGTAAAGAGTTTTTTTATTATCGCACCTGATTCAAGGAATCAGAGCAGTACCGCTCCTCAGGACAAAGATCACCCCTGGCCATGAATTAATATAACTACCGTGGCCGGACGGAGGTTAGCGATCCGCCACTGGTTCCTCGACCGCAGGCCGGAATGATGGTATCTTCTGAAGTGTACAATTGATATATACAGGTTAATAACCTCCCGCAACAGACCGGCCATAACCATTGAGGGGTAACAGATGAACGGAGCCTGCGCTGTCTTCAAGTCACTTTACTCTCTATCTGCAATCCTGGCCCTCTGCCTCCTGATCGGTATAAGAGGTTCCGTATCGGGTCAAGTGGTTTTCAGTGAAGATTTTGAATCCGGCAGCCTCGAGGGAAACTGGGTGCTTTATCATGAGTTCGGAGATTCTGTAAACAGTGGTTTCGAGCACCAGCCACGGCACGTGCATAGCGGTAAGTCTTCCTATCGCCTGACAGCGGTTAAACAGGATGGCCAGGAATCCGGCAGCAATATCATGTACTACTTCCTTCCCGGTAAAGACAAATGCTACTTCCGCTGGTACGCCAAGTTTGCAGAGGATTTTGACCAGGGTAATGGGATGCACGGGGTCATTATTGGTGGCAACCGGATTGACAAACAATGGTCCATTTTTGGTAAACCCGATATTGCCGGGACCCGGCCGGATGGCACCGATTTCTTTGTAACCAATCTGGATACCTGGCGTAACTGGGGCCGCAACCCCGCACCGGGCGAGTTGGTATTTTACAGTTATTTCCCGGAGATGAAACAGGACCCTGATGGCCACTACTGGGGAAACCAGTTCAGGCCCCAGGAAAAATTTCTGATCGAACGGGACAGGTGGTATTGTTTCGAGGTGATGGTTAAACTCAACACTCCCGGCCAACACGATGGAGAGCAGGCGTTCTGGGTTGACGGCAAGAAAATCTTCCACCAGCCAGGTATGCGCTGGCGGGACACGCTGAACCTGAGGCTCAACCTGCTGAGGCTGGATGTATATATCCACCAGGCGCGGCAGGACAACACCTGCTGGTTCGACGATGTTGTAATTTCAGAGGATTATATCGGTCCGCTGGAATAATTAATATACTGCCTCCGGGACATCACTCGTTTTCTTCAACGCTTGTATGCGATAAAACCCCGGCTGATATCTTTGCACTCACTGACTGCAAAGATAATATTACCAATCAGTTCATAGATTTCCCCTGCTGGAATATTATTGTTTCCGATGCCGTGTTTTATGTCAAACGATCCGGAGTTTATTGTTGATCATTGTTCCCCGCCATTGCTAACGGGAGCTACAGATAACGCGGGAGTAAATCAATGCTAGCCAGGGAAAAAATAGGCAGAAGAGATTTTATCCGCACATCGGCGGCGGTGCTGGCCGTTGCCTCGCTGAATTGCCAGTCAAAAGCCACGGCTCCGGAGCGCTCCCGGGTTGTACGTGTGCACAGTTCGGACGCCACCCGGGCGTGGGACTACAGCGCCAACGCACCCTGGGACCACACGGTGGAGCCCGGCGATGGCGGGAAGCCCGGTAAAATAACCGAGCGCTATTTTGATTATATCAACGATGACGTGGTGGCAACGATGCTGGATCGCGGCCTTCGTGAGCTGACAGATGCCCGCAGCGGCGCAGAGGCTCTTCGCGCCCTGATGCCCGGTGTGGCACCTGGCCAGAAAATCACGATCAAGCTCAACCTGAACAACGCCACTTTCGATCCGGAAGTCACCAATAACCGGATGGATCAGACCATGCCCGCGGTCAACGCCATAATCGGCCTTCTGCACAACGGGTTGGGAATCGAGCAGGAGAATATCACCCTGCTGGACGCCAGCCGCTGGATACACCCGGTAGTGATCAAGGGCCGCTGCCGCTTCCCCAATGTCAAATATGTCGATAACAGAGACAAGGATCGCTGGGACAAAAACGAAGCGGTTGTGTTCACCCGGGACGAGCCTTTGCCGGGCGGCGATTTCTGGATGCCGAAAGCCTACACCGGGGCCGACCACATTATCAACATGGTCATTATGAAAAACCACGGTTGCGGGATCACCGGCGCGATGAAGAGCCACTTCGGCTCTATCCCCTCGCCCAAGATGTTGCACGAGGGCCTGGGAGATAAAGCCTATATTGCCGATCTGTGCAACACAGCCAGCATAAAAAATAAAGTGCGAATCAATATTGCCGACGCCCTGTTCGCCAACTGGCACAACAATGTCTGGTGTCCCCGGCCCTGGAACACGTTCCCCGAGCAGTCACCCAACTCGCTGCTGCTATCCGCCGACCCGGTGGCTATCGACTCGGTGATGCTCGATCATATCGCGGCGGAGATCGAGAGCCAGGGGGACAACGCGCCGGAGTGGGTCCGTGACTGCATGAACCATCACGGGTTCCTGGAATATGCAATGAATGTCCACAAGCTGGGCGTGTTCGAGCGCAAACCGTACAAGCGGATCGAGTATAACGAGATAGAACTGTAGTCTATTTTTATTGTGCGGGAACCAGTTTGTGCAGGCCGTTGTGATCTGGAAAGCGGGCCAGGCCCTCGCGGGCCACCGCGGCAGACTGTTCCCCGTGGCCCAGTTCCTTAAGAATCAGGGCCAGGTTGAGGTAACTTTCCGGACGGCGGTTATCGAACATCAGCGCCAGCCTGAACTGCTCCGCCGCTGGAGCGAGTTTGCCGGCGCGTTGGTATAGATTGGCCAGATTGGTGCGAACCGAAGCGTCCTCGGGAGCGGCTTTTACCGCTTGCAGGAAGCTTTGCTCGGCGCTGGGGTAATCATTTTTCATCATCTGGCACAGACCGCTGAAGTTATGGGCCTGTGGGTTGCCCGGTGCCGCTGCCAGCGATTGCCGGAAATACTCCAGCGCCTTGTCGGGCTGCTTGCCTCGGAAAGCCAGCAGGCCCAGGTTGTTTAGCACCATTGCATTGGACGGATCGAGCTCATTTGCCCTGTTAAACGCCTCGCTCGCCTCAACTTCCCTGCCTGTATCAGCCAGCAGAATTCCCAAATTACAATGAAGTTGAGGATCATCCCGGTGGTACTCAAGCGCCCGGCGGTAAACTTTCTCGCCCTCCTCGTAATAGCCATTCCGGGCATACAGGCCCGCAAGGAATACCATGCTGTTGCGGTGCTCGGGCATCAACCGCAGCGCCGAGGCATAACTTTGCACAGCGGCCTGATAATCTCCCAACTGCTCCTTGACAAAACCGTTCAGGTACCTCGCCTCGCCGTTTTTTTCCTGCAGGGCCGGGTTGTTGTCCAGCATGGTTCCGGCCTCCCTGTACTTCCCCGCCCAGACCATCACTTTGACCAGGTTCAGTACCCCACGCTGGAAATAATCGCTGTCCAGCTTGGCCAGTTCCCGCGTTAACAACTGATCCGTTGGCGGCAGCAACTCCGCGTTCAATCCCCAGTCCGCAAAGTTGCGCATCATCCAGTTGTAGATTTCCCCGGCGAATATCAGGTGCCCCTGTGGACCGGGATGGATATGATCCATCAGGAACTCATCGCCAATTAACCCGCCCGGACTGCGCCGGGCCAGTACCGCCTGAAAGTCCAAAAGCTCCACAGCGGCTGCCCCGCACTCCTCGGCCAGAATCCGATGTACCGGCTGCTGTGCCCGCAGTTGGCAGACATCCAGCTCACGGGCCTGCAGCAGGCTTGCGGCCGCGGCCGATGTGTCACCGCTGGCCAGCAGCGCACGGCCCAGCATAAAGTGGCTCATCGCGTACAGGCTGTCCAGCGCCACAGCGCGGGTAAATGCGCTGCGTGCCTGTTCCAGCCCGCCCTCACGCAAATTCTCTCCACCGTCTTGCAACACCTGCTGCAACTCCTTGCGGCTGGCGACTGTCATCTCCGGGTTAACCGCGCTCTTGAACGGTGAGAAATCCTTCAGGTTGTCCACGGGAGAACAAAACAATACCGGCACTCCGGCATCGCGGCAGAGACTGATCATTTCCGCCACATTGAAGCGAAAGTGCTCAAACACTTTGGCAGCGAACACAGTATCGCGGCGGTACATACTCAGCCCGGCGCTCTGGTCCAGCAGCGTTTCCACCTCCTCACCCAGCACGCCCGGCCCTTTGCCTGCCGCATTATTCTTTTCCTCGCCGCGGACTACCGGCTCCAGCAGACTCTCAAGCAGCTTATATGTGTTGGATTTACCAAGCAGCGCCTTGAGCTGCGAGATGGCCGGGAGACCATCGCTCATCTCCGGGTAGGTACGAGACTCCAGAAATTCGTTGTGGCCTGTGAGGATAATGATCAAATCCGGCTCGTAGGCCAGCAACTCTCGCAGCACAACTTTCACCCGGTAGCTGGCGTAGCTTATTCCACCGGCATTGATCACCTCGAACTTTCCCGCGCCGGGTGAACTGTTCAGCAGGGTCTGCAGCCAGCCGGTGTACGATGTCTGGTTGAAATACGGCCTGCCGTAGGTGGTCGAACCGCCCAGAGTGAAAATTCGCCGGACGTCATCTTTTTTGGCAGCGGGGAAATCCTGGGAGTTAAACCACTTCTGCTTAAGAGTACTTGTGCGCAGGCGCTCCGCGCCGTGCCCGTCCCTGTAGCTCTCGAAAACGGGATTTACAGCGCTGAAGCCAAGGAACGGGTCATGGGAAGCGATTTGTTCCACCGGCAGTGGAAGCAGCCCCAGCATTATATCGAACAGGGCGATCAGGACAACACCGGCAGCCAGTGCCAGCAGTCGTTTGGTCATGGTGGAATCGTGCTCCCGCCGGGCGGGCATCACCCGGAAAATCAGTCAGTCAAACAATTAGCCGCAATTTCCGCCCAAAGGAAAGCGAAACGTTTCTCAAAATCCGGAGCCGACTTTGCGCTAGAATAATTGCATGAAATAATAGGCTCTAAGGTGCAGAATTTCAAATAATTCTCGCATGTCACGAGAGCCGGAGCCATATCAGTCAGCCCGTGAAGTCTTGCTGCCAAAGGTTAAATAAAAAACTCCCGGCCCCATAAAAGAGACCGGGAGTTCACTGATCTAACTACTAGCGCCGGTTACTTTAAAATCCCACTCTGATAGTGAAGAAATTATCCGACGCCAATCTGCCCTTGTTCTTATAGGCATAATCAAACTGGATCGATTTGCTACCCCAGCCTCTCTGGATACCGCCGCCGAAACTAAAGCCGCGCATTACTCCATCGTCATTGCCGAGGTACTCGTATCCGAACTCATCCGCGGTCCCATCGAACTCATCCAACTGAATGGCCCAACCCATCCTGAGCGCCGCTGATGTGACCACATCGAAACTATAAGTCAGCTCAGTTCCAGTAGCGTAGGAGAGTGGGAGGTAGTTGGGACGTTGGAGCTCGCCCACCACAGCCCAGTTGGTCTTTTCACTGGTGTACAGGAAATAAGCCAGCGAAAGCTTCACCGAAGTCGGAAGGCGATACGTGTTGGTCTTTAAATATCCCTGCCGCGCATTTCTGCGGGACATTGCTTCCGGATTGGTCTGATAATTTCCATACCCGGTTGGGAAATCGAAACCGGTATCTTCCGGGCCCATCGCGGCCAGCAACTTGGGTCCACGCATGGTAATGTTGGTCCCGAGGTTCTGGATAGTGAATGAGAACCTGATCTCGCGATCCGCCACCTCGGTATGATATATCGCACCGGCGTCAATAGCGAACGCGCTACCGGAGAGGTTGCCCCACACATCCTGATGGACATACTTCATTGTCAGCCCGCCGATGAAGCGATCTGACATTGTATAGGCCAGCGTTCCGCCCATCTGAAAATCATAGGCATTGTAGAAGCTGCCGGTTCCTTCGGGACGGTGAACAGTGGTTATCTCGATATCCGGGACATCGAGATAACCGATAAACCCACCGATCACAAGTCTGCCATCGGCTATCGGACTCGCCGCCGCCAAAAAGCTGTACGTCAGATCAGCGGTATAATCCACCACGTTAAACATCACTTCTTTGCCGGTAAGGAATCCCAGACCAGCCGGATTCCACCAGATCGAACCGATGTCATCGGACATCGCCGAATAGGCGCCGCCCATACCAATACCACGTGCTCCCACCGGGATGGTGAGGAACTCGGCCGCCCGGACTCCGACGAACGAGAAATTATCTCCTCGACCTTCCACGGGGTATTTGTCCAACCCACTGTAGTCCTGTCTGGCGACACCCTGCGCAAACACGGCCGTCCCCATGAAGACAGTAATTACACACACTGTTATCAAGGCCCTTATGGCCATCTTCACTAACATATTTGACCTCCATCTATCATGCTGAGAGGAAACTGGTGATATCTCGTTAAATAAGCATTGGTTGCCCATTCCCTCAGATAACCACATAGAACTTCCCGGTATGCGTTTCTCCTCTAGCATCAGTGACATGGAAGAAATACAGGCCACTGGCCACTGTCGCTCCGAAACGGTTCCGCAGGTTCCACGGCTCGGTTCCGTTGTGATTGTCATAACCGGTAAATTCTTTCGGCTCACTGCTGGTCAGACGATCCCAGTCGGTGTAATTACCCCAACCCTGGCGGCTTGCACCGATGTGGTTGAGCACGTTAACCAGGTTACCACCCAGCGTGTAGATACGGATCGTGCAACGATCCGGCAGGTTGACAAAATCGATCCTGCGGTTCATCGGAGATAAATCAAGGTACGAGGTCGCGATATACGGATTCGGGACCACTCTGATTTTCGCCAGATCGATATCCTCATCATTCATTGTCATCGGCTTGGCATTGACTGTCCATTTGTCACCCGGGAACGGCGGATCCGGCTGCTGAGTGAACTCGGTCTTGTCAGAGTTCCAGCGTCCGAATGCGTTATCCACGGTGAACACCGTACCAGAAGCGGGCATCGTAATCGAACCGCCGTCCCTTACGCTCCACAGCAGACCGTTGACCCAAATCCCGAACTCTTCGGTGTTGTCGGCCGGCAGAGAACTGACCATCTTCACCGACCGGTCGGATATCGGTGTGCCATTGCGCAAGTAGTCATACAGCGCGCCACGGCCGCTCCAGCTTCCGCCGAAGTTATCGAGCTTGACAAAGCCCCATCCGTAGTCGTCGATGTATTCCACGAAATTCAATGCCACACCTCGGGTAACATCCATCACCGTAAGCGACAGGTCCGTACCTGAAGAAGTCCAGGTAAGAGTGTAACGGCCGGCCCGAATCTGACCGGGGTGCGATGGCGGATAGCCTCCTATACGGGAGGAGTGGGTACTATGCGTTTTAAGGTTGCCGCCGGTGTACGAGCCGGTGTCTATATTCCTGACCAGCCAGGAACGGAAGTCACCGTTCGACATATACTCGAACTCGGCTTCAATGGCGTACATCGCTCCTTCGCTGTCGATAGGACCTGTCATTGCTACATTAGCCAGGTTGCTCCCGTTACGGTAGCGGACGGTGAAATCCGCGGACTGGACCGAGAGGTTCCCGTCTGTCAGGGTGAAATGACGATAGCCACGGTTCGTACCGGTTCCGTTGAGACCGAATCCTCCGGCCTCAATAACCATGGAGCGCGCGCTGGTGATTTTCTCATGAGTCACCGGCACGAAATCGATGGTCGCCGCCGGGGCCAGATACACCGGCGCCTCGGTGAGAGCACCACTGCCGTCTCCCGAAATCACGAAGGAGGCCGCGGTAACCGGGTCACCGGTCGCAGGCGAAAAAATAACCGATCCTTCCATTCCTGCGGCGCTGAAGTTACTGGCATTGCTGCGCGGGATCACGGTGAAGGCATTCGGTGTCCCGGCCCGGTTCCATGTCTTGCCGCTGGAAAGGGGAGGAAGACTGAATTCTACTCCGGTAGTCGCATTGTAATTCTTGTCAAAAGGCACCAGAGCGTACCAGACTTTCATCCCGTTACGCATGCGGGAATAGTTAGTGTCGTCCTCAAGCTTGTCAATATAGTGAAACACGACGTTACCATCCGAAATGCTGCACTCGAAAAGCGGCGCAATATTGCCGTCGCCATCCTTGTCGATGTGCGAGTCGTTCGGTCCGACATAGCTGCGGTACAGGCGGTAACCCTCGAAATCGAATTCCCTGTAATAACCGTCGGGGTTCCAGCCACTCGACTCCAGGATAGCGTAAAACGAGTCCGCGGTTTTGGCGTTGATGTCACTCCAGGTGATAGTGACTTGACGGTCACCGGGAATGATGGTCAACGGTGGCGCCCTGGGGGTTTCCGGTCCGGCCAGACCGATATCAAACAATGCCTGGGCTATGTCGTCATACACCTCCACTTTTGCGAACGCATTCTGCATCCCCGGATCGTCCATATTGGCAAGATCCATTGGCGGTGGTGCTATCGGACCATCAGCCGGGACCCACATCATCACAAAATCCAAGCTCGTGGTGTCGCCGGGTTCCATGCCTCTCAACGAGGCGTAGCCGGTGTTCGTCTGCACAGACTTGGCGCCCCAGAGCCACTGGTCATACCGCTGATCGGAAGGTTCGAGCAGTCCCGGCCAGCCGCGCATATCGCCCCTGCCGGTAAAGGGGTTGATCGCTCCCTCGACATCAGAATGGACATACTCACCCCTGACGGCAAGATATCTAAGCGGGTAAGCCAGGTTCGGCAAGCGACTGATGCCTGCAAATCCAAACCCGCCACTATAATCTCTATCCGCGGCCCAGAAGTTGGTGATCACCATCTCCTGGCCCTTGAACTTGGGCTTTTCGAACATCCGGAACGTCAAGATCGGAGGTTCCGCGGGGGTGAAGCTGCTGACTGTGCCGTGGAGCCACATGGCGGATAATTCTCTCGCCGGATGGAAAGCCCAGCGGGTATCAGTGCCGCCGAACCTGAAGCCACGCTGGTTACAATGAATTGCCATGTCGTCCCATGTCCAACCGTCCGGACTCGGTTTGTAGATATCCGGAACATTCGGGCGCCATTTTACATAATGAGTCACCTGATGCAGAATGCTATGGCAGAACACCATGTTGTTTGCTTCACCGAAATCCGGGAAATAGAAGGCCATTCCCATGTAAAAACCGTTGTTAGGCGTCCAGGTATTGAACGAGTCTCCATAGTGCGAGACAATCGTTTCCGCGCCTTTGACAACCGGGTCCCCGGTAGGGGAGAAACCCACGCGGAATTCCCGGGGCCAGACTTCCAGGTTGTCAACATCCAGCGAGGACCAGACCTGGTTGATATCCGTACCAGACCGATCGCTACTGGCGTTTTCCATGTCCATCCCACCGGCAGCCGCAACGGCCGCCAGTGCTTCCAGTACCGGTTCCGCCCAGATGGAAGTGTAATAACCCATGTAGGCGCGTCCACCGTCACCGGTGCCCGTGGTGTCTTCAGGCGTACCGTTGCCGTCAAGGTCCCGGACGGTTTGGATTGGAATCTGCATCCCCTGGTTGGTGATAAAGTTCCCAGAGCCTCTGGGAAACTGACATGAATTGTCTCCGGCCCAGTTAATCGGGCCTCCCCAGCCATCCTGGATGCCAAAGCCAACATTGTTGCCCTGCGAAACCCTTTTATAGAGACGCTCGGCATTGGCCTGGCCTCCAATCAAGCAGATAAGGATCGCAAGTGCGGGTATCAGAAAATGTTTCTGTCTTACCATAATTATGCTCTCCTGCAAAGCTTTTACTGTAACGGAAGCTTGCCCGTTGCATTTCCGGGCAAGGCTCTGACCTCAGAATGTAAGGTAGATTCCGGTGCGCACTTGCCTGGCTGTTCCCCAGCGACTCTTTTCCATGGTCGAAAGCATGAAACTGTGCGCGATATTGCCCAGTGCGGCTTCCTCGACTGTCAGGATGCCATCACCGTTAAAATCAGCCGCGAACCTTGCCTGGTGGTTTCTGTCCTGCGTCTCGCTCCACTTAATGTCCACACCGCCAGTAACGTGGCTGTTGCCCTCAAAGGTATAACTACTGGGGTACGAAACGTGGTTCTTACGGTTAAGAGCGTTGAATATTTCCGCAAACAGACCGATTTTTCTCGACCTGCCAAGGCTGAAGCTCTTGTCGAGTCTGAGATTAAGGTCCGTATACCATTTGCCACGGAAGTAGTTCGCACCGTAAGTTATCCCGCCGATTGCGTTTCCGCTGCCACCCGATGGCTGGCCGCTTAGGATCTGGTAAACCGCGTTCACCCTTAAGTTCTGGAGAATCTTCCCGGCCAGTGTGCCGCTCCGGAAGTCCCTCGGAAACGAATAAGTGAAGCGCGACTTGATCTGGTGGGTTCTGTCACCATCGATCGGGTTCAGTTCATCCGGTTCAATGAAAACTTCCCCGGTGGAAGGATCGATCAAATCATAGAAGCCGGAGCGGGCATTACTACCCGTGGTCCTGGAGAATTGCAAGGTGTAGTTCAGGTCCAGGCTATAGTTATTGGAGAACCTCTTGCGAATGCTCACTTCCACACCCTTGATATTGCCGCTGTCCCGGTTCGACCAACCGGACACCTTCTCGCGCCTCCTCAAATCCTTCTGGCTGTCCCAATAATCAACGTAGTAAACCTTGTCGGAGACGTTACCCGCCACGTCGCGATAATAAGCTACCACGTCCAAGAGCATATGTTCAGTGAGCAAATAACTCACTCCGCCTTCGAATGCGTCCGTGCGGGAAAACTCCAGAGCGCCGCGGTTCCTTACCTGGGAGCCGCCGGAAGCCCGCCCGAAAATGTAGTCCAGGCTGGGCATCTGCGTGAAAACGCCGTAGGAGAAACGGAACTGAGCCTTGTCTGTCACCGGGAATGCGATGTTAAAACGTGGTGACCACTCACTATGGCTCTGCACGAACACCTGTGACCCGCCGAGATTTACCTGGCTGGTGCCCCAGTTATCCACGGGATCAAATGTGTCGTAGCGGATACCGTAATCTATGACCAAATCACCAAGGTCAGTACGGTTCTGCGCATAGACCGACCAAATGTTCGGGTTGTACTCAAAAGTTGACAATGGATCTTCTTTATCATACCCACCGCCCGTGCCGTACTTATGGTTAAAGATAGCGGTATAAAAGAAACCTAGCTTGGCGCGGTTCTTTCTGTTCCACTGGAAGTCCAGGTCTGCCTTGAAATTATCCTGGAGCTCCCGCAGGTAGCGGTATTGGAGATGATAAAGCGACTCATTCCTTAAATAGAAAGGGTAGACTATCGGAACAGACATGGACCAGTTCGTTCTGCCATCGGGAAAGTAAATCTTTTTGAGCTCTTCCTTATTAACCGCATTCAAAATCGTCCAAAGTTCCCGTTCAGGCCAGGTTTCGCCCGCGTACTGAATATCGTGCGAGGTCCATCCCAGGAACGAATCGCGTGTCCAGCCCTCTTTCAGGGTGGAGGAGGGAATTTCCACGACACGCTGATTGGAATAGCGGAACTGAAGCGCCATGTTCCGCTCGGTGGAGCGCAGTATGTTCCAGTCGAAGCCGGCCATGAAAATGTTGGTCCTGGCTCTGCGCGCGTGCGACTGCGGAATATAGAACTCGGTCTCGCCAGCCTGCCAGTTGCGATCCTTAAACAAGCTCTGATAGAGGGGATTGTCCCGCTCGATAATACCGGTGCGGAAGTAGTTCCCATCTGCGTCGTTGGTGCCGCCGATAGGATACGAGTACTGGTTGCGGAACCAATTGTTGGTAGAGATGATTTTCAGGCTGTTGATGGGCGAATATGTAACCTTGCCCGTAAGCATTGTCCTGTCCTGCCAGGCGCCGGGCAACCGTACCGGGTTGGGCGCGCTAAACAGGCTTTTGTCCGCACCGGACAAATCGCCGTAGGCATCCCGCCCGGCCTGCATGGCCTCCAGGGAGAAAGGAGTGCGCCCTTCAAAATACGGATCGTTGCGCACCGACTCGTTCAAGCGGTCAATGAAAGTTTGATCGACGGAACGGAAACCCTCGTCAGCATGCGTCCTGCTCCTGTCTTCCTGACCCTGGGTTTCCCCCGAAACGTTGAAATAGAGGTCCTTAATCCCCATCGGCCCACCGACATTTGCAGTCAACTGGTTATAACCCCAGTCAGAGGTGCGGGGTTGTTGTCCATCAGTGGTATATCTGACACGACCCCTGAACTGCGGTCCGCCTTCCTTGGTGACCACGTTGATTATACCGGACTGGGCGTTGCCGTATTCGGCCTGGAACCCGCCGGTAATGATGTCAACTTCTTCCACCGCGCCAACAGTCATCTCCAGCGGGGTGGCGTCCTCACTGTATCCACCGGTCTCGAAACTATCATGCCATCCTCCACCGCCACTCATCACGTTGGCGGAGTAGTTACGGACCATTATACCGTCAACCACCATGGCTTCCTCGCCCAGACGGCCGCCGCGGAGTATCAGGCCCCGGCTCCGGGCGCCACTGCCACCGCTCTGGACACCGGCCTCGAGGATCAACATATCCGCAAGAATTGTAGCCGGGATGTCCAGCATCCTCTCGGCTGTCAGACGCCGCTTGGTTACCGTGTTGTCACGCGGTATCAGCGGATCGGCCTCCGCCTCGACGGTGATACCGGCCAATTCCACGACCGTGGAACTCAAATTGACGTTCACTGTCATGGTCTGGCCGGCCAGAACCGTCACATTGGAGACGGTGGTCTGCTGATATCCGGTGTACGAGAATTTAACATCCCGTCTACCGGGCGGTATATTCAAAATAAAGAAGTAACCGTCACTATTGGTCAGGTTACCAAGTCGAGTGCCCTCAACCGTCACCTGGGCACCAGCCAAAAGCTGCCCGGTATCGGTATCCCTAACGACACCCTCGATCTTTCCGGTCGAAAGCTGAGCCATCAAACCGGTAACAAGCAGCATAGACATTACCGTCAAAAGCAATGCCGTTCTTTTAAACTTTTTTTGTTGCATACCTTCCCTCACTTGCGAGTGAATTGAAGATACAGGCCTGAAACAGGCCTGACCTGCCGATTGCGGAATATTTTGGCTTATAAGCTCTGCCCCTTCCCTTTGTAAAGTGATAAATATGAAGCTCCTGTCTCCCGTGAAGCTTCCCGGTTTCAATTCGAGGCCTGCAAAATTCCATTCCCGTTATCGGTACTGCCCTTGTTGATAATCTCGATCAGAGACTGCAAGTCTATTGGTTTGGCTATAAATGCATCGGCGCCAGTCCTGATAGCGTCGATTTCGACACTCCGGTCCAGTTGTCCCGAAATGGCGATCACCCTTTCGGCCGAGTTGTTTGAACGCACGGCCTCGATCACCTCGAATCCATTGCGTCCGGGCATCGAAATATCCGTTATCACAACATCAAACTTTTCCCTCTTAAGTAATTCCGTCGCCTGCACGGAATCCGTCATCTTCCGGCACTCAAAACCGACATGCTCCAGAGATTTAACCAGCTTATCCAGATAGGCTGGTTCGTCATCAATCAGCAGAATTTTCAAAGGAATGGACATGGATTGAGTCAGTGCTTTCAAATCTTTGACCATAAACAGGACAACTTCGTTGCCTTGCCCGATGGCCTGGTTGACGGTAAACACAAATAAATCTATACTTTGTTGATTGATAATAATCAGGAAAGGCTAATCGGTCAGGAGTGTGCATTCTGGCACTTCCCGCTTTTCACCTTTCCACGTACCTGGACAAAACAAATCTTTTGGGGGATTTTCAATTGTCCGTAGATCATGCCGCCCAATTATAGCGGGCAGGATTCACAATCTTTGTGTTTGGGGTACGGTGTGAAGCAAAGGCAAGAGGTATGCCATAGTTAACTGAAAAGTAAACATTCACCCGTCATTAACCGGCATTCACCCTGTCGGCCACTAGTCTCTATCAAAATATCGTTCAACGCCAGTGATATAGGAAAAATACATGCCAAATATTTTTTCCTGTAAAAGCGTTGTACTACAAAGCATTACAGCTTGTATTGCAAAATATGTATTTCTCATATATGCAAATATTATTTTATATATGAGAACCATTTAGCAATGTCTCTCCTTTTCATTTCATTGATGCCTGCAATTAATAGCTGATCCTCTGATTGAAATTTGTTGAATCTCAGTGTTATCTTTTTATTTAATCGACTCCCGTTCCGGTCAATAAACCACCAACCGGTCAATTGTTATCCGGCCAACAATTGACCGCTAACGCAATTTCTCCTGAATGACGTTGCAAGATATTTATCTACTTTTGCATCGCTCCATGACTTGACAGCATAGCCAACCACACAAGTTAGAGCGCCCGGTTCAGATAAATAAAAACCGCACCCTGTCTTTAATATCAGACAGACAAGGTGCGGCTGATAATTGAATCCGTTTCCGGTTCACCAGTTCCTGTTTGTTGCTGTTTCCCGTGGTGTGAGGGACTCAATTCACAGGGTCAACGAGCACTCACGCTTTAAATGAAGCTTAATATTTCACCTGGCGTCAGCGGTCGTTACGAACGAAAAAACCTCGCCCCACTCACCCACAACCCCTGCCTTATCCCTGGCTCGCACTCGCCAGTAATAGCGGGTAGACGGATTCAGGAAACTCTCCGGCACCTGCCACTGGCATTCGGCGCTGCCGATATTACGGTAAAGACTCATCGACACCGGCCAGCGGCAGTCAGGGCGAAGAGAAACCATCACCTGGTAGTCGGCCACATCACCTGCGCCATCCGGATCTCCGCCACTCTTCCAGCGCAGCATCGGGGTCAGGCTCTCTATTTCCTGCCCGGCTGAAGGCAACTCGGCGCTCACGATCGGTTTGGGCGCACTGTTGCCCCGGGCCTCTTTCCAGCGATGGGTTATCCTCACCCTCTTACCCTCTGCCGGACTGCTGTCGCGGTAGCGAATCACGTTCCTGCCCAGCGAGAGAGCCGGCAGGCTGTGGGGGGATACCTGGAGATCGGTCACTGACTTGAAATGCTCCACTCCGGCCTGCGCATTTTTGCCCTTGCGTCCGTTACCGGAGATAGTGAACCCGATCTCGTAGCCGAAGTTATCCTCATCGTCCAGAATGAAATCATCGAGATACAACTCCACACTCTGCGTGCCAAAACCCCAACGATAAGTATGCAGATTGGCGTTACTCCAGGATGGCTCGCCGTAAAAGACCTGGGCCGAGGCTCCGCTGTCCTTGCGCAGAGTACAGTAAAACCTTCCGCCGACAATCGGGTAGGCCGACTTGACGGGGACAGTAAATCGTGAAGCACGCGAGTAGTCATCGTTCTGAAGTTGCGCCACGTGGATAAACGGAAGAACTTCGTCCCGATGAGAGGTCGTGACATTCTCGATTACGTTAAGATAATCGAGCACATCGTGTTTTTTCAGGTCAGGTTCCCAACTCAGCCGTCCGTTGGCGTATCTTTGCGGCACTTTTGCGCGCTCTTTTCTGCCCTCGTACTTCTCCAGCACAGGCTGCCACCAGCGCTCGAGTATCTCTCCAGGCTTGAGCACGTAATCCATCGTGTAATTCTTTTCAATCTCAGAGTCGTAACTGTGCTCCTCGTAATTATCCCCGGAGGTTACAATGTAGCGGACGAACTCCCTGTTGCGACCCGGAGCATCATCCTGACGGGCCCAGGGGCTACGGGGGTGGATCGTGCGCTCGATCAGCCAACTGTCCTGTTCCAACTCGGCCAGGCTGGCGATAGTGCGGTTGTCACGCCCCAGGTAGAAGACTTTCACGTTACCGTCCAGCATGTGCCAGCCACCATTGAAATAAACCTCGCTGATCGTGTGGCCCCAGATTTCCTGCACACGCGCCTGCAAACCGGCCTGTGTGTGGAGGGCTTTTAGCCAGGCCGCCGTGTGGCCGCAGATCCCGTAACCGTAACCGTTCATGGCCCTCACCGGATGCAGCGAGCTTCTTTCCTGCGGAGAGCGCTGAAACCTTTTCCAGTGCACCCACTGCCAGATCGCCATCGCCTTTTCCTCATCGGTAGCACAATCGGCCGTTATCTCCCTCACCATCGATGCCAGATCATACCAGTCGTATTTTCCGTTGACCGTTATCCTCGGCGATTCCACAGCCACGGCCCCCAGGTTCTCGATAACGATTTCGATATTTTCAGGATTGGTGGTCCCCCCCACCTCTATTGTATACTCCGCCTCCCGCGCGTCAATTTCGATCGTAAATGTTTTTTCACTTTCCGCACTGAGCGGCGTATTGGATAACATAATCAGAGCAATCAGCAATGAATACCCAGCAGCCCGGATCAGGGAGTGTAGTATCATGGTTAACTCCTGAATGAATTAATATCACAAGAGACGCCGGCCTGGTTGATCTCAGTTTCTCCGGGCGGAGAGAATCAGTTTCAGATGCCTGGCCAGCACAGTTGAAGGCTTTGGTAAACATTTGGATAATAGTGATTTACTTTTGCACTCGCAAGTGCTGTGGGCATTGACTTGTGGCGCTCCTGCATGTTTATTCAAAGGTTAGCTGCCGAAGTGTAACTGCCACTGCGCTGTCCCTGCTACTAATCAGTTGCATTCTGATCGATGAACTATAGCTTTAGAACAGAACCTGAATCCTGTCAAAAAATCTTACTAAGCTTCCATACTTGAACCTTTCAAGGAGCACCACCATGAGGTTTCTCAGCTTGCTTGCTCTTGCTGCGCTGACTACAGCCTTCGCCTGTGGTTCCCCGCCAAAAAAATCCACTGTCGGAGATAATTATTTTGACGTCGTAGTCTATGGCGGTACCTCCGGGGGAGTAATCGCCGCTGTACAGGCAGCGGCCGAGGGTAAATCCGTGGTGCTGATCGAACCGGGCAGCCATCTGGGCGGGCTCACCAGCGGAGGGCTTGGGGCTACGGATATCGGTAACAAGGGTGCTATCGGCGGCCTCTCCCGCGACTTTTACCGCCGGATAGCCAACCATTACCGCAAAGACGAGACCTGGATTTACGAAAGCAAGGATGAATACAACAGCAAACGTGGCTACGATGAAGAAGCCGAACTGATGTGGACATTCGAGCCTGGCGTGGCCGAGCAAATTATGAACGACTTTGTCAGAGAGGCAAACGTTCCTGTTTTTCTCGGAGAGCGGCTGGACCTGGCGGGCGGAGTAAAAAAAGAAGGCTCACGGATCGTCTCGCTTCGCTGCGAGAGCGGACGTGAGTTCCACGGTGGAATGTTTATCGACGCCTCCTACGAGGGAGACCTTATGGCCCTGGCCGGTGTGAGCTACACTGTGGGCCGCGAATCAAATTCAGCTTACGGGGAAACACTCAACGGAGTTCAAACAGCCAACGCGATCTACCATACGTTCGAGCTGCCGGTCAGCCCGTACGTTATCGCCGATGATCCCAACAGCGGCCTTCTGCCCGGTATCGATCCCAACGGGCCGGGGGAGGAAGGCGAAGGCGACAACCGTGTGCAGGCCTATTGTTTCCGGATGTGTCTTACCGATGCCCCGGAGAACCGGATAGCGTTCACCAAACCGGCGGGTTACGACAGTCTGGTGTTCGAGCCGTTGTTCCGCTATTTCGAGGCGGGCTACGACGACGATCTGCCGTGGCTGCCCACCCTGATGCCCAACCGCAAAACCGACACCAACAACCGTAAGGGATTCAGCACCGATTTTATCGGTGAAAACTACGCGTACCCCGAGGCCGATTACGCAACCCGTGAAAAAATTATCGCCGCGCACCTCGAGTACCAACAGGGCCTGATGTGGTCCCTGGCCTACCATCCCAGAGTGCCGGAGGATGTTCGCGAGGCAATCTCACGCTGGGGACTGGCAGCCGATGAGTTTACCGATAACGGTAACTGGCCCCACCAGATTTATGTCCGCGAGGCGCGCAGGATGGTCTCTGACTATGTGATGACCCAGCTCAACTGTCAGGGCGGTGAGTTGGCCGACGATCCGGTGGGACTGGCAGCCTACACCATGGACAGCCACAACGTGCAGCGTTACGTGACCGACGACGGCTGGCTCAAAAACGAGGGCGATGTCGAGGTGGGCGGGTTCGAACCTTATCCCATCTCCTATCGCTCCATAGTACCCCAAAAGGACGAGTGCACCAACCTGATCGTGCCTGTCTGCCTCTCTGCCAGCCATATCGCTTTTGGCTCTATCAGGATGGAACCCGTGTTCATGGTGCTGGGCCAGAGCGCGGCCTCCGCTGCCTGCCAGGCGCTTGACAAAGAACTGGCGATTCAGGATATCGATTACGGCCAACTGCGGGAAAAACTGCTGGCCGACGGTCAGTATCTGGACTGGGACCCGAGCAGAAACTGATCGGTTACTCGATTTAACAACATTGGAGCAGGACGGGCAGGCACGATCTTTGCCAGATCCACAAGGGAGATATCCCCTTAATAGTACGCAATTTGCAAAGATCGTGCCTGCCCGCCCCCGCAACGAGCTTTCTCGCCCGTTTATCAAACCGTAACCAGCGCTCAACCTGGTCTTAAAAGAGAATTTACTATGAATGAAAAACCTCTTACCACTGAGCGATTGGCCGTGGCCGCTGCCGGGCATCTGGACCTTTCCCCGGAATCGCTTCATTTCAGCCGTTGCAATACGGGTAAATTCAACAGCACCTGGTTTGTCGATAGCGACAGCGGACAGATTGTCATGCGCGTGGCTCCGCCTGATATCCGCAAGCGCAACCTGTTCTACGAGTACAGGATGATGCGTCAGGAACCGGGCATTCACGGAGCCATCCGGCGGGACACAACTGCGCCCGTGCCCAAAATTATCGCTGCTGATTTCAGCCACGGGCTGCTGGAGCGGGATTTCCTGCTGATGGAGCGTATACCCGGCACGCCGCTCTCGGAAGTAAATGACTTCAGCAAGCGGGATCTGGACAATCTTCTCGGCGAGTTGGGCAGTGCTCTGCGCGATGTCCATTCTATCCAGGCACAGAGCTATGGCTATATCGGCGAGCACGAGCCGGCCCCGGCGGGCAGGAACTGGACAGAGGCGTTTGTTGTGATCTGGGACTATCTGCTGCGGGATATCGAGCGTTGCGGCGGGTACTCGGGCCAGGAGGCCGATGCCCTGCGAAAGTTGCTGGATTCGCACCTGGACAAGTTCACCCGTAGTGAGCCTGCCTGCCTGCTGCACATGGACGTCTGGGCGCAAAATATCATGACCGGGCCGGGGGGCAAGCTGATGGGCCTGCTGGACTGGGACCGCGCACTGTGGGGTGATATCGAGATCGAGTTCGCGGTGCTGGATTACTGCGGGATCAGCGAGCCGGCTTTCTGGGAGGGCTACGGCAGCAGCCGGGAGGATGACAGCGCCGCCAGGGTTCGCCAGCTATTCTACCTGCTCTATGAGTTGCAGAAATATATTTTCATCCGCACGGTGCGTGGCGGCAATCCCTCGCTGGCCGCTAATTACCGCCATCAAAGCTTGCAGCTCGCCGGCCAGCTTGGGCTGAGATTATAAAACTCCGGCAGCCGGGCGAACGCAAGGTTCACCCGGCTGCCGGCCCTCTTATTTCTCCATTTTCCGCACGACAGTATGCACCAGGTTCCCGTCCTCCTCGTAGAACTCCAGCACCAGCTCTGGCGTTTCCATGCCCTCCGCCACCACTCTTACAGCCATAAATCCGCCGTTACCCATATGCCACTTGCGATCAGCGTAATCATCATGGTAATCCGGGTCCTGCACACTGGCCCCGTCGGTGAGAGCGCCGCAGCAGAATTCCTCGTAACCGGTAGGCTTATGCACCGAGTGGTATTTCCAGTGACGGTCACCATTGATAATAAAGAAATTGCTGACACCCTGCTCCTTCATCCAGCCCAGGAATTGCTGGCCCTCGGTAAAAAAACCGTTGCGGTTGGCGTGGCTGTCGCGCTTATTACTCCGGTCCGGCCCCACCAGGCCAGTCGGTGAGAGCAGAATCTTGAACATCGCGTCACTGGAAGCGATAGTCTCCTTAAGCCAATTCAGCTGCTGCACACCCCACAGGGTTTTTCCCGGCCCATCGGGCATGTTGTTGGGGCTACGGAAATCACGGCCCTCCGGCAGCCAGAACTCCACGGCCTTGCCCCATCGCACCCGGCGGTGAGTGGGCGTGGGCACTGGCGCCTGCTCCAGAAAAACCATCAGGCCCTGTTCGTGCGTGGGCGAGCCGCCCTCCCACGGGGGCATGAACGGATCGGCGTCATCGAACCTGTAATCGTGGTCGTCCTTCATCCAGTAACCGGGCACCATCCGGTGAAACTCCCTGAGCAGCGGCATGCCGAACATCCTGTGCCAGTGGTGGCGCATCCCGGGCACATCACGGGCAATGGGCGGATCGGTATCGTAATAAACGTCATCGCCGGTAAGCACGTTGAAATCGGGGTTCAGACGGGCCATGGCGCGGTAGGCGTCAAATCCCTGCTCGCTTTCCCGGTTCACATGATGGTGGCTGGTGGTAACGGTGAAAAGCACGTCACGCACGGCATCTTTCTCCGGCGCGGTGCGGAACGTGTTGCGGCCACCCAGGCGCATCTTTTCAGCGGCCGGATTTTCCGAAATCTGCACACGGTAAAAATAACGGGTCTCGGGAGCGAGCGAGCCAATCGTTGTCTTTACGATATAATCGCTTTCCGCTTTCGCCCGCTGCCAGGCGCTTGTCCAGGAGGCGGATAAATCCTCGCGGCTGGATATCTCAAACCGCACCCAGCCCACGGCCCCGGCCACATCACCGGTGGAATCGAGCGTGGAGGAGGCGGTCAGCCTGGTCTGAAGGATCGCCGAGCCGGGGCCAACCTCGCCAGTCATCTCGCCAAGGGCGTTATACGGCAAAGCGGCAGCCACGGGGCCGGCGGCTATCATCAGGACCAGTGCGCAAAACGCCAGAACTCGATTCATATTTTCCTCCGTTAGACCATTTGTAATAATTACTCTGACAATGAGCGCTCCGGACTTTGCTTGCCCGATGCATGGCAGCAGATATATATTGTCCACAATATCAACTAAAGCAATAACCTTTTTCGAGGCTTTTCAGCGTGGTCGAATACTACAAGCGCTACAAGGACAAGCTGATCCTTCGCGATGTACTGGCGGCCGACCGCACCCAACTGGCCAACGAGCGCACATTGCTCTCCTACCTGCGCACCGCACTGACTCTCTTTATCGCCGGTGTGAGTTTCATCAGGTTTTTCGATAACCTGATCGTGGAAATTATCGGCTGGCTGTTCGTCCCTCTGGGCTTCTGGGTATCCTGGGTCGGCGCTGTCAGGTTCCGCAAAATGAAAAAACCGCTGGAATCCCTGATGAATAAGGCGGAAGATGAGAACCGTATCAGTGATAACGACCATCCGACAATAGCATAAACCGGGCCGGCCAGTTCAACATTTTTTCAGCAATCCTACTCACCCACCCGCACGGCAAACCAAATCTACTAACGCAGAGCAACATTCCGCAGACACTTTTTCATCGCGGTGGCTCTCCGGTTATCGTTATTCTGGCAGACCATATTCAACTCAGCTGAAAATACAACACACCCAGTTCAATGCAAACACAATCGGCCTTTCAATCATGCTGGACACAACCTGGCCGTGACGGTATTATTATTATTGAGGTACCGATTTAATTTTATTTGAACTGGCATTTTCGGTATAATCGGGACGGGGAGGCAGCAATGCGAGTAAGAACGCTGGGCAACACTGGAATCAAAGTCAGCGAGGTCGGATTCGGCGCATGGGCCGTGGGCGGACCGGCCAGCCTGGGACAGTTCCAGATCGGCTGGGGCGATAGTGTGGACGATGACGAGTCAACCCGCGCAATCGAAACCGCGGTCGATAACGGAGTGAACTTTTTTGACACGGCCGATGCCTACGGGGCCGGGCACAGCGAGGAACTGCTCGGTAAAATATTCGCCGGGCGGCGCGCCGGGGTGGTAATAGCCTCCAAGGGCGGTAACTATACCGACAGCGACGGGAACTGGCAGAAAGACTTCAGCGGCGAGTTCCTGGCAGCCCGGGTTGAGGATTCCCTTAAGAGGTTGAAAACTGACTACATTGACCTCTACCAGTTGCATACCCCACGCGGGGTTGAGCAGATCAAGCAGTCGCTGGGCAACGCGGAAACCCTGGACCGGCTGAAGGAGCAGGGCAAGATTCGCGCGTACGGGATTTCTATCGGGCCGGTGGATGACGGCATTACGCAGATTGAGGAGGGCTACGGGTCTGCTATCCAGGTGGTGTACAATATTCTGGAGCGTGAGCCGGAAGAGCAACTGCTGCCCAGGGCAAAGGCGGCCGGGGTGGGCATTATCCCGCGGGTGCCGCTGGCCTACGGGTTCCTGACCGGCAAGTACAGCGCGGACAGCGTGTTTGGTGAGAAAGACCACCGCAGCCATTCCGTCCCGCCGGACAAAAAGCGAGACTGGGTGGAAAAAGCCGACCGGCTCAAGCCAATCGCCGCCGAGCTGGATATCCCGATGGCGCAGCTTGCGTTGCAGTATATCCTGGCCAATGACGCGGTGAGTGTGGTGATTCCCGGAGCACGCAATGAGCGCCAGGCCCGTCAGAACTCAAAAGCCGGCACGGCCAAGCCGCTGAGCGAGCAGATAGTGGAGAAAATCCGGCAGGTGGTGGGGTGAAAAACCGTGGGCGGGTTAATAACCCGCCCCTACGAAATTTCTGTCTGGATAATGCTTGTAGGGGCCGACCCATGTGTCCGCCCGCATTCAAATGCAAAAACCCGGTGCTGATTGCACCGGGTTTTGTGTTGTTGGATTATGTGGCTAAATAATCGAGAATAAGGACAATCTGTTATACAATAAAACGCAACTATATGCATAATATTGATTTGCGCCTTAGGTATAAATAATATACAGTTGTATAATAATGCATTGATTGGAAGATAGAAAAATATTTTTTGCTCATGGCTTGACAGAATACTCTAAAATGCCTATTAATAGGTATAGGCTGATATTTTTTTACTTATAGCTAACATTAAGAGTCAAAAAATCCCCCCTCCACCAATCCAATCGACCCAAACGGGAAATTGGTTATAGTTCCTGTTTGGGACCGCGGTTTACTTGTCAACAATTCCATATTATCGGCCCACAAGGGCTATTTGCCGGGGAGAAGGGGCAAGCTTTTTCCCGGATTTATCGCAGGGAGGAAAAAGATGAAAAAGATTGGTTTGTTGCTCGCCTTCTTTGCTGTTTTTCTGGTGGTTTCGCTGGAAGCACAACTAGCAGGTAAAAGATGGTTCACCGAGGTCTCCGCGGGGGGCGGTAAAATTTACGGTCCCGCGTTAATGGAAAAATTTGACTTGAGAAAAACACTCACCCTGGAACTGGGCTTTATGCTCACTGACAACATTGGCGTTATTCCCGTTGCTGTTTCATTTGACAGGTTCAGCGGATTCGAAGGTTCCTGGGGAGATGAAATTTACTCCAGCGTAGTTGAATATAGAAGAAGGGCGCATGAAACTAGCCCTTACACTGAGATTAGCTGGTCTCCTCTTTCCCCACCTGATTCTATCCATGCCACCCGGTTTTGGATGAAAAGTTTTTCATACAGCCCCGGTCTGTTATTTATTCTCCCGGCTTCAACGGGGTTAAGAGGATATGCCAGGCTCGGGGCGATCTACAACAGCAATAGACTTTATTTTGAGAATAATATTACCGGTGATATTAAATACGGATCCGGATTAATAGGCCCCCATAAACAATCCTCCAGAAATCCGGGATTTTATCTGGGCGGAGGCATAGAGTATGTTATTGGGCGGAGATATGCACTGAATCTATATGGCTCATATACTCAGATATTCACCGGGCGAAAGGGCGGGAACCCTGAAATCGATTCCCTGGACGATCTGGAGTTTTATTATGCCGGGAATGAAGGATTGAAACTGGCCTCTTATCCGGGATCGAGGGACACGAAATATTTTCAGTTCAGGGGTGGTATTAAAACCTATTTCGGG